>Ga0335069_10016484_pt1 | contig 10300 bp, 9 predicted proteins | sample Lox_Sample_11_FD_206714 | JGI IMG/M metagenome (GOLD analysis project Ga0335069, IMG submission 206714) | Soil microbial communities from Loxahatchee National Wildlife Refuge, Florida, United States - Lox_Sample_1.1 | ecosystem: Environmental > Terrestrial > Soil > Wetlands | place: USA: Florida...
GGCCCGAACATGAAATCGAGGAAGGAGTGGCGCAGGTCCACGAACCAGGTGCCGGTCAGGTCGAACGGCGGCCTGGGGCGCTTCTTCGCGAGGTTCCGCGGCGCCAGGGCCCCGAGATAGCCGTCGTGCTTCTGTGACAGCCGCTCGATCTGTGCGGGGGTGAGCCCCGGTACCGTCGCCTGCTGCGCGGGCGCCGCGGGCGCGAGCAGCAGCATCGCGACCGCCAGGCCACCCGCCACGTCACGCCAGGCTGCGCGGCGTCCCGCCCCGCGCTTGGAAGCATCGCCACGCATCGACCAGCAACCCCCGTGCATCGCAGGCTGCATGAGCAGCGCGCGAAAGTCTAGGCGAGCGGCAGCGCCGTCGTCTTCTTCAGCACCGTCATCACCATCGAGGAATTCACCGTCTGCACCAGCGGGATGCGCGACAGGTGATCGAGGTAGAACGCCTCGTATTCCTTGATGTCGTGCGCGACGATCTGCAGCAGGAAGTCCCATTCGCCCATCAGCGTGTAGCACTCGAGCACGTTGGGGTGGCTGCGCACCGCCTGGTCGAACTTCGCGAGCGCATCGCGGCCCTGCGAGGCGAGCTTCACGTGCGCGAAGATCATCACGTTGAGTCCGAGCGCCGCGCGGTCGAGCAGTGCGACCCGCGCGCGGATGACCCCTGCGGCTTCCAGCCGCTGCATGCGGCGCCAGCAGGTCGTCGGGGTCGCATCGATCTTCGCCGCGACGTCCGCGGCGGACAGGGTGCCGTCGGCCTGCAGGACCTGGAGGATGCGCCGGTCGGTCGCGTCCAGATCGGAGTGGTTCATAAATTTCATGATAGCAGGAAAATTGCACTACACGATTCATTCCCAGGCCTATCGGGCGCCGCTTTGCAACGCAATGGGCGTGGGTCGAGAGACATACTGGCCATCCCATTCACCGGCCAGCCGCGCGAGGACGCCATGACCCCATTCGACGATTCCGGTTTCGACGGGCACGAAGCGGTCCACTTCTTCTCCGACGCCGCGAGCGGCCTCGAGGCGATCATCGCGATCCACAGCACTGCACGCGGGCCGGCGGCCGGCGGCTGCCGCTACTGGGCCTATGCCGACCGGGGCGCGGCGCAGACCGACGCGCTGCGGCTCGCGCGCGGCATGAGCTACAAGAACGCGCTCGCCGGGCTCCCGCTCGGCGGCGGGAAGGCGGTGGTGCTGAAGCCGTCGCCTGCCACCGACCGGCGCGCGCTGTTCCAGGCCTTCGGTCGCGCCGTGGAATCGCTGGGCGGCCGCTACATCACCGCCGAGGATGTCGGCACGACCGTCGCCGACATGGAGGCCATCGCGACCGGAACGCGCTTCGTGAGCGGCCTGCGCGCCAGAGGCGCGGTTGCCGGCGGCGATCCTTCGCCGAGCACGGCGTACGGCGTATTCCTCGGCCTGCGCGAGGCCTGGGCATACCTGCGGGGCGGGACGGCCAGCGAGCTCGCCGGCGTGCGCGTCGCCGTGCAGGGGCTCGGGGGCGTTGGCTACAACCTCTGCCGGCTGCTGCACGGCGCCGGCGCCCGGCTCACGGTCTCGGACCTCGACCCGGTGCGGCTCGCGCGCGCGGTCGCCGAGTTCGGCGCGACCTCGGCATCGCCGGAGGAGATCCTGTGGGCGGACGTGGACGTCCTCGCGCCCTGCGCGCTCGGCGCGGTGCTCGATGCGCGCACGGTCCCGGGGATCCGGGCCGGCCTGATCGCCGGCGGCGCCAACAACCAGCTCGCGACGCCCGCCGACGGTGAAAGGTTGCGGCAACGCGGTATCCTGTACGCGCCGGACTACGTGATCAACGCCGGCGGGATCATCCGGGTCGCCTGCGAATACCTGCAGCAGGGTACGGAACCGGAAGTGCGCGCGCGCATCGCGCGCATCCCGGTGACGCTGCGGCAGGTGCTGGAACAGGCGGCGCGCGAGTCGCTGCCGACCGACGTGGTCGCCGACCGCATGGCCGAGCGCGCGCTGCGTGCGCCGGACGGCGTGGCGATGGGGGTGCAAGCGTCCATGGTGAAACATGCCAACTGAACTGCGCCGACCGCGCCTGCACGTGCCGCATCCGCCGGCCCGTCCCGGCGACAAGCCCGATTTCAGCTACGTGGCCCTCTCGCCCGCCGGCGCCGTGCCGCGGCCGCAGATCACGGCCAGCGTGCGCGACATCGGGCCGCTGGCCTTCGACCTGGTGCGCGTGCTCGACGACGAGCACCGCGCGGTCGGTCCCTGGGATCCGCACCTCGATCCGGCCGAGCTGCAGATCGGCCTCCGGCACATGCTGCTCACGCGCCTGTTCGACGAGCGCATGGTGCGCATGCAGCGCCAGGGGCGCATCTCCTTCTACATGAAGTCGACCGGCGAGGAGGCGGTGTCGGTCGCGGCGGCGATGGCGCTGCGGCCGGGCGACATGCTGTTCCCCTCGTACCGCAACCAGGGCCTGTTCATCACGCGCGGCATGAGCCTCACCGACATGATGTGCCAGTGCCTGTCGAACGCGCGTGACATGTGCAAGGGCCGGCAGCTGCCGGTGCTGTATCACTCGCGCGCGGACAACATCTTCTCGCTGTCGGGGAATCTCGCGACGCAGTATCCGCAGGCCGTCGGCTGGGCGATGGCCGCGGCGATCAAGGGCGAGGACCACATCGCCGCCACGTGGACCGGTGAGGGCAGCAGCGCCGAGGCCGACTTCCACCACGCGCTCACCTTCGCCGCCGTGTACCAGGCGCCGGTGATCCTGAACCTCGTCAACAACCAGTGGGCGATCTCGAGCTTCCAGGGCACGGCCGGCGGCGAGTGCAGGAGCTTTGCGGCGCGCGGCCCGGGCTACGGCATCGCAGGGCTGCGGGTCGACGGCAACGACTTCCTCGCCGTGCACGCCGCGACCGGCTGGGCGGCCGAGCGCGCGCGGCGTGGCTCGGGCCCGACGCTGATCGAGATGGTCACCTACCGCGCCGGGCCGCATTCGACCAGCGACGATCCGGCGCGCTACCGGCCCGCGGACGAGTGGAAGGCCTGGCCGCTCGGCTGCCCGATCGAGCGGCTCAAGCAGCACCTGGTCCGCCTCGGCGAATGGTCCGAGGAGCGGCACGCCGCGCTCACGAAGGAGCTCGACGCGCACGTCGCGGCCTGCTGGAAGGAGGCGCTCAGCTACGGCACCTTCGAGCACAGCCCGGCGCTGGACCCGGACAACCTGTTCAGCGACGTGTTCCGCGAGCTGCCGCCGCACCTGGTGCGGCAGCGCGACGAGCTGCACAGGCTCAAGGGAGCTTAAGAGCATGCCGCAGATGAACATGATCCAGGCGCTGAACTCGGCGATGGACATCATGCTCGGCCGCGACCCGTCGGTGATCGTGATGGGCGAGGACGTCGGCTATTTCGGCGGCGTGTTCCGCTGTACCGACGGGCTGCAGCGCAAGTACGGCGAGCATCGGGTCATCGACACGCCGATCGCCGAGGGCGCGATCATCGGCGCGGCCATCGGCATGGGGGTCAACGGCTTGAGGCCGGTCGCCGAGATCCAGTTCGCCGACTACATCTACCCGGGTTTCGACCAGATCGTCAGCGAGCTCGCGCGCCTGCGCTACCGCAGCGCCGGCGAGTTCTGGGCGCCCGTGACGGTGCGCACGCCCTGCGGCGGCGGCATCCGCGGCGGCCAGACGCACTCGCAGAGTCCCGAGGCGATCTTCACGCACGTGAGCGGCATCAAGGTCGTGATGCCCTCGAACCCCTACGACGCCAAGGGCCTGCTGATCGCCGCGATCGAGGACGACGACCCGGTCGTGTTCTTCGAGCCGAAGCGCCTGTACAACGGCCCCTTCGACGGCGATCCGGGCAAGCCCGCGGTGCCGTGGAGCACGCACGCCCGGGGCGAGGTGCCCGACGGGCACTACACGGTGCCGCTCGGCAAGGCGGAGGTCGTGCGCAGCGGCGACGACGTGACGATGCTGGTGTACGGCACGATGGTGCACGTCGCCGAGGCCGCGGCGCGCCGTGCCGGCGTCGATGCCGAGATCATCGATCTTCGCACGCTGCTGCCGCTCGACGTCGACACGATCCGCGCGTCGGTGTGCCGCACCGGCCGCTGCGTGGTCGCCCACGAGGCGACGCGCTTCAGCGGCTTCGGCGCCGAGCTGATGGCGACCGTGCAGGAGGAGTGCTTCTGGAGCCTGCGCGCGCCGGTGCAGCGCGTGACCGGCTGGGACACGCCGTATCCGCACGCCTTCGAATGGGATTACTTCCCCGGTCCCGCGCGGGTCGCCGCGGCGCTCAAATCCGTGATGGAGAGCTCCACATGAGCCGCTACGTGTTCAAGCTGCCGGATCTCGGCGAAGGCACGGTGGAGTCCGAGATCGGCGCCTGGCTGGTCAAGCCCGGCGACCGCGTCGCCGAGGATCAGCCGATCGTCGAGATGATGACCGACAAGGCGGCGGTGGAGCTGCCGGCGCCGGTCAGCGGCATCGTGGTGTCGATCACCGGCAAGGCCGGCGACAAGATCCCGGTCGGCAGCGAGCTGATCGTGTTCGACACCGCCGGCGAAGCGCACGCCGCGGGCGGCGGGCTCGCCGCCGCCGGCGCCGTCCCGGCACCGTCCCCGGCCGGAAACGGTCTCGACCAGACCGCCGCCCCGGCCATCGCCGCCGCGGCGACGCCCGGCACTGCCGGCGGTCGCGTGCTGACCTCGCCCGCGATCCGCCGCCGCGCGCAGGAGACGGGCATCGACCTGCGCCAGCTCGAGGGTTCCGGCCCCGGCGGCCGCATCCTGCAGAGCGACCTGGACCGCGCCGTGGCGGGTGGCCCGCGCGCGGCCGTGCCGGCGAGCACGCCTGCCGCGGCTGCCACGGGCGGCGCCGCGCGAACGGTCGCGGCCGTGGCCGCGACGCAGGAGATCCCGGTCATCGGCGTGCGGCGCGTGATCGCCGAGCGCATGAGCGCCGCGGCGCGCGACATCCCGCACTTCTCCTACGTCGAGGAGGTCGACGTCACCGAGCTCGAGGCGCTGCGCGCGCACCTGAACGCGCGACGTGCGAGCGGCGAGCCGGCGCTCACCTACGTGCCGTTCATCGCCAAGGCGCTGGCGCGCGTGCTGCGCGACCATCCGCAGTGCAATGCGCACTACGACGCGGCGCGCCAGCTGATCGTGCGCCATGCGGCCGTGCACGTCGGTATCGCGACGCAGACGCCGGACGGCCTGAAGGTGCCCGTCGTCCGCGACGTGCAGGCGCTCCCGCTGGCGGAACTCGCGACGGCGATCCGCGCCGCGGCGGAGCGCGCGCGCAGCGGCAAGTCGCCGCGCGCGGAGCTCGGCGGCTCGACGATCACGATCAGCAGCCTGGGGCGCCTCGGCGGCCTCGCGGCGACGCCGATCATCAACGCGCCCGAGGTCGCGATCATCGGCGTCAACAAGGCGATCGAGCGAGCGGTGGTGCGCGGCGGTGCGGTCGCGGTGCGCCTGGTGATGAACCTGTCCTCGTCCTTCGACCACCGCTTCGTCGACGGCCACGACGCCGCGGCGATGATCCAGGACCTGAAGGCCTGCCTCGAGCACCCGGCGACGATCTTCATCTGATGCTCGAGTTGCGCGACGTCGACCTGCGGCGCGACCCGCAGGCGCAGACCTACGTCAAGGACGAGACCGTGCGGGTCGAGTTTGCGACGGCCGTCGGCGAGATCCTGTCCGGCGTCGGCGCCAACCGCTACGCGCCGGGCGATGCGCTGCTCAGCGGCTCCGACGGCGAGCGCTGGTGCGTGTCGCGGGCGCGCTTCGACGCGAAGTACGTGCCGATCGCACCGCTGCGCCACGGGGAGAGCGGCCGCTACCGCAACCTGCCGCAGCCGGTGCTGGCGCGGCAGATGCCCGAGCCGTTCCGCTGCCGGCGAGCGGCAGGCGGCGACTGGCTCGAGGGCCGCGCCGGCGACTGGCTGCTGCAGTACGCGCCGGGCGACCACGGCATCGCGACCGACGCGCGCTTCCGCAGCGTCTACCGCCGCGCCTGACACCGCCGGGGCCGCGGGCCCGTTTGCGATGCGCCGGCCTCACGCCCTACAATTTGCGCGACGCGGGTGTAGTTCAATGGTAGAACTGCAGCTTCCCAAGCTGCTAACGTGGGTTCGATTCCCATCACCCGCTCCAATCCAGCCTGCAGCCGCTTTCACAAGTGCCGACGACGGCCTATGGCAGTCACAGCATATGCTTGGTTTCTCGCACGCTTTGATCGTTGCACATCGATGAGCCTTCGACGGGTCGGGTCCCGGTGCCGCGTGTACATGCTCTGAGCGGAGTGATGAGTCTCGAGGTCTGAGGTCCGAGTCGATGGAGCCCCCAACTCTGCCCCTCGCGCCCCCGAGCCTGCACGCTGCGTCGCGGAAGATAGGCCTGGCATTGGGCAGTGGCGCTTCGCGCGGTCTGGCGCATATCGGCGTGATACAGGCCTTGGAGGAGCGGGGCGTGCAGGTGAGCATCGTCGCCGGCACGAGCATGGGCGCCTTCGTCGGAAGCGTTTACGCCTCGGGCAATCTTCAGCGGCTCAAAAGGGACTTTCTTGCTTTCGACTGGAAGAGCATCGCCCGACTGATGGACCCGGTGTTTCCGCGATCCGGATTGATCGATGGCCAGAAGGTTGCGGCGTTCATGGAGGACTACGCATCGCACCAGATGATCGAGGACCTGCCGATGAAGTTCTGCGCTGTGGCGACGGACTTGCTGACCGGTGCCGAAGCCGTCCTGGATTCGGGCGGTCTCAGCGAAGCCGTACGAGCGAGCATCGCGGTCCCCGGACTGCTGACGCCGGTGCGGCGAAACGGGCAGATCCTGGTCGATGGCGGTCTCGTCAACCCGGTGCCGGTGAGCGTCGTCCGCTCGATGGGTGCGGAACGCATCATTGCCGTCGACGTGAGCCACGACGTGCTCGCGAGCCGACTGGCCCGGATCCCGGACATGGCGGCTGAAGGCGCCGCCGCCGCCGGCGGCGCCGGATTGGCGCGCCTGCACGAAGTGTTGCAGGCAATGAATAGCCCCGTGGCGGCGCAGCTGGATGCCTGGCTGCACAAGGCGCAGATGCCGGGCGTGCTGGATGTACTGCTGTCGTCGCTGTACATCATGCAGGCACGGATCGGACACACGAATCTCGCGCATTCGGCACCCGACCTGCTGATCCGCCCGCCGGTGCGATCCATCAGATTCATGGATTTCAATCGCGCGGAGGAAATCATCGAGCTCGGATATCGTGCGGCCAAGGACGCCCTGACTGGATGGCATGACCCCTGAGATCGGCGTAGCGGTAGCCGCGAGGGTTTGGCCGTCCGCTGGCCGCATCGCGGCACTTCCGCACTCCGCTGCGACTGGCGGCTTCCGGCGATACCGTCTCGTCACACGCCCGTCACCCGCTCCAGTCTCGCCCGTACTTGTGCCGCTCAGTTCCTGCGGATGCGCACCTGACCCGAGCGCACGTGGCGCAGGCGGATCTCGTGATCGCCCCCGGGCAGATCGCGCACCGTGTACGCATCGTCGCCGAGACTATCCCGCAGCGACAGCGGCACCCCGCCGGCGGTGATGGACGCCGGCCGGAACGTCAGCCGCAGCACCTCGGTCGCCGCGTCGTCGAAGGTCCGGTACTCGATCGCCTGGGCACCATACGTGATCGTCTGCACCACGGCAGTTGAACGCAGCAGGTGGTCCTCGCCGCGGGGTGCGAACTCCGGCACGGCCCCCATCGCCCACACGAAGCTGCGTCCGGCGTCGGCGTAGCCGTCCTCGAACCAGTACTCGCCGAAGTCGCTGCCCGCCGTGCTGACCCGGCCCTGCGCATCGACGAAGTAGGTGGCGTAGTTCAATGAGCGGAAGGCGTCCTCGCGCGCCTGGCCGTCGCCCGTGCGCTCGAAATACAGGGCGTTGATCGCTCCCCACTGCGCGCTGCGGCACACCATCCCGGCGCGCGAGCAGCAGCTCCGGCCGGACGTTCCCAGCAGCGGCCCGCCGGCGCGCGGCCCGCCGTCGAGCTCCGGCGAGGGCGCGCCGGGAGGCGGTCCCCCGGGACGGCGCTGCTGCAGCACGGCTTGCGCATCCCGCGAGGCCTGCTCCGACATGTCGCCAGCACCCGGCATGCCGCCATCGGGCCGCAACTGCTCGTCGATCGCCCAGGCGCCGAAGAAGGGACCGCGGCCCAGCAGCGCGCGGCTGCGATCCAGCAGGTAGCCAGCGTGGATGCGCCACGCGGGGTCCACGCTGGCGGGATCGTCCTGCGTCAGCAGGTAATCGGCGACCGCCAGCGAATTCATGTCGTTGACGTTGACCGTGTCCTTGTTCACGTCCTCGTAGTAGCCGCTCCACTTGTCCCAGGCGGGGCTCGCCGCGTTCAGCGGGTAATCGAGCAGCCACCGCCACGCCATGTCGCGCGCCGCCCGGTACTTCGAGCGATCGCCCGCGCCGATGCGGATCAGCTCGTCGAACAGTCGCACCGGCGCCACGATCATGCCGCCGTACTCCTCGCCGGCCAGCACCGCGCCGCTGCGCGCATCGATCCGGAACGGCCACGGCGTGTGCGTCGCGTTGCCGGGCCGCACGTGGCGCGCGAGCGCATCGGCGCACCTGAGGCCCGCCTGCAGGTACTGGCGCTCGCCGCTCAGCTCGTAGAACTGAACGTAGCTCAGGCCCAGCTCGCCGACCTTGTCCGGCTCGATGCCGCCGTAGTAGTCGACCGGCAGGTCGCGCAGGCAGCGGCCGTATTCCCGGTCCGCGAAGCACGCGGTCGCGAAGGGCACGCCGGGCCACTCCCAGTCGGCGGGCGTGGTGCCGTGCGCGAGCTGGTAGTCGAGCATGCCGCGCACGACGTCGATCGCCTCGCGGTCGCCCGAGTACGGGTACCAGCCGAGCAGCGCGTCCATCATGTGCGCGTACGTGCTCGGCGGATTGTGCTGCCAGCCCGTGCCCGCGAGCGTCGCGCCGTCGAAGCGGCTGTAGGTCAGATAGACCCGGGTGCCCGTGCGCGGATCGACGGGCACCCTGTGCTCCAGGAAGTCCCACGCCAGGCGCAGGAAGCGGTCGTAGCCGCGGTTCATCTCCGGCTCGTACCACGCGAGGACCTTGCCCTGCGCATCGAGCACGGCCGGATGCCAGGGCAGCTGGGCGTTGAGGAAGACCGGAGGTTCGGCCGCGCCCCCGCTCGGAGCCAGCGCGAGCGCGAAACACCCCGGTATCAGAAATTTCAGCTTCACGGCGGCAGCGAACCGGCGGCATCGTTGCATGGACGGACCCTCGAACGCGGCATTATGCGACGCACCTGCTTCGGAACGCGCGCGGTCAGCGCAGCTCCGGACCCTGCTCGCGCAGGTGAATGTCCTCGATACTCTGCACGACCCGGGCGACCTCGGCGTCGTCCAGCGGCGGCCGGCAGCGGACGCGGTTCCACGCGAGCAGCAGCTCGAGCACCACCTCGGGATCGACGTCGCGTGCCAGCAGGTGGCCGCAGAGCGAGGCGAGACTCGCGTTGCGCTGCCCCTCCGGTACGCCTGCACGCACCAGCGCACGCCAGTGCGCGGCCGAGTGGCCCTTGCGCGGGCCATCGCCCGTGCCGAGCAGCCAGCGCGGCAGCGGTGCCGGCGCCACCTCCCCGGGTGAGCGCCGGTTGGCCCAGGCGTACCGCCGGCCGCTCGGATGCACCGACGGCGGTGCGACGACGCAGCCGCCATCGCCGCGCAGGTCGATGCCCGGACGGAGGCCCACCCGATTCATGACGGGCGCCCCGGGATGCCGGAAGTACAGGTGGCGTCCACCGCCACCGGTCACGGCCTCGAGCGTGACCGGCAGTGCACCGTGCTCCTGCTCGAGCGCGGCGAGGCTGGCAGCGCCGCCGTGGCCGATGTCGACGTCGAGGACGACGAGCCCGGAGACGCTGCCGGTGACGATGCCGACGTTGGCATCGGGCCAGCGGTCGAACCATTCGCGCACCGTCCCGGGGGCGGCGGCGCTGCTTTGCAGCGGACGCCACGCCAGCAGCGGTCGCTTGCCGCGCGGCTCGATCGGCAGGACCGACCAGCCGCGACGCAGGTAGTCGAGCGCGGCGGCAAGACAGTCGCCCTCCGGGGCTCTCGTCATGGCATTACCCCCTGGTGCAACCGTACCCCTCCGTGCGGTACCGGGCGCCGAGGCGGCGCGACGCATCGCGCGCTACAGTCTCGAGCCTGGCCAGGCGATGGTACCGCGGGCCCGCGCCGGCCAGCACGGTGGCGGACCCTTAGTTAAGGAGCTCGTCGACATGCCCTACGCGACGATCGGGGACCTGCCGGCGC
>Ga0335069_10016485_pt1 | contig 10300 bp, 11 predicted proteins | sample Lox_Sample_11_FD_206714 | JGI IMG/M metagenome (GOLD analysis project Ga0335069, IMG submission 206714) | Soil microbial communities from Loxahatchee National Wildlife Refuge, Florida, United States - Lox_Sample_1.1 | ecosystem: Environmental > Terrestrial > Soil > Wetlands | place: USA...
CCTGGCTCCTTATATCGCAGCGGCCGGCGTTTTGAAGCCGGTCGCGCCGAGGATTGGCCACCGGAAATCGCCTTTCTGTTGCTGGAAGGGGTCGAGGCGCCCATCCTCGACCATGCGGCGCGGCGCTCCCGCGAACAGGGCGTCGTCGGCGACGAGGTCCTGATCGCCGAGGGATTGGTCGAGGAGAGCGTTTATTATCGCGCCCTCGCGCGACGCCTCAATTGCGCCTATGTCGAACGCGCGGTGGCGCTCGCGCCGGGCTTCGACTATCGCGCCGCCTTGCGCGCCAGCGTCGCGCGCGTCGACCGTCGGCGCGAGGATTTCGATTGGCTGATGGCGCCGCGCGGCAGGGAGGTGCGCAAATTGCTCACGCTCGGGCCGGGCGGCGCGCAGCGTATCGCGCTTTGCGCCCCCGCCGTTTTTTCGGCGCTGGTGCGGGCCACGGGCCGCCATGCGCTCGCCGACGACGCCAGTTTCGCCCTGTCGCGCGCCGATGCGCGGCTATCCGCCAATGCGCCGCAATTGCGTTGGAGCAATCGCCTGACGGTGCTGTTCAGCCTGTTGGCGATGGCCGGGCTGCTGGCGCTCTCCGCCGAACTGCTCGCGGTCATTTCGCTTTTTCTGTCGGCCCTGTTTCTCGTCGGAATCTATGTCCGCCTTTGCGCCCTGGCGGCGAGCGGCCGACCGCGCCTTGCCGACCTATACGATCATCGCGCCAATGTATCGCGAGGCCGGCGTCGCCGCGCAATTCCTAAGCGCGATCAGGGCGCTGGATTATCCCGTCGCCAAGCTCGACCTGAAAATCGTCCTGGAGCCGGACGATCATGCGACGGCCCGCGCCCTGCGCGCCGCCGGCCTGCCGCCCTATGCCGAGATCGTCGTCGCTCCGCGCGGCGCGCCGCGCACCAAGCCGCGCGGGCTCAATGTCGCCTTGCCGCTGGCGCGCGGCCGGCTGCTGACCATTCTCGACGCCGAGGACCGGCCCGAGCCACGCCAATTGCGCGCGGCGGCGGAAGCCTTCGCGGTCGCCGGGCCGCGCGTCGCCTGTTTTCAGGCGCGGCTCGCCATCGACAACGGTCCCGAGAGCTTCCTGTCCTATTTTTTCGCGCTCGGCTATGCGGCTTTGTTCGACGTGATCAATCCCGGCCTCGCCGCGCTCGGCCTGCCGTTGCCGCTCGGCGGCACTTCCAATCATTTTCGCACCGATCTCTTGCGCCGGGTCGTCGGCTGGGACGCCTGGAACGTCACCGAGGACGCCGATCTCGGCCTGCGCTTCGCCCGGCTTGGCTATGAGGTCGGCGTCATCGCCGCCACAACCTATGAGGACGCCCCGACCGATCTTGCCGGCTGGCTCGGCCAGCGATCGCGCTGGATGAAGGGCTGGATGCAAACCTTCGCTGTCTTCCTGCGCACGCCGCGCCGGCACATCCGCAAGATTGGGCGCCTCCCGAGCTTCGCCGCTTTATGCTCGATGGCGAGCCTCGTCGCCGGCCCCTTGTTCGGCCCCTTTTATGGCGCGCGGCTGGCGCATGACATGTTCTGCGGCGACCTGCTGGCGCCGACGACGACAGGGAGCCTGCTGATCGCCGCGCTCAGCGTGAGCGTGGCCTGTTTTGGAGCCGCCGCTTTGATCCTGCCGATGTTTTTGGGAATGAAAAGGCGAGGCCTGCGCGCCTCGCCTTTGCTCTTTTTCGCCCCGGTCTATCTGCTGTTGCTCAGCGTCGCGGCTTGGCGAGCGCTTTGGGAATGGACGCTGCATCCTTTCGTCTGGACCAAGACGAAGCATGCCCCGCGTCCGCCTCACGCCATCGCCGGCGCCAGAAATTTGCCGGCGAGGGCGTCGGCGATCAGGGCGCGGGTGTTGTCCACGCCGTAAAGCGCGACGAAGGAGCCGAAACGCGGTCCACGCTCTTCGCCGAGCAGCACCTGATAGAGCATCGAGAACCAGTCGTTCGACACGCCAGGCTTTTCCGGCGTCGCGCCCTTGGCGGAAAAATTCTGGTAGCGCGGAATCGGCCGGGCCACATCGTACAGCAGGGTCTGAACCTCTTCCGCGCTCGCGCCCGCCGGCAGACCGGAAAGCTCCTGCGCCAGTTTTTCCAGCGCCGCGCGCTCGATCTCGTCGGCGGCGCGATAGGTCTTCTTCGGCCGCACGAAATCGCGGAAATAGACCACGGCGTAGCGGATCATGCGATCGAGGCGCGGATATTTTTCCGGGCGCGCCTCAGGCGCATAGCGGCGCAAGAAGCCCCACAGCACCTCGGGGTCCTCGCTATTGGCCACCGCCGCTAGATTGAGCAGCATGGCGAAAGAAATCGCGGTTCCCTTGGCCTCTCCACCATGCGCGATGAATTCCGGCGCGGGCGGCTCGCCAGCGTGGATGTGCCAGGCCGGATTACCGAGCCGCAATTTCCAGTCCTGGCGCGGATAGGCGTCGAGAAAGGCGAGATATTCATCCACCGCCTTGGGAATGACATCGAAATAGAGCCTTTTGGCCTCGCGCGGCTTCCAATACATGAAGAAGGCGAGCGATTCCGGCGTGGCGTAGCGCAGCCATTCGTCGATGGTCAGGCCATTGCCCTTGGATTTGGAAATCTTCTGGCCCTGTTCGTCGAGAAACAATTCGTAGTTGAAACCCTCCGGCGGCGCGCAATCGAGGGCGCGGGCGATCTCGCCGGACAATTTCACCGAATCGATCAGGTCCTTGCCGGCCATTTCATAATCGACACCGAGGGCGCACCAGCGCATCGCCCAGTCGGGCTTCCATTGCAGCTTACAATAGCCCCCGGTCACCGGCGTCTCGAAACGCTCGCCGCGGTCGGGATCGCGCCAGGCGATCAATCCGCGCGCGACGTCGATCTCCTCCAGCGCCACCTGCATCACAATGCCGGTGCGCGGATGGATCGGCAGGAAAGGCGAATAGGAGGCGGCGCGCTCGGCGCGCAGCGATGGCAGCATGATCGCCTGGATCGCATCGTAACGCGCCAGCATTTTCAGCAAAGTCGCATCGAATCGGCCCGACTGGTAATATTGCGTCGAGGATGCGAATTCATAGGTGAAGCCAAAGGCGTCGAGAAACGAGCGCAGCCGCGCGTTATTGTGCTCGCCGAAACTCGGATATTCGCCAAAGGGGTCGGGCACCTGGGTCAGCGGTTTGCCGAGATGAGCCGCGACCAGTTCCCTGTTGGGAATATTGTCGGGAACCTTGCGAAGACCGTCGAGATCGTCGGAAAAGGCGAGCAGCCTGGTGGCGATCCTGCCTTCGGTCAGGGTCTCGAAAGCGTGACGCACCATGGTGGTGCGCGCGACCTCGCCGAAGGTCCCGATATGCGGCAAGCCCGAGGGACCATAGCCGGTCTCGAACAGAACCTGTTTCTGGCCGCTGCGCTCCACTCTGGCGACGAGTTTTTTCGCCTCCTCGAACGGCCAGGCGTTCGAGTTGCGGGCGAATTCGGCGAGTTGGGACGCGGTGTCGGTCATTTTCTTTCGGGAAAAGTTGGGATTCGATTCCGCCGGCCGCCGTCATGGCGGAAGTGGCGCAAGTCTCTCTTATCTTTTGCGGGCCGCTGGCGAAAGGGCAAAAAAAATGCTGTAAATCGGCCGATCCGGGGGGACTATTTGGCGCTGATTTACAAGATCGTCGCGGCCCAGGCATGGGAAGCCGCGTTGGCTTCGGGGCTGTTCATCGGCGCGGACGTTGATCTCGCCGACGGCTATATCCATTTTTCGACCGCCGCCCAGGTCGAGGAGACGGCGGCCAGACATTTTGTCGGCCAGGACGATCTCCTGCTGGTCGCGGTTGAGGAAAACCGCCTCGGCGACAAGCTGATTTATGAAGTCTCGCGCGGCGGCGGGCTTTTTCCCCATTTTTACGCCCCGCTGCCGGTCGAACTCGCCAAATTCGCGATTCCCCTCAAGCGCGGCGCGGATGGCGCGCATGATTTTACCGGATTGCTCGCATGACAGGTTTTTTCGATTCCTTCGCCTTGCCGTTCCTCCATGCGATCGACGCCGAGCGCGCTCACAATCTCACGCTGTTCGCGCTGGAGCGCATGCCGCTGCCGCCCTTGCCGGCCGAGCACGAATTGCTCGGCCAGAACCTTTTCGGCCTCGACTTTCCCAATCCGATCGGCATGGCGGCCGGTTTCGACAAGGACGCCCGCGTTCCCGACCCCCTGCTTCACCTCGGCTTCGGCTTTACGGAAGTGGGCACGTTGACGCCGCGTCCCCAGCCCGGCAATCCCAAGCCGCGCCTGTTTCGCCTGCGTGACGATCGCGGCGTGATCAACCGTTTCGGTTTCAACAATGGCGGCCATTCCGCCGCTCACGACCGACTGGCGGCGCGCAACGCGCGCGGCGGAATCGTCGGCGTGAATATCGGCGCCAACAAGGATTCGGATGACCGCGCGGCCGATTATGTCGCCGGAATCGAGGCCTTCGCCGATGTCGCCGCCTATTTCACGATCAATATTTCCTCGCCCAACACGCCGGGCCTGCGCGATCTGCAGCAGGCGGCGGCGCTCGACGATCTGCTCGCCCGCGCGCTCGACGCCCGCGACGCGCTCGCCGCGACCGAACCACGGCGGCCCGTGCTGCTGAAGATCGCGCCCGACCTGACGCTCGACGATCTCGACGACATCGTGCGGGTCGCCCGGGCCCGGCGCATCGACGGGATGATTGTCTCGAACACCACGATTTCGCGGCCCGACTTTCTCCGCGACGACGCCCGTCGCGAAAGCGGCGGCCTGTCCGGCGCGCCGCTCTTTTCGCTCGCCACCCGCATGCTGGCGCAGACTTTTGCCAGGGTGGAAGGCCAGTTCCCGCTGATAGGAGTAGGCGGCGTTGATTCGCCGGAAGCCACCTGGGCCAAGATCGAGGCCGGGGCGAATCTGATCCAGCTCTATTCCGCGCTGGTCTATGAAGGCCTTGGCCTCGTCACCCGCATCAAACAGGGGCTGGTGGAACGGCTGAAGGCGCGCAAATTGACTGGAATTGGACCGGCGGTAGGCTCGGGTGTCCAGAACTGGATCTGAAAAAGGCGCGACGAATGTCTCGCCGCGCCAGTCAGTCGGATAGGGTTGAGATCCGTCTCAGTTCGCCGGGACGTAAGCGGCCAGCCGGTTCAGCACCGTCGCGTTCATGGCGATGCCGCCCTTCTCGCATTCGAGTTGCACGGACTTGCCTTCGGCGGTGTCGAGATGCGCCGGCTTGCCGGCGTCCACATTCATCTGAACCCGCATGGTCGTGTCGGCCGACGAGACACGATCCTCGCGATAGGCGTCGGCGACGATCAAAGTGACCTTGCAACGGCCTTCGGCCTGCACAAAATAACCGCCGATCTGCTTGGAGCCGACATCGAGCATGATGCCCTGATAGGGCTTCACGCCGTGCATGACATTATCTTCGGCGCAGGCGACGCCGGTTACGGCGGCGACCGAGAAGGCGGCGATGGCGAGAGTGGCAAGGTGACGAGCAATTTTCATGGTTCGATCCTTTCGAAAACCGGCAAGGATGGGGCGGGCGCCTCGTGGTGCGCCAAAGCCGCAGGGGCGGCTTTATACTAAAGTTGGTTATATTGCAGCGCAGCATTTTATTGCATTGCAAAGTCCGCATAGCAGGCCTCCGCATGACGCGGGGCTTGCGGGCGCCGAAGCCGGCGCCAGCCCTGCTTGAGAGAGAGCCATGACCGATCATCGCCTTTACGCCCCCGCCGTTCCCCGCAACCGCGGCCCCATTCTCGACGTTTTGCGCTCCATCCTGCCGGCCAAGGGGCTCGTCCTCGAAATCGCCAGCGGCTCCGGCGAACACGCCGTTCATTTCGCCGCCGCCTTTCCCGGCCTGACCTTCCAGCCCTCCGACCCGGACGAGAAAGCCCGCGCCAGCATCGACGCCTGGGCTGCCGCGAGCGGACTGCCCAATATCAAGCCTGCGGTGGCGCTCGACGCCTCGCGCCCTCCCTGGCCGCTCTCCTGGGCCGACGCGATCCTGTGCGTCAACATGGTCCATATTTCGCCCTGGGCGGCGACGATCGGCCTATTTCATCAGGCCTACGACATCCTGCCGCCAGGCGCCCCTCTTTATCTCTACGGCGCCTATTTGCGCGCGGGCGTCGAAACCGCCGAAAGCAATCTCGCCTTCGACGCCTGGCTCAAGGGCCAAAATCCGGAATGGGGCCTTCGCGATCTGGACGAGGTCGTCGCGCTCGCCCGGGAAAACGAATTTTCCGAGCCGCAAATCATCGAAATGCCGGCCAATAATCTGAGCGTGATCTTCCGGCGCATCTGAACGACGGTCGGCGGCATATTTTTCGCTTCGTCCGGGCATGTTCGACGCCCGCCTCCACGCTCCCGCGGCCGCCCGCAATCGCGACGCCATTCTCATGGTTCTGCGCAACATGTTGCCGCGCCGCGGCCTGGCGCTCGAAATCGGCAGCGGTTCGGGCGAACATGTCGTGCATTTCGCCGCCGCCCTGCCACTGCTGACCTTCCAGCCCTCGGACATCGATCCCAATGCGCTCGCCAGCATCGACGCCTGGGCGCGGCGGAAAAGAACCTGGAACGTGCGGCCGGCAATCGCGCTCGACGCCCGTCGCCCGCCGCGGCCGATTTGCACCGCCGACGCGATCTTCTGCCTCGATCTGCTCCATGTCGCGTCCTGGTCGGCGACCGAGGGGCTTTTTTATCAGGCCTATGACCTGCTCCAGCCCGGCGCGCGTCTCTTCATCTATGGGCCATTTCTGCGCGAGGCGAACGAAAACGAGCCAGGTCTGCGCGCCTTTGACGACCGCCTGCGCGCTCAAAATCCGGACTGGGGCCTGCGCGATCTCGGGACGGTTGAAGCCACCGCGCGGGACAATGATTTTTCGCTGATCGAGATCGTCGAAATGCCGGCGAACAACCTCGGCCTAATTTTTCGCAAGCTTTAGGCGGACACCCGACGAGTCAGCGCGGCGTTCCTGGCGCGAAAGACATTGTCGACGAACATGCGCGCGCTTTCCGGCCAGGTGTAGCGCGCGGCATGGACCCGGCAGTCCTCGCGCGACAAGGCGAGCGCGCCAAGGCAGGCCGCGCGCAGATCCTCGCTCAAAATACCGACGCGCGGATCGGTGATGACGTCGATCGGACCGGGAACCGGAAAGGCGGCGACCGGCGCACCGCAGGCGAGCGCTTCGATCATGACATTGCCGAATGTGTCGGTGCGGCTTGGGAAGACAAAAACATCGGCCGCCGAATAATAGGGCGCGAGCTGGTCGCGCGCCTTGACGCCGGTGAACATTGTCTTGGGATAGCGCATCTGCAACAACTGCCGCGACGGGCCGTCGCCGACGACAATCTTGGAGCCCGGCAGATCGAGACCCAGAAAAGCCTCGATATTCTTCTCAGGCGCCACCCGGCCACAATAGAGGAAGAACGGGCGAGGCAGATTGGCGAGCTCCGATGGCAAATCCTCGACCGGGCGGAACAGGCCCTGGTTCACACCGCGCGGCCACAACATCGGCGGCGGAAAACCGCGCGCGGTCAGATCGTCGGCCAGCGTCTGGGTCGCGACCATCAGTCCGGCGCTGCCGGAATGGAACCGCCGCAGGGCCGCGTAGGACCAGGCGGCGGGGATCGGCCAGCGCGCCTCAACATATTCAGGGAAACGGGTGTGGTAGGAGGTGGTGAACAACTCGCCGTTGCGCGGGCACCAATAGCTCGCCGCGACCCCGAGCGGGCCTTCGGTGGCGATATGGACGTGATCCGGCCGATGCGCGCGAATCAGTTCGCCGACCGCCTTGGGGCTGGTGAGCGCCAACCGGATTTCCGGATAGGACGGCGCCGCGATGGTGTGGAACTGATCCGGCCCGATCACCACGAATTCATGGCCGAGTTGCTCGCCCGCCGCGATCAGATTGGAAAGCGTGACGACGACGCCATTGACCTGGGGACGCCAGGCGTCCGTGACGATGCAGATTTTCATGAAACTCTGGTCCGAAACGGCATTCGCGGGAAAAGCGCGTCGCGAGCCGCGAGGACCGGTAAACACACGTTCCGCGCCGGGGTAGCGAAACGGCTGCGCCGGAAATTTGCGGGATCGGCAAGGCTCATGATCCTCCCCTAGCAGCCTGATGTGACCGAATTAATAAAGCCGCCGCGCGCCAGACGGAAACTGTCAAGAAACGGAAAAAATCTCACTCCCTGCCGCGCATGGTGAGGAGGCGAACCGCCAGCCAGACGGGAAGCACGATCGCCGCGCCCGCCGCCACATATTCCGCGATGGTGCGAATCGCGTCGAATCCCATGTTCCAGAACCGCTCGACCGTGTTCTGCAGGCCGGTGAGCACGTCGATCGGGCGAATGTCGAGCCATACCAGGAAAAAGCCGACGATGAAGGACAGGAACAGCAGCCGAACCGCGACCGAGCCCGGCGCCCCGCCGAGGAAACGCTCCAATTCGGTGGGCGGCGGACGGTCGGCGGAGGCGAGGTCCGCTTCGCGCGGCTCGAAGGGATGGCGCGCCGGGCTGTTCTGTTCGGTCATGGCTTGTCCTCATGCGAGGCGACGGCGGCGGCATATCGGGCGCCGCCCGCTTCCAAGATAGGCGGCGCCGGCCGCCACGCCAGAGGATGAGCGAAATTTAATCGGCGAACGGACGCTCGGGATTTCACTCGTTCATGGCGCTGGCTGAAAGATCATTCATGGCCTCGATGCGCGCCGCGGCGATGACCGCCTGCGTCCGGCTCTCGACTCCAAGCTTCTGAAGGATGGCCGAAACATGGGCCTTCACCGTCGCCTCCGACACCGAAAGCTCATAGGCGATCTGTTTGTTGAGCAGGCCCTCGGACAGCATCATCAGCACGCGGACCTGTTGCGGGGTCAAGGAGGCGAGCCGGCGCACGCTGTCGGCTGTGTCGCGATCGACCGGTCCGTTGAGATCGACGTCGGCTGGCGCCCAGACATCGCCGGCAAGCACGGCGCGAATCGCCAATTGCATCGTCTCCATGTCGGTGCTCTTGGGAATGAAGCCGGAGGCGCCGAAATCGATGCACAGACGGATGACATTGCGCTCTTCGCGCCCGGAAACGACCACCACCGGGGCGCCGGGATATTGCGCCCGCAGCATCATCAACCCGGAATAGCCGCGCACGCCGGGCATGGCGAGATCGAGCAGAATGAGATCGACTTCGGAATTGGCCTCGAGCGCATTGGTCACGTCTTCCAGACTGCCGCATTCGACGATGTCCGCGCCCGCGACGGCATTGGCGACGGCCTGCCGCAGGGCTCCACGAACAAGCGGGTGGTCGTCGGCGATCAAAATGCGGGTCGTCTGATGTTCCACTCTCTTCACCCCAATACGAGATATCTTCGCCAACCAACGCCGCCGCGTCAGCTGACTTAAAACTTGTCAATTCTACTTCTTTCTTTCACATACTCAAGTCGTATGAGGAAACGGCCTCCGGCGTTACCCGAAAAAGCCAGTTCTGGCCAGCGCCTTCTCTTCGCAACCGCAATAATCAGTGCTGCGATGCAAGATCGGCCTCGCGCGCCGCGATATAGTCGCGGGTAATGGGCAGGACGTCGGCGCGACGGGTCAGCTGCAACTGGAAGACGACGCAGCCCTGGTGGCGGAAGGCGCATAGCGACGCCGCGAGATAATATTCCCAGATCCGGCAGAAACGTTCCCCATAGATCGCCTTCGCCTCGGCGCGCCGCGCCGCGAAACGCGCGCGCCAATGGTCGAGGGTCAGGGCATAATGTTCGCGCAGAACTTCCAGGTCGTCGACGACGAGGCCCGCGCGGGCGATCGCCGGCGCGATTTCCGCGAGCGCGGGAATGTAGCCGTCGGGAAAGACATATTTGCGAATCCATGGACTGGTGGGGGCCGGAGCGCCGCAATGGCCGATGGTATGGATCAGGGCCGCGCCGTCTTCCGCAAGCAGCGCCGCGATTTGACGAAAGAAGGCGTCATAATGGCGCGGGCCGACATGTTCGAACATGCCGACCGAGACGATGCGATCGAAACGCCCCTCGATTTCGCGATAGTCACGGTAAGCGAAGGAGACCTTGCTGGCGAGTTCCGCCGCCTCGGCCCGCTGGCGGGCGACGCCGAGTTGCTCCCGCGACAGGGTCACGCCCAGCACTTCGGCGCCGCAGCGCGCGGCAAGATAAAGCGCAAGGCCGCCCCAACCGCAGCCGATGTCCAGCGTCCGGGCCCCAGGCGCCAGGGCGAGCTTGGCGGCGATATGGCGCTTTTTCGCCAGCTGCGCCTCATCGAGACTCGCCGAGGGTCGTTCGAAATAGGCGCAGGAATATTGCAGGTCG
>Ga0335069_10016487_pt1 | contig 10299 bp, 8 predicted proteins | sample Lox_Sample_11_FD_206714 | JGI IMG/M metagenome (GOLD analysis project Ga0335069, IMG submission 206714) | Soil microbial communities from Loxahatchee National Wildlife Refuge, Florida, United States - Lox_Sample_1.1 | ecosystem: Environmental > Terrestrial > Soil > Wetlands | place: USA: Florida...
ATGACCAGGTACGCGCGCCTACAGAGGTTAGCAAGGGCAATGTTATTGAGTATCCGGAGCGCTGTCCCCAAAGAGCTTTGGCCATGACGCTTCCGGATAGCAGATGACCGCTGAAAAAGTAATTGTGAAGAAATACGAAGGCGAGTCCGACAGCGGCCCCGCAGAGACCATATAGACTTGGGATGAAAACGCGGGTGCTGCGGTTCCAGAGCAAGCAAGTAGCGGCCGCGATACATATCGCAAAAGGGAGCCCGCCAAAATCGCTGCGCACGAGACTGCCGAGAAATCCGACTGAAAAGATCGAAAACCAACCGGCACGTTCCGGCTGCTCAAAAGCTCTCCAAAGTGTCCATACGTAGGCTGCAGCCGTCGAAATCACGAAGGGATATTCCATAACCGCCGTGCTTTGAGTCGTAAAGGACGGAGCGGTGAGGACTAGCGCAACGAATGTCAATGAAAAGGCCCCGAATTCCCTGACTGCGAATTCGCAAAGCACCCGGATTGTGAATATCGACAAAGCAAGTCCCACGGCCATCCAGACGTATATCGCCAACCAAGGACGATCGAACAAGGTTGGAAACGTGCTCATCAGATAAACGTTAAACAAGTGAAATCCGGTGGTTGTGCTGAAGCCTCCGTCAAAGCTCCATCTACCCGTCGTCAAAAAATGCCGTGCGATTTCAAGCTCGTAAAAGGCGTCATCCGGGATGAAGCATACCAACAATTCATGTGGTGATGAGATCAGCCAAGCATAGTGAATGAACATTAAAGCTGAGAGTGCCAGAATGGTTCCGCCAAGGTACGGATATCTCGTGTTTGGCGCATTTGTGAGCGCACCCTGCGGTTGCCTTTTAAACATTCGATACGCCAATTCCTCCGACAGCTTCGACGCTGACTTCACGCTCTATTCGACAATCAGATCCGCCGTCGCGGCTAGTCGTCCAAGCTCGTTGCGGGCGTGGACTGCCGACCGATCGAGCCCGTCGCGATCGAAGGTGAACCCCAAAAATCTCATTGCCTCGGCGTCCGACTGGCTCGCGAAACGCGGCATCAGGAAGTTGCGCACGCGTCGGACGATCCCATGTGGCGGATACTCCTGGGGAAACGGCCAGAAGACCGTAAGAGCGTCAGAACCGTATACGTCGATCAATTCCCGCAATCCGGAAGGTGACCCATACAGGGCGACGAACACACCATTTCCGTCGCCGGGAAGCACATGAAAGTCGGCAAAAACGTCCGGAGATTGCCTCCATTTATGAGGAAGCAGTCCCATCTCGACCAGCGAGTTTGAACTGATCGCGACAGGGTCGTGGCCGGATGCGACATATCTTTGCGCGGCGTCGATCAGCATCGCGAGGCGGATTGCGTTCGCGCGCTTCTCCATCTCAAGCCCCGTCAGCTTCCGATACTCGTCAAGCGAACCGGGCGCGATTCTGTAAATTGTTACCCCGGCGACGATCTGAGGTGCGATACCGAGCGACCCGAGTATGTCCTTCCATCGCGGCGCAAGCGGATTGGAGTCGTCCATCACGATCGCGGTCACGCCGGTGTTGGCCAGAAACGCCTTCAACTGCAACTCCGGTTCAGGCAAGTCGAACGAGTTCAACAACCAATTTACTATCGGCCATCGACGTACGGCGAAGCGATCGACTCCAGTCCATCCGCCGACGTTGCGAAAGCACATCCCACAATCAGCCTGCCATTGCATGCTGCGCCCATAAACGCCGAACGGCATCGTCAACACGATATCGTTGCGCGAGAGATACTTCGTGTATTCGCCGCCGCGAAAGAATTCGGGCGTATCGATCGACGAGGTCCAGAAACTTGCTGACGGATTAGGAATCATCAGCAAGGTGGCGCTGACCGCTGCCACCATCTTTGTTTTCGCGCGCACAGTTGCATCCGCGAACCAGAGCGCCGTGACAAGGGCCAGGAAAAGGAAAACGAACAGCATCATCCGATTGGGCAGCGCGTGCTCCAGCAGCGGCATATGAAGCACCGCGATCCACGGCATCGGTAGCAATGCGAATCCGCCGACCTGCAGGAACGGGCCGAGCGTCCCGATGCACAGGATCGTCAGGCTTGCGCCGAGAATCTTTCCTTGCGGGGTATTCCAATGTCGACGCACCCAATCGATCGCAATTGCGCCCAGCACCATTCCGATAAATCCGTTGCGCTCCATAATCGTGCCGGTGAATCGCGACGACAGCGCAGTGACCAGCGAATTGGCTCCGACCAGATTCACCGGCGTCGGTACGATAAAATTCAGCAGGTCGGTCGAGAATTTCTCGGACGGATAAATCGGCTGTTTCAGCGTGCCGTATGCAAAGAAATAGTAGAGGTACGGGCTAACCGCGATCATTGCGATTGCATACGCGACCACGACTCCGGGAATTATCGCCAAGAGTCTCTTCCGCATCGTAGCGTCGCAGAAGTACATCGCCAGCAAGAGCACGAAGACGCCGACGACCGTCATCACGGCGAAATACTCGATGTCGATCAGAAATTCGGAAGTAATCGCGAGGGCAAACATCGCGATGAAACGCCCCTTCCCGAGCCCTCCTTCCATTCCGCGAACGATTACGTAAGCCGCAAGCGGAATCGGGAACACCATCACCAGACACAAATGCCCCAGCATCTGTCCGAGCATGTACGCCGAAAACCCAAACACCAGACCGCCGAAAAACGCCGGCTGCATCGCGCGCGCGATTCGTCGGCACAGAACGAATGTCGCTGCAGCCGCAGTGGGCGGCGCGAGCAGCATCACGATGTTGTAGGCGGGGACGAGTCCGATCGTCGCGGTGAGCGGCCACGCGAGGATCGCGACCAGCGGGATACTGGTCATCAGCGCGAAATTGAATCCGACCGGCGCCCATACCAGATCGGTCAGGAACGGATTTATCCGATGCGTGATCGCGTACGGCCACCACGTCATCAGCCACATCATCTGCGACGGATCGGATTGGCGTCCGATGAAGTTGGTCGATAGCGCGCCGACGAGACCGCGCCCGAAAATCAGAAGGGAAAGCGCAAGATAGGTCGCGAACGCAAGCGCGACTTCAGTCGCAGACGATCGTTGCGCATCCGCCACGACGTATTCTTCAATTTGATCCGATGCTGCGACCGGGCTCACCGTCGCCGCCTACCTCCGCCTCGTCCCGAAACCGCCCGAGAGCGAAGCTAACCGCCTATGATCGCAGATTCAACCGGGCGATCGGTGCCGGACAATCAACTGGTGTTGTGTCCCGTAAGTAAATTAAAGAACGATCGCCGCGGAATGAGATTCTTCGCTTCGCTCAGAATGACAGAAAATGCTTGCTTTTGCTTGTCATTCCGAGCGGAGTCTGCGGAGCGAGGAATCTCGGACAGCTTCGCTGCCAAGCGAAGCCGGTACCGGTTCTTGGTCCGCGCCGCGCTCCCTACTTGCCGAGGCCCTCCTAGCGCAGGCGATCGCGATGAAGCGCGAGATAGAGCGCGGTGCCGATCGAGCTGGTGAGGGCAACGGCCATGTATATGACGATGAACCGGACGGGAGGATGATCGCCGACGAACATGAACCAGAACAAGACGAGATTGACCGGGACCCAGAACGCGTAAATCACGGCGAGCGGCATCACCCATCGCTGCATCGTCCATACGCCGTACGCATAAGCGGCCAGAAAAATCCCGACTGCTCCACCGACGACGAGATTCGAGAAGAACGATTCCATCCTGACGCCGAGCACCACGATTCCGAGATGTGCAGCTCGGAGATGTTGAAGCGGCTTGGTGATATCGGAGACGGCGGCGAGCGCGAGCAGCGCCGCCATCGCGGTCAGAAATGCGCCGCGCCGATGATTTTCCGAGTCAGGATATCCGGCCATCGCTCACCCCCAAGGCCCGAAGATAAGCGCGCAGGACCCGAGGGCGCAAGTCAGTTCATGCTGCGGCGCACCCGTCAGACGCCTCATTGTTGCGAAGCGGATGATATTCCTCCCATGATTAGCACTTGGCCATCGCCAAGCAGGACCGTCTTGGAAACAGCGCGCGCAATCTTCATATCTCCCGTTGGCCGGAAACTCCCGTCGGACGGATCGTATAGCTCCGCGCTGGCAAGATATCGCTCCAAACCTTCACCCTCAACCTCATATCTCTGAAATCCCCCCACAATCAGCACTCGCCCGTCTCGCAATAACGTCGAGCTGCTTTCTTGGCGTGCAACAGCCATTTCGCCTGCTTTCCTAACTACCTGAGTCTGAGGGTCATAGAGAAGAGCATTGCTGCTCGCCGGATCTTCACCTCCGGTCAGTAGCACTTTCCCGTTTCTGAGCAGAACGGCACTGTATAGGTCGCCCCGGGCAAGGTGCACTCCCGCAGGTCTGAACGCGCCGGTGCGGGACTCGTATATTTCGGGGACGGTGCCTTGCCAGTTTTCACGACCTCCAATGAACAGCACCTGATGCCCTTTCAGTGAGATCGCTGTCGCATCTGCCGATCCTGCACGCATACTTCCCGTCCGCACAAATCGCCCGGTCCGAGGTGAATAGAGCTCAGCGCTGTACAGCATATGATCTTGATTTTCCGGGTCGTATCCACCCGCGACGAGCACCGTGCCGTTGTCCAGAAGGGCTGCCGCTGGCCCTTCGCGTTCGACGATCATTCGGCCGGTCTTTTCAAACTTACCTCTGAGGGGATCGTACAGTTCCGCCGCAGGGCCATCTTCGGATCCGGCCGCAACCAGGACTCTGCCGTCGGGCAAAAGCGTCGCCGTATGCCCAAAGCGCTCCGCACTCATACTCCCGGTTGAAGAGAATTGTCGGCTGTTCGGATCGTACAATTCCGCACTAGAATAAACTTCCCCGAAGCCCCTCCCGCCTCCTCCTGCGATAAGTACTTTCCCGTTCTTCAGGAGGGTCGCCGTGAAACCATTTCGGGCGACGGTCAAACTCCCGACAAGTCGAAAACTTCCGGTACCAGGATCATAGAGTTCCGCCGAGGCGAGAACCGTAGGTGCCCATACAGGTGGCGGGACCTGCCGCATATCAAAGCCGCAATGGCGCCGGTGCGAATCGTTTTCCCACGACGTCGCCTTCGAACTTTCCCCCTTCGCCATCGCAGCTGTCAGCGCGAGGGCTATGACGATCACCGCCGCGAGGAATCGCGCGCCTCTCGATCGTTGAGCACGCATTGCTATCGCATAGCTTACGCCGCGACGCTATTAGTTGGAAATGTCCGATCCCGTGAGGGCGGGATTTGAGTGCGCCCCCTTGAGAGCACACGCCGCCTTATGCGGCGCTGCGGGCGCCTCCGAGCAGGTTGGCGGCTTCCAGGATGCATCGCTCCGTCGTTGCCCAATCGATGCACGGATCGGTCACGGAAACGCCGTAGCGCAGTGCGCGCGGATTGTCGCCAATCGCCTGATTGCCGGCTTCGATATTGCTTTCGATCATCGCGCCCATGATCGCGCGGCTGCCGGCGCGAATCTGATCGATCAGTGCGTTCAGTACGTCGGGCTGGCGTCGATAATCCTTGTTGGTCTGCGCGTGCGAACAATCCACCAGCACGCGCGGCTCGAGATCGGCCTTCGCAAGCATCCGCTCGCATTCCGCGATGCTTGCGGCGTCGTAGTTGGGAGTGCGTCCCCCGCGCAGCACGATGTGGGTATCGGGATTTCCGGTCGTTCGGACGATCGCGGTAACGCCGTCCTGATTGATACCGAGGAAAGAATGGGGGCGTCGGGCAGATTGAACGGCGTTTATTGCGACTTGGAGGTTTCCCTCGGTGGAATTCTTGAATCCGACCGGCATCGAGAGCCCGCTGGCCATCTCTCGATGGGTCTGCGACTCCGTGGTGCGAGCGCCAATCGCGCACCATGAGATGAGGTCGGCGATATATTGCGGCGTTATGGGGTCGAGTATCTCGGTCGCGGCCGCCAGCCCCATCTTGTTGATATCGATGAGCATACGGCGCGCGCGCTGCATCCCGTAAACCATGTCGCAACTGTCATCCAGATGCGGGTCGTTGATGAAGCCTTTCCATCCGACTGTAGTGCGCGGTTTTTCGAAATAAACGCGCATCATGAGGAAGACTCGTGAATCGACCGAATCGCGCAGGCGGCGAAGCCGTGCGGCGTAGTCGAGTGCGGCGTCGGGGTCGTGGATCGAGCACGGACCGACGATGCAAATCATGCGGCGGTCGGTTCCGCGAATTATATTGCGAACGACTTCGCGCGATTCAACGATATGATCCGCAGTCGCGTCGTCGAGCGGTGAATCGGCCTTGAGCGCGCGCGGCGATACGAGCGGCTCGGTTGCGATGACATGGACATCCTGAACTTTACGCATCTTGATCAAGCCCCATAGATTTATCTGAAAGCCGCGTCCCGACATAGATGCTCATATCGTGGCGGTGACTATGTCTTGCGACGCATGGGCAGCGAGCCTAGTCTCGAATCGGGCTAATCTACTTGAACGGAACTCAGGAACGCGCAATTCCGGCCGCGAAGGCGGACCACGAAGCGCTTGCTGATTCGAAGAAGCAGTTCGAATCCGGAAGGACAGCCCTGTGGCGCGCGATTGCCGGCATGGCGGTGGCTTTGGCGGCCGCGTGCGTGATCGTCGCCGTCGAAATCTCGTCGCACATTGCGGATCGCGCCGCCGAATACCGTACCCGAATCAGCCATCTCAATCACACCGTCGAGAAACTCAAACAGGAAGCATCGGCAGATCGGAAAAAACTCGTCGACGCGCGCGATCAGCTCAGGCAGCGCGACCTGATGAAGAAAATCCTGTTGGCCCACGATCTCAAGATCATCCATCTAGCGCCGCTATCCCAGGCCGAGAACGCATATGCCAACATCGCGATGAGCGAAAGCGTTCACGCGGCGGTGCTCAGGGTCAGCGGCCTCGCGCCGCTATCGTCGGGCGCCATTTACAGCTTCTGGTGGATACTGAAGGGCGCTCCGCCCTCCAAGGCCGCCGAGTTTGCCAGCGACGGTTCTTCCGATTCGGAGCTGTATCTCGACCTGCCGCCGGAACGTTCAATCGCGACCGGATGTGAGATCACAATCGAACCGTCCGGCGGCGGACTGCGTCCAACCGGCGAAATCAAGCTTAGGGCGAAGACACTCGCGCGCTGAGCGGATTCGCGCAAAGAGTCAGTGCGCGCTTTTCTCCGTCACCCCGCGCAAATATCCTGACCGCGTGTTCCCAGCGGACAATTCTTCGCGAAATTTCGATGCAGGGCGCACTCCAATCCGGAATCGAAATCCAGTGTGGCGTACGCGATGAGTGAACCGGCGTTGCAGTCGGAACCGGTCGTCGAACACGTAACCCCGGCCGCAGTGACGGCTTATGGTCGTGAATTCTGGTACGTTTTTGTCGCGAGCTGCGCGCTCAACACCGTCTCGAATCTCTTCGTCCTGTTCCCGCTCTACGTAGTCGATCTCGGAGGCGGCCCTGGCGCGATTGGTGCGATCGTCGGGACCGGTTCGGCATTCGCGTTGTTCGCGCGCCCGGGCGTCGGGCCCGCGATCGATCGATGGGGACGCCGATCGACTGCGATGTGGTTCATGCTGTTCGATGTCTTCGCGGTCGCGCTTTATCTGACGATTCACTCGCTCGGATGGCCGATCTACGCGGTGCGTGCTGTCCACGGTGCGATCGAGGGGACCGCACGCGTCGCACTGTTCGCGATGGTTTACGATCTGCTTCCGGAGGGACGCGAGGGCGAGGGAATGTCGCTGTTCAGTTTGTGCGGGATGGGTCCGGCGGCGATCGCTCCCGCGCTCGGCGAAATCCTCGTCAAGCGCGCCGGTTTCACAGCATTTTTCTACGCGGCGGTGCTTATGCTCATCGCGGGCGCGTACGTCACGAGTCTGATTCCGGAAAAGCATCAGGGTCTTAAGCACGGCGATGAAATAGCGCCGCGCCAATACGCAGCGCTGGTGAAGAATCGCGAGCTGATGACGCTGTGGGCAATAACGCTGTTGTTTGCACTTTCCATTTCCGCTCGATTCAGTTTCGTCGCACCGCTCGCCTACCAGAAAGGGATCACTCGCGTCGGCGGATACTTCGCGATCTACAGCATCGCCGCCGTAGTCCAGCGCGTGTTCGGCGGACGAATCATGGATCGTATCGGGCTGGAGCGGATGATCGCGCCCTCGATGTTCGTTATGGGGATCGGGCTGGCGATGATCGCCGGCACCGGCCACATGGGGATGCTCAGTTGGGCCGCGTTAATCGGCGGTCTCGGGCACGGATATTTGTATCCCGCGCTGAGCGCGCTCGTAATCGCGCGCACACCAGCCTCGGCGATGGGTCGATCATCGACTCTCTACACGTCGCTTTACGATTTCGGCGCGATGGCGGGCCCATATGCATTCGGCGTCATGGGCGGATATCTGGGCTACGGCCCGATCTTCATCGCGTCGGGCCTCATCGCGATTGCTGGATCGGCGGTATTCCTGGCTTCCGAACCCCGCAGTAGAAGCTAGTCGTCTAACGAATTCAAACGCGCCGCCATTGCGGTTCGTACGATCGCAATCGTGACTGCGACTACTGCTGCTCCCGCGAACACATCAGCCAGATAGTGATGCCCGGCGAACGGGATCGCGGCCAGCATCGTGATGTTCACAATCAATGCCGGAAAGAATGTTCGCGCAGGCGGGCGATGCGCGTAAATCAGAAGTATCGCGATCACGGTGTGATACGAGGGCATGCATACGATTCCTTGCACCCTCGTTATCGCGAACGTCGTTGCGCCGGAGCGAATCTCGAGCAGCGTGCGCGACCACGGCGGCGGCACGTCGAGATACGGCCCGACCGCGGGCGTGAAAATCGAGCAAACCGTCGTTATCAGCCCGGCGATCAGGGCTATGTAAATAAACTCCTCGTTACGGGCGCGCCGTCGGGTATGAGAGAGGAAAAGAACCGTGAGGAATACTTGCAGCAACATGCTGCTATACGCTTTACCCAGCGGGTAGGAGATAATCGGATGCTCGCAAATGAACGTGAAACATTTGGTCCAATCGAGACCCAGCATCCCGTCGAATCGCGCCAGTCCTGCGTCGCGCAGCGGATACCCCGAAGTGGCCGCACAGTAAGTAAAAATGGTGACCAGCACGGAAAATACCAGCCACAGCGCCGAGAATTGCCCGAGATCGGCCAGTTGATCGATTCGCCGTATCCATCCGTAGGCAAAAATGACCAGAGCAAACGCGACCACGCCGATCGAGACGTGCCAATCAACGAAATTCAGCCCCGCCAGCCGCACCGCGACTGCGTCCAGAAGGGCAAAGAGCAGCATCGCGGTCCACGCATACAACGCCACCGCATGGGAAAACACGCGCAACGCTTCGCGCGAGTCGCCGGCGTCGGTCGAGATTGCGCCGGTTGCCCCGCCCGCATCGATAGTGGCGAATTCGGTTTTCACATTTCGGTTGCGGATCGCTTTGCGAGCCGGGCATGAGCACATCAGATGGAGTTCGGCTGCGCAATGCGTACGTCGCCGAAAATCCCGGTATTCCGAGATTGGCAGAAATCCTTTTTCCCTTTTGATACGGCAATATTGCTGCGAGATTTCGGTATGTCGAAGAAATTTCGCGAGGGTGCTTGCTTTGCGTTCGCGCGGGGGCTACATTGGCTGTCGCGACGGCATCGGAGGTTGCTCCGGGCCGTCGCGAAAACTTCCGCGCCCCAAGCGAGTAACGGATTTGACACAATCGCAGGTGCGCGGTATTTTTTCCTTTCGCCCCGAAACGGGCCGGTCTTTGAAAACTGAATAGTAGTGCATGCCTTAATCGGGCGGCGGGGGTCGGATAGACCGAAGCCCGTCCGATTTTCATTTCTTTTTTGTTAGCGGTCAGTCCCGCCGATCGCTTCGCGTTAGCCCGCGAGACGGTTGGCGATGACACTGAGCTTTATTGGAGAGTTTGATCCTGGCTCAGAACGAACGCTGGCGGCGTGCCTGAGACATGCAAGTCGTGGGAGAATGTCGGGGCAACCCGGCTAGTAAACCGGCGCACGGGTGAGTAACACGTGGATAACCTGCCTTGAAGTCCGGGATAACCCGTCGAAAGACGGACTAATACCGGATAAGACCACGGGGAGTTCGCTTCTCGGGGTAAAAGGTGGCCTCTGCTCCTGCAAGCTATTACTTCAAGAGGGGTCCGCGGCCTATCAGCTAGTTGGTGAGGTGACGGCCCACCAAGGCTAAGACGGGTAGCTGGTCTGAGAGGATGGTCAGCCACACTGGGACTGAGACACGGCCCAGAGTCCTACGGGATGCAGCAGTCAGGAATATTGCGCAATGGAGGAAACT
>Ga0335069_10016488_pt1 | contig 10299 bp, 6 predicted proteins | sample Lox_Sample_11_FD_206714 | JGI IMG/M metagenome (GOLD analysis project Ga0335069, IMG submission 206714) | Soil microbial communities from Loxahatchee National Wildlife Refuge, Florida, United States - Lox_Sample_1.1 | ecosystem: Environmental > Terrestrial > Soil > Wetlands | place: USA: Florida...
GAAAAGTTTACTGGCAGACTCGCCTCGTTGGCGGAGACGTCTGGCTGGGCGACGCAATCGACGCGCTATACCTGCAAACGTCGACAGACCATATCGCGGAAATCGCGGCCGACCTGAGCCGCAAAGGACTGTTTACCATGGCGCGGCGGTACGCCACCGCCCAGCCCGCGTTGATGGAGCAGAAAGATCGTTTTGAAAAAGAGATGGCCGAGGCCGCCCGCCAACTGGAAGCAAAGCACGCCTTCGAGCGAGGCTAGCAGCGCCTCGTTACCTCACCACACGCGGCAGGAATTCTCCCGCACCATCGGCTGTCCCGCCTTGCAGTGAAACGCTTCCCGGAACTCTGGCATATTCACCACCACGCCGTTGGCGCGGTATTTCTCCGGAGAGTGAGGATCGACGGTCGCGCGCAGCCGTTTGTTCTCGTCGCGCTCATTGGTGCACCAGCTCTGTCCATAAGCGACAAAGAACCGCTGGTCCGGAGTCAAGCCGTCCATGTCTTCAAGCTTCTGTCCCGCTGTGGCCTGCTTCCACGCAAGATAAGCGAGCAGCGTTCCGCCGAGGTCGGCGAGATCCTCACCATTCGTCAGCTTTCCGTCGATCTTGATGTTGTCGATAATCGTGTACCCGGAATATTGATCGACCACGCATTTCGCCCGCTGCTCGAACTGCTTGCGATCGGCATCCGTCCACCAGTTGCGGAGATTCCCGCCACCATCGAACTGGCTGCCTTCATCGTCGAAGGCGTGCGTCAGTTCGTGCCCCATTGTGGCTCCCGTATCTCCATAGTTTGGGGCCGCGTCCGATAGCGCGCTGAAGAGCGGAGGCTGCAGAATTCCAGCGGGGAAATTGATGTCGTTCTTCTGCGGGTCGTAATAGGCATTGATTGTTGGTGGAGTCATGGTCCACTCGCCATGATCGACCGGCTTTCCGATCTTCGCCAGCCAGCGATGAAATTCGAACCATGCAGCCCGCGATGAATTGCCAATGTGGTCTCCGCGCGTGACCTGTAGCGAGCTATAGTCACGCCACGTGTCGGGGTAACCAATCTTGTTGGCGATTCGATGCAGTTTGGCAAGCGCCTGCTCCTTGGTATCGGCGCTCATCCACGGCAGGTTCCTGATCTCGTTCTCCATGGCCGCCTCGATCCTGCTGACCATGTCCATCGCCGCCTGTTTCGACTCCGGCGGAAAGTACTTGGCGACGTAGGCCTGCCCCAAAGCCTCGCCGAGTCCGTCATCGATGTAGTTCGTGCAGCGTTTCCATCGCGGCTGCAATTCCTCCTGACCGCGCAGTTGCTTTCCATAGAAAGCGAAGGTTTCTTTCACGAATGCCGACGACAGATCGTCCGAGGCCTGGTGAATCGCATGCCAGCGCAGATAAACCTTCCAGTCGGCAAGCGATTCCTTCTCCAATTCCGCGTTTAGCGTTCGGAAATAATCCGGTGTGACGACATTCAGAAGCTGGATCTTGCCTACGCCGGTCTTGTTGAAATAAGTGGCCCACTGAAACGCCGGAGAGATCTCTCGCAGCTCCTTGAACGACATCTTGTGATAGATCTTCTGCGGATCGCGCCGATCTACGCGGGCCATCTGGCCTTTGGCCAGAGCGGTCTCGATCCGCAGCACAACCTCGGCGCCGCTCGCTGCGACAGCGGGCGAGTCGCCCGCCAATTCGAACATCTTCGCCACGTGCGCCTGATAGGCCTTGCGCAATTCCTGTGACTTGGCATCGCCCTTCAGGTAGTAGTCGCGATCCGGCATTCCAAGGCCGCCTTGGTCGACCTCGGCAATGACTTGCGTTGAATCTTTGAAATCCTGATCCGATCGGAAGGCAAAAAACGCGCTCCCTCCGTAAAGGGAAGGTGGGTACGGAGCTGTGGCGATCAGCTGCGCAAATTGCTTCTTTGACTTCAAGCTGGAGATTCGTTTCAATTCCTGCTGCAGCGGAGCCACACCCAGTTTTTCAATCGCTGTCTCATCCATGCAGGAGGCGTAATAGTCGCCGATTTTCTGCGTCACGGCATTGCGCGCTCCCTCGTTCTTGGACGCCTCTTCCAGGAGGGCCCTCAGCTGCGACCGGTTTTCGTCCTCGAGTTTGCCGTACGTGCCCCAGCTGGCCTGGTCGGGAGGGATGGGATTCTTTTTCATCCAGCCGCCGCACGAATAGGCGTAAAAATCGACGCATGGATCGACCGCTCGATCCATCGCGGACACATCGAGAACAGCTCCATTTGTTGGTCCTTGCGAGTAAGACACACCTTCCACAAGAACTGCCGTGAGCACCGCTGCTACGAAGTATTTGTGCATAAGAATTTGTTTGCGTCTTGAGATTATCGTCTTTCTCGCGTCTCGATCCAGTCAAAAATCAAACTTCTGACGCGTTCAGACAAGACAGCCTGTTATTTGTCATACCTCGGATTAGGGAGGGCGGGCTATGTTTCCAAGCCGATGAAGCAGACGCGGCCCACGATGTAATCCGCTGGACTCACTCCTCTTTCGGTGGGGATGACTTCCACGGGGAACGCCGGGTTGTGGGGACGAAGAACCAGATTGCGGCCAGCCACCTCGAAATATCGCACTGTGCACGTTCCATGCCTGCGGATGGCATAGATGTTCGGCTCACTTCGGCGGTAAGGGGCAAGCGACTGATAGTGCCGATCCAGCAACAGAGTAGACCCAGGTAGAGTCCGAGGATACATGCTCATAGCCTCTTTTGTATCCAGCTTGATCGCGACAAAGCGCTCCCAGTCCCGCCGGTTCCCCGCGGCGTCCTCCCGAATTCTTTTGAGGAGGTCTTTCCTGAATTTGACGATCTTTCTCACGTGCATGCTCACGATGACCGCGTGATTGGCGGCGATCTCCAGGGTCGCGACCGGAATGTCGGTAAATCCTTCGTCTCTCGGCGGAAACACGCTCGCCCGCTTGTTAACTTCGTGTGGGTCAAGAAGATCGAGGACGGAAAGCCTTTGAACGTCAAGGATTTTGTCCATCGCTTCCAGGCTCAGGCCCCGCTTACGGTTGAGAAAATTCGAAATGTGAGCCTGCTTGAAGCCAGCCGATTCGGCGAGATGCAATCCCGTCAGTTCGCCGGCCGAGATGCGCTCCCACAGCAATTTGCGGAGATTTTCTCGCAGCACTAGCAATTTCATTTCGGGAGTATATGCTATAGCTCCAAGCTATTGCATGCGCTCACCAAACAGCTATAAGGAAATATATTTCTTGACTTAGATCTGGAACAATTCTAGGCTAAGTCAATTATGCGTTTTTCACATTCATAATTGGTGAAAGGAAGTAAATCGCAATGATAGAAGGAAACGAAAGCGTAGAAGAAGAACGGAACTTCACGGAGTTCCGGCGCAAGGTACGCTCGCAGGAAGTCCTGTCGGCGTCCATGGAAAAGCTGTTGCGAACGCTGCACTTCAACGGGCGTCTGTGTATGGTTGTACAAAACGGACGCGTGCTGAAGTCCGGCTATGAAGAAGGCTACTTCCGCAATCGGGAGCTCGGCCTGAACGCAACGCTGCCATAACCCTAACCGCGAACTAAATAGCAAACAGGTCATCGTAAGAGAAACGAGCCCTGGACCGAGCGATCGGAATCCAGGGCTTTTTTGTCTTCATACTCATGCAGTCGAGACGGAGGGTACGTTATGAGATTCAACGATGTAGCAAGAGAAGGAACAGTCGCGGGAGAACTGAAATATTGCGAACGGTGCGGAGGGTTGTTCGTTCGCCCTCCGGCGGATGAGCGGGTGTACTGCGCAAGATGCGCAGTCCAACTGGCGCAGGAAGTCCTCGCCGAGCAAGCGATTGACAGGAGGCCGAAAGACAGAATCCACAAGCGCTCGAAGAAACTGCCGATTTTGGGATCGCTCAGCGGAAGAGCCGCGCGAATCGGCAATCTGCATGGAGTTGCCACCTGGGAGGTGCGGGCATGAGCGCTCAACCAAACGTAACTGCCTGCGCGTGGAACCTGATGGGCCAGCAAGGTTCGTGGGAGCCGGCCTGGATTGAAAACGCGATGGTTGACATGTGGCCGTATCGCACGCGGACCGCATCGTTACTGCGCAAATACGGACGAGCCGCAGTCGAGGTAGGCCGCCTCCCCTCTCTCCTTGGAAGGGAGTTCTTTAGGGCGCGGGTTACTTCTTACTCTATGGCCAATTTTGAGGATGTTGTGATTTTTGTGGCGGACATGGAGCAAGCGCTTGAAAAGCTTAGTGTTATGGAGAAGCGGATCGTGGCGTTGGGAGTTTTGGAGGAATACACGGTTCCGGAGGTTTCGCGGTTGCTGCAATGTCCGCAACGGACTGTAGAAAGACAACTTCACGACGCTTTGGATCATTTATCGTGGATACTTTTGGAGGGGGGCATTTTGGAGAGGTTGCCGCAGGTCGACTAAGTTGGATAAGTCACAAAAGACTGGTCACTTAGGGTGTTTGTAGTTAGTGTCGAAATGGGAAAAAATTGTCAAGAGGTAAAAAGGCGCGAATTTCGCCGAAGTTACTCAAAGGAAAGGAAAAATAAATTCGGGAAATTTGGCGGTGTTGGGCTTTGAATTTGATATTCTGAACTTAAGAGTGGAAAAAAGTCTGACGGGATGCGGCGCGAGCTGGCATCCCGTTTTTGTTTAGCTGCGAGCTTCGAGCCGTGAGCTACGAGCTTAGACCCCACTCAAGCCAAAGGAAGGCTTGAGTGGGGCCCCCGGCACCCGGCACCCGGCGGATAACGGTAGGGAGATGCGGCGGGGAGTGACGTAAAATCAGACGGACGTATCGAAGGGTTCGGATTCCAGGAGCCACGGGGGCGGACGCGGGGGATGGATATCAGCTGGATCACAGAGCGGCTGGCGCTGGGTGGGGGGATTTGGAATGTACGGAATATGGAAGAACTGGCGCAGACTGGTGTGACGCATGTCGTGGACATGCAGATTGAGTTTGACGACCGGCCTCTGGCGGAGCCTTTTGGCATTCAGGTGTTATGGAACCCTACCGATGACGATTTTCTGCCGAAACCGCCGGAACTGCTGGAAAAGGGAGTGGAATTTGCGCTGGGGGCGCTGGAGAATCCGGAGGCCAGGGTATATGTGCACTGCGCGGCTGGGGTGCATCGGGCGCCGATGATGATGCTGGCGATTCTGTGCGCGATGGGATGGGATCTGGACAAGGCGATGCGGCAGATCGAGGCGAAGAGGTGGGTGGTGGATTTTGCGGATGTGTATGTGGAGAGCGTGAGGGCGTTTTTGGAGGGCAGAGGGCAGAGGTTCGAGGTCAGAGGTTAAGAGTCAGCTCTTAGCTGTCAGCTCTCAGGAAAAGCGTGGCGCGCACGCAGGGTGCATCTTAGGGAGTAGGGGTCCTTCGACTGCGTTCGGCTCGCTTCGCTCACCTCACTCCGCTCAGGATGACAGTGAGTTTTGAATTCCGCTCGGGATGACAACGGTTGAGTTCTTCAGGATGACAAGGTTTGTTAAGCGATTGGGTCTGGCCGCTCTGGGAGCGGCCTTTTTTGTTTGTGCAGGATTTCAGGAGAGTTGGTCCATGAGGACGATTGGTCTAGGAATTCGTGGGGTCTTGGGGTTGCTGGTCGCGGGGCTTTTGACGGGGATGGTTTTATTGGCTGGCGCTTGGGCGCAGGGGCCCTCCCTCACAACCGTCACTGGGACCGTGTATCGCGCGGATGGGACTGCGGCGTCGGGGGTCGCGCTGATTTCGTGGCCGACGTTCCAGACTGGGGACGGGCAGGCGGTGGCGGCTGGGAACAAGAGCGTGAAGTTCGGGTCGGATGGGGCGTTCAGCACGCCGCTTGTTCCCAATTTGGGAGCGAAACCAGCGGGGACGTACTACGTGGTGATCTTCCAACTGGATGACGGGACGGTGCGGACGGAGTACTGGGCGGTACCGGCGACTTCACCGGCGTCGATCACAGCGGTGCGGACAACTCCGGGGACTGGGCTCGGGAACATGGCTGTGACGCAGCAGTATGTGGACGCGGCGGTGGCGGATCGGGCGAAAGACAGCACCGTTGTGCACTTGTCGGGAACGGAGACGATCACCGGCGCAAAGCAATTCGCGGTGTCGCCGAGTCTGCCGCAGCCCATGGGTAGTGGTGACGCGGCCACCAAGGGATACGTAGACCAGGCCGTGCAGAATGTGGGTTCGGGAGATTTTGTTTCGAAAGCGGGCGACACGATGAGCGGGCCGCTGACGTTGCCGGGCGATCCAGCGGCTCCGAACCAGGCTGCGACAAGGCATTATGTGGATACGGGGATTTCGGGGAAAGCCGACTTGGTGAGTGGCCTGGTGCCGACGGCGGAATTGGGATCGGGCGTGGCCACCAGCGGAACTTGCCTGACGGGAAACTCGACGTGGGGAGCCTGCGGCGGGGGAGCGCCTGCAGGAATCACGTATGCAACGACGGCACTGTACTGGTCGCAGGCAATCGGGACGGCACTGACGGGCGGATCGCAGGCGACCGTCACGCTGACGCCATGCCCAAGCGGGATCGATACGACGAGCGGGGCGGGATACCAGGTTCTGCTCACGGGAGGCGGGAATAGTGAAGCGGTGAATGTGCAGTCGGTGGCGGGAGGATGCACGTCCGGAGCGGCTTCGGGAACGATCAAGTTTACGCCCTACTATTCGTATCCTGCGGGAACCACGATCAGCTCGGCTTCGTCGGGAATTCAGGAAACGATCAACGCGGCCTGCGGAACGTTTGCGGAGAGCTGGAAAAACATTCAGTGCAATGTGACGATTCCGGCGAACGGTCCGGACCTCAACAGTAATCCATATCCGCATTCGATCAACACGTACAACATCGCGGGGACGATCTATCTGCACGCGAACCAATCGGTGCTGAGCGGATATGGCGTCTCGGTGAACTGCCTGGGGCGCGGGGCGTGCCTGCAGGTTGGCGATTTGGGAAGTGCGAACGATTACGCCAACAACACGATCCAGGGATTGAGTTTCCGGACGCCGGTGAACTACGCGTCGAATCCGGCGTACGCGGGCGTTGCGATCACGCAGACGCAGAAGCAGAGCCAGGTGATCACGATCACGACGGCGAGCGCGCATGGGTTCCGGCCGGGCGACATGGTGACGATCCAGTTCACGGATAATCCGGCGTACTGGGGAGATGCGGTGGTGACCGCGACGCCGACAGCGACGACGCTCCAGTATGCGCACACCGGCACGGACATTGCGGCGCAGACAACGCCCGGGGTAGTGGCGCTGGCCTACGAGGCGGTATTGGATAACGGAGCCAACTCGCACTTTACGGACTTGAGTTACGACCTGGGCGGCGAGCTTGGAGCATTCAACAATTTCTTCGACTTTTGGGATGACGAGAACGCGCTGATTGAGCATTTCAACAACAATTCGATCCCGTTGAACGGGAACGTGAACTGGACGGGAGCGTACATTTTTTCGGCGGGGAATCAGGGCGGGGGGCACCAGGTTGCGCCAGTGATCACGATTCGGGACTCGACGATCACGGCGGCCGGTTCGAACGGGATCACGGATTACAACTCGAACGGAGTGTATGTCGAGGACACGGTGATGCAATCGACGGGGCCGTGGCAACTGAACGCGTCAAACGCGACCGGGAACTACCAGGGAGCGTCGCTGCGGAATATCTACACGGAGAGCAGCGTGTGCGAGAACCCGCCGATCAGCGGGAATGGGCCGGTCACCTGTCCGACAGCGACGCCGAAGTCGCCGTTTCCCGGGTTGGGGATTGCCGGGCTGATCGCAGGGAAGACGGGACAGTTCGGGAATTTTTCGGTAACCGGATCCGGAGGGGTTGGCGGGGCGTTTCCGACGGGAGGAAGCGGATCGACACCGTATGTGTATTTCATCGTCGCGAAAGATACGACGGCGGGGACGCAGACGGCGCCGATGCAGGTGCTGAATTATGCGTCGACGGGGAGTGACACGATTCCGGTGAGGTGGCCGCGCGTGGCAAACGGAACCGACACGATGACGTATGACGTGATCCGCGAGTCGTTCACGCCGGGGAGCGGAGGAGCGATTTATCCCTCGACGGGGAATTGTAACGGCGGGTCCACGACGGCATGCGGTTATGTGGCGCGGAATTTGAGTCAGAGCGCGGCTTGCGGCAACAACCTGGTGTGCTCGTACACGGACAGTGGGGCGGCGGTGACAGCGTCGTACACGGTGCAGAATGCGAATTATGCGGGACAGATTGTGTTCTGGCCGGGCTCGATTGTTTCGGTGAACAAGACGGTGCGGGTGGAGAACGAGGTGGGGAACGTAGTAGCGGCGGGCCTGGGGAGCGATCCGCTGCAAGCGGCGAACACGTGCTCGTACAGCGGTGCAACTTCGGGCGGAGGGTACACGGTGTGTACGGGATCGAGCACACTGAATGCGAACCAGACGGCGACACTGATGACGGATGGGACGGCGGCGGGCGGAGGGATGACGTTCTCGAAAGGGCGGCTGAACTTTTCGACCTCTCCTTGGGCGAACCTGGAACCGCACCACATTATTACGCTGGTGGACTCGAATCCGGGATTGACGCGAGGGACGTGGGGCTACCGGCCTCCGGCGAGCGCCAGCGATTCGTGGATTGGGACGGACGTGACGGGCGCGGTGCCGCTGAACCAGAGCCAGCTGGCGATGGGATCGCCGAAGTACATCGATTTCTATATCAACAACATTGGGGATAACACGAATTTCCTGGAGCGGCTGTCGGCGACGCAGAAGATATTTAACGTGGCGGCTTTGTTTAACAACGGGGCGACGGTGAGTGGGAATTTCGTGCCGCCGCAGGGAGCGGGCTACGTTCCGCCGGCGGGCGGATTGGGACTGGATACGACTTCGGGATTGCCGGTGGTAAATTCCGGCGGCGCGACGCATCAGTTGGCGTTTACGACGTCGAACATCACGGGAAACGCGGGAACGGCGACGGCCCTGGCGGCGCGGCCGACGCAATGCAGCGGATCGTTTGCGACGGGAATTGAGGCGAACGGGAATGCGAACTGCACGACACCGAATGTGATTCAGCTGGCGGAAACGCCGTCGCCGCAGGGGATTCCGAACTGGGGCGTGTTCTGGTTCGATCAGGCGACGCACACGCCGCGGGTGATCGAAAACAACGGGCAGGCGATGCAACTGGGGATGGCGAATTTATTTAATTCGGATCCGGGGAACGATGCGGTAGACAACCTGGAAGAGAGGAATGGGACGACGGCGCAGAATTTCCGGGTGTATTCGAGTTACACGTCGCCGACGCAGTGGACGCGGATGTCGCTGGGATACGACCAGGCGAGTGGATACCAGGTGCTGCGGAGTGAAGATGCGACTAGCGGGAATGCGCTGGGGCTGGGAGTTTATATCGGGTCGAGCATGAAGTGGAGCTTTGCGGCGAACGGCATGCTGAAACCCGCGACGGACGGGACGTTTGATGTGGGGACGGACACGGGCCAGGCGCTGCGGAGTTTGTTCGCGAAGACGTCGTTCAACATGTACGCGAACGGGCGGCAGGATTTTGAGGCGACGGACGGCGGTACCGCGGTGAATCTGCTGGCTGTGTATGGCGGGGGCGGGGTGCAGACGGCAACCGCGGCGAGCACGGATGGAGTGGTGGGGATTGTGAGCGGGTACTCGGGGACGACGCCGGCGAAGGTGATCGTGACGTGGGCGGGATTTGCCGCTTGCAGTTTCGATGCGGCGAATCCTACGGCGGGCGACTTTGTGGTGGCGAGTACGACGCAGGCGGGCAAGTGTCACGATGCGGGAGTGTCGCGGCCGATCGGCGTGCAGGTGATTGGGCGCGTGGAGACGGGTGGGGTGCGGGTGATGTTGGATCCTCCGGAAGGTGGCGGAGGCGGAGGAGCGGTGGCGTCGGTGTTTGGGCGGACGGGGGTGGTAGTGGCGGCTTCGGGCGACTACACGGTGGCGCAGGTGACGGGAGCGGCGGCGGATGCTGCGGTGGTGCATCTGGCGGGAGCGGAGACGATCGCAGGGGCGAAGACGTTTACGAGCGATGTGACGCTGAGCGGGAATTTGAATGTGGCGGGGAGCATCAATCAGACGAGTTCGTCGCCGACGCAGTGGTCGGGAAAGAAGTGGACAGGGACGACGGTGACGGTACCGGCGGGGATGGATTATTCGCTGGGCGTGGGATCGGATAATGCGTTGAAGTGCCAACTGGCGAGTGGTTCGTCTTGTATGCCGAGCGGTGGCGGCGCCGTGAGCAGTGTGTTTGGGCGGACGGGGGCGGTGGTGGCGGCGACGGGCGACTACACGGTGGCGCAGGTTACGGGCGCTGCGCCGCTG
>Ga0335069_10016490_pt1 | contig 10298 bp, 10 predicted proteins | sample Lox_Sample_11_FD_206714 | JGI IMG/M metagenome (GOLD analysis project Ga0335069, IMG submission 206714) | Soil microbial communities from Loxahatchee National Wildlife Refuge, Florida, United States - Lox_Sample_1.1 | ecosystem: Environmental > Terrestrial > Soil > Wetlands | place: USA...
GTACAAAGCTTCAACGGGTTATGCGACTCCGATACAACCTGCGGAAAACCCGTCGGCCGAGACGGCTGATATTCATGACAAAGCAGACAGTTGGCCCTTGTGCGAGGAATCTGCGGTTTCTGTTTTTCCTGGTCCTGGGTGTGGATGTAGGCGGCGCCGTGGCATGTTTCGCAGGCCAGACCCCGGTGAAAGCCTTCTTTTTTCGTCGCAGAGATTTCGCTGTGACAATCCGCACAGGCTTCGCTTCCGGCATACTTAACCGGGATCTCAGCATTCTCTATGACGGAATTAGCCCTGTAGTGCCCCCACAGGCCGTACGTGGAAGGGATGAGCAGATGCCTGACGCCAAAATAGAGCACGATCAGTACGACCACAGGAACGATGAGGTGACGTATCTGCTCAGGTGTGCGTTTCCACATAAAACCAATCCGACAAGTGCCCGTAAAGTAATATAACTGACGCTCGCCTGTCAATAGGCATACTTACTCCCACCAGAATAACTTCACCAGGAAAGCCCCCTATCTGGGCTCGATTTTCGTAAGGTCCTTTGCGTACTTTGAGTGTACAAAGTCGCCGCGTACAATTGGAATCGCCACCTTCATGAACAGGGTGAAGACCAGCAGTCCGCAGGCCCATACCCCAAGGGAGATCGCCAACTCGGAAAAATTGGGGAAGTACTCATAAATTTCGCCGAGAGGATCGGGAATAAATCCCGGAGCCACAAAGCCCGGTCCCTTTTCGATCCAGACACCCACGATAATCATGAAGGCACCCAGATTAAGAGTGGGGAGTCTCTTTCTTGTGCTTGGCACAAGAAAGAGAATAAACGCAGTTATGTTGAATGCCAGGGAAAGCCACATCCAGGGAACGAGTGCCCGGTGACCATGCAATCCTTCATAGAGGTAACGGAGCGGCGCCAGGTGAATGGTGTTGGAGTAATACTCCTTGAACACCTCCGCGCCCAAGAGGAAGATATTCAGAAACATGGCATAGGCGATCAACTCGGCGATCTTGAACAAAGCCTCATCCGAGAATTTTATCTGGGAGACTTTCCTGATCACCTGAAAAATAATGATCACCATCGCAGGACCTGAGCAGAAGGCACTCGCCAGGAACCTCGGCGCCAGAATAGAGGCGTTCCAGAAAGGGCGGGCCGCAAGCCCGTTGTACAAAAAGGCCGTGACCGTGTGTATGCCCACTGCCCACGGGATGGAGAGCAGGATCAGCGGCACCACAAAGGAACGGACCGGCTCTTTCTCATAGTACGAGTTGACGAGAATGTATACAGGGACAATCACATTCAAAGCCAGGTAGCCATTGAGGACTATTACGTCCCATGCAAGCAACGAGTTCGGGAAGGCGAGCTTGCCGATGCCGGGCATGAGGTGCCAGAACCTGTCAGGCCTCCCGAGATCGACCGTAACAAAGAGCAGCGCCATCACAATCGACGAAGCCGCGAAGAGCTCTCCGAGAACCACAATCTCTTTGATAGGGTCAAAGTGGTAGACGTAGGCCGGGATGACGAGAAGCACGGCCGCGGCCGCCACGCCCACAAGATACGTAAAATTCGCTATGTAGAGACCCCAGGAGACCTGGTCTCTCATGCTCGTGAGGATGAGACCTATTTCCATCTGCTTTACATAGAACCAAAGACCGACTGCCATCACAAAAAGCAGGAGGGCGCACCAGAGGTAATAAACCGGTCTTCCTTTAGCTACAAGAACCAGCGTCCGTTTGAAAAATTTCCACGCTTCCATATCAACCGTCACAGTCCGAAAAAGTAATAGAACTTTGGCTCCGTATTCAAATCCTCTTTCAGCCTGAAGACCCTCTTGTGATCGAGCAGATAGCGGATCTCGCTGTCCGGATCAAGCAGATTGCCGAATTTACGCGTGCCCGTGGGACAGGCCTCCACGCAGGCAGGATATCTTCCATTGCGAACTCTCTGGACACAGAAGGTGCATTTATCGACGACATTCTTATAGCGCGGCCTATTGCCCAGGTAGTGAACTGCTGTGTTGAGCTCCTCTGTGGGAATGTTCGGCTCAGCCCAATTAAAGACCCTGCCCTTGTAAGGACATGCCGCTATGCAGTACCTGCACCCGATGCACCAGTTATAATCGACCACAACAAGTCCGTCAGGCTCTTTCCAGGTCGCACGCACCGGACAGACTTTCACGCACGGGGGATTCTCGCAGTGCTGACATTGCACCGGCATATAGACGTAACCCGGCTCAGGCACCTGCGACGGGTTGTAGTAGTGTTCCGCATTCTCAAGATTGATAAGGCTGCCTTCGGGAAGCCGTATGACCCTGATCCACTGCAGCTGCGGATTGTACCTTGAGTTGTTGTTCTCTTTTACACACCCGTAGACACAACGTCTGCACCCTATACATCTCGACAGGTCAAGGCCATAGGCCCACAGAGTGCCTGGCTTTGCCCCTTTCGTGCTTATCGTGAACTGCTTGCCATACTTCTTAAGGTACTTCTCTTCGAGACGTGCGATCGTCCGCTTCTTATCCTCTTCGGTCATCTCAAGGTAGTGCGTCTGGAGGAACTCCTCGAGATCCGCCTTCTTACAGGAGATGCCTGACAGGCCAAGACCCGAAAGCGTGGCAACAGACGCCAGTTTGATGAAATCTCTCCGTGAGTAACGTTTACCTGCCATTACTGTTTTCCCGTTTGTCCTGCCTGTCCCGTCTTTGCTGTTGGATCGTATCTGTAGAGCGGTTTGAACGGCGGCGGCTCAGGCTTTATGGGCTTGAACTTGGGATCGTGGGGATTGTGGCAATTCACGCAGAGAAAGTACGTTCTCTGGCCACCGTCGAAATAGCCGACTCTCTTCCCATGAACTCCAACTTTCCAGTCCCTGTATGTTGGGCCATGACACTGGCCGCAAAGTTCATAGCTGTGGCTGAAGTCAATCTGGTCGCCGTTGACCAATCTCAGCATATCGCGGTTGGCCGCGTCGTGGCAGTCAAGGCACCAGCGGGATATGGATCCATGCTTCAGCTTGATATTCGTGTGTTCCTCTTTCAGCTCCCGCCTCTTGGTATTTACTTCCATGCCCGCGTGACAATTTGAACAGGGGAAGATACCCTCGCTGAAGGGCGGGCGCGGCACAGGAAAATCCTCCTGCTTGGCCTTTCCTTGCTCGTACCAGCAGAAAGCGAAGAGACCAATAAGGACCATAACGAATGCAATTCTACGCATAGTATCTCTTGGAATACAGACGTGGTTTTTATTATAAGCAGCATATATTCAAAAAGCAACGTATAGGTTGCGTCCCATGCCAACTATCTTTATTGCCCGAGCTGTGGTATATATTGCCCGCTATGGAATACTCTCAGGAACATCCCAAAATGAGATGGGTCGAGGTTCTGCCCGTATCCCAGGACGGCAGGCAAATGTTTTACCTCAAAGATCACGAAGGATTAACAGAATCGTCGCTTGTCGTCTCCAGGGACGTGCTCTTTCTGATCGCGCTCATGGATGGCAAGCGTTCTTTGAGAGACCTTCAAGAGGAATACACGAGGGCTTCGGGAACCCTCGTCCATCTCGAACAGATTCAGTCCGTAGTCGAGGCTATGGACGCAGGGTTTCTCCTGGACAACGAACGCTTCCAGAACTGCCTGCAGAAGGCAAAGCAAGAGTATGAATCTGCCCTGTACCGGCAGCCATGTTGCTCCGGAAGGAGCTATCCCGAAGAAAAAGAGGAGTTGCTTGCTTACTTCAACCAGTTGTTCGCGGGGACTGAAAGTCCTCAAGCAAAGGGAGACATGCTGGGTATCCTTGCTCCCCATATCGACTACGCCCGGGGGTATAAGGTCTACAGAGAGGTGTACAAATACCTCCCGCTTACCGACAAAGAACTCGTTGTTATCATCGGAACATGTCATGGCCTCGCCCCGAATCTGTGGAATATTTCTCTCAAGGATTTCTGCACTCCCCTCGGTATTCTGCCCTGTACGGGAGAGATGGCACGTCTCGTCAGGGCCAATCCCGTCCTCAGCAGGCATCTGGACGAATGGTGCCACAGAACCGAACATTCCATCGAGCTCCAGCTTCCCATCATCCAGCATCAGCTCATGGGCAGGAACGTCGAGACCCTCTGCATTCTTACCGGCTCTATGCATGAGTACATGAGCAGCGAGGAAAACCCGGACACAGGCATCCTGCGCGATCTCTGCGACAACCTGAAGCAGGTGCTTGAAGCGTATGGCAAACCTTATTTGGTGATAGCCGGCGCTGACCTGGCTCACATCGGAGCCCAATTTGGAGACAGGTACGCCCTGGACCATTCAACACTGTTTGACTCGAAGACAAAAGATGAAGAAATCCTGGAGAGAGTCAGAAAGGTGGATGGCGGCGGTTTTCTCGCAGCAATCCGCGCGGAAGAGGACAGAAGAAGGATCTGCGGTCTCGCGCCCATGTATTTCCAGCTCTCTCTGCTCGAGGGATCATCGTGCGACATTGTGAGTTACGACCAGTGGACTGATGGAAAATCCTCGGTGAGCTTCGCCGGAGCAGTCTTTTACCGCTGAACATCCAAAAGCTGTTACGAGTTGCGCGTTTCATGCTTTGTTCCTTGACTCGTAACCCGTAACAACGCCATGGGCGTATTAACCCGTAACAGGCCTCATTACTCCCCGATGATATGGATGATGATAATCCGTTCCCGCGGCCTGTTGTCGAAGTCCGCCAGCACCACCTGCTGCCAGGTGCCGAGCAAGAGCCTCCCCTCTTCAAAGGGTATGGTCAGAGAAGGGCCGGTAAATGCCGCGCGAACGTGGCTGAAGCCGTTTGCGTCTCCCCACGTCGCATCATGGTGGTACGATTTTTTCTCCGGAGCGAGCCTGTCATAGAACTCGAGCATGTCTTTACTCAATCCGGGCTCATATTCGAAGGTCGTGATCGCCGCCGTCGAACCGACAACGAAGACGGTTACATTGCCGATCATGAGTTTAGACTGCTGAAGCTTCTCCATCACAGGTTCAGTGATGTTAATGAGAGTCCTGTTGCCTTTGGTACTCAGTTTGAGTCTGTCGCTGACGATTTTCACCATCTCCCCCTCATTGAGACAAGCATCTCTTTAGCCCCTTTCCTGCCAGAAAGTTGTGATGCTTCGAAACTCCGATTGAACGTGTGGTGCAAAATAAAAAATCGGGAAGATATATTCTTTCCGTCCGTCGGAATACAACGAATACTCGCTAGTTTTAACGATAGGGCTCGCGGCAAAATATAACATTAAACCATGCCATTCTGCACCCTATATACACCCGAGACCTTGATCGGAGCATCATAGCAAGCTTTGTCACCTTTTCCTGTCTGCACGAACAGCAGCGATCCGGGGAGCGCTTGAGTTTTCTCCTTCCGTTTGGTAAAAAGTCCATCACAGCATGAAGCTCTTTTTACGGAGGTTTGATGTTTCCTTTGAATGAACTGAATGGCTTTGGCGAGGAGATGGAGAAACGACTGCAACTTGCAACGTCTCCCGTTGCAGTGAAGCTGCTCGAAGATGAAAAGGCGATTCCCGAGGGAGCAATCAGGCCCAAGAAGGATCGGGGAACCCACCTGGCTTTGTGTCAGGCATTTGCGATGTCCCGCCGCGAAAGAGCGACGGTGGCGATGCTGAAGGAAGACCACTGGTGCTACCTGCCGGTTATTGCCTTCGGACATTCAGAGCCTCCGGAGTTCTTCCTGCAAGGGAACACCTTTGTGAAGTTCATGGTGGACGATGCGAAGACCGCGAGGAAGTTGGCAGAGACGTTTCCCCGCCTGGAATGCGGAAAATACATTGGCGTGTTATCCGCTCCTCTGAGCAGGACCTCATTCGAACCTGACGTGGTGGTGATCTACTGCAACACGAACCAGTTGCGGTGCCTGCTGTCTGCGGTGAAATACAAGGACGGGTATATTGTCGAATCTACGCTTGATCCGGGAGGTGCGTGCTTACAGTCAACCGTGCCCGTGCTGAAGACGGGTGAGTGTCAGGTGACCGTGCCGTGCGGCGGTGATCGTGCCCATGCCCTGGCCAGAGATGATGAGATGATCTTCTCGATTCCCACCCACAGATTGAAAGACATGATGTTCGGGTTGAGAGCTCTGGATGAGGCGGGCCGGGGGTACACCCGGTTCGTACCCGACATGAGGCCTGACTATCCTTTGCCGCAGACGTACCGCAAAGCAGGCGCTCTGGTGGGACTGGAAGTTGATTTGAGATAGCGCGCGGGATCAGGTCATAGTTTGCGACAAGAGAGGCAAGGCATGAGATCGGTGTGTCTTATTTACTTCTCACCAACAGGGACTACTCGAAAGGTACTCGAGGCAATCGCCACGGGAATTGTTGCCGATGATGTCAATCACGTTGATCTGACGCGTGAAGTGACAAGAGCGACTGACAGCATCGAAATAAAGAGTGACATCGCTATTATCGGCACGCCTGTCTATTCCGGTAGAGTCCCGCTTAGGGCAATAGAGGCGCTGCAACGAATAAAAGCGCAGAACACTCCGGCGGTTGTCGTTGCCGTGTACGGCAACAGAGCGTATGACGATGCGCTCCTCGAACTGACTGAACTTGCGAAACAGTGCGGCTTTAAACCTGTTGCGGCAGCGGCCTTCATAGGCGAGCACTCCTTCTCCACTTCTATTGCTCCCATCGCAGAAGGAAGACCTGATAGAGAGGATATCAAGAAAGCTGAAAATTTTGGGAAGGTGATCCGACAAAAGATAGGCAAAGGCATCGCCAAAACCGTTGTTCTGCAAGTCCCAGGCAACTTCCCTTACAAAGCGAGAAATCCTTCACCGCCGCCTCCTATCACAGATGAAGCGAACTGTATCAAATGTGCAAACTGCGTAACAATCTGTCCGGCACAAGCTGTCACTATACGGGATGATACTGTGTTGACTGAGAACGCAAGGTGTATGGCGTGCTGTGCATGCGTCAAGAACTGCCCGAGCGGCGCCCGCCGTGTACACCCCAAGCTCGCGGAACGGGCGCAAACATTGAGCACTACCTGCCGCGATCGAAAAGGGCCGGAGTTCTTTATCTAAGAAAGCATTCGATATCGCTGGTGGTTCTCGCGATTATTTTTTGCCTGGCTTCATCAGTGAGCCTCCAGCCAGGTATTTGATCCTGGCAAAGCCCTTCTCGCGCAGGATGCGGAAAGCCTCGGACGAACGGACCCCCTTGGAGCAGACACACACCACGTCTTTATCTTTCGGCACCTGATCACAAAGAACCCGGAATTCTTCGAAGGGGACATTGATCGTATCCTTTTCAGGAAGAGGACGGTTTGCTGCTTCTTTGGTGCGTCGGACATCCACGATAATACAGTCATCGATCGCAGCATCGGGAGGCAGTGCTTCAACGCCTTCCATGAATTCATTGCGTGCCACGCAGGCGAGTGAGTAGAGCGGATCGACTGCCGGCGCATAAGGCGGTGCGTACGCGAACTCAGCGTCGAGCAGGTCCGCGAGCGTTCCGTCGTGTTTGAGGAGAGTGGAAAATACATCGACTCGTTTCACCACCTCGCCTTTGCTGTAACCCTGAAGACCGAGGAGCTTTGTTGTGCTCTTGTCGTACACCAGTTTCAAATGAACATTCTGAGATTCCGGGTAGTAATCCGCCCTATCGGTGAAACTTCCCCATGCAACGCCAACCTTGAAGCCCGATGCTCTGGCCGACTTTTCAGTAAGCCCCGTGGCCGACACATTCATACTGAAAACCTTTACCGCAGCGCTACCCACCACCCGTTCAAACCGTTCGTCTCCGCCACCGATAGTGGAGCCGATGACACGACCCTGCCGGTTGGCCAATGAACCGAGCGGCAGGAGAATCGGCTGGCCGGAGATGAGATGCGTTAATTCCACGCAATCTCCTGCAGCAAAAATGTTCGGATCGGTCGTGGTCATCCTTTCGTCGACAACAATTCCTCCGGTTCTCCCGATCTCAAGACCACAATCAGCAGCGAGCTTACTGTTGGGCCTGACGCCTATTGCAACGGCAGCATGATCAGCCAGAAAATCGCCTTGGGGTGTCTTGATGGTGACACCGTTTTCAGATTCAACTATGCCCTGCAGCGGGCAATTCGTGCGCACCTCCACCCCTTCCTCCATGAGGTATGCCTCCACGGCATTCGCCATTTCAGGATCAAGCATTGCGGGTAAAATCTGGGGGGCAGCTTCGAACAGCATTGCTCGAACGCCCCACATAGCAGTAAAAGCCTCTGCAAGTTCACAACCGATAGGCCCGGCGCCAATCAACCCCACCGATGAAATCTGCCCGGCCTGGAGAGCGCCGCGTAAAGCGATAGAGTCTTCCAGCACTTTAAACGTTGAGACCCGATGACTGTTACCTGGAATTCCCGGAAAGATAACGGGAGAGGCTCCGGTCGCGAGAACAAGTTTGTCGAAAGGATACTCCTTTGTTTCCCCGCTTACCATTGACTCACAGATGACCTTACGCGCCCCGCGGTCAATCTGCTTTACCTCTGTTTGGATCACAACTTCGAGTCCTTTTGCATTTCTGAAGAAGTTTGGATCGCGAATCACCCCATAAGCCGTTTCGCGCAGCTTATCAGCGCTCGCGATATCACCGGAGACAAAGTACGGCATGCCGCAGGCGCCGTATGAAATGAACTGCCCGTAGTCTATGACTGTAACCTGCGCTTTCGGCAATAAACGCTTCGACCGCGCCGCCGCACGCAATCCGGCCGCGTTCGCACCTATTACGACGATTCTCATGGCCTCACCTTCCAATGGTTCCTCCCTTTAACGACGCATTCGGCCTGCAATTATATCAGGAGTATTGGGCATCGTGTGTCAACTCATTAATTCTTATCATAATCATAACTTCTCTTTGAGAATAGGTCGCCGGAGATCTAGCAGACTAAAGCAAGTGAGTCTTTGCAGTTCGAGCCGTTTCTCACCCATGTCATAACGCGGATCCTTGGTCTCGTCGTAGACGCGGCCATCACAGAACCCTATTCCCTTTAACGAATGAGAACGCAATTCGTTTCGTTTAATAATGGACATGCAAGATGAACTAGATCGCTGGAGACTAGGATTCCGAGTTGGCGCCTCGTATGCGTCTCGAAAACTCCTCACGATTCTCAAGGAGTTGGAGCAGAACGTCTCGCATTATAGTGCACGCATCTGTAATTTTGGGAGTGGCCAGACGGTAATAGATGACGGTCCCCTCCCGCCGCGCAATCAGTATACCTTTCTGCTTCATAATCGAGAGATGCTGGGAAAGATTGGCTTTAGGGATGCCCATTGCCTTCATCATCTGCCCTGCAGAGAGTTCACCATTCTTCAGAAGACTGAGAATATGCAGCCGCTTAGGATTGGCGAGAGTCTGGCATACCTCGGCCTGCACCTCAAAAATACCCGTATCCTCCTGTAAACGAGAACCTGTTTTCTTTTTTCCTTTATCTCGGATCATAGCATCATTGTAGCGTCTGTGACCTGCATCGTCAACAAAACCTCGCGAGATTCCCCTCTCCGCAACGCCCTGTCGTACTCCTTCACCCACGTCTTATTCGCGGGTAACGCGCGCACAGCCCATGCGTCCGTTAGAAACCGTTTACCCTTTAAACGACAGCGCAACGTATGGACAAGCCTGGCCGCAGAGTCCACATTTCAGACAGTCGCCACCATGCGACATACGCTCCGTGTCTTTCAACTCGTACGGCTTCAGTTTCATAGGGCAAACCTTTGCGCAAAGCTTGCACTCTACGCAGTTCTCTGCTTCCATCTTAAGCGGCCGTCTGTTTGCGGCCACCCAGTTGGACATGGTTCCAATTGGACAAATGTAGCACCAGGTGCGGTGATGAACGAGAAGTGCGAGTAGTATTCCGACACCTGTCGTGATCGTCAACAGCATCACGAAGAAACCACCGATTGCATAGACATCGGGCCAGAGCCTTACAATTTGAAATCCCAGCATGACCATGAGAAACGTGAGCGTTCCGACACGCATGGGCAGCGACCGGAAGACCTCAGGAATCTTTTTGCCGGAACTCACCCTTTTCAGGAGACCATCCGCAAAGGAACCTCTGGGGCAAAGCCAATTGCACCATGTGCGGCCCCGGAACAGAGCGATTCCTATACCCAATAGCATGCACAACGGAATGAAATAACCGACAACAGGGTAAACCCATCCAGTTGCTACAAGTCCCAGGAATCCGGTGCCTATAATCGTCTGCCGGATGCTTCTCCTTTTCTGCTTTCGATCAAGTTCTTGCTTTCGCTCGCTTACAGTCGAACTAGGGCGGGCAGCCCTGTCTCTCATTTCT
>Ga0335069_10016491_pt1 | contig 10297 bp, 12 predicted proteins | sample Lox_Sample_11_FD_206714 | JGI IMG/M metagenome (GOLD analysis project Ga0335069, IMG submission 206714) | Soil microbial communities from Loxahatchee National Wildlife Refuge, Florida, United States - Lox_Sample_1.1 | ecosystem: Environmental > Terrestrial > Soil > Wetlands | place: USA...
GCGAAGTGTGGCGTCGGGCTGAGGAACCCAACTCATGGCTGATCCGCAACTTCACGCACAACACCATCCCGAGCAACCGCCACGCCGGCGGACGCGACGCACGTGTGGGAAGCCGAACGGACACCGATCGCGCCGGACTCCTCGCGATGAATGGCTGATCGAGGCCTTGGGCAAAATGCGCTTCCTCACCACGCGACAGCTCGCAGACCTCTTCTTCGACGGGTCACGTGCGGCAGCCAATAAGCGGTTGCGGCGGCTCCTGGATGCCGGCGTCGTCCGCGTCTGGCTGCGGAACCTGAACACGGACAACGTCTACGCCATCACGCCACGTGGTCGTCGCGTTCTGGAAACGTGCTCGACAGCATCGCCGGAGACCGCGGGCGTTATCACCTGCCCGCGAACGCTCGACGGGCAACTCGACCATCTGCTCGCCATCAATTCGATCCGCGTCGTCCTCGCAATGGACCTACCGGACACCGGTGGCGTCATCGCTTGGTGGCGTTCCGATTGGGAGCTGCGTGTACATAGTCGTCAGCGTAACATTCCCGACGCGCTGTTCGCACTTAACTGGCTGGATATCGGCGAGCGCGTTTTCGCCCTCGAAGTCGAGCACCACACCCGCGCCCCTCGTCGCTTCGCCGGCAAGCTGCTGCGCTATTGGGCGGCATCGTATCACCGTAGCGGTGCCTCGAGTCGGACGAATCCTATCGTGCTCGTCGTCGGTCACAGTCCCGCCTGGCTGGCCCGCTACCGTACAGTCCTGGCGCCGCGGGCGGTCTCCACCAATGTCTGGTTCGCAAGCTTCGATGACCTTAACCGACATGGCGTCAACATCTGGCAGGCCGCCACCAGCGAGACGCGCTATTCCTTACGGACCCTCGCAAACCTTCCTTACGGTAAGGAAGGGCCCGCGGCGAATTCGCGCGCCGAATCGAGGCCATGCGCGGCTGACGCCGCGCATACATCCCCCCATCCGGACCCCCAATGAATACGAACCATCCTGACAATCATCGGCACGGCCGCGTCTGGATGAATCCCCCCTATGGCCCCGGGATTGACCGCTGGCTGCAGCGATTCTGCGAACACCGAAACGGCATCGCCCTGATCTTCGCCCGTACGGATACACAGTGGTTCCACACGTACGTCACACGTGCCGACGCAGGCTGCTTCACCCGTGGTCGCATTCCGTTTGTGTCGCCGGCCACCCCGAGCAACCACTGCGGGGGGCCAGGGTGCGGGTCGCTGTTGCTTGCCCACGGCACCCAGCGTGTTGAAGCTCTATGGCGCAGCGGCCTCGGATTGCTCATCGACCTGCGCGTAAAGCAACGAGTTGGCGGCCCCTTTCCTGGCTGGTCAACCGGAGGCTGCAACGCAACGGTACGCGAAGCGCAGGGAACCGGAGGCCAGCAATGAAATCCGACAACGACCGACTCCGTGCAACGCCCGGGGCTCACATCAACCGCACCTATCTGACCCTGCAGGAAGCTGCTGACTTGGCTGGCGTCTCGAAGAAGCGTATGCAGAACCTCATGGGCGAGGGCGTGTTGCGGGAGAACGTCCACTTCTCGCGACCCCGCGGCCTTCGCGTTCGATTCATTCGGGAGGCACTGACTGATTGGCTCGAAGGCAAGGACAAGGATGTCATCGCTTCGGTTATGGAGGAGACTGCCGGCTCACGACGTTCCAACCTCAACCCCGCATTGATGAGGAACCAGAGCCATGGCCTGTAGCGTCCGCAAAAATCGGCACGGCTTCCTTGCTCTGAACGTCATCTGGAACGGGTGGCGGTCGTGGGAGGGCACCGGCCTTCGCGACACGGCGGAGAACCGGCGCAAACTCAAGCAGATCGCCGACTTGATCACGGCGGAAATGAAGGCCGGCGTCTTCACCGGCGATCGCTATTTGCACTTCTTCCCGAAAGGCAACCACGCTGCCGACTTCAGCGCGGAATTGGCAGCCGTCGAACCGACACCAACAAAGCCGGTTACGATCCGCGAGTACTACGAGAAATGGATTTTGCAGCAAAAGCCTCCGCTGATCCGCGTCGCGCGGGAGCGAGACTACAGGCAATGCTTCACTCGGTATATCCTGGGCACCGTGGTCGATCTGGATGGCAAGGGTGAACGGGTGTTGGGAGAACTTCCCCTCGCCGACCTGAAACCACGAATACTCGTCGACCTGCGGCAACGCCTCGTAAATTCGGGTCTGAAACCGAAAACGGTTCGCAACATCATCGACAGTTCTTTTCGCGCGATGGTACGCGATGCGCGAACCATCGACTACTTGATCGAGAGCGACCCATTCGCGGCACTCCTCTGGGACCGTGCCAAGAAGCCGAAGCCCGACCCGTTTTCGGAGTCGGAGCGAGACCAGCTCCTCGAATGGTTTCTGGAGAACCGGCCGTTCTATTTCCCGTTCGTCTACGTGCTCTTCCATACCGGCATGCGTCCTTCCGAGGTCGTTGCGCTGCGTGTGGCAAACGTGGATGTCGACCACGGCCTGCTTGAGATCCAAACGTCGCGATACCTCGGCAGCGAAGCGGCGACGAAGACCGAGCACAGCGAGCGGACCATCAAGCTTTTGCCCGAGGTCAGAGAGATTTTGAAAACCCTTGTGCAGTACAAGAGCAACGCTCGTGACGCCTATGTGTTCGTGAACGCGAAAAACGGTGGACCGATCAACCACAGTGAGTGGCCGAAAGGCTGCTGGAAAAAGGCGATGGACGAAACCGGTGTCCGGCACCGGAAGTTCTACGCCACGCGGCACACGTTCATCAGCACGGCGCTGACGAAGGGGCTCAACATCAAGTTCATCGCCGAGTACTGCGGCACGTCAGTCGCGATGGTCGAGCAGCGGTATGGGCGGTTCTTGAGGCACCGGGCCGAAGATCAGCTCAGGCTTTTGGGCGCTCCACCTGCACAGGTTTCCGGACCCAAAATCCGAAGAGGTGAAACCTTTGGTGAAACCTTTCCCGTGACGGCCGAAAAACCCTTGTGGAATAAAGCGTCCCCGACGGGATTTGAACCCGTGTTGCCGACGTGAAAGGCCGGTGTCCTGGGCCAGGCTAGACGACGGGGACGTTGGGCGACGTGATCGCGAAAGGGGTCCTCAGATAGCGTCTGCAGTGAGCCGTGCTGGACTCGAACCAGCGACCATCTGCTTAAAAGGCAGATGCTCTACCACCTGAGCTAACGGCTCGCGCCCATGTGGGAGCGACGGAGGTACCATGGGGGTGTGCGGGGGTCAAGGTCGTCGATCACCCATGGGGATCCGCGAGGTCGTTGGAGTTCGTTACTGATCCCAAGCCTGCCAGGTTGATTGTCAATCGTCCAACACGCGCTTGGAAACCAGTCGCATGTGAGAGTCGAATTCGTAGACCAACGGAACACCCGTCGCCAGATTGAGTTCGAGCACTTGTTCGCGCGACAGGTGGTCGAGCTGCATGACGATCGATCGGAGACTGTTGCCATGGGCGGCCACCAGCACGTTCTTTCCCACCCTCAGGTCGGGCACGATCTTGCCTTCGAAGTATGGCAACGTGCGGGCGGCCGTGTCTTTCAAGCTCTCGCCGCCCGGCGGCGCGACATCGTAGCTGCGACGCCAGAGGCGGACTTGTTCGTCGCCGAACTTCTTGGCGGTCTCGGCCTTGTTGAGTCCCTGAAGATCGCCATAGTGACGCTCATTCAGCGCTTGATCTCGTTCGATCGGAATGCCGGCTTGTCCAATCACGTCGAGGACGATCGCCAGCGTATCAATCGCTCGTTGCAACACCGACGTGTATGCACGGTCAAAGTGGATACCGCGCAGTTTTTCGGCGGCTTGGCGGGCTTCCTCCCGTCCCTTGTCCGTCAGTGGAACGTCGACCCAGCCGGTGAATCTATTCTCCAGATTCCACTGCGATTCACCGTGTCGTAGCAATACCAAGGTGGCCATGGAGGAGCCTGATATTGGCATGTCGGCGACGTGTCAACGCGCCAGACGGCTCGGTAACAATCAGGGAGTATCGAGTCCTGGTATTAACGGTTTGAGTTCTCGCCCGGGCTTGGGCGTTTTTACGGGCAGACCTTCAGCACCGGCCTCCTCGCGGCCAATCTCTTCGGGCTCGGACGACTCCCAAATTTCGTCGATGTCTTCCCTGGCGTCAAGATCCACCGGGGCGGGCTTCGCGACGCGACGCCCGTACGTCACCATGCACCGCTCGACCCACGCCGCGTTCTGGTGCAGGAGGCGACCGATCCGGCCGGGATCGGCGGGCTGGTCCACCAGGTCCACCTCACGGATGATGCTCGGACACGGCAACCGAGACACCTGGTCGGGGGCCACATCCGTTGCCTCCGAGAGATCCTTTGGTGGCGAACCTTCGCCACCGGGTGCAGGTTGCGCTCGGCTCGCAAGAGCGGTCATGGCAATCATGCTCAAGAACAACACACCACGACCGACGAGAGGACTCCAGCGCATACAGAGACAGCTTTCACGTATAGTTTACTGAGCTCGCGAGCGGTCGTCCAGTCCGATTGCCGAGTGCGCGGACCGACGGCGTGACCAGCGTGTCGGATGTGTCCGCCATCGAATCACGCCGGACGACGAGCAAAGACCACGATCGTCGGCTCGACGCCCTCCGCGCGCTGGTAGGCTTGCTGGCAGGCACCGGACAGCCGCGACGCGAGCGGGTCGGCAAGTTCGCGCAGACGACGATCCAGCCGGCGGCGCGCGAGCTGCGCAACCTGGCTGATCTGTGGGCGTGCAGCCGGTTGCCCCACCACATCGACAAACCCCATCGCTGCGATACGCCGACACCACTCCTCCTCATCGCGAGGCGTCTCGGCCAGCACCCGCAAGCCGAAGTGCGCCCCTGGGCGTAAGACTCGCCAGGCTTCGCGGAGCGCCGCCGGTGAGTTGGCTGCGCCGATCGCGTCGCCGGCCCACACGTGGGTGAAAAAACGGTCCCGCACCGGGATGGTCGCGGCGTCCGCAGCAACGAAGCGCACACTGCCGGCGAGACCCGCCCGCCGCGTCAGTCGGCCGGCCACGGTGGCCATGGCGACGGAAATATCGATGCCGAGCACGCTGCAGCCGAAGTGAGTCGCCCACCAGCGCGCGGGGGCGCCGAGACCGGCACCGATGTGCAACGCGGATTCATATTTGCGGAAGATGCCGCGCGAACTCAGCACGTCGAGTGGGGTGAGATCTCCCGGCGCATAGTCGAGTGCATAAAAGGGTGCCCCGCGCGGCGGCGGCACGTTGTGACGCATCTCGCGGCTGACACTCTCGATGGCTTCGGCGAACAGGCGGATCGCGTCCGCACTCAGATCCGCCAATCCACTCATCGCCGTTCGTTCACGGCCCATCGTCGTTCCGCATGTTCTCCGGTTACTACCCGCATCCGCCGACAGTCAACGACATCGCCACGTGCCACGTTGACACGATTCGGACCGCTTGCCATGATTCGCCGCTGCGTTCGCAGTCCCACCCACTCAACGACGGAGAGCTCCTGCATGGCCGTGATTCACAAGAAGAAGGGAAACTTCCTCGAAGACTTTCGTGTCGGTCACGTGTTTCACCACAAGGTCGGCAAGACCCTCAACGAGGGGCTGTTCAACACCTTTTCCGCGTTCGATATGACGACCAACCCGCTGGCCAAAAACCGGCGATACGCGCAGCGCTATGGCTTCAACGACATGGTGATGCCGCCGGGGCTCGTCATGATCACCGTGTTCAGCCAAACCGTCGAAGACATCTCGGAAAACGCTCGCGCCAATCTCGAATACATCAACATGCGTTTCGGTGTCCCCGTGTATTTGGGCGACACCATCGAAGTGACGTCGTTGGTCCTCGGCGTCAAGCCGTCAAGCCGCGACAAGAATCTCGGTGTTGTCCACGTCCAAACCACCGGTCGCAACCAAAACGGCGAGGTCGTCCTCACCTACGAACGCAAGGTGCAAGTATGGACCGATGACCCGAACGCAGAGGTACGCGAGGCGTCAATTGATGCTCCTGAGGTGGAAGTGAACGTGTGGCTGCCGCCCTACGACCCGGCGCGGAGCTACGGCGAATTGGCGCATCTCAGCAGCGCCGACACGTACTTCGAGGATTTCACACCCGGCGATACCATCGAGCACTCTCGCGGCCGCACGATGACGACGGAACACATCGCGTTGACCGCGATGCTCGACAACACCTCGCAGGTGCATTGCAACCAGTACCTCATCGATCAAAATCCCAGCAAGTTCCTTGGCGGCCAACTGGTCGTGTTCGGCGGCATTCCGTTCAATCTCTGTCTCGGATTGTCCTGCCCAGACATCGCCGACAACGCGCTCACCGATCTCGTCTACACGACCGGCCGTCACACCGGACCGCTGTTCGCCGGCGACACCGCGTTCGCGTACACCGATATTCGCACCAAACGCGATTATCCTGGTCGACCAGATCTGGGTATCGTCGCCACGACCCTCCACGGATACAAGCCGAAGCGGCGCGACGACGGCGGGTGGGAACGCAGCGATATCTTCTATCTAGAACGGGAGATCGTGGTGAAGCGTCGCTCGCACTATTGCTGAGCGACGCACAATCCCGCGTCACGAACGACTACGCGGCGGCAAGCTTTCCGCGGCGCCAGGCTTGGTAGTGATTGGCGCAGTATCCCTTCGCCACGTACGCCTTCCCGCACCCTTTCACTGAGCACACACGCTTCGGCGGTGGCGCCGTGTTCTTCGGCGGTTTCCAGCCTTTGAGCTGCTGCGAGGTGATGTCCAGCCCTTCGTTCAGCAGCGCGATCACCACCTCCGTCTTCGATGCACCCAACTGTTTGGCGACATTTTGAATTGCATCGCTGACGTGCGCCGGAATCTTCACGTTCATCAACTTGCTCGGGCTTTTCTCCCGCCCGCGCAAGTCCTTCAATCGTAGATCAGCTCGCATATGGTCCTCCCTCAACTGTGGTTCCTTGGTAAGTCTCTCGTGCCACCACTAGAACAACAACTTTCTAACCAATTCTGCCACCTAGAGGAAGAGCGCCCTTATCCAGGAATTACCCGAGTTTTCTATGGGGATTCAGTGTACGATCCCGGGCACGGTGGACAAAACGGACACCGAAGATTCAACGCCGGCCTCGCCGCGGTCGATCTGGACCCCGTTTTGGCCGCGCGTTACAACGATCCGGTCGTGACCATTGCTCTCACACCCCGGTGGTGTCGCGTCCGCCGCGGCTCGTCGGATGTCATCCTGATCGCGCCGCACGGCGGCCGCCGTGCGATCGGTGATCCGGCCGCGCCCACGGAACGAAAAGTCAACGATCTGCACACCGCCGATGTGACGAACGATTTGGCCGCGGCACTCGACGCCACGGCGATCATCAATGACGGGTGCGATCGCAACGAGCTCGACCTCAATCGCATCAGCCAGGTCCATCGACGCGCGCCGTGGTTTCTCGATTTGGTTGTCGGCGAAATCGCTGCGGTGCTCGCACGGCATCGTCGCGCGCAGGTTCTCATCGTGCACGGCTGGAACACCGGTCAGCCAAAGTGCGATCTCGGCGTCGGCGCAATCGAGCAAGGGGAGCGCCTCGAACCCTTGGGGCAGGCGGAACTCAGCGTTACTCCGGACTATTGGCACAGCGCCGTCGCACGCTTTCGCGCGCTCTGCACGGCCGCGGGCATTGCAACCCCGGTGGGCGAACGTTACCCGGCTGCGCATCGCAACAATCTGTTGCAGCTTTTCACCGTGCGATTCGCCGATTCCAACCACCCACACGTCCGCCAACTTGCAACCTGGGCGAGCGCAAGGCGGCTGCACGCGGTACAACTCGAGTTGGGCATTCCGCTGCGCTGGCCGGGACCACTCCGACGTGGGTTGCACGATGCCGCAGTCGAAGCGTTCGGAAAGCCAGCTCCGTTGTCGTCCTGGAGCACCCCACCGATTCCCCCCTCCCCGCCCGTCGGCCCGTTGGGCTTTCATGTTCACGAGCCAACGAGCGGAGTGACGCTGTTCACCAGCATCACCCCCATGGGTTCGGGCACAGCCGGGCGCTTGCTGTTGTTTCTCGGCGGAAGAGAGATTGCGCTCTTCACCGGCGAGGAGCCGGGGGCTCGCAGCGCCGTCGGCGGTCTCATCTTCGAGCCACTGCCACGAGGCTTCGCGCTCTGCTTCGACGGATATGCCTCGCGCCTTGGGGATGCGGACCTGTACCTCGATCTCGAAGCCGCGCTCGCCGCGTCGACACTCGTGCGCGTCCGGGCGAATTTACACTATTGCGGGGCGGCAGACGGCGAATCGACGGAACCTCGTCCGGGACAGTTCGGCGGGACGATCGCGATCGACGATCGCGTCATCACCGTTGACGCAGGCGGCTTTCTCGATCCAGCGGTTGCGATCCGCGGTCCCGGTCGGCATGCGGCGCGCACGCACCTCGCCGCGGTTTTCGATCGCGATACGGCGCTCAACGTTCGGGCCGCGGAGGGAGACTCGGCGCTCACCGGGCCGATCGTGTTTGCGGGCCGCCGCCACCCGGCACCATCGGGACACGTGACGATGTTGCACGACGGCGACGCGTACACGCCGGCGGGATTTCACTTGCACCTCACCCCACCCGCGCTGCCGGTCACGGCCGTCCCGCTGGCGCGTATGCCGATCCTGCGTCCGCTCGGCGGTGGAGCGCACGCGCGGATCACGTTCGGACCGGCACGCTTCGAATGGGACGGACGGATCGGTTGGGGTGTGTACGAGTACGCGCGGCGCGTGATGCCGCGCGTACCCGATAACTAGCGGACCGGCAGGGCAGCTTTGAAGCTGCCGTGAATCGCGACCTCGCCCTTTTGATTGACGGCCTGGACCTCGCCTTCGACCATGTGGGCACCATCGGCGCTGTACTTCTTCGTCACCTTTCCCTTGCAGGTGATCGTATCGCCCGGCCAGACACGGGTGGCGAAGCGCACTTTGAACTGCCGCAGATTCTGCACCCCGACGAAGTCGGTGACGCATTTTCCCACAAAGCCGGCGTTCAACATCCCGTGCGCAAACACGGTCGGAAGCCCGGCGCCTTCGGCGAAGGTTTGATCATGATGGATCGGATTGAAATCGCCGGACGCACCTGCGTACCGAACCAAATCGGTGCGCGTCAGGTTCTTCGCGACGAAGGCGGGAATCTCGTCACCCTCGTTCACGGCGTCGAAAGTGAGTTGCTTGCGTTCGCTCATCGCTAGTCCTTCTTCACCACCTGTCCGGTCTCGATGACGGTCGAGCGGCTGATCGCCACCAGTTCACCCTTCTGATTGCGGAACTCGGTGGCGGTGATTCCAAAGTTCATGGTGCCGCCGCGCGAGCCCGCCTTCTCGAAGACGTTTTCGATTTTGCTGACGGCGGTGAGCACCTCGCCGACATAGATCGGTTTTAGATACTCAAATTCCTGTTCGCCGTGGAGAACACGACGAAGATCCATGTCGAGCTTCGGCCGGCCGCGGCCGTCGTCCCAAAAACCGAGCGTCATCAGAAACGTCGGCGGTGCCATGATGCCGCCGGCCTCGCGCTTCGCCACGGCTTCGTCGGAGTAGATCGGATTGTCGTCTTTGATCGCCCGGGCGAACTCGCGCACTTTGCCCAACTCGACCACCATCGTCACCGGTTGCCCGGTGCGGCCGATCGCGCTGTTGTCCATCGCACGATTCTCCGTTCTTCAACTCGCCGCCGCGACTTCCGGCTGATCGAGCACGACCTGCGCAACCAGCTCGCGATTCCACGTCGCGTCGCCGAAGGTGACCTCTGAGCCTTTCGCACGCTTGAAGTAGATGTGCATGTCGTGCTCCCAGGTGAACCCGATCCCGCCGTGAATCTGGATGCCCTCACCGCTCACCATGCGGTACGCATCGGAACAGTAGGCCTTGGCCATGCACGACGCGAGGTGCGCTTCCGACACGTCGTTGGCCACCGCCCACGCCGCGTAGTAGGTCGCCGATTTCGAACTCTCGACTTGCACCATCATGTTGGCGCACTTGTGCTGGATCGCCTGAAAGCTGCCGATCGGCTTGCCGAACTGCTCGCGCACCTTGGCGTAGTCGACACTCATTTCGAGCACCTTCTGCGCCCCGCCGCACATCTCGCCGCACAGTGCGACCTTGGCGCGATCGACGATGCGATCGAGCAGCGGCCAACCGGCGCCGACTTTTCCCAGCACCGCATCCTTGCCGACGGCGACGTTGGCAAAGTTGACCTCGCACAGCTTGCGGGTCTGATCCATCGTCTTGAGCAAGGTAACCGAGACACCCGGCGCCTTGGCATCGACCAGGAACAACGTGACGCCCTTTTC
>Ga0335069_10016492_pt1 | contig 10297 bp, 9 predicted proteins | sample Lox_Sample_11_FD_206714 | JGI IMG/M metagenome (GOLD analysis project Ga0335069, IMG submission 206714) | Soil microbial communities from Loxahatchee National Wildlife Refuge, Florida, United States - Lox_Sample_1.1 | ecosystem: Environmental > Terrestrial > Soil > Wetlands | place: USA: Florida...
ATAGAACGGCCATATTTTCAGCCCTCTTATAGTATCACCTATTTCTCTGTAGACAATAGGATCTTATCTATGACGGGTCCCGGTACCTCTTGGATGTCAATGGACGCCCAATCGACGCGTCAAGCGAAGAAACGAAGCCACTCGGCAGTTTACGACTTTAGAATGTTAGACTTGCGAGGAGATCCAGGGTCCTTTGAAGTCGTAATAGCCTGCAGCCCTGTGAATCGTTCCGGTACTTCAGGTACTAACCGACTCGGCCGGACCGCGTATATGCTCATAGATATGCGGAAGTTTGTCATTGGATTTGCTTTTGTATTATTTACGGGCCTACTCACCGGCCAAAACGCACCCGTAAAGAGCCGGGGTGTGCCGAACGCTCCGATTTTGCTTGAAGTCTACAGCGACTATCAGTGTCATTTCTGCAAGATCCTCTACGAGCAGACCCTAGTGCCCCTCGAAGCCGATTATGTCGACAAAGGCAAAGTCTACCTCGTTCACCACGAATACCCGTTGACGGACATGCACCCCTATGCCATGGAAGCGGCCTGCTATGCCTGCGCCGCCCATCGCGTCGGAAAATACGAGCAGGCCTGCGACGTTCTGTTCCGCCACCAGGACAGTTGGTCGACCAGCGGCAAAATCGACGAAACAGTGTGCAGCGTCCTGACACCGGCAGAAGCGAAAAAAGTCCGCGAACTGGCGAAAGACCCGGCCATCGCTGCCGAGGTTCGGCAGGAAATCCAGGCTGCTCAAGCGGCAAAGGTGGAAGGCACTCCGACTGTGATCTTGACCTACCGGCTGAAGCAGTATCGGATTCCCGGTTCCACCGGCTACCCGATTCTCAAGAAGTTTATCGACCAGCTGCTCTCGAACTAATTGAATGCGTTATTTGCTCCTTGCACTCCGACTCTTACTCGGGGGTGTTTTCATTTACGCTGCATACTTGAAACTGCGTGAACCCTGGCTGATGTTTGCCATGCAGATCGACGCATATCAGTTGCTGCCGCAGTGGGCAGTGCTCTCCGTCGCTCGCACGCTGCCCTGGGCCGAAATGGTTTTGGGGTTGGCACTGATCACTGGACTTGGCCTCCGCTATGCGGCGGCGGGAGCCACGCTGTTGACGGGACTATTCTTCGGGATCATGACCTTCACGTTCCTGAAAGGTCTCCAGATCGACTGCGGCTGCTTCGGGCCCGGTGAAACCATCGGTCCAAAAACACTCGCCCGTGACGCCACTCTGCTATTGATGTGCGCGACTCTATGGATTCTGTCATCGAGAGTCACGAAGAGGGCTGAGAATCAAGTGCAGTTTGCATAAGTGGGGCGGACGCTCTCGTCCGCGCCGGACCCCCATGGTCCGGCTATTCGGTTACCCAACAGGCCGACGAGGGCGTCGGCCGCGGTCCAGGGGGACCGCCCCACTTCTGGTGCCTTACCCGAAGCCAGCCAAGTGTTAGCCGCACAACTTCTTAGTTATCCACTCGCAACGCCGTGACCGGATCAACGGCGCTCGCTTTCATCGCTGGAATGACACCGGCAATCGCCGCGCAGATCGCCAACACGGCCGCCGAAACTCCCAGGATCAGCGGATCCCACGTCTTCACGCCATAAACCTGATCGGCAAGCAGCCGACCGGCTGCCAGCGCCGCCGGAATGCCGACAGCCAAGCCGATTCCCGCCTGCGTCAATGCATCGCTGAGAATCAACTGCACCACGTGCTTGCGGCTCGCACCGAGCGCAGTGCGCACACCGATCTCATTGGTCCGCCGCGCGACCGAATACGCCGTCAGCCCGTAAAGACCCACCGACGCCAGAATCAGCGCCAGTACTCCGAAGACCTCCGCCAGGACGCCGAGTGTTTGCTCATGAGCCAGTAGTCCGCCAAGCATCTCGCTCATACTGTAAACGCCGAGCGTGGTCAGTTTTGGATCGATCGTCCCTAGTGCACGTTGGATGCGCGGCGTCAGATCGGCGCCCGGGTGATCGACTCGCAGAATGATGCTGTGAATGAGATTGGAGCTTGCCTGAAACTGGAGGCTCCAATCACTCTTGTACATTTGCAGCAGCGGCAGGAAGAACATTGGGTGCCAGGGACCGCGAGGATTCCGGAAACGAATTGTGTTCACAACCCCGACCACCGTGTAGTCGGCCCGATGAGCGGAGCCTCCAAAACCGAAACGTTTGCCCAACGGATCTTCGTTCGGAAAATACGTGTCCGCGAACGACTGGTTGATCACTGCCACGTGTGTCGCATCCGGCGTATCACGCTCGTCGAATCCGCGCCCGCGGAGGATGTGCGCGCCGATCGTATCAAAGAAGCTGGGGCTCACGCGATCCCACGAAGGGTTGGCTCGCGTCTCGGGGTGCTCTTCCAGCGTTGCACCCATCTGCCAGTTGTCACCCGACATCGGACTGTAGAGTACGAGCGCCGCATTGCGGACTCCGGGTATCTGACGCATTTGCCGCTCGATGTCCTTATAGATTGCACCGATCTTCTCCGGCGCATAGCCCGAGAATGCGGCGTTTACGTTGACTACGATGCTGTCTTCTATTCGAAATCCGAACTGCTGCGTGCTGAGATTCCGCAGAGTTTGGACCATCAACCCCGCACCCGCCAAGAGAACCAAGGAAAGAGCTGCCTGAAGGATCACCAGCGCTCGTTGCGATGCAGTCGAACGGCCTCCGACGGATCGTCCCGCTCCTCGCAGGGCCGTTGCCGGATCGGCGCGTGACGCAGACCATGCCGGCGCTACGCCAAAAACCAGACCCGAGATCACCGAAACCAAAAGTGCGAAGCCGAATACAGGCAGCGCAGGCGTTGTCTCGATCGGCACGAATGTCGCGCCGTGGAATGCAAGCTGGATCAGCAATTCGGCCGTCTCCATCGCAACTAACAGTCCAAGCGTCCCACCTAATATCGATAGGATGACGCTCTCCACCAGCACCTGCCGGATCAGAACAGAACGCGGCGCTCCCAGTGCCACGCGTATCGAGGTCTGGGCGGCGGCCGAGGCTCCGCGCGCCAACTGCAGGTTCGCCAGATTCGCGCAGGCGATCAGAAGCACCAGTGCCGTGATGCCGAGTAGCAGTCGCAGATCGCGTTCATAGTTCTGTTTCATGGATTCCACCCCTGCCCCGCCTGGAGTGAGGGTGATGTGCATCTTCGGTAAGGCCTTTCGTTCCCGATCGGTGGGCAACGGCTCATTGGCCAGCAGCCATTGCTGTAATACCGTGGCTAGCTTCGCTTCTAATGCTGCCGGTACGACCCCGGGCTTGGTGCGCGCGAATACATAGAGCCAGTGCGCGTTCTTCTGATCGAGCAAAGCGCCCGCGCCATCGCGCACCGGCTCTGTCGCCAGCGGCATCCAGAAATCCGGCGGATCGGGACGCAGCGCGGCGCCGAAAAATCCCGGCGGAGCGATGCCGACGATCGTGTATGCTGCACCGCCGATGTCGAACGTTGCCCCCAGAACCGACCGATCCGAACCGTAGCGTTGCTGCCACGCTCGATAGCTGATGACTGCGACCGGAGCCGCGCCCCGGACGTCGTCACCGGGTTCGATCAGACGCCCTGCGAAAGGCCGCAGACCGAATAGCTTGAAGTAATTCCCCGATATGAATTGATCGACGAACGGATCGGACGTGCTGGCCCCCTGGCGCCGAACCCCGACCTTGCCGCTCCCCGCCTGAAACGCTGCCATCTCCTCCAATTCGGGTGTGTTCGCGCGCAGATGGTTGTAGAGGGCATACGAGTAGATGGCGTACGGTTCCTGAAGTCCTCCGATGACGCAACAGTTATCCCCATTACCCAGCCTGACGATCCGTTGCGGGTCAGCCACCGGCAAAGACTTGATCATCACCGCGTGGATCAGCGTGAATATTCCTGTGCTCGCTCCGATGCCCAGCGCCAGGATGATCGTTCCGGTAATCGTGAAACCTTTCGCCGCGGCAAGCCGCCGGACTGCGAACCTTATGTCGCTCCACATGATGTGCTATACGGAGATACGCGGGAAAAGTTGCGTTTTGATGGCCCGCTTTTATTTTGATAGAAATGTTGCGGATGCACCAGTAGTCTTTGTAGTTCAATAATGAAGGACAACATGAAACTTCCACGTGTAATGCTGGGCTTGCTTGGGCTCGCGGGGATCGCCCTGGCAGCTCCCCCGGACGGCGCAGATCTCTACACCAAGAACTGCGCCATTTGTCATGAGACCCTGACTGTCATCCAGAATCACATCGCGTTAAAAAGCATGACGCCCGAGTACATCGTGCGCGTGCTGAGTAATGGCGCGATGCGGACACAGGCCGCGCGGTTGTCGAGAGAAGAGCGAGTCGCGGTCGCCGAATTCCTGACCGGCAAATCGATGCCTGCGCCCGGGGATGCCTCAGTCGGCCGATGCCCTGGCGCGCCGCCGAAGAGCTTTTCTGGGTCCCAATGGAACGGCTGGGGAGTCGATCCTGAGAACACCCGCTTCCAGACAGCCGAAGCAGCAGGGATCACTGCGGAACAAGTCCCGACCTTGAAACTGAAATGGGCCTTTGGATTTCCGGGTGATTTTTCGGCTTTCGCCCAACCGACAATGGCCGGAGGACGGGTCTTCGTGGGCAGCCCTGCTGGAGTGGTTTATTCGTTGGACGCCGCCACCGGATGCAGCTACTGGAGTTTCGAGGCAGGGAGCGGAGTGCGCACCGCGATCACGATCGGCCCGGATAATTTGGCGTACTTCGGGGACCTGCACGCGAATGTCTACGCCCTCGATGCGAATACGGGCAAACTGCAATGGAAGACCTCCGTCGAAGAACATCCGGCCGCTCGCGTCAGCGGTGCTCCGAAATTGTATGAAGGTAGATTGTACGTGCCGGTCGCATCGCGGGAAGAATGGCTCTCGGCCGATTCCCGCTACGAATGTTGCAAGTTTCGGGGCAGCGTTGTCGCGCTGGATGCCAAGACGGGGAAACAGATCTGGAAGACCCACACCATAACCGAGCCCGCCAAGCCGACAGGTAAAGGCAAGACAGGGACGCAACTCTGGGGACCTTCGGGAGTAGGGGTCTGGTCATCGCCGACCATTGATGCCAAGAACAAGGTGCTTTATATTGGCACCGGGGACGGTTACTCGGACCCGCCAACGCCGTACAGCGATTCCATTCTCGCTCTCGATTTGAACAGCGGAAGAATTGCGTGGGCAAAGCAGATCACGCAAGGCGACGTGTTCAACGGCAACTGCATTCAGCAGAAGCAGGGCACCTGTCCGCCGGATGTTGGACCGGATGCGGACTTCGGATCGTCTCCGATCCTGCGCACACTGCCGAGCGGCCGCCGTATCCTGATCGCGGGACAAAAGTCGGGCGTAGTCCATGCGCTCGATCCCGACAAAAAGGGCGATATTCTGTGGCAAACGCGAGTCGGCAAAGGCGGAATGCTGGGCGGAATCCAGTGGGGACCAGCAGCCGACAAAGAGACTGCATACGTCGCGCTATCGGACATCGGCCTGATACCAGCGCCGGAAGGCGTCATTCCGGATCCAAAAGCCGGTGGCGGAATCTTCGCGATACAGCTTGCCACCGGCGAGAAGCTTTGGAGTGCGCTTCCGCCGGAAGAGGGCTGCAAGACTCCGCGCTGCAGTCCCGCGCAATCGGCTGCGGTAACGGCGATCCCGGGCGTTGTTTTCTCGGGCTCCGTGGATGGACATCTGCGCGGCTATTCGACCAAAGATGGCAAGATCGTTTGGGATTTCGATACGGTCCGCGATTATGACACGGTGAATCGTGTACCTGCGAAGGGCGGATCGTTGGATGGTCCTGGTCCGGCGATAGCCGGCGGTGTGCTGGTGGTCAACTCCGGCTACGCGTATTTCAATGGTTTGCCGGGCAACGTGCTGCTTGCTTTCGGGATCGAGTAAGACGACTCCGGCGCCACGTGGGGCAGGTCCCCGACCTGCCAGCCTGAATTACAGGTAGCTCATCGAGGCGCGAAAATAGCTGTTCGCGTCCCGGCGAAACAGAAAATACGCGACGAGTACACAGAACACGGCGTGCAGCGCCAACTGGGGAATCGTGTGGAAAATACTGAGCACGACGTGGTATGCCATCCAGGCAACCGCAAGCCAGCGAGCCCAGTTTTGTGCACAGAGAAGATAAATTCCGGAAACAGCACCGATGAGGCAGACGATTTCCACGAGTACGCTGTCGTATTGAAACTGATGCGGCGGTATAAAGTCGAGCAGATGCGCGATGAACCCGCCTGCTCCTGTCACGATATAGACCCAGCCAATAATCGTTACTGCAAGAGGCCGTTTGTTCATCAGGAGCCAAGAATAACATCGGCGGCGATAGAATTAACGCGTGGACGGCATCACCATTCGCTCCGAATCTGATGACGCGCAAGACCGGTCGGCAGTTCACGCGATCAACACTGCTGCATTTGGGCGTCCGGACGAAGCGAACCTGGTCGAAAACTTGCGGAACGAGGGAGTCGTGCTCGCGTCGCTCATCGCCGAGCGGGAGAGCCGATTGGTCGGACACATCCTGTTCAGCCGCATGGCGATTGAAACATCAGCTCGCTCGATCCCAGCCGTGGCGCTCGCTCCGATGGCGGTACTGCCGGAACATCAACGCAAGGGGATCGGCGGGCGGCTGATCCGGCAAGGCCTGGATCTGCTAGGCCAAGGCGGCGAAGAGATCGTGATTGTTCTCGGACATCCGGATTACTATCCGCGATTCGGATTTTCAACCGCGAAGGCGCGCGGACTCGAGAGCCCGTTTCCTCCCGAGGCTTTCCATGCGCTGGAACTCAGGCCGGGCGCTCTTCAAGATGTTCAAGGCAAGGTTCGATATCCTGCCGCGTTCGGACTTTAGCGCCTCACAGCCCGATAGGAATCGTCGTCGTATTGGCCGTTGTTCCGTTCTGCGTCACCACGACATTCAGGTTGCCGGGCTTTGCATTGTTCGGAATTGTGAAGTCGATCTGGTAGAGCCCGATCGCGCCGGGCGTCAAGCCAGCGAACACAATTGCTGCAGGATTCCCGTCCACCGTCACAGTGACCGGATTCACGACTGGGGTGAGTTGCGTTAACGAAGCCGCCGTGCCCGTTGGGACCGCGGGCGTTGTCGCACCCAAACCGCCGAGATACATGATCAGCGTTTCGCCGGCCTTGGCCGGATGCGTTTCATCCACCAGCGTGTAGTTCAGATGCTGTGCGATGAGTCGTCCGTCGGCGAATTGCGCGACTCCCGGCGTCGCATCGGTGACGGTCAGCGTATCGGGTACGCTATACGATCCGTTGACGCTGGCAACGACGGAGTAGGTCGCATTCGGCTGCAGTTCCACAGGCAGTTGCGCATTGATCTGGCCATCGCTGACGTAGTAGAGCGGTGCGGCCAGACCGCCGACCACAACGCTCGATCCCTGGTAGCTCGCTGGAAGCGGAACCTGACCGGGCGATGCGGCGGTGGTTGCCAGCTTCGAGCCATAGATCGCCACGATCGTTCCAGGGGCCAGCGGATAGCCCACCTGCGGATACAAATTGTTGAGCGTGCCGTGAGCGGCAAGCACAACCGGCGCGTTCTGCGCCACGGTACCGAGCGTTGTCGTCGAGGCTGACAATGTTCCAGCGGTCGCTCGAACAATCATTGTCACCGAACCGGTGTGAGATGCCACCCAGGTGGCGCTGTACGCTGCAGTTGCGGGATCTTCGAGCTGCATCTGCAACGGCGGATCGCCGTTGGAAAAGCTCAGCACGACATTTGCGTTCGCCACGGCATTGGCACAGTCATCGACGACGCGAACTTGCACGGGGGTCGGCCACCCGGCCGGAGCTGAAAATCCTCCCGCGACACCGGTGCCGACCACTGCGAGCTTGGTTGGGGTACATCCAGTTGCCTGCGGGAAAATGTTGCTCTTCGCGCCCGATGGAAGGACGATAAGCGCGATGTCGGCGGTTCTCGTCGAGTTGAGTTGTGGAAGGTTGGCCTGCACTGTGCCGCGATAGATGCCGGGCATCAATCCAGTCGGGTCGATTACCACTGGAAGCTGCGCTGATCCGGATACACTACCAGAAAGGTTCGGAACGTCGGCGAAGTTCCCACCGATTCCCAAGGTGTAGGATTGCGGCGACGTGGAGCTATCGAGCAAAAATAGGTTTTGAGATGGCGGCGCTACTCCCTGATTGGTGACGAAGATTAATCCCGCGGTCTGAAAATCCGGCGGCGCGGGACCGGAAAGCACGTTGTACACGACTACGAAATAAACGGGCGACAAACCGGGCGCGGCAGGCGTCACGGTCACCAGCGCGCTATAGCCATTCGGAGGCAGACTGTTGGGCTTGATTCCGACAGTCACCTTTGATGGGAATGCAGAACTCGTGGTCCCGTTTGTGGACGACAAGGAAACGAAATCCTGCGTGCTGTTTACGGTCGCGGTCCAGTTCACCGGATCGGTGCCGGTGAGAATCTCAAGCGACTCGGTTTTCGAGACAGCAGCATTCTGTTGGCCTGTGAAATAGAGGCCGGTCTCACTGAGAGTGAAGAATGCGGGGCTGGGCATCACCAGGAACGTCACCGGTACGATCTGCGACAGACTCCCGGAGCGAATCGTAACTTGTGCGTTGGTGTACGCACCGGGCTTCATCGTTCCTTTGGTGGAAGCGTTTATCGTAAGGGCCGGCGACGTTTGGCTCGTTGTGCCCAACACCGGAGTCACCGTGAGGTACGAGGTATCGCCTGGACCGCTAATGACTGCACTGAACGACTGAGGCCCGCCACCACCCGTATTCCGAACGAACAATGGAAAGCTCGCGGTCACTGGTGTTCCCATATTTGCCGTAGCCGTCAGCCTTACGGGTCCCGGAGAGATCTCCAGTGCCGGCGGTGGGTTCGACACCTGAAACGTCACGTTTTGGATGCTGGTGGTGTTTTGATTGGGGAAATTGATGATCGCTCGACCGGTAAACGTGCCCGACTGGAGCTTCGCCGGGTCTGCAAGGATTTGGATCTGCAGGTTCGTATAGCCCGCCGTTGGAGTTGCCGAGAGCCATGCCGGAGCCGGCAGGCTGGAACTGCCTCCGTCGAAAGTGACGTAGAAAAAGTCAACGGAGGGAAGGGTCACATTGATCGTGGTCATCACCACGTCGCCGCCGGCGATTCCTTGCAGGGTAACGTCGGCGAAGGCAGTACTACAGACGGCCAAGGTGCCGAGGCAAAACAGTAGTTTAGAAATGCTCATGGGAAGATACTCTTCATCTATCGGGTCGGTAAAGAATTAGTTTAGTCGCGGGCGTTGGATAATAGAGCGTGAATTGATGAACCTAACCGTTAGATTCGGCGACATCGGCGTTGCTTCCTTATCGTCCACCGGTAAGACGCTGACCGGCGGCGTAAATGGGCAGAAATAAACGACGGGGGTCTCCTTGCAACAGAGTAAAACCATGATGTTCGTAGAACCGCTGGGCTGCCTCGTCTTTCGCGTCGACCACCATCGCGAAAACTCCAAACTCGGCTTTTGAAGTCCTTATGAGTGCATCGGCCAACAAAAGACTTCCAAAGCCCTGAGACTGGTATCGAAGATCGATCGCAAGACGCCCGAGAAGTACCGCTGGAACGACAGGGTAACGAGGCAATTTCTTCGCGATATCCGTTGAAAGCCCGGTTAGTGCAACCCCCGTAGCAGCGAGCGTGTAGTATCCGGCAATGTCTTGCGATGATCGGCTCACGGCAACGAAACAGGTGGCGATGCGGCGCCGGATATCCTGTGTTGCCTGTTCGCGAAAATAGCGATCGAGTGCCTCCGATCCACTGAAAAACCGGGACCGGTCGTGACCGGCCGATAACGGCTCGATACTAACTGGGACCAAAGTCAGTCTCCGAACATCGCGCGGTGACGTTCAAAGGCTCTCTTCAAGGCCGAATTGGGCTCACGTGGATTCAACAGCAGGCTTACGAATTGTTCCTGAGCCTCTCGGCAAAGCCGAATGACCTCAACTTCGGATATGGTCTTTTGTGCGGCATCCTGGGCGGCGGCGACGACAAAATCACTTACCGAGCGCCCCTGAATTTCGGCGGCGCGGCGGACGTTGGCCAGTGCGTCCCGTGTGATCCGAGCCTCCAGCCGGGCAACCTTGGCGGGTTTCTTAGCTTTCGTACTCCGTTTTAATCGTTGGGCCATCGGATACCGCCACTAACCACAATGTACGCCATTTTGACGTACATAACAACGAGCCGGAATCAAATAAAAAAGGCCGGGCAAAATGCCCGGCCTTTCACACGGAGGAGGCGCGGCTTTACCTGGCAGCCAGCAAAG
>Ga0335069_10016493_pt1 | contig 10296 bp, 10 predicted proteins | sample Lox_Sample_11_FD_206714 | JGI IMG/M metagenome (GOLD analysis project Ga0335069, IMG submission 206714) | Soil microbial communities from Loxahatchee National Wildlife Refuge, Florida, United States - Lox_Sample_1.1 | ecosystem: Environmental > Terrestrial > Soil > Wetlands | place: USA...
GGAAGCCGAGGGCGTGGAACAGTCCAAGGCGCTGTGCGAGCACTTCGCCCAGTCGCGGGCCGAGCTCTTCGAGATCATCTCGGCCACCGAAATCCGGACGTTCTCGGGCCTGCTGGAGCGCTTCGGCGGCGGAAAGGGTTGCGACATCTGCAAACCCGTGGTCGCCTCCATCCTGGCATCCACCGGCTCCGAGCACATCCTCGACGGCGAGCAGGCCTCGCTGCAGGATTCCAATGACCACTTCCTGGCCAACATCCAAAAGAACGGCAGCTATTCGGTGGTCCCGCGGGTCCCCGGCGGTGACATCAAGCCGGAGCATCTGATCCTGATCGGCCAGATCGCTCAGGACTTCGGCCTTTACACCAAGATCACCGGCGGTCAGCGGATCGACATGTTCGGCGCCCGCGTGGACCAGTTGCCCCAGATCTGGAAGCGGCTGGTCGACGGGGGCATGGAATCCGGCCACGCCTACGGCAAGGCGTTGCGCACGGTAAAGAGTTGCGTGGGCAGCGACTGGTGCCGTTACGGCCAACAGGATTCGGTGCAGCTGGCCATCGACCTGGAGCTGCGGTACCGCGGCCTGCGCGCCCCACACAAGGTCAAGCTCGGCGTCTCGGGCTGCGCGCGGGAGTGCGCCGAGGCGCGCAGCAAGGACGTGGGGGTCATCGCGACCGAAAAAGGTTGGAACCTCTACGTCGGCGGCAACGGCGGCATGACGCCCAAGCACGCTGAGCTGCTGGCGAGCGACCTGGACACCGAGACGCTGATCCGCTACGTCGACCGGTTCCTGATGTACTACATCCGGACGGCCGATCGGCTGCAGCGCACCGCGCCGTGGGTCGAGTCGCTGGACGGCGGCCTGGATCACGTGCGTGAGGTCGTGTGCGACGACTCGCTGGGCCTGGCCGCAGAATTCGAGGCCGCAATGGAGCGGCATGTGCAGAACTACAAGTGCGAATGGAAGGGCGTGCTGGAGGACCCGGACAAGATGTCGCGGTTCGTCTCCTTCGTCAACGCCCCCGATGCCGTCGACTCGACGGTGACATTCACCGAGCGTGCCGGACGAAAAGTACCCGTGCCCATTGGCATGCCACGGGTCCGTGTGGGAGAGGAATCATGACAGTTCTCAACGACATTCAGGTGTGGACGACCGCCTGCCCCTACGATCGCCTCATTCCGGGTCGTGGCGTCGGAGTGCTTCTCGACGACGGCACGCAGGTGGCGCTGTTCCGGCTGGACGACGGCTCGGTGCACGCGGTGGGCAACATCGATCCCTTCTCGGGCGCGGCGGTGCTCTCGCGCGGGATCGTGGGGGACCGCGGCGGCCGGGCCACCGTCCAATCCCCGCTGCTGAAGCAGGCTTTCGCGCTTGAGGACGGCTCCTGCCTGGACGACCCGCGGGTCGCGGTGCCGGTGTATCAGGTGCGGGTTACACCCGACGGCGAAATCCAGATCGCCGCCTGAGCAGTCAGCGGGAGATATCGCCGACCAGGTAGCGCTGCATCGTCGGGCCGATCGCGTCGACGAGCGTGTCGACCGACATCGAGTGCAGCGGCTCGGAGCGTATTCCGTAGCGCATGATGCCGAGGCCGACGAGCTGGGAGGCGCACAACGACGCCCGTACGGCGACCTTGTCGGCGCCGAGCAACTTCAGAATCGGGCCGAAAACCGGGCCGATGAACATGGCCTCGACGATTTCGGCGGTCTTGGCCATCCCGGTCGAGGCGACCGCGCTGGCCGCGAACGGGCCGCCGCCGGCCGCGTCCCAGGTGGTGATCAGCATGTGCAACGTGCGGCGGCCCACCTGGTTGACCCCGCCCGTGACGATGCGATCGATGAACTCCGGTGTGCCGAACGGCAACCGCAGCATCTTCGCCACCGGGTCTAGGAGCCCGTGCGAAGGCTCTTCGCGGCGCGGCATGGAGCCAGGATCGCCGGTATGCGGTCAAAGATCAAGCGTCGCGGGCGTCGGCGTGCCGCTTCAGGTGGGGTCCTTGGGCCAGGAGCAGGGCGGGCCGGCGCGACGCGTGCCGCGGCGTGACGGGCGCCAGTCCGGGCGCGGCCCGGCGGAATCGGTTCGCGACGAGCCGGGCCAGGCCCGGATGGGTGCACAGCGGTTGGCTCACCAGGTCGGCGCCGCCGGCCCGCAGGCGTTGCTGAAACAGGCCGTCGGCCAGGAGATAAGACGCGACCACCACGCGCCGTGCGCCGCCGCGGCGGGCGGCTGACACGGCGTCGTCGACGGACGGGTCGCCGGTGGCCGCGAATCCCAGCTGCACCCGCGCCCCGACCAGTGCCGACAGCGTCGTCGCGGTGACGTGCAGATCGGCGCGCGCTCGCCGGTCCGTGGTGCCCGCCGCGGCGAGGATCACCGAATCGCCCGGACGCCAGCCGGATTTCGCCAACTGGTCGGCGACTATCCGCGCGACCTCGCCGCCCGGCCCCAGGGCGGGGGCGACGATGACGTGCGGATGGCCGCTGGCCGCGACGTGGGCGGGCAGGTCGGTTCGCACGTGATATCCGCGCGACAAGAACGCGGGCACCACGACGGCGGGCCGGCCGCTGGGCGCGGCCCGCGCCAGCACCTCGCCCGGGGTGGGACCCAACACGTCGACGAACGCGACCTGCACCCGGCGGTCGAGCATCGCGCTGACCCGGGCCGCAAGGTCTCCGATCATCGCGACACCGCCCGGCCGGCGGGTGCCATGCGCGACCAGGATCAGGTCCATGGGTCAGCCTGCGGGTCGTCGACGGCGAGCCGGTAGCCGCGCTTGACCACCGTCGCGACCATGTTCTTGTCGCCCAAGGCCGTTCGCAGCCGAAGCACGGCCGTGTCGACGGCGTGCGGGTCGTTGCTGTTGCCGGGCAGCACCCGCAACAGGTCGGTGCGCGCGACGACGTCGCCGGGCCGTTGCGCCAGCGCGCGCAACACCGACATCCCGGACGGCGACAGCAGCTTGATCGAACCGTCCACCAGCACGCAGGTTCCGCGGATTTCCACAGTGTGACCGGCCACCTTCACGGTGGACGATCCCAGCAGCGGTAACTCCTCGGCGATGTGCCGGGCCAAGGCCCCCAACCTCATTCGTTCGGGCGCCGACGTCGGGACGCCTTTGCGGATCAGCGGTTTGGACGTCACCGGGCCGACGCACATCGCGTGCACATCGCTGCGCAGGGCTCCCAGCACCTGGTCCTCGATGCTGAGCTCGCGGCTGCGTTCGAGCACCGCCGCCGCCGCGGGCGCCGAGGTGAAGGTGACCGCGTCGAATTGCCGGCGTGCGATCCCGGCGACCAGCTGGTCGAAATCGCCGCCCAACGGTGTTGGCTTCCACCGGTACACCCGGATGGGGATCACCTCGGCGCCCGCGAAGCGCAGGCCGCCGAGGAATTCCGGGAAAGGGTCCCAGGCGTCGGCGGCACCATGCAGCTGGATGGCGACGCGCAGTCCCGATACGCCCGAGTCGAGCAGATACTCCAGCACTTCCTGTGAGGATTCGGACTCAGGGGACCACTCCTCGTGCAGGCCGGCGGCGCGCAGCGCCCCGGTCCCCTTCGGCCCGCGTGACACGATCCGCGCCGACGACAACGACGCGATGAGCTGGTTTGCCAGCCCCCAGCCCTCGGCCGCGGCGAGCCAGCCGCGAAAGCCGATGCCGGTGTGCACGACCAGGATGTCGGGCGGGTCGGCGATCAATGCCTGTGTGTGACTGTGCAATTCGTCGTCGTCGGGCAGCGCGATCATGTTGATCGCCGGCGCGCTGCAGACCTCGGCGCCCTGCCGGCTCAGCAGCGCGCACAGTTCCTCGGCGCGCCGGGAGGAGGTGACCGCAACCCGGTAGCCGGTGAGCGGCGCGGATTTCGGCTGGCCCATATGACCTGTGTATGCCTGCGACGTTTCCGACGCGTTACCGCGCAATTGCTGACGCATTGCTCCTGTTGCGACGGCGCTCACACCCGGGCGAACTCCGTGTTGGCCTGCGAGCCCGCTACTTCCTGGGCCGCCGATGCGGGGCGGCGCACGTACCTCGCCCACGTCAAAACCGCTGCGGCGACGTAGAAAAACAGGAAGAGCCAAAACGCCAACGTGTCGGTGCCGGTGCTCAGGTAGGACTGCCGCAGCGCGAGATTGATCCCGACGCCGCCGAGCGCGCCGAACGCAGCAACGAACCCGATCACCGCGCCGGAAGTGGCTTGCGACCAGCGGCGGCGGTCGGTGTCGCTCAGGCCGAGCCGGTGGCTACGCGCCTCGAAGACCGATGGGATCATCTTGTACACCGAGCCGTTGCCCAAACCGGCCAGGAGGAACAGTGCCATGAAGCCGCAGACGTAGCCGACCATGGTGGCAGCGGTGGTCAGCCCGGGCGTGCGGTCGTCGTGAGTGCTCAGGGCGACCAGGAATGCGGTGGCGACTCCCATGGCCGCGAGGACCGCCAGGGTGACGCGGCTACCGCCGACGCGGTCGGCCAGCCTGCCGCCATAGATTCGCGCCACCGACCCCAGCGCCGGGCCGATGAAGGCGAATTCGGCGGCGTGCAGCGCGGCCACAGCGTGGCTTTGCCCGGTCCCGACGAAGTTGATCTGCAGAACCTGGCCGAACGCGAACGAGAACCCGATCCAGGAGCCGAAGGTGCCCAGGTAAAGCATTGCGAGCACCCAGGTGTCTCGTTCGGACAGGATCGAGCGCAGGTGGCTGACGTCGTAGGTGGCATGCGCCAGGTTGTCCATATAACGGGTCGCTCCCAAGGCGACGGCGGTGAGCAGGAGCAGGTAGAGCCCGCACACCCAGTACGGCTGGCGGTGACCGGCGATGGCGATCACCAGCAGCCCCACCAGCTGGATCATCGGCACCCCGAGGTTGCCGGCCCCGGCGTTGAACCCCAGCGCAAAGCCCTTGCGCCGATGCGGGTAGAAGAAGTTGGTGTTGGTCATCGACGCCGCGTAATTGGCTCCGCCCATCCCGGTCAGCGCCGCGCACACCAGATATGGCCACAGTGGCAGGCCGGGGTTGGCCAGCAGCCAGATCGTGGCCGCGGTGGGCACCAGCAACACCACGATGGAGAACACCGTCCAGTTGCGGCCGCCGAAGGTGGCGATGCCCAGTGAGTAGGGGATGCGCAGGCATGCCGCCACGAAAGTGGCGGTGGCGCCGAGCAGGAATTTGTCGGCCGCCGAAAAGCCGTACACGTTCTGCGGCATGAACAGCGCCATCACTGGCCACAGGGTCCATACGCCGAAGGCGATGTGGTCGCAGGCGATGATCCAGAGCAGGTTGCGGCGGGCAATCTTGTTGTTGCCGGCTTCCCAGGCCGCCGCGTCTTCCGGATCCCAGTTCGTGATGCGGTGGCTGCGGCCCATGCGATTTGCACCTTTCCTTCGACGGGTTCTCTCATCACGGCGCCGCAGCGCGGAGCCTCAGGGGCGACGACGGTGTCGCCGGGATTTGGCGAACGCTTACACCGGCGAATCGCTTGGGCGCCTTGGCGTGAGGGACTGGGGTCAACCGCAGGCCTGCCGATAGAACCCCGCAACCTCGCGCGCATGTCGATCCCTTTCGTCGAGCCGTCGCAGCCGATGCTGTGTGGGCGCCCCGAGCGAAGAGACTTGCCCCGCCGTATGTTTCGATGCTCACATTAAGGGCAGAAGTCCGTCAACTCGATTCGGCCGAAATCGGCTGTAAGTTGAATCCCAGTTATCTGGTAAACAGCTGAGCGACGATTGCTTCGGGAATAACCGCCCGTGTCAAGTGATTTCGTGCGGCCGTGGCAATTGGTGTGAGTTGGAATACATTTCGTTTGAACCCGGAATTCACCGCATTATTCGCCGTGGCTTCACACTCGCCGCGGCCCGGCCCTACCAGACGTCGCCGGCGCGCCAGTCGCACATCAGCTCCGCGGAAGTGTCCAGGCTGATCCCGACGGGCAGGACGAACACGGCGCCGTCGTCGTCGGGTGTGCGGGCCGGTCCGGTGGGCGTCAGCACGGACGTCGGCCCGCGCCAGGGCGACCACCCCCGCGCCGTGTATACCCCGCGGGCGGGGTCGGACGAGCTTGCCGCGCCCACCTCGTAGGCGCCGCGGATCACCTGCTCGACCCCGTCAAGCAGGGCGTGCACCAGGCCCTGGCCCCGGAAGTCCTCCCGCACCGCGACCCCTTCGACGTAACCGCACCGCAGCGCGTCGTCGCGGTACATCAGGCGCCGCTGGATGACCGCGGCGTGCGCGATGATCGCGCCGTGATGCCAGATCAGGGCGTGCATACCACCCAGCGTGTGTTCCCAGTCGTCGGCGGTGAAATCTCCGGCGAACGCGGCGGTGACCATCTCGCAGACGCGCTGCCGGGTCTCCGCGTCGAGATCGGCGGTGTGGACCAGGCGGGCGGTGTGGACCTGGGTTTGCACACTCTTTGTCTACCAGCCCTGTCCAGAGGCCGGCGCCGGGATTGTTCAGGAGAACGGCCAGCCCGCCCCGCTCGAAACCGGCCGGCCCGCCAGCGCGCACCGGGGTCGCGCCCAGTGCAGCCGCACGTACTGGCCGGGCCGTACCTGGGCGACCTTGTCGACGTCCTCGTCGGTGACCACGCCGACCACCGGGTAGCCGCCGGTCACCGGGTGATCGGGCCCCAGGATCACCGGTAAACCGTTGGGCGGCACCTGGATTGCGCCGCGGGTGGTTCCCTCGCTGGGCAGCTGCCGGTCCGGGTAGCGGTGCTGCAGCGGCCGGCCCTCCAACCGCATGCCAACCCGGTCGCTGCGGTCGGAGGCCATCCAGATCGTGTGCACGAGGGCGTCGGGATCGGTCAACCAGTCGTCGCGCGGCCCCGGCACCACCTGCAGCTCCACCAGATGCTCGGCGATGCCGGCCACCGGGGCCTGGTCGAGTTCGGGGTAGTCGTCCGTGTGCTCGCCGACCGCCAGCCGGTCGCCGGCCCGGAGCGGTGGCGGCCCGATCGCCGACAGCACGTCGTAACTGCGCGATCCCAGCACCGGCTCCACGCAGATGCCGCCGCGCACCGCCAGATACGTCCGCAGGCCGGCACGCGGAGTGCCCAGGCAGATCACCTGGCCGTCGCGGACATGATGAATGCTGTTGGTGCCGAACTTGATTCCGTCCACGGTGGGGTCGGTGTCGGCGCCCGTCACCGCGATGTCGACATCGCCGCCACGGACCCGGGCGCACAAGCCGCCGAACGTCACCTCGACCGTCGCGCGGTCGTCGGGGTTGGCGACCAGCCGGTTGGCCAGCTTGTGGGCGCGGCGGTCGGCGGCCCCCGACAGGCTGACGCCGAGGTGGGCCAGTCCCGGCCGGCCGAGGTCCTCCACGACGGCGAACGGTCCGGTCCGCAGGACTTCCAGGCTGATTTCCGGGTTTGCCACGGCTACCTCCTTGCTCAGACCGCCCGGAACTGGACCCACATGCCCTGCGTCAGCAACGCCGGGCTGGGCCGCTCGAGATCCCACAGGACGGCATCGGTGCGGCCGATGAGTTGCCAACCGCCGGGCGATTGCCGTGGATATACCGCGCTGAATTCTCCGGCGAGCGCGACGGAGCCGGCCGGCACCGAGGTGCGGGGCTCAACGCGGCGCGGCACCCGCAGTCGCGCGTCGCCTTCGACCAGATACGCGAAACCCCTTGCGAACCCGCTGAATCCGACCCGCCAGAGGGTGGACGTGTGAGCGTCGATCACCTGCGCCGCGGTGAGTCCGGTGTGGTCGGCGACCTCGCCGAGGTCCGGACCGTCGTAGACGACGTCGACCACCACGTCGGCGCCGCGGCCCGACGCGGCATCCGCGTAGGCGCTGACCCGCATCCTGCGCAGCCGCTGCCGGGTGACTCCCTGTAAGCCCGGGTACTCGAGCTTGACCAGCACCGTGCGGGCGGCGGGGACAATGTCGAACACGCCGGGCAGTGCCGCCGCCCGCAAGGCGTCCACCCACGCCAATACCTCGGCGGTGCTGCCACATTGGAGCATCAGCGCTTGGTCGCCGTAGTCGAAAACGGTGTTGCCGACCAGGTCGGTCGACAGCTCCCTGGCGAGGCCGCTCCCCATGTCCGTCACGCTCATTACTCGACGGTAACTCCGGAATCGGGGTAGGCGGGAGGGAATGGACGGATTTTCGAGCACTGCCAGAGGCGCCTTAGTAAACGCTCAAACAGGCGGCGTCTAAGCGGGATCTAGCCCAGGATTTTGCCGATCTGAGGGGGCAGTTGCTCGGCGACCACGGGGTAGCTCAGCGGCGACGCGAACGCGATCGCGCCGGCCTGGTCCTTGGTGGTGAAGATGTGGCGATTCTGGGCGGTGGCCGCCGCGCCGGCGATTTCGGGGTCGGCCAGGAGTGCCTTTTGATCGTCGGGACTTTCGGTCGTCCAGATCACCACGTCGGCGGAATCGAGCACTGCCTTGATCTGGTCGCGCGGGATGACGGCGCGGTGATCGCCGCCGAAGGGTTTGATGCTGTCGGAGATGACAAGGCCCATCTGGTTCAGGAAGTCGGTTCGCCAGCCCGCCAGGGTCGCCACCACCGTCCCCTGCCAGAAAGCGCCCTGCATCAGCAACGCCTTCTTGCCCTTCCACTGCGGATTCTTCTGGGCGACGTCGGTGAACTGCTTGTCGACGGTGTCGATCAGTGATTTCATCTGGTCGGCCTGAAACACGGCCTGGCCGACGGCGGTGGCCTGCTCCTTCCACGGCTCGAAGAACGCGTCGCCGTCCGACTGCGGGACGGTCGGGGCGATCGCAGACAGCTTTTGATAGGTGTCGGCGTCCACGCCGGCGTTGACGGCAACGATCAGGTCGGGCTTGAGCCCGGCGATCTGGTCGATCGGGATCCCGTTGTCCAGGTTCAACACCACCGGCTGGGCCGTGCCGAGCTTGGGCTGGGCCCACGGCCACACCGCGAACGGCTGGTCACCGAACCAATTGGTGACGGCGATGGGCACCACGCCCACCGCCAGCAGGTCGTCCTGCTCGGTGTAGCCGGCGCTGACGACGCGCTTGGGCGGCTCCTTGATGACGGTCTGACCGAACAGGTGGGTGATCGTCACGGACCCGCCGGGGGCGCCGGGCGCCGGCTTGCGTGGCGAGCAGGCCGATGCGAACCCGGTCGCCCCGGCGATCCCCATCGCCCCCGCGAGCTGCAAGAATCCCCGTCGATTCCAACCGCTCATCGCGTGAGATTATCGCGTTCCCGGCCCGGGCTTGCTTCGCCGCGCGGTTTGGCCGCTCAGCCCAGCGGCATGCCGGCGTCAAGGAAGTCCAGCGCCCGGTAGATCGTGTCGGCCGTCTTCGGCGCGCTGTCGTAGGCCGCCATCATGGCGCCCACCATCGCGCCCACGAACACCCGGACCTCGAAATCGTCTGCGGGACGGCCGATTCGGTCGCCGATCGCCTCGGCCATGACGGTGACGGTGCGGTAGTACTCGTCGTAAAGGGCGGCCTTGAGTTCCGGTATCGAGAAGATCAGCCGCTGCCGGGTGTTCTCGAACTCCGACTGCTCGTCAGACAGGCCCGCCATCGTCGTCTCATACGCCCGGCGGATGGCCTGGCTCGGCGACAGTTCGGGCGGCTGGGCCTTGAGCGCGGCCAGGATCAGCGGGTCCAGGTCGTCGGCCAGCAGCAGCGACTCCTTGGACCCGAAGTACCGGAAAAACGTGCTGGGCGACACCTCGGCGGCGCCGGCGATCTGTTCGACGGTGGTGGCGGCGTACCCGTTGGCGTCGAACAGGCGGAACGCCTCGCGCCTGATGGCCTGGCGGGTCTTGATCTTCTTGCGTTCCCGCAGTCCCAGCGGCTGGTCGGTCGCCTGCATGGGCTGATTCTCCCGCATCCGGGCGGTGAAAAGTTCTGACAACCGACCAATGGCCATTGCGAGATCCACGTATCCCCGACGTAACTGCGCACACCACGACCGGTAACAGTCCGTCCTTAGCGTCGGGGCCGTGACCATGACCACTCCGGAGACCGGCACCGGGCTCCTCGCGCCCGCGCCGCCGCGCGGGCATCACCACGGACGGCGCTGGATCGACGACTGGCGGCCCGAAGACCCCGCGTTCTGGCAGGCGACCGGCAGAGGTATCGCCCGCCGCAACCTCGTCTTCTCCATCTTCGCCGAGCACATCGGGTTCAGCGTGTGGATGCTGTGGAGCATCGTGGTCGTCCAGATGATGGCCGGACCACACGGGCATCCGAGCGCGTCCGGCTGGGCGCTGACCGCCAGCCAGGCGTTGTGCCTGGTCGCCGTGCCCAGCGGCGTCGGCGCGTTCCTGCGGCTGCCGTACACCTTCGCGGTCCCGATCTTCGG
>Ga0335069_10016494_pt1 | contig 10296 bp, 6 predicted proteins | sample Lox_Sample_11_FD_206714 | JGI IMG/M metagenome (GOLD analysis project Ga0335069, IMG submission 206714) | Soil microbial communities from Loxahatchee National Wildlife Refuge, Florida, United States - Lox_Sample_1.1 | ecosystem: Environmental > Terrestrial > Soil > Wetlands | place: USA: Florida...
GCGAAGCCGCTCGGCGCCGCTGACGCCGGCGTCGCGATCGGCGGGGTCAGCCTGACGGATTACCACCTGATCCGCCGCAACGGCGCGGTCGTGCCGTTCGATCCGACGAAGATCTCGGTGGCGATGACGAAGGCGTTCCTCGCGGTGCGCGGCGGCCAGGGCGCGGCGTCGGCCGCGATCCGCGAGCAGGTCGAGCGCCTGACGGCGGCCGTCGTCGCGGCGCTGACGCGGCGGCGCCCGACCGGCGGGACGTTCCACATCGAGGATGTCCAGGACCAGGTCGAGCTGTCGCTGATGCGCGACGGCTCGCACGATGTCGCGCGTGGCTACGTGCTGTACCGCGAGCAGCGGGCGCAGGCGCGGGCCCGGGAGCGCGAGGCGCAGGCGCCGGCGCGCAGGGCGCTGAGCGTGACCGATGGCGGCCGCCGGATCGAGTTCGATCCGGCGCGGCTGCGCGCGCTCGTGGAATCCGCCTGTGCCGGCCTGTCGGAGTTCGTTTCCGTCGAGGCCGTGCTCGCCGAGACCGTGAAGAACCTGTACGACGGCGTGCCGGTCGAGGAGGTCTACAAGTCCGCGATCCTGGCGGCGCGCGCGCTGGTCGAGACCGATCCGGCCTATTCGCTGGTCGCCGCGCGCCTGCTGCTGCACACCGTACGCCGCGAAGTGCTCGGCGAGGACGTCGCGCAGGAGACGATGGTCGAGCGCTACGGCTCCTACTTCCCGGCTTTCGTCGCCCGCGGGATCGAGGCGGAGCTCCTCGATCCGCAGCTCGCGCATTTCGACCTCGGTCGGCTGGGCGCGGCGCTCAAGCCGCAACGGGACCAGCAGTTCGGCTACCTGGGCCTCCAGACGCTCTACGACCGCTACTTCCTGCACGTCGAAGGGCGGCGCATCGAACTGCCGCAGGCGTTCTTCATGCGGGTCGCGATGGGCCTCGCGATCAACGAGATCGACCGCGAGGCGCGCGCGATCGAGTTCTACGAGCTGCTGTCGAGCTTCGACTTCATGAGTTCCACGCCGACGCTGTTCAACTCCGGCACCCGCCATTCGCAGCTGTCCTCGTGCTACCTGACCACCGTCAGCGACGACCTCGACGGCATCTACGAGGCGATCAAGGAGAACGCGCTGCTGGCGAAGTTCGCCGGCGGCCTCGGCAACGACTGGACGCCCGTCCGTGCGCTGGGCTCGCACATCAAGGGGACCAACGGCAAGAGCCAGGGCGTCGTCCCGTTCCTGAAGGTCGTCAACGACACCGCGGTCGCCGTGAACCAGGGCGGCAAGCGCAAGGGGGCCGTCTGCTGCTACCTCGAGACCTGGCACCTGGACATCGAGGAGTTCCTCGAGCTGCGGAAGAATACCGGGGACGACCGCCGGCGGACCCACGACATGAACACGGCGAACTGGATTCCCGACCTGTTCATGAAGCGCGTCATCGCGGGCGAGGATTGGACGCTCTTCTCGCCGTCCGACTGTCCCGACCTGCACGACAAGACGGGAAAGGCCTTCGAGGAGGCCTATGTCGCCTACGAGTCGCGCGCCGACCGCGGCGAATTGAAGCTGTTCAAGCGGATTCCCGCGCAGGCGCTGTGGCGCCGGATGCTCAGCATGCTGTTCGAGACCGGCCATCCGTGGATCACGTTCAAGGACGCGTGCAACCTGCGCTCCCCGCAGCAGCACGTCGGAATGATCCACAGCTCGAACCTCTGCACCGAGATCACGCTGAACACCTCCGGCGACGAGATCGCCGTCTGCAATCTGGGCTCGGTCAACCTGCCGGCCCACATGCGGGCCGATGGGCGCGGCGGCTTCGAGATCGACCAGGCGAAGCTCGAACGGACGATCGCGACGGCGATGCGGATGCTCGACAACGTCATCGACATCAACTACTACGCCGTGCCCAAGGCGCGCAACGCGAACCTACGGCACCGCCCGGTGGGACTCGGGATCATGGGGTTCCAGGACTGCCTGCACCTGATGCGCGTGCCGTACGACTCGCCCGAGGCGGTCGAGTTCGCCGACCGCAGCCAGGAGGCGGTCTGCTTCCACGCGTATTGGGCGTCGACGGAGCTGGCCCGCGAACGGGGCCGCTACGCGTCGTTCCCCGGGTCGCTCTGGGATCGCGGGATCCTGCCGCAGGACTCCGTCCGACTGCTGCAGGAGGCCCGCGGCGGCCACGTCGAGCTGGACATGTCCTCGACGATGCCCTGGGACCGGCTGCGCGAGCGGATCCGGCAGTACGGGATGCGGAATTCCAACTGCGTGGCGATCGCCCCGACGGCGACGATATCGAACATCGTCGGCGTCGCGGCGTCGATCGAGCCGACTTTCCAGAACCTCTACGTCAAGTCCAACCTGTCGGGCGAGTTCACGATCGTCAACGACCACCTGGTGCGCGACCTGAAGGCCCTCGGCCTGTGGGACGAGGTGATGGTCGCGGACCTGAAGTACTTCGACGGCAGCCTCGCGCGCATCGACCGGGTTCCGGCGGAAACCCGCCGGCTGTACGCGACCGCCTTCGAGATCGATCCGACCTGGCTCGTGGAGTGCGCCGCCCGGCGCCAGAAATGGATCGACCAGGCGCAGTCCCTCAATATCTATATGGCAGGGGTCTCCGGCAAGCGGCTTGACGAGCTCTACCGCCTCGCCTGGCTGCGTGGCCTGAAGACGACGTACTACCTGAGGACGCTGGGCGCGACCCACGCGGAAAAGTCGACGACCCGAACGGGGCATCTGAACGCCGTTGCCTCCGATGGCGCCGGGGCGGTCGCCGCCGATGCCGACCCGGCGGCCGCGGCGCAGCCGCTGCGCGCCTGCGAATTCAAGCCCGGCCAGGCCGGCTTCGCCGAGTGCGAGGTCTGCCAGTAAGCCCCCGGCCGCCCGACGTCCGCGGCACGACACCGAATCCAGAGGAGCCAGATCGCATGCTTGCGTGGGACAACGACAACAGCCGCAGCCCGCTGCCGAACCTCGCGCCGCGCGTTGCCCCGGCGGTGGCGTCCGGCGCCGCGACGGTCGCCGCCAGCCGCCGCCGCATCCGCGTCGAGGACAAGCGCGTCATCAACGGCCACACCGACGTCAACCAGCTGGTGCCGTTCAAGTACAAGTGGGCCTGGGAGAAGTACCTGGCGGCCTGCGCGAACCACTGGATGCCGCAGGAGGTCAACATGTCGCGCGACATCGCACTGTGGAAGGACCGCAGCGCGCTGACGGAGGACGAGCGCCGGATCGTGAACCGCAACCTGGGGTTCTTCGTCACCGCCGATTCGTTGGCCGCGAACAACATCGTCCTGGGCACCTACCGCCACATCACGGCGCCGGAATGCCGCCAGTACCTGCTTCGCCAGGCGTTCGAGGAGGCGATCCACACCCACGCGTACCAGTACATCGTCGAGTCGCTCGGGCTGGACGAGGGCGAGATCTTCAACGCCTACCACGAGGTCCCGTCGATCCGCGCCAAGGACGAATTCCTGATCCCGTTCATCGAGACGCTGACCGATCCGGCGTTCCGGACCGGGACGCCGGAAGCGGACCGCAAGCTCCTGACGTCGCTGATCGTCTTCGCCTGCCTGATGGAAGGGCTGTTTTTCTACGTCGGGTTTGCGCAGATCCTCGCGCTGGGTCGCCAGAACAAGATGACCGGCGCCGCCGAGCAGTACCAGTACATCCTGCGCGACGAGTCGATGCACTGCAACTTCGGCATCGACATGATCAACCAGATCAAGCTGGAGAATCCGCACCTCTGGACCCGCGAGCTGCGCGAGGAGCTGCGAGCGCTCTTCGACCGGGCCGTGAACCTGGAGTACGCGTACGCCGAGGACACGATGCCGCGCGGGGTCCTCGGGCTGAATGCCCCGATGTTCAAGGGCTACCTGCGCTTCATCGCCAACCGGCGGTGCCAGCAGATCGGCCTCGAGCCGCTCTTCGGCGCCGAGGAGAACCCGTTCCCTTGGATGAGCGAGATGATCGACTTGAAGAAGGAGCGCAATTTCTTCGAGACGCGCGTCATCGAGTATCAAAGCGGCGGCGCGTTGAGCTGGGATTGATCGTGGATGCGCTTCGATCATCGCGATGCGAGTTGAAAAATTCGAACAACTCGCGCGTCGATTCGCAGAAAAATCTTGCGATCCATTTCGTTTCAGAGTAAAAAGCGAACCACGTTTGGTTCTGTGATCAAACGAAATCATTTCGAATTGAACACGGACAGTCACAGTAGTCGTCGATTCGTCTTCAAGCTCACGAGACGAGCCAGCCACGAGACAGCGGTGTCGCGTGGCGCGGTTGTCCTCCCGCCGAGCGTCCGGGTCGCCTCCGTCCCTGTCACGGTTCCTGCCCCCGCCTCGATCCTGCCCGTTACGTTCGCCGGCCGGTTGCCGGCGTTTCCTCTGCGCGCGTGCCTCCACCCGGACGCCGATCCGTCCCGCGACCTTCGCGACGATGGCGCCGCACCCGCGCAACGTGCCGAATTCATCAGCGTCAGCGGTCAGTGCCCTGACCGTTCCGCGCTCCGCTCGGATGTGCGCCACTCAAAACGCACTTCTGGGCCTGCCGCGGCGACAGCGCCTCCGCGTGCGCCGATGAATAGCCCTGAGCCGGACCTCCGCGCTCCGGGTTTCCTTTCCATCCATTCATCGATGCATTGAAGGAGATCCACATGGCCACTGCGAAGAAGGCGAAGAAGGCGGCGAAGAAGGCCGCCAAGAAGCCGGCGAAGAAGGCGGCGAAGAAGGTCGTTGCCAAGAAGGCGGCGAAGAAGACGGCGAAGAAGGCGGTCAAGAAGACCGCGAAGAAGGCGGCGAAGAAGTCCGCCAAGAAAGCTGCTAAAAAAAAAGTAGCTAAGAAGGCTGCGAAGGCTGCGAAGCCTGCCGCTGCGAAGCCGGCTGCCAAGAAGCCGGCTGCGAAGAAGAAGGCGGCGAAGCCGAAGCCGGCTCCCGCCGCTGCGGCACCGGCGCCCGCCGCGGCGCCGGCCGCACCGGGTGCGAAGACGGCCACGAGCCCTTCGGCGGCTTGGCCGTTTCCCACCGGCAGCCGGCCGTAACGAACCGGCAGCTTGATGGACCCCGCCGCCGCGCTTGTCGCGGCGGTTTTTTTTCGCGCGCTTGCGGCGGCCTCCGCTTGCGGCTGCCCTCTCCCCCCGCCCCTCTCCCGCTTCGCGGGCGAGGGGAGCCTCGTCGTCGCGATGGCGCACGACGTCCGCTCAGATGACTCCGGAACTCCCCTCGCCCGCGAAGCGGGAGAGGGGCGGGGGGAGAGGGCAGCCTCCAGACCCGCCGCCGCTACAATCCCCCGGGTCCCGCTGCGGAGAACGTGATGCTGCTGGTCGAGGTGTTCCTGATGCTGCTGCACATGGTCGCGGCCCTGTTCGGCGGCATGCTCCTGCTGCGCGCGTACATGCAATGGCTGCGGGTCGGCTACCACAATCCGATCGCGCAGTTCGTCGTGGCGCTGACCGACTGGGCGGCGCGGCCGCTGCGCGCGCTCGTCCCGCGCAGCCCGCGCTGGGACTGGGCCTCGCTGCTGGCAGCCTTCCTGATCGCGCTCGCCTACTCCTCGATCGTCGACGCGCTGGGCGGCGGCCACGGCGTACTCGGCTGGCCGTGGCTCGCTCCGCTGTCGATCGCGCTTCTGGTCCGCTGGGCGCTCTACATCGTCCTGACGCTGGTCTTCGTCTACGCCCTCATCAGCGTCGTGAATCCGGAGGCGCCCCTGGCGCCGACGCTCGACCTGCTGACGCGTCCGCTGCTCGCGCCTTTCCGCCGGGTCATGCCGGCGGTCGCGGGCTTCGACCTGTCGCCACTCGCGGTGATCGTCGTCGTCCAGGTCCTGCTCTACGTGCTGGATCGCGCCGGCGCCTGAACCGTCGCGACGGCGTCGCTGCGATGCCGGGCCTCCGCCCCGCGGAAGCCGGGCTTGCCGGCTACCACGGGCTGTAGCCGAACGCCTCGCGGAAGCGCGCCTCGACGATGCGCCGGTCCGCGTTGTGGTTCTGCGGGCCGGCGTGCTCGATCTTGAGGGCGCCGAGGACGGCCGCCAGGCGCCCGGCAGTCGGCAGGTCCATGCCGTTCGACAGCCCGTAGAGCAATCCGCCGCGGTACGCGTCGCCGCATCCGGTCGGATCCACGGTGGCCCTCGCCGCCGCGGCCGGAATCTCGTGCACCTGTCCGCGCTCATGGATGCGCGAGCCTTGGCCGCCGCGCGTGACGATCATCGCCCGCACTTTCGTCGCGATCGATTCGACGCTCTGGCCGGTGCGTTCGACGAGCAGCCGCGATTCGTAGTCGTTGACGGCGACGTAGTCGGCCCGCTCGATGAACCAGGACAACTCCTCGCCGTTGAACATCGGGAGTCCCTGGCCCGGATCGAAGACGAAGGGGATGCCCCGCTCGGCGAACTCGCGCGCATGCTGGACCATCCCGTCGCGCCCGTCGGGCGCGACGATTCCGAGGCGGATCGCCGGGTCTGCCGGAATCGAATTGAGGTGCGACTGCGACATCGCGCCCGGATGGAAGGCGGTGATCTGGTTGTCGTCGAGATCCGTCGTGATGAACGCCTGCGCCGTGTAGCTGCCCGGGACGCTGCGCACATGCGCGCGATTGATGCCGAGGGCGTCGAGCCGGTCCAGGTACGGGCCGGCGTCGTCGCCGACGGTCGCCATCGGCAGGGGTTCGCCGCCGAGCTGCTTGAGGCTGTAGGCGATGTTCCCGGCGCAGCCGCCGAACTCCCGCCGCAGCTCCGGCACGAGGAACGCGACGTTCAGCATGTGCACCTGGTCGGGAAGGATGTGGTCCTTGAAGCGGCCGCCGAAAACCATGATCGAGTCGTACGCGATCGATCCGCAGATCAAGATGGACACCGGAAGGCTCCTGCAGGGAGGGCGCCGGTCGCCGGCGCCCCGGGTCAAATGAAGAACGGATAAACGACGAAGCCGACGGCGGTGACGCCGCGCGCCTCGAACGTGATGCGGATCGAGATGTCGGCGCCTGCCTCGAGTCCCTCGTCGATCCTCGCGGCCGAGCCGCCGCCGCTTGCGAGGTAGTCGGCCGGCGCGAACACCTTGCGCGCTACCGCGCGCCCGCTGACGTCGGTCAACGTCAACTCGATCGACGGCAGCGCGATGCGGAAATCCGCCCGATTGCGCACCACCGCCGTGAGCTCCAGGACGTCCGTGCCGGGCACAGATTGCAGGTCGGTGCCGACGACCGCCAGCATGTCGGCGCGCGTGGGCCAGCCGACCGAACACCCGTACGCGTGGCACAGGCCCGCGAGCGCGGGGCGCACCGCGGGCCAGCGCGCAACGAGTTCCGATCGCAGGATGACCGCGAGTTGCGAGACGAAGACGATCGCGAGCAGCGCTGCGCCTCCGCCGAAGAACACCGAGAATCCCTTCTCGCGCAACGTCGGCTCGCGCAGGAATTCCGGGCTCTCCTCGGCAGCGAGTCCGCCGTCCTCGTCGTCCAGCGGCCTGTCGATCGTCGTATTCAGCGTCAGCGGTGCGGCTTGCCCCGCGGCGCCCATCGCGTCGGAGGTCGGCCCGCCGACGTCCCGGTCGCCGAAGTCGAACACCGGCTCCCGGCTGTCGACGCGACGCGACTCGATCGAAGGCGTGGGTCCCTGCGCGATGTTCGCGGCGTCGGTTCCGGCCGTCCTCGCTTCGACGAGCGTCTTCGAAACGGCCGGCGGAAGCGGCGCGCTTCCGGCGTTCTCTGTCCGTGATGCAGGCGACGCCCGGTCATCATCGCGGCTCGGCGCGGCGGACGCTGGGGCGGGCGAGGCGGCAGGCGCCGCCGCGGGCGGCGGCGCGACCGGCGGACCCGGTGGCGGCGATGGCGGCGATGGCGGCGGCGGCGCCGCGGGCGGTGGCGTCGCCACGGCGACCGGAAGAATCGGAGCCTTCGCAGCCGGCAACCCGGCAGCATCCGGGCGCTCGAGCGGCCTGGGCGCGTCCTGCTCGCGTCGCGCCGCTGCGGGTCGATCCGCAGCTTCAGGCGCCGGCGACGACAGCCGGGACGGGCGGCGCGTCGGACCGACCCGCTCGCCCGCCGCGGCCCGCGTGGCGGCGTTCACCTCGTCCCGCGTCGCGGCGTCCTCGACGTAGGTGATGCTGGTGATCGCATCGAAGACGTGACGGCAGTTGCCGCAACGTACGAGTCCGCCGCGAAGCTTGAGTTGGTCAGCGACGACGCGGAACGTCGTCGAGCAGTTCGGACAGCGGGTCGCTAGCGCCATGGCGGCATGGGCAGTGGCGTCGGACAGGCGCCGGCACGACGTGCCGGGTGGCCGGTGCCGCGCGCCGGGAATCGACTGCGAAGGGGCCGGAATCGACTCAAGCTGCGCGGGTTCCGCTTTCGGCACGATGGCCGACGAGGCATACCCATCCTTCGTCCTCGCGCCAGGGTGCAAGTTCGATGCCGCGGGGAGCGACGCGACGATAGGCGTCACCGACCGCCTCGGCCTGCGAGGCGAGAATTCCCGACAGGACGAGTGCGCCGCCGGGCCGCACGCGTCCGACAAGAGCCGGGGCGAGCACGACCAGCGGTGCGGAAAGGATATTGGCGACCACGACGTCGAACCCGTCCGGCGGCGAAGACCGCGTCAGCGCATCGGGCGAAGTGTAGCGGGCGGAACCCGCCCCGTTGCGTTTCGCGTTGTCGCGCGCGACCTCGAGCGCGCCCGGATCGATATCCGTTCCGACGGCCTCGCGCGCGCCCAGGAGGGCTGCCGAGATCGACAGGATGCCGGAGCCGCAGCCGTAGTCGAGGAGGCTGGCGTTGCGCGGCATCTCGGCCTCGAGCCAGGCAAGGCACAGGCGGGTTGTCGGATGCGTTCCGGTGCCGAATGCCGCGCCCGGATCGATGCGGACGTTCAGCGCGGCCGGATCCGGGGGTTCGTGCCAGCTCGGGACGATCCACAGCCGGTCGGCGATCCGCGTCGGCGGGAATTGCGACTGCGTCTGCCGCACCCAGTCCGCATCGGCGACCTCGGCGTGCGATTCGATCGCGGGCACGGCGGTGCCGGCGAGCTCGCTGGCCCGCGCCAGCAGGTGGCCAGGATCGGCGCCGTCCCCGCACAGGACTTCGAGCCGATTGCGGCGCCAGGCCGCGGAGGGCGGCGTCGCGCCCGGTTCACCGAAGAGCGGCTCCTCATGCGGCGTTTCGGCGTCCGCATCGTCGACGGCGACGGCCAGCGCCCCGCAACGCAGGAGCGCGTCCGACAGCGCTTCGGCGGTCGAGGCGTCGGTCGTGACAGTGAACTGCGTGAGCATCGCGGGGTTCTCGCTGCGGCGCGCTTTGTCGACCGGGGCGCCTCGTCGCGGCCGGTTCCTGGCCGGGTCCAGTGCTCGCCGGCGTTCAGGCGGGCGTCGCCTGCTGCGCCGCGAGCCTCTGTTCCAGGTAGTGGATGCTGGTGCCGCCCTGGATGAACTTCTGGTCCAGCATCAATTCCCGATGCAGCGGGATGTTCGTGAGGATGCCTTCGACGACCATTTCCGACAGCGCGATCCGCATCCGGGCGATCGCCTGGCTGCGCGTGTCGCCGAACGCGATCACCTTGCCGATCATCGAGTCGTAGTACGGCGGCACGACATAGCCGGAGTAGGCGTGCGAATCGACGCGCACGCCGGGCCCGCCGGGCGGATGCCACGACGTGATGCGGCCGGGGCTCGGCGTGAACCGGAAGGGGTCCTCCGCATTGATCCGGCATTCGATCGCGTGGCCGCGGGGAACGACGTCGCGCTGCCGCATCGCGAGTTTTTCACCGGCCGCGACGCGGATCTGGTGCTGCACGATGTCGAGGCCGCTCGTCATCTCGGTGACCGGATGCTCGACCTGCAGCCGCGTGTTCATCTCGATGAAGAAGAACTCGCCGTCCTCGAACAGGAACTCGAACGTGCCGGCGCCGCGGTAGTTCATCTTGCGGCAGGCTTCGGCGCAGCGCTCGCCGATGCGCTCGATCAGGCGCCGCGGAATGCCCGGCGCCGGCGCCTCCTCGATGATCTTCTGGTGCCGGCGTTGCATCGAACAGTCGCGCTCGCCCAGCCACACGGCGTTGCGATGCTGGTCCGCGAGAACCTGGATCTCGATGTGGCGCGGATTCTCGAGGAACTTCTCCATGTAGACGGCCGGATTGCCGAACGCCGTCTGCGCTTCCTGCCGGGTCATCGCGACCGCGTTGAGAAGCGCCGCCTCGGTGTGGACGACGCGCATGCCGCGCCCGCCGCCGCCGCCGGCTGCCTTGATGATGACCGGATAGCCGACCGTGCGCGCGACGCGGACGATCTCCCGCGCGTCGTCCGGCAGCGCG
>Ga0335069_10016497_pt1 | contig 10294 bp, 9 predicted proteins | sample Lox_Sample_11_FD_206714 | JGI IMG/M metagenome (GOLD analysis project Ga0335069, IMG submission 206714) | Soil microbial communities from Loxahatchee National Wildlife Refuge, Florida, United States - Lox_Sample_1.1 | ecosystem: Environmental > Terrestrial > Soil > Wetlands | place: USA: Florida...
CAATCCGCGCTGGATGATCCCGGACTGGTCGTTCGGCATCAACGAGAACCGGGTGCGCGCGCGCGTGGCCGAGGCGCGGGACAAGGGGGCCGAGCTCATCGTGCTCCTGTCGCACAACGGCTTCGACGTCGACCGCAAGCTGGCCGCGCGCGTGCCCGGCATCGACGTGATCCTCACCGGCCATACGCACGATGCGCTGCCGCAGGTGGTCCAGGTCGGGCAGACCCTGCTCGTGGCATCGGGCAGCCACGGCAAGTTCCTATCGAGGCTCGACCTCGAGGTGACGGGCAAGCGCGTGACGGACTGGCGCTACCGGCTCATCCCGATCTTCGCCGACGCGATCGCGCCCGACCCGCAGATGGCGGCCCTCGTGCGCGAGATCCGGGCACCCTATGACAAGGAATTGTCGCGCGTGGTCGGCCGCACCGAGAGCCTGTTGTATCGGCGCGGCAATTTCGCCGGCACGTTCGACGACCTGATCTGCGACGCCCTGCTCGCCGAACGCGACGCGGAGATCGCACTCTCGCCGGGCTTCCGCTGGGGCGCGTCGCTCCTGCCCGGCGATCCGATCACGGTCGAGAGCATCTACGACCAGACCGCGATCACGTACCCCAACGCCTACCGCCAGGAGATGACCGGCGCCTATCTCAAGACCGTGCTGGAGGACGTGGCCGACAATCTCTTCAACCCCGATCCCTACTATCAGCAGGGCGGCGACATGGTCCGGGTCGGCGGCCTCTCCTACACGATCGACGTGCGCGCCAACATCGGACACCGCATCTCCGACATGCGCCTGTTGCGCACCGGCCAGCCGATCGATCCCGCGAAGAGCTACGTGGTCGCCGGCTGGGCGTCGGTGAACGAAGGCACCCAGGGTCCCGCGATCTGGGACGTCGTGACGAGGCATATCGAGCGCCGCAAGACCGTACGCCTCGCCCCCAACCGCGCCGTCAAGGTCACCGACGCGTAAGGTCGGGCGTAAGTCGGGCCTGGGGGGGCGGAGGCCCGGGGTATCGCCCCGGATATTAGGAAAATTTTAGATAAATCGTCGTAGATTCAAGTCGACCATAGATGTGGTTGACCTTGGTTAAAACTTCTCTACACTTTGTAGGTGCGATGTGCTTTCAAAGAGATCGGCGAACTATCCACAGGACTATCAACAGAGATATCCCCGGCGCGCGACTGGCCATTGGATGAAACCCGTCGAAACCAACGTCAGCCCTTATCTCCAGCAGCCGCTGCGCACGATGGATGAGGTCCGCCTGGACCGCGAGCGCCGCCAGCGCGAAGAATTGGCCGCCATCGCGGCCGGCAAGGCCAGCCGGACACCGCCGGCACCGGCGAACGACGTCGGCACGCCACCGTCCACGGGCGGCGCCCAGAAGGCCCTCGTCGACCAGACCGCCTGAGGCTGATCGTCATCGCCGGGCTTGTCCCGGCGATTCACGTCGGCGTGCAAACGCGCACGCACTGACACGTGCGGCACGACGTGGATGCCCGGAACAAGTCCGGGCATGACGGATGCGGAGTTGAGCGGCTCACTCGGCCTTGTGGGCCGCTGCGGCGCCGCCGCGTTCCTCGACGTATTTGCGGAACGTTTCGCGCTCGTAGGCGCGGTCGTAGACGAAGGCGAACATCGTCTCGAACAGGCCCGGCTGCAGGTAGCCCGGCATGCGCGCGATCTCGACCGCGCGGCCGCTCTTGCCGTCGGCGTCCGCCGGCACGGGCGGCATGAACTGGATGGTCGGCGTGCCGATGACGCCGTTCTTGCGTGCGAGGTCCTTCTCCGCCAGGACCTCCCCGTCGAAATCGGTCACCTCGCGCGCGCCATTGAGGTCGAGCTGCAGGACGTTGAAGCGCTCGCGGATAAACGCGTTGACCTCCGGATCGGCGAGGTTCACGCGCTGCATCTGCTTGCAATAGGGGCAGCCGACCTGGTCCCAGAACAGCGCCAGGCGCTTGTTCTGCGCCGCACTCTCGGCGAGGTCGTCCTTCAGGACCAGAAAGCTGGTGAGGAACCAGGGCTGCGTATACCGCCCGTCCTCCATCAGCACGGGCTCGACGCGCTCGGCGGCCGTGGCGATCCGCGGAATGATCAGGGCGGCCGACGCGCCGGCCAGAAACGAACGCCGCTGCATCCCTGGATTATGAATCAACCCGCGCAGCGAGTGAAGAGCTGGTCCAGCAGGCTCAGCGCCAGGTCCATCTCCTCGGTCGTGATCGTCAGCGACGGCGCCAGGGTGATGACGTTCTTGTAGTAGCCGCCGATGTCGAGGACGAGGCCGTAGCGCTTGCCTTTTGCCTTGAGCGTGCCGCTCAGCGCCACCTCGCACATGCGGTCGACCAGCGCCCGGTTGGGCGTGAAGCCGTCCGCGCCGCAGATTTCGGCCCGCAGCGCCAGGCCCAGCCCGTCGACGTCGCCGATGACCTTGTGGCGCTTCTGGAGATCGCGCAGGCCCTGGAGGAAATAGGCGCCCTTGGCCATGGTCATGGTGCCGTAATCGGCCTCGTCCAGCATGCGCATCGTCTCGAGCCCGACCGCCGTCCCCAGCGGGTTGCTGGCGAAGGTCGAATGGGTCGAGCCGGGCGGGAAGGCCTCGGGCGAGATCAGGTCCTCGCGCGCCCACAGCCCGGCCAGCGGGTTGAGGCCGTTGGTCATCGCCTTGCCGAACACCACGATGTCGGGCTTCACGTTGAAGTTCTCGATCGCCCACAGCTTGCCGGCGCGGAAGAATCCCATCTGGATCTCGTCGTCGACGAGGAGGATCTTGCGCTGGTCCAGGACCGCCTTGAGCTTCTCGAAATATCCCGGCGGCGGAATCACGTAGCCGCCCGTGCCCTGGATCGCCTCGACGTAGAACGCGGCAAACTCGGCGCTGCCGGCCTTCGGGTCCCAGACCGCGTGATATTCGCTGTCGAACAGCCGCTCGAACTGCTGCACGCAGTAGAGGCCGCAATCGTCACGCTTCTTGCCGTACGGGCAGCGGAAGCAATACGGGAACGGGATGAACTGCGCGCGGTCGCCGAAATGACCGTAGCGGCGGCGGTAGCGGTAGGAGGAGGTGATCGCCGAGGCGCCCAGGGTGCGGCCGTGATAGCCGCCCTCGAACGCGAACATCAGGCTCTTGCCGCCGCAGGCGTTGCGCACGAGCTTGAGCGAGTCCTCGACCGATTGCGAGCCGCCGACGTTGAAGTGGATGCGGCCCTTGCGGCCGAATGCAGCCTCGGTGCGGCGTGCCAGTGCGGTGGCGAGCTCGATCTTCTCCTTGTGGAGATACTGGCTGGCGATCTGCGGCAGGCGGTCGAGCTGGCGCTTCAGCGCGTCGTTGTGGCGTTTGTTCGCATAGCCGAAATTGACCGCCGAGTACCACATCTGCAGGTCGAGGAACGGCGTGCCGGCCGCGTCGTAGAGGAAGCTGCCCTCGCAGCGGTCGAAGATCTTCGGCGGCTCCTGGTAATGGACCGTGTCGCCGAACGAGCAGTACGTCGCTTCGTCGGCAAGAAGCTTGCGCTCATCCATTGGCGTTGGCGACCTGCCCCGCGGTTTCGACCACGGCCGTCCGGGCCACGAGCTCCTCGAGCAGCGTCTGGGCTTCGGTGAAATCCGCAAACGGCGCGTGCGGGATCTGCGTCGCTTCGCAATAGGACAGGAGATTGTGCTTGGCGAAGACGAAATCGGCCATGTCCGCCACGCAGAAATCGGAGCGGCCGTCGCCAACCACGAGCGTGCGCCGCGGGTCGCGCCGGGCGATCGCGCATTTGCAGGTGCACGCCGCCGACAGGCAGCCGTCATTGCCGGCATACGGGAAGTCGAGCCGCCAGCGGCCGGCGTGGAATTCGAGGCGGCTGCTCATCGTCTCGATATCCGGCAGGTTGGCCCGGCGCAGGACGTCCTGGATGACGCGGTCGAGGCCGTCGCTGACGATGGTGAGCGGGATATCGAGGCTGCGTGCCAACACCACGAAGCCGGGGAAGCCCGGGTCGACCACCATCGCGGCGATCGCTTCGTCGAGGGCCGCAGGCGTGGCCTCGATGAGCGCGACTTGGCTCTGCATGCACTCGCGCGCGCCGATCAGGCCCTGTTCCCAGTCCCGTTCGAGCTTGCGCCAGCCCTCGCTGGCAAACCGTTCGAGGAGATAGTCGGTGACGTCGCTTGCGACGATGGTGCCGTCGAAGTCGCAGAGAATTTTCCAACCCGGCATCGAGATGAAGACCCCAACCTTACGGATAGCTTACAAACTCTGCGCCAGCGCTGCCCCCGCAAAGGCACTAACACAGATTGCGGCGGATGGACACGCTCTCGGTGCCGCTGCTGATGACATGCCGGACCTTTCGAAGTGGTTAACACGCCCGACTTTCGGTAAGAAACGCTAACGATGTTTGGCCACCTGCCCTTAAAGCTGTCGATTTGCGGCAAGATGCTCATGCTGGCAGCCATCGCGGCTCTCCCCGCGTCCGCAGCCGCCGCGCAGAGCGCCGACCCTCGCTTGCTCGCCCTGTCCTGCGCCGGCTGCCACGGCCCCGAGGGCCGGAGCCCCGGCACGATCCCCTCGCTGCACGGCCAGAGCGAGACGGCGATCGCCGAGGCGCTGCGGGCGTTCCGCGCCGATCAGCGTCCGTCCACGGTCATGGGCCGCATCGCCAAAGGTTATTCGGACCAGGAGATCGACGCGGTGGCGCACGGCATGGCGGTGCCGTCGAAATGAACTCGCTGCCGAGGACCGGCCGCCTCACCCGCCGCCGCGCGATGGCGCTGGCCGCAACGGCCGCGCTCGCCGCTCCCGCACTCGCGCGCGCCCAGGCGAAAGCGCAGATCGTGGTCATCGGCGGTGGCTTCGGCGGCGCCACGGCGGCGAAATACCTGCGCGTGCTCGATCCCGGGCTCGCCGTGACCCTGGTCGAGCCGGACCGGACCTACACCACCGGACCGCTCAGCAATCTGGTGCTGGCCGGTCTGCACCCGGCGGCCGACCTCGCCCAGAGCTACGCGACGCTCGGCATGCGCCACGGGGTCGAGGTCGTGCACGACACCGCGGTCGCAATCGATGCCGCGGCCCGCAAGGTGCGCCTTGCGGGCGGGCGCACGCTCGACTACGACCGGCTCGTCGTCTCGCCCGGGATCGACATGCGCTGGGACGCGATCGGCGGCTACAGCGAGGCCGTGGCGCAGATCATGCCGCACGCGTGGACGGGGGCGGCGCAGCTGGACCTGCTGCGCCGTCAGCTCCAGGCGATGCCCGACGGCGGCGTGTTCCTGATCTCGGCACCGCCCACGCCCTACCGCTGCCCGCCCGGCCCTTACGAGCGCGCCTCGCTCGCCGCATACGCCTTCAAACAGGCGAAGCCGCGGGCCAAGATCGTCATCATGGATGCGAAGGACCAGTTCTCCGACCAGGGCCTATTCGAGGACGGCTGGAAGGCGCTGTATGGCGGCATGATCGAGCGCATCGGGTTGTCGGACGACGGCCGCGTGACCGAGGTCAGACCGGACGAGATGACCGTGGTCAGCGAATTCGGCGAGGCGCACAAGGCCGACGTCATCAACATCATTCCGCCGCAGCGCGCCGGAAAGATCGCGCAAGCCGCCGGGCTCACCGACGACAGCGGCTGGTGCCCGGTCGACCCGCGGACGTTCGAGTCCGCGCACATCCCGAACGTGCATGTCATCGGCGACGCCGCACTCGCAGGTGCCATGCCCAAAGGCGCGTTTGCCGCCAACACCCAGGCGAAGGTCGCGGCTCTCGCCATCGCCGATGCGCTGGCCGGCCGACCGCCTGCCACGCCGACCTACCTCTCGAGCTGCTACTCGCTCCTAGCACCGGACTACGGCATCTCGGTGATCGACGTGTTCCGCGCAACCTCCGAAGGCATTTCGCCGGTCGCCGGGGCTGGCGGCCAGAGCCCGCGGCAGGCGGACGCGGCGTTCCGGGCCGAGGAGGCGCGCTACGCCAGCGGCTGGTACGCCTCGATCACCGAGGAGATCTGGCGATCATGAGTTCCGCCCTTCTTGTCTGGGGTTTGCGCCGCTGGATTCGCCAGGGACATCTCACCTTGATCACGCCGGATGGACGCCGGCACGAGATCGGCAGGCCGGGGAGCCGGCCACGCGCGGTGGTGCGCATCAAAGATCGGCACCTGCCGCTCCGGCTCATCCGCAACGGCGCCTATCATCTCGGCCAGGGCTACATGGACGGCGGCCTTGCGATCGAGGACGGGACCTTGCACGACTTCCTCGAGATCCTCGCCGTCAACACCGGCATGGAGAGTGCGACGGGCCTCAAGTCGATCCCGCACCGCGTCGAGCGTCTGGCCGCGTACGTGCAGCAATACAATCCGCTGCGGCGCGCGCGGGCCAACGTCGCCCATCACTACGACCTTTCGGCCGAGCTCTATCGCCGTTTCCTCGACGATGACTGGCAATACTCGTGCGCGTATTTCGAGGCGCCCGAAGCGGGCCTCGAGGAGGCGCAGTTGGCCAAGAAGCGGCATCTCGCGGCGAAGCTGCGCTTGGAACCGGACCTGCGCGTGCTCGACATCGGCTCGGGCTGGGGCGGCCTTGCGATCTATCTCGCGCGCGTCGCCGGCGTCGACGTGACCGGAATCACCCTCTCGGTCGAGCAGCAGAAGGCCGCGACCGGTCGCGCGGCCGCGGCCGGTGTGGCCGACCGGGTGCGCTTTCTCCTGTGCGACTATCGCGACGAGACGCTCGGGACCTTCGACCGCGTCGTCTCGGTCGGCATGTTCGAGCACGTGGGCGTGCCGCACTATGGCGCGTTCTTCCGCCGGGTGCGCGACCTGCTGGCCCCGGACGGTGTCGCGCTTCTCCACGCCATCGGCCGGGTCGACGGCCCTGGCACCACCAATCCGTGGCTGCGCAAGTACATCTTCCCGGGCGGCTACGCGCCCGCTTTGTCCGAGGTGCTGCCGGCCATCGAGCGCACCTGCCTCTATGCGACCGATATCGAGATCCTGCGCATGCACTATGCGTGGACCCTGCGCGGCTGGTACGAGCGCTTCGCAAGCCATCGCGCCGAGATCGCGACGGAACTCTACGACGAGCGCTTCTGCCGCATGTGGGAGTTCTATCTTGCCGCGAGCGAGATGGACTTCCGCCATCTCGGCACGATGGTGTTCCAGATCCAGATGGCGCGCCAGATCGACGCGGTCCCGTTCACCCGCGGCTATATCGAGGAGGCGGAGCGGCGCCTCAAGCAGGCGGAGGCGGCGCTCGAACGCACACCCGCCGCCGCCAAGTAGGACCTCAGGCCTTCAGCGCCTCTTTCACCCGGTCCGGCAGGAATGGGTAGTGGCGCAGGCGCACCCCGCCCGTGAGCCGGGCAAACGCGTTGGCGATGGCGGCACCCACGGGCGGCAGGCCGACTTCGCCGAGGCCGGTCGGCGGATTTTCCGGCGTCGGGATCACCTTCACGTGGACCTCCGGCGCCTCGGACATCCTCATCACCCGGTAGTTGTCGAAGTTCGATTCCTGCACCTCGCCGTTCACGAAGTTGACCTGCTCGTAGAGCGCATGGCTGGCGCCGTGGGTGATCGCGCCCAGCATCTGCGCCTCGATGTTCCACGGCTGCACCGCCACGCCAGGGTCGACCGCGCACCACACATTGTGCACGCGAATCTCGCCGCTCTTGCGGTCGAGCGAGATCTCGGCGATCTGCGCGCAATGCGCCCCCCAGGCATCGGAATAGGCGAGGCCGAGCGCTCTGTCCTTCTCTTTGCGCTTCTTCGTCCATCCCGCCATCTCGGCCGCGGTGCGCAGCACCTTCTGCGCCCTCGGCTGCTCCTTCAGGAGCTCGAGCCGCAGGTGCAGCGGGTCCATCTTCCGGGCCTGCGCGATCTCGTCGACCATGCATTCGACGCCGAACTTGGTGTAGCCCGGCCCGACCGCGCGCCAGAAGCCCACGTCCTGCCCGTTGTCCTGCCGGATATATTCGACGTGGTGCGCCGGCACCCCGTAATTGAACTCGAGACCCTCGGTGACCGATCCGTCCTGGCCGCCGCCCTTCTCGAACGCGGCGGGGAACACGCGCGCGAAGATCGACTGGGCGACGATGCGGTGGCGCCAGCCGACGACGTTGCCCTTGGCATCGAGGCCGACCTGGATGTGCTGCGCCTCGAGGGGCCGGTACTTGTCGTGCTGGACGTCGTCCTCGCGGCTCCAGATCACCTTCACCGGCCGCCCCGGGACCGACTTGGCGAGGAGGACCGCATCGACGACGAAATCGGCCTCGGTCTTCCGCCCGAAGCCGCCGCCGAGCATGGTCGTGTGGACCTGGACCTTCTCCGGCGCGGTCCCGGCCATGCGCGCGCCGAAGCCCTGTGTCACCGACGGCGACTGCGTCGGCGCCCAGATCTCGACCTGGTCGTTGCGCACGAGAGCCGTGGCGTTCATCGGCTCCATCGTCGCGTGATAGACGTGGTCGGTGAGGTAGTCGACCGAGAGCACCTTGGCGGCACCGGCGATCGCCGCCTCGGCATCGCCCTCTTTGTGCACGTCGACCCCCTTCTTGCTGGGGTCGGCCGCGATCTTGCGGTAGTCCTCGAGCAGCTTGTCGCTCGTGTAGCCGCGCGCCTTGGCGCCGGTCGACCACGTGACCTTGATGCTGTCCTTGGCCTTCTTGGTCACCTCGACCGTCTCGCCGATGATGCCGACGCCGTAGGGCAGCGGGACGATCTGGACGATGCCTTTCATGCGCCGCGCCGCCGCGTCGTCGACGCTGACCGGCTTTTCGCCCTGCACCGGCGTGCGCAGCACCGCCCCATAGAGCATGTTCGGCAGCTGCACGTCGATTCCGAACACGGCCTTGCCGTTCACCTTGGATTCGACGTCGACCCGCGGGATCTTGCGGTTGCCGATATAGCGCCACTGGTGCACCGGCTTGAGATCGGCTTTCGTCGCCTCGGGCAGCGGATCCGGAAGCTTCGCCGACTTCGCGAGATCGCCGTAGCCGAGCTTCTTGCCGGATTTCTTGTGCACCACGACGTTGGGCTCGGTCGTGAGTTCGTCGACCGGAACCTTCATCATGTCGGCGGCACTGGCGAGGATCACTTTGCGCGTCTGCGCTCCGACCAGGCGCAGTTTTTCGTAATAGCCCGGCGTGGTGCGGCTGCCGCCGGTCAGCTGCGCGCCGCCGAAGCCGGGATTGCCGTAGTTCTTGGCATCGGCCGGCGCCTGGACGATGCGCACCTTGCTCCAGTCGGCGTCCATGTCCTCGGCGATGAGGAGCGGCATCGACGTCATGACGCCCTGCCCCATCTCCGACGCCGGCGAGATGATCGATACCGTCCCGTCGGCCCCGATCGTCACCCACGCGCTGGGCGAAAGGCCCTTGTCCATCCCAGGGGCGACCGCGGCACCGAAGACCTCGGCCGGGAGCGCTCCGAACGTGACCGCGACGCTCACGCCGCCGGCGCTGACCAGGAAGCTGCGCCGCGACAGGGGGCTTGCCTGAATCCGGCTCTGAATGGCTTGGGACATGATCTCAGGCCTCCCGTGCCGCGCGTTGGATGGCGCTGATGATCCGCATGTAGGTGCCGCAGCGGCAGATATGGCCGTCCATGGCATCGATGATCTGCTGGCGGGTGGGCTTGGGGGTCTTCTTCAGGAAGGCCGCCGCCTCCATGATCTGGCCCGACTGGCAGTAGCCGCATTGCGGGACCTGCTCGGCGACCCACGCCTTCTGCAGCGGATGGTCGGAATTGGCCGACAGGCCCTCGATCGTCGTGATTTTGCGGCCGGCGACGTCCTGCAACTGCGTCTGGCAGGAGCGCGCGGGCTCGCCGTCGATATGGACCGTGCACGCGCCGCACTGGGCGATGCCGCAGCCGAATTTCGTGCCGGTGAGCTTGAGGTGCTCACGGATCACCCACAACAGCGGAGTGTCCGGCTCGGCGGTGACATCCACCGAGCGTCCGTTGATCGTGAACGCCGTCATTGGCTTCTCCCTAGGTCGGGATCGACGGCGGCCCTGCGCCGCCGGGCCCTCATCAGGGCGTTAACCTAGCAGAAGCGACGATGCGAGTCCCGGGCACAGACCCAGGACTGCGATCACATGAGTGTGGGCCGCCGGCCTGAGCCGGCGGCCCTGGAGCTCGTCACGGATGCGGAGAGTCGCCGGCAGCCAGCAGGTGCCCGCCCCGCTCCGCCGGCGGTATCGTCCCCGCCATAGGCCAGCGGCCCGCCGGAGCCACGGAGGCGGGCGGGACCAGCGCCCAGCCGGCGACGCGGCCGAAGATCTCGTACATCAGGCCGTAATCTTCGAAGCGCTCGGCGAAGTAG
>Ga0335069_10016498_pt1 | contig 10294 bp, 12 predicted proteins | sample Lox_Sample_11_FD_206714 | JGI IMG/M metagenome (GOLD analysis project Ga0335069, IMG submission 206714) | Soil microbial communities from Loxahatchee National Wildlife Refuge, Florida, United States - Lox_Sample_1.1 | ecosystem: Environmental > Terrestrial > Soil > Wetlands | place: USA...
ATGGCGCTTTCGATGGGCTCGTTATCCTTGACGCGAACCCCTGCCATGTCCTGGACTCACCCCCTCCCGAAACAAAGGGGGCAAAGATCGAGGAAAAGGTATCCCCAGTCAAGGTCAAGCCGGACACGCGACTTCTCCGGGCTCGGACGCGCCTCACTCGGGGGCTAGCGGCTGCAAGAAGCGCTCCGGGAAGTCCGTGAAGATGCCGCTCGCCCCCGCGTCGACCAAAGACGCCAGATCGGCCGGGCTATTTACCGTCCAGACGCGAACCGCGAGGCCGGCTCCGACGCCCGCTGCAATCGCCGTGACCGCCCTTCGGTCGTTGCGCACGTGCAAGGCTCTCGCACCAACGCGCTCCGCAAGCCGCAATGCGTCCCCGACCTTGGGGCGGGACCAGAGCACGGCGAGCGCTGCGCGTTGCGTCAGCGCTCGAAGGGCAATCAGGCGCTCCGGCTCGAAGGACGAGAACACCACCCTCTCCAACGCGCCCGCCTCCTCGACCGCCGCGAGCGCGCGCGCCTCGAGGTCGTCGGGGCGGATCCCCTTCAGCTCGACGTTGATCGGGATCTGGATGGCGGCCAGCACCTCCGCCAGCGTCGGCACACGCTCCCCCGCACATGCGGGGTCGAACCAGCGGCCGGCGTCGAGCTGCCGGATCTCGGCCAGGGTCCGGGTGACGAGCGGCCCCATCCCGTCGGTGGTGCGGTCGAGGGTGTCGTCGTGCAGCACGACGACCGCGCCGTCGGCCGTGAGCTGCGCGTCCAGCTCGATCATGTGCGCCCCCAGCTCGACGGCGCGCCGGAACGACACCAACGTGTTCTCGGGCCGGGTGCCGCTGGCGCCGCGGTGCGCGATCACGAGCAGTGCCACGGCGGTCGCTGTAGGGGGGAACCAGGGGCAGGTCAACTCGCGGTTTGACAGCGCCGCGCACGCGGCCGAAGCTCGGCGCCCCGTGGCGGATCGCTGGGTCGCTCTCTCCCTCGACGTGCCGAGCGCGCTCGCCGACGCGCTCGCCAACTTCCTGATCGAGGCCGGCGCTCCTGGCGTGGTGACCGACGTCGACGACCCGGGCACACCGTCGCCGCCCACCGGCACGACCCGGCTCGAGGCCCACGTGCGCCCCGAGGACGAGGCGGCCGTGACGTCGGCGCTGCGCCGCTACCTCGCGAGCCTCGCCGAGATCGACGCCGCCGCACGTGCCGTGCGCGTCGCGCGCCACGACGTGGCGCCGGTCGACTGGGAGGAGAGCTTCCGCGCGCACCACCGTCCGCTCGCGATCGGCGAGCGCCTCCTCGTCGCGCCGCCGTGGGACGTCCCCGCGGCCGCGGGGCGCGAGGTGCTCGTGATCGAGCCCGGCATGGCGTTCGGCACCGGACAGCACGCGACCACCCGGACCTGCCTCGAGGAGATCGAAGCCGCGGTGCGTGAAGGACCGGTGCGGAGCGCGCTCGACGTCGGCACCGGGTCGGGCGTGCTGGCGGCCGCCCTCGCCCGGCTCGGCGTGCCGCGGGTCGTCGCCGTCGACGCAGACGCCGCGGTGCTCCCGCTCGCCCGCGTGACGCTGGCGCAGAACGACGCCGGGCAGGTGCTCCTCGCCGGCGGCACCGCGGCGGCGGTGCGCGCGCGCTTCGACCTGGTGGTCGCGAACCTGCTCGCCGACGCGCTGGTCGCCGACGCGCCCGCGCTCGAGGCGGCGGTCGCCCCGTCGGGACGGCTCGTGGTCTCGGGGCTCCTCGACACCCAGGTCGAGACGGTGCTCGCCGCGTACCCCGGCTGGCGGGTCGCCGCCGAACGCGCCGAGGAACGCTGGCGGACGCTGCGGCTGGTGCGGGGCTAGCGTGCTCAGGCTCTTCGTGCCGGCCGGCGCGCGCGACGGCGCCCGCGTGTGGATCGCCGGCGCCGAGCTGCGCCACCTCCGCACGCTGCGCCTCGGTCCCGGCGACCGGCTGATCGTCTTCGACGACGGCGGCGCGGAGCACGAGGTCGTGCTCGAGCGCGTCGGCGCGCAGGCCGCGGAGGCGGCGATCGTCGGCAGCCGACGGACGACGCGCGAGTCGCCGCTCGATCTCGTGCTGGCGCCGGCGCTGCTGAAGGGCAGCAAGCTCGACCTCGTGGTCGAGAAGGCGACCGAGCTCGGCGTCCGGCGGATCGCCCCGTTCGTCTCGCGGCACGCGATCGGCCGCGGCGGGCACGTCGAGCGCTGGCGGCGGATCGCGCTCGCCGCCGCCAAGCAGTCGGCGCGGACGACGGTCCCCGCGGTCGACGCGCCGGTGCCGCTCGCGATGCTGCTCGCCGCCCCGTGGCCCGGGCTCCGGCTGCTCGCGTGGGAGGAGGAAGGGAGCCGCCGCGTCGGCGCGCTGCCGGAGGCGGCCGCGGCGGTCGTGATCGTCGTCGGGCCGGAGGGGGGTTTCGCGACCGACGAGGTCGAGGCGGCGCGGGCGGCGGGGTTCACGACCGTCGGGCTCGGCGGCCGTGTGCTACGCGCGGAGACCGCGGCGATCGTCGCGGCGACCCTCTGCCAGCACCGCTGGGGCGACGGGTGACCGCCCTGTCCTCGACACGGCGAGTCCGCTAGCATCCCGGCACGATGGCTGGTCGCCCGCTCCGCCTGCTCTACGTGATGGACCCGCTGACGCGGGTCCTCCCCGACAAGGACACCACGTTCGCGTTCATGCTGGAGGGGCAGGCGCGCGGGCACGCGCAGTTCACCTGCGGGCCGCAGGATCTCTTCGTCGCGCGGACCGTGCCGCAGGCGCGCGCACGCCGGACGACCGTCGAGCGCGCCGAGCCGTTCCACGCGCTCTCCGAGGAGCGCACGGCGGCGCTCGCCTGGTTCGACGTGGTGTTCATGCGGAAGGACCCGCCGTTCGACCTGTCGTACTTCTTCGCGACCCACGTCCTCGGCCTGGTCGCCCCGAAGACCACGCTGGTCGTGAACGACCCGCGCGGGCTCCGCGAGGCCAACGAGAAGCTCTACGCGTTGCACTTTCCGGCGCTGATCCCGGAGAGCCTGGTCACCGCCGAGTCGGCGCGGCTCAAGGCCTTCATGGACGACATGGGCGGCGAGATGATCGTCAAGCCGCTCGACGGCTGCGGCGGCGCCGGCGTCTTCCACCTGCACCGCGGCGACCGGAACCTGAACGCCATCCTCGAGATGTCGACCGCAGACGGCACGCGCCTCGTGATGGCGCAGCGCTACCTTCCGGCCGCGCGCGACGGCGACAAGCGCATCATCGTGCTGAACGGCGAGCCGCTCGGCGCGATCTGGCGCATCCCGCGCGAAGACGAGTCGCGCGGCAACATCCACGTCGGCGGGCGCGTCGAGCGCGCCCAGGTCGACGACCGCGACCGCGAGATCTGCGCGGCGATGAAGCCGCGCTTCGCGGCCGACGGGCTCTACTTCGTCGGGCTCGACGTGATCGGGGGACTCGTCACCGAGGTCAACGTCACCAGCCCGACGGGCGTCCAGGAGATCGATCGCCTGGACGGGGTCTGCCTGTCGGCGCGCGTCCTCGACTGGGTCGAGACGCGCGCCGCCGGGCTCGACCGCTCATCCGCGCCTCACTGATTCGAGAGCGCCGTCGCCGCCAGGTAGCGCCAGAGGCTCGTGCGCACCTGCCAGCGTCCGTTGACCCGCTTGCCGACCGCGAGCACGCGCCGGGGCGCCCGCTCGATCTTCGTCGTCCGTACGTTCTTGGCCGTCTGCATCCGCATCCCCTCCTCGGAGAGGAGGGAATTGCGAGGAGCATGCCGCGGCCGGAAAACGAAAACGCCTAGGAAAATCTTGCCGGGTCGCGCGCGCGACCCGCGCAGACCGTACAGCATCGTACGAACGGGCCCGCGCGCCGCACACGAGTGCGCGGGCGCGGACGACGGCTACTCGCCCGGCTTGTCGGGCGTCGGCGGCAGGACGCCGGCGCGACAGGCCAGCACGTCGCTGCGACGGAAGCGGACCTGGTCGCCGTCCTGGATCGGGCGCAGCACGGCGGTGCGGATCAGCCGCCGCACCGTGCCCTCGCCGCAGCGGAGGAGCTTGCCGACCTCCTCGACGGTGACCATCGCCGGCGTGTCCTCGACGGCGCCGGCGATGCCGGCGGGCAGGTCGTCGGCGGTGAGCTCGAGGCCGGGGGCGATGCCGGCCAGGAGGTCGGCCGGCGCGAGCGGGATGGGGACCGGCTTCTCGGCCGCGTCGTTGGCAGCCTCGCCCGGAGTCGTATCCGCGCCGATGCGCTCGCGCCCCATCCTCACCTCCCCGTGCCGCTCGAGCGGCCCGACCGGCTGGTACCACGCACACCGCATGCGGTCCAGCGAAGGAGGCGCTTGCTTTTGACTCGGCGCCCTCGCCGCTACGCTGAAAGGCGACCCAAGGAGGTTCGAGGCATGGGACGGACGACGTTCGCGGGACTGGGGATCGCGGCCGCGCTGTTGGCCGGTGCGCCGGCGTGGGCGAGCTCGATGGTCGACATCACCGGCGCACTGGCGACCGACTCCGCCGCCTCGGGCTCCGCCGGGGTGGGCGCCGCGTCGGCGCTCAAGACCGTGAAGGGCTCGCTCCAGAAGAGCCTGCCGGCGTTCACGCCGCCCAAGATCGACATGCCGGAGCAGACCACCGCGAAGACGCCGGGGACGAGCGGGTCGTCGCACACGTCGTCGGGCGGCAGCGGGGCGAGCGCGTGGCGCGCCGCGAGCGGGTCGAAGGGCGGCGGCCCGTCCAAGTCGAGCTGGGCCACGCGGCAGCAGGGCGGCCCCGGCGCGAAGGGCGGGGCGAGTCAGTGCTGGGCCAAGGCGTCGACGCCCGCCAAGGGCGCCACCGCCAGCAACGCCTGGAAGTCCGGCGGCACCGGCACGCGGCCGGTGGCCGTCAACTAGGACCCGGGCGGACGGGCGCCCTTCTCGCGGCGCAGCTCGGCGGCGCGCGCGAACGATTCGAGCGCGCCCTGGCGGTCGCCGACCTGCATCTGACACTGCCCGATCATCTCGTGCAGGCCGTAGCTGTTCTCGAGCTCCGGCCGCTCGACCGGCACGCGCTGGAGCTCGGGCAACGCCAGGTCGCAGCGCCCGTGTTTCAGGTACATCATCGCGATGTTGTAGTGCGCGGCCGACGAGTCGAAGTGGCCGACGTTCATGAACCGCTCGATCGGCAGCCGCACGAGCACCAGCGCGAGCACGAGCACGAGCGCCCAGCCGGCGAACGCGCGCAGCTCGCGCCCTCGTAGCCGCCGCCACAGCTCGACGATCGCGAGCGCCGAGAACAGCACGAGCGGCGGGATCATCGGCAGCCGGTAGCGGTCAAACACGAAGAACACCGCGATCGACGCCACGTAGGTCGCGAACACGAGGTAGAGCCATGCGAGCCGTCGAACCTCGCGCAGCCCGAGCAGCAGACCCACGAGCCCGAGCGGCCCGATCACCCAGCCGAAGGTCGCGAGCGGCAGCCGGAGCACCCACGACAGCTCCTCCATCACGTAGAGGCTGTAGTTGTCGGGGATCTCGAAGCGGTTGAAGAGCACCGCGAGGCGCTTCCCGGTGGTGCGGAGGAACGTGCCGGGGTTCTCGGCGACGTACGCCAGCGTCTCGCGTCGCCAGTAGGCGTCGACCTCGGAGGCCTTCAGCGGACGACCGAGGCGACGCTCGGCCTCCTGCCGGAAGCCCGGCCCCTCGTCCTTCGGGCTCGGCGTCTTGATGAAGCTCGGCCACTCGTAGCGGCCGGTCTCGTTGCCGGGATGGTTGCCGGTGTACATGTTCGGGCCGAGCTGCGCTGTCGTGAGGACCAGGTCCCGCGCCACCCAGTAGTTGCGCACCGTCGCCGGGAGGATCGCGAGCGCGGCGCCGAGCGCCAGCGCCGCACACTGCGGCAGCGCGCGCCGGCGCTCGACGACGACCAGCCCGACCGTGAGCGCCGCCAGCAGGAGGAGGGCGTTGCCGCGCACCAGCCCGAGGAGCCCGAGCAGCACCCCCGTCCCGAGCCACACTCCGGAGCCGCCCGACGCCACGCCGACGCTCACGCCGAAGATCGCCCACGACATGAGCGCGGCGCCGAGGAAGTCCTTCGTGAGCGCGGTGTCGTAGAAGACGAGCGGCTGGTACGTCGCCGACAGGACGAGGGCGACGAACGCGGCGCCGATCCCGAGCAGTCGACGCGCCGCAAGGAACAGCGCCAGGCAGCCCGACGTCCCCAGCACGACCTGCACGAGCCGCACGCCGTAGAGGTCGTGCCCGCGCACCGCGTAGTACGCCCCGAGGAAGTAGGCGTAGAGCGGATCCATGTAGAAGACGTCGTGGCCGAGGACGTTCCCGCTCGCGATTTCCCGGCCCCAGTCGTCGTAGACCGCGGCGTCGACCTGGGGCTCGTAGAACATCGGCTTCGGCTCGAGCGTGACGACGGTCACCACCCGGAGCGCCAACGCCAGTGCGAGCAGCGCGCAGACCGCGACCCGCTGGCCGGTGCGCAGCGGCGGCAGCGCCGGGGCGTCGGGACGCGGCGCGCCCTCCGACGTCGGGATGTCGCTCATCCGGCCGGGGGCCATACGTCGCGCCGGAAGACGCTGTCAAGGAAACGGGCGGCGGCGTGGGCGCGCCGCCCGACGGGGCGCTGCGCGTGCTGCTCGGCGCCGGGTGCGCGCAGGCCCTCGCGATGGAGGTCCTGCTCTACACGCTCTGGTAGGCCGTCAGCGCAACGCGACGATCGCCGCGCGCGCCTCGTCGACCAGCGCCGCGAGCGCCGCGGCGACGTCGGGATCCAGGCGGCCGATCGCGCGCGCCCGCGTGACGAACAGCGCGAGGCCCCGGAAGCGGTGATCGGCCCGCCCGAGCAGCGACGACCGCCGCCGGCCGATCGGCCGCGCCCGCTCGACGACGCGCCGGGTGGCGCTGATCCGCGACAGCAGCCGCTCGCGGATCGTCGCGGTCGTCCGACCGACGGGCGTGGCGCTCACGTCCGCGACCATGTCGTCGAGCCGGCACGTAACGGTGTCCAGGTCCTCGACCGGCGCGTGCTCGCAGACGCCGTCCACGCAGGCGTCGAGCGTGCAGGCGTCGCCGTCGTCGCAGTCGACGGGCTCGCAGCCGGTGGGCGCGATCGTCGACGTGGTGGTCGTGGCGGGCGGCACGGTGGTCGACGTGCTGACGGTGGGCAGCGTGGAGCCGGGCGTGCTGGTCGTGGTCGTGGCGCCCGGCCCGAGCGTCGAGGAGGTCGTCGACGTGACCGACGTGCTGGTGGTGGTCGGCCGTGTCGACGTGGTCACGGTGGAGGACGTCGTCGAGGTGGTCGTCGGGGGAGCGGGACAGGCCGGCAGGGCCGTGTTCTGCACGATCACGGCGGTCGGGTTGCTCTTGCCCGGCGCGACCGCCGGCACCTGGTCGCGGTACTCGATGCGGTTGCCGCCGCCCGGGGTCGCGTTGAGCGTCCCGCTGACCACCACCGTCCCGGCCGCCTGGACGAGGTTCAGGCCGCGCACGCCCGTCGAGTCGAGTTCGGCCGCGCCCGCGAGCGTGACGCCGCAACCGGAGAGCGTCACCGACCCGCCGATGTCGCGGCGCGTGTCGGCGTTGGCCGCGAGCGTGCCGGTCACGAGCAGCGGGCTGCCCTTGGCGGTCACGCCGCCGCCGTCGCCGTCGCCGCCGGTCGAGCCCGCGTCGATCGCCGCGGCGACCGTGGCGCTGCCGGTCGCCGCCAGGTCGACGTCGCCGCCCGAGCCGCCCGTCGCCGTGAGCGTGCCGGCCGACGAGAGCGTCCGGCCGGACATGCTGATCGAGCCGCCGTTCCCGGTCCCGGTCGTCGACGCGCTGATCGTCCCCTGCTGCACGACCGCGCCGTCGGCGTCGATGTCGATGCGCCCGCCGTCGCCGTCGGGGCCGCCGCCGGTCGCGAGCAGGGACATCCCCGCCTCGAAGCGGATGTCGCCGCTGGCCGAGAGCCCGACGTCGCCGCCGGTGCCGCCGCCAGTGTTGACGGTGCCACGCGCGCCCGACGCGGAGATCGGCGCCGCGAGCGTCAGCGCGCCGCCCCCGGCGTTGGCGCTGAAGTCGCCGCCCCCGCCGCCGGGCGACGAGCCGTCGAGCGTGAGCGCCGCCATGACCGCGATGGTGGCTCCGTCGAGGTCGACGTCGCCGCCGTCGCCGGTGCCGCCGGTGACGTCGATGGGGCGCTCGACCGTGAGCGCGCCGCCGGCCGTGATGCCGATGAGCGCGCCCCGCCCCGCGTTCGCGAGCGCGGTCCCGGTGATCGGGCCGGCCAGTCGGGCGTCGCCGCCGGCGCGCACGAGGAAGGTGCCGCCGCTGCTCCCGGACACCTCGACGGTCGCGCCCCGCTCGATCGTGACGCCGCCGGTGGTCTCGACGCGCACGACGGCGCCCGGGAGCTGCGCGCTCCCGCTGCCGTCGAGCTGCGCCCCGCCCGCGAGCCGGAAGCTCCGCGCGCGCAGCAGAACGTTCGCGCCGGCGGCGACCCGGAGCCGGCCCCTCGCGCTCACCACGAGATCGCACTGGCCGAAGTCGAGGGTGACGGTCCCGGCGACCCGGGCGGTCGCGCACGGGATCACGCAGGGATTCGGCGCGTTCGGGCAGAGGTCCGCGCTGGTAGTGGCGGCCGCCGGCGCAGCGAGCGCCAGGGCGCAGACGACAAGGGCGCGGGCGTGGCGCACGCCGCGACGCCTACGCCGCGGCTCCCGCCGGCGTCAATCGGGCATTGGTCGCATCGCGCCGCGAGCCTGCGCGGCCGGGCGCGGCCTCAGGACGCCAGCAGCCGGAACGCCCAGCAGCCCATGATGCCCATCTGCGCCAGGTAGAAGGCGAACCGAAGCTGCACGGCCGGCACGCTGGTCGACGCGAGATGCGTCACGGACTGCCCGATCCGCGCGCCCAGGAACCACGTCGCGAGCGAATCGGTAACCGACGCGCGGCCCGCGAGGGTCGCGCCCACCACGAGCGCCGCGAACATCGGCAGGTTCTCGTAGCAGTTGTCGCGGGCGCGGGTGAGACGCCGGCCGAAGGGCGAGACGTCCGAGCCGTCGGCAGCGAAATCGTTGGCCGCCTTGCGGCCCCCCAGGACGAGGCCGGTCCGGAAGACGCCGAGCGCCAGCGTGAGCAGCAACTGCCAGGCGGCGAATCCCACCAGGGCCGTGACGGATGGACTCATCGCATCTCCCCTCTGCGTTCGCGATGCCGGACCTCGCCCTGCCCGGCGACGAGGGGGCAGGAAGGATCGAGAAATGGCCAGGGGCAGGATTGAACTGCCGACACCACGATTTTCAGCCACGCGGGGTCGGATACAGGAACCGACAGCGGACGGGAAGTGCGGAATTTCCCTCGCTGGTGTCGCGCGATGTTCCCGACGCTCACGGTTCCTCCCGGTGGGTCTCTTCGGACAGAACTCGGACAACCACGAGGCCATGCCGCGGGTCAACCGCGATCGGCGCACGCGATCACCTAACATGTGCGCCCGGGCAAGCCGCCGAACGAGCGTCTCTTTCGTGGCGGGTGCCCGAAGACTGTCCGAAACGAAGACCGGGAGCTGGCAGGCCGTTGCACGCTCAAGCAGCACCCATCCCTCGCCGCTGTTCGCCCACGCCCTGTCGCAGGCGAGGGTTCCCGTGAGCCGTGTGCCATCCAGGACACCCTGGTTTAGGGCCGCTGGATGCATAGGCCGATCAGTAGCGACGTCCAGGCGACCAGGGTAACGAGGACAACAAGCTCACCGTGGAAAACATCCCGGTCGGATCCCGCTCGCCGATCAGCCCATTCCTCTAGGACTATCCCGACGACGACGGCGACGATCCCGAACGCGCCGAATTTCCACATGGCCGCCATCTAGCCCAAACGCCGGCCTCTCAACCACGGGCAACGGGAGAACCGGGCATCTCGGCAGGAGCAACCGCGAGCGCCCTCGGCTCCAAGACGGGAAGGGAGCTTTAAAAGCGGGGACTAAGCCCGCTGTCGCTTCTTCACGTCGCGCCCGAGCTTCTCCTCGATTGCTGCGACGACGAACTCCACCATCGAGGTCTCGGCGGTGATGCAGTGCAGCTTCATTTTGCGGCGCAGGGAGACGGGGATGCGCGTCGCGAGCTGGACCCAGGGCTCCGTATCGTCTGCCATAGGCGGGTTGTACCGAGCGGTACGCGGAATCGCAAAGCCTCGAACGCGGTCTAATAGAAAGCCACGACGGCGCTACGTCCGCCGTCGGCGCCCGGCTATAGCTTTAAGCCCCTATGCGCCGGCGTCACCGCGCCACGACGCGCCCGGCCCCCGTCAACATGGGATCGGCGAAGCGCCAGCTACAGCACGGACTTTTCGAGGC
>Ga0335069_10016499_pt1 | contig 10293 bp, 6 predicted proteins | sample Lox_Sample_11_FD_206714 | JGI IMG/M metagenome (GOLD analysis project Ga0335069, IMG submission 206714) | Soil microbial communities from Loxahatchee National Wildlife Refuge, Florida, United States - Lox_Sample_1.1 | ecosystem: Environmental > Terrestrial > Soil > Wetlands | place: USA: Florida...
AGGCAATCGGCGCCGGCAGCAAGCAGGATGCGGACAAGGTCGGTACGGTGGGCATTTGCGGCCACGATCACCGCGTTCCAGCCGTTGGCGTCGGTGGTACTGACGTCGGCGTGCTGGGCCAGCAGCAAGCGCAGGATCTCCGGACTGCCGTCATCGGCGGCAGTCAGTAGCGCCGTCCAGCCCACGGCATCGCGAGCGTTGACGTCAGCACCGGCGGAGATGAGCAAGCGCGCCAGCGCCGCATCCATGCCCTCAACCGACTTCATCAACGCCGTCACCTGGTGCTCGTCGCGGGCGTTGGGATCGGCGCCCTCGGTCAGTAGCTGCTGAACTTCATGGCGGTCGTTGCTTTCTACCGCGGCCAGCAGCGCGTCATTCAGCTTTTTCTTTTCTTCAGGGGAGAGTGGCGCCTGCGCGGCGGTTCGTCCGCTTTGCGCGGTTGTAGCCACAGTCTGTCCAGCAGCCGCTGACGCCAGCAAGAGCAAAAGACAAGCGAGTTGACGGGATCCCCTCATGGGCGTCGCTGCTGCCATTGTAGGGCGACATTCGCGCGAGGATGCTCACATTTGTGCCGCGCCTGAAAACCAAACGGGGCACTCTGCCGTGCCCCGTTCAGCACTGGAGACTGGCAACCGCTTCTACGGTGCTTCAATCAGCTCCATCTTGCCGTCTTTGGTACGGTGGAGCACTTTCACGCGTCCGTGGTTATCGCGGAACACGAACACGTCGCGATCGCGGAACTCGGCTTCCTTGATGGCTTCTTCCAGGGTGAGCGGGCGCAAGGCCACGGAGCTGTCGTCGCGCGTCAGATGAGCTTCTGCGGTCCGCACCACGGCGGGATAGGTGTGCACCACCACCGGCACGGCGGTCGAGACATTCTCGCCCACGGCGGCCTGCTTCTCGGCTGCCGTGGCTTCTCCATTCCACTTCTTCTTGGGCTGGCGCTTCTTGTCCCTCCAGCGCCCTTTGTACTTGAGTGCCTGGCGCTCGATGCGCTCCATGGCTTCGCTGACGGCCGCGGTCATGTCCCCGGCCTGGGCGATGCCGACGATGGGATGTGTGCGCACCGTGATGGTGATCTCGGCGATATGGCGATGCTTTTCTGCCGCCAGAATGACATTGGTTTTAAACGTGGTCCCCAGGATTTTTTGCAGCTTGGCGAGGCCTTGATCGATTTGCTTGCGGACGGCGGGGGTGACTTCGTACTGCCTGCCGGTGTATTCCACGTTCACTGGTGCCTCCTTTGCCCCGTGCCCCTGGCCTGAGTGGGGACTCAGGGCTGGTTCACGACGGAGTCACACTGGCCGTAACTGGTTGCCAACAGCTAACTCGCCATGTGACTCACCCCGGAAGCCGCGGACTGCCCCGCCACCTCCAGGGCCACAACGGCCTAGTTTTTCACTCTGCGCTGGTGAGTACTCGGGATGCGCATGTCCTCCCGATACTTCGCGACCGTGCGACGAGTGACCTGGATACCCTGCGACTGAAGGATGCGGGTGATCTGCTCGTCGGTCAGCGGCCTGGCAGGGTCCTCTTCCTCGATCAGTTTCTTGACCCGGCGTTTCAGGATAAGGAGCGAGGTGTTGGAGCCCTCGGGTCCATTTACGCTTTCACTGAAGAAATACCGCAGTTCGAACACTCCCTGGGGAGTGTGCGCATACTTGTTGGCCACGGCGCGGCTGACGGTCGAGGGATGCACCCCGATCTCCTCCGCCACTTCCTTGATCATCATGGGCTTGAGCTGGTCGATGCCGAAGTTCAGGAAGTCGCGTTGCCGGCCGATGATGGCGTAGCACACCTTGACGATCGTCTGCTTGCGCTGCTCGATGTTCTTGATGAGCTGGATGGCTGACTTGTAGCGCTCCTTGACGTAAGTGCGGACGTCCTTCTCGGCCGCGTCGCGGCTCAGCAGTCGCCGGTAGGCGGGATTCAGACGAAGTTGCGGCACATCGTCGTCGTTCATCACCACCACCCACTCGTCGCCCTGCTTGACGAAGGCCACGTCCGGCTCGATCAACCGCGCGTCGGTGCGGTTGTAACGCAGCCCGGGTCGCGGGTCTAGTGTCTTGATGTAGTCCAGAGCGGCCATCACTGCTTCCAGCGGCCGCTCCATGGCTTTCGAGATCTCGCGATACTGCTTGTTCTGCAATGGGCGCAGGTGATGGTCCACGATGGCGCTAGCATCTTCGAGCACCCGTTCCGTCTCGCCGTTCAGTCCGTGGGACTTGCGGAACTGCTGCTGGTACTTGAGTTGGGCGAGCAGACACTCGCGGAGGTCGCGTGCCGCTACCCCAACGGGATCCATCTGGCGTACCAACTCGATGGCTTCGTGCAGGTCCTCGGGGGTGAAGCCGGGAGGTGGGAACTCCAGTACTTTGTGCTCAACCTTCGCCCCAGGCTCGGCGGCGCTCTCTGTCGCCTCGATCTGGACCGGCTCCACAGGTTCGGCGACCGCCTCTTCTACTGCGACGCTGGTCTTCTCGGTCTCAATCTGGAAGATCCCGGACGCATCCTCGACTGGACTCACTGTCCTCAACAGGCTGGCAGAGTCCAGGGCATCCGGCTCGGCCTGGGCGGCAATCTCCGAGACCACGGCCTGGCTCGCATCGTCTCCTTCTGCCGGCTGCGCCGGCAGGCCCATCAGCTCTGCGTCGCTGGCAGTCAAATATCCGTCTTCATTCAGGTTGCCAATGACCAGCTCGGCAGCCTCACGCACTGCGGAGGACACACTCATGGCCCCAAGCTGCCACATCAGGTGGTCGGTCAGATTGCCAGGGCGCGAGAGGAAATTCTCGAAGGAAGGCTTCTCCACGATCTCCGAGGCCGGACTGCGATAGCCAGGGTCTAGGTAATCCTGGAAGAAAGACCCAAAATCGATCTCCTCAAAGGGGTCTTTCTTCTCTCCTTCCCGGATCGGCTCATCGGCCGCCTGGGAGGGGTCGTGCTCCCGGTCTTCTTCCCGGCCAGCCACTTCGTCCAGCAGTGGAACTGAGGATTCCAGTTCCTCCAAAACCGGGTTCTCAACCAGCTCGGCGTTGATCATGTCCTTGAGCTCCAACTTGTTAAGAGCCAAGACGCTGACCATCTGCACCAAGCCCGGGGTGAGAATCTGCTTCTGGCTTACCTTCAGGTTCAGTCTGGGCTGGAGTAGGACCATGGATGTCTAAAGCTTCGTCTCGTTCCTGTTGTAACCTACCTGAGCGTTCCGGCCTAGATGACTACGGTACCCGTCTTCCCACCGCCGCGGATTACCTCGGCCATCTTGCCTAAACCAGCGAGAAACTCTCGCCTAGATAGACTCTCTTGACCTCGGGGTCGTTTCCTAGCTGCTCCGGAGTACCTGTCCGGAAGATACGGCCCTCGTTGATGATATAGGCGCGGTCGGTAACCGAGAGGGTCTCCCTAACGTTATGGTCTGTGACCAGCACCCCGATTCCGCTCGCTTTCAGGTCAAAAATAATCTTCTGCAAATCCAGCACGGCGATGGGGTCAATTCCTGAAAACGGCTCATCCAGCAGCATGAAGGAGGGCGAGATACACAGACAGCGCGCAATCTCTACTCTACGCCGCTCGCCGCCGGAAAGAGCGTAGCCCCGGTTCTTGCGGATGACCCCGAGGCCGAGCTGATCGATCAGCCTTTCCAACCGTTCCCGGCGTTCGTGCCAGGAGATGGGTTGCGCCTCCAGCACCGCCAGGATGTTTTCTTCCACCGTCAGCTTACGGAAGACCGAGGGTTCCTGCGGCAGGTAGCTGATGCCGTGGTTGCGCGCCCGCAGGTACATCGGCACGTCCGTGATGTCGTCGCCATCGAGCAACACCCGCCCCGTGTCCGGCGGCGCCAGGCCAACGATCATGTAGAAGCTGGTGGTCTTGCCGGCCCCGTTCGGACCCAACAGGCCGACCACCTCTCCCCGGCTGATGTTGAGGGTTACGCCGTTGACAACCCTGCGACCGCGATAGGACTTGCTGATCTCGTCAGTCGCCAGAGTCTGCATTTACTTTCCCGTGTGGGTCTGGGTGACGGTGCGGGTGGAAGATTCACTTCCCACCAGCACCGTATCACTGCGACTGTAGAAAGTCAACGAATCGCCGGTGGTGACGCCGTGTTCGGCATCAAAAATGCTAGGCCGCCCGCCGCTCAGAACGTATTTTCCATCGGCTGCCGTGTAAGTCATTGTATTTCCTAGTGCCTTCCTGGAAGGCTGCTGGATCACGACGTGGCCTCGGGCTAGGATTTCCTCAATCCGGTCGCCAGAATGGGTGCCTTGGGCGCCGCTCTCCTGGGCTCTGGGCCGGAAAATAACATCGGCGGCGTCGGCGCTCACCGTGCCGTCGGCTGACTTGAGCAGGACCGCTCCCTGGAACACCGCCCGGTGCTGCTGGTCAAAGTAGGTGAGAGAGGATGAGGTGACGGTTACGGGACTTGCGTGGCCCTTGCCGTCATCCTGGAGGAAGACGCTCAGGACCGGCTGGCGAGACCCTTGGGCCTTCAGCTGCCGGTTACCGCGGTCGAACTCAATGACCGCTCCCTCGACGGTGTCGGTTCCCTGCCACAGGCGCGCAGAGCCGGAGTAGGTCGCGGCGCTGCTCTGGCGGTGGGCAACCATGCTGTCCGCAGTCACGTGTATAGGTTCGGGGCCGCCCAGCAGCGCTCCGCCCGGCTGGGGTCGTGCCTCGCGGTATACGGTCTTGACCTCGCCTTCGGCGAAGGCGTCGCCGGTGCCGCGGTTGATCCTCAGCCAGCGGGCAGTGGTGGTGCCTCCGCCCTCGATCCAGCGGGGCGAGCCCGTCAGCACCAGGTTTTCGTCACCCGGCGTATAGCGGGCCTGCTGGGAAAAGGCGCTGCGTTGCGCATCGTTGTACCGTACGTTACCGCGTTGAACGATGCTCTCGATACCGCCGTCATCACCGGAGCTGAAAGCCGCGTCCAGGGTTTGGCTGGTACTGACCCTGTCGGGCTGTCCCGCCACGGAACTGACAATGCGGGCATCCGGTTCCCCGTGAAGGGCCTGCAGCCGGCTGTCCTCTCCGAAGCTCATCTGGAAGCGTCCGGCGGTGATTACGGTGTTTCCCTGGGATGGAGTTGGTGTCTGCGGACGTATGGTGATCCTGGCCGCGCCGCAGGTCAGGCCGTGCTCCAGCCGGCCTTCGGCCAGGAACAGGTCAAGCGCATCCGAAGCCAGCTCGACGGATTGCGCCGCCCGCTTGGCCGTCGCACGCTGATCTTGGATGAAGCGAACGCCCTCTATCGCTCTGACCTTGGTTAGGGCGTTACGGGGGCCGAACGCCAGCGCGGCGCGTCCGGCAGCGCCGTGCAGCGGTGACGGTCCCTGCTGCTGGAACTGCACGCCCCCGGAGAGTTCACCCGACCGGAGGTCGTTCTTCAGCCCCAGCGAGAAGTTGCCCTGGGCTGCCTGGACGCGGATAGGATTCTCGGCGCGTGTGTTCCCGCGCACTTCGCCGGTGGCGACCATGCGGGAGACACTGTTGTCGTCGCGCAGGAACAGCGTGAGCTGGCCGGCCTCGACCTCACACGTCGGGCGCTCTATGCGCGCGGCATCCAGGACCGCGCGCCGCGGATTCTGCGCGATGACCGCGTGGGCCGCCAGCATCGTCGCTCCGTCCAGCGTCTTGATCCGCAGGTCGGAACCCAGGGTCAGCTTGTTCGACTTGGAATCGTAGCTTGCGCCCACGGCCGTGCCGGCGGCTTGGGGGGTCCGGAACTCGATCTTCTCCCGTGTGGCTGCGGCGCCGGTCTTTTGATTGAAAGTCAGACCTCTGGTCTTAAGGTGGATGGGATTCTTCAGTTCGACCGGCGCTGCCTGATCGGGGTGCAGCGGACCCTGCGCGTTGCCCTCCAGGTCGATGGTCACTTCGCCGTGCGCGATGATGTCGCCGGAATTGGGATCGTATTCGAAATGGTCGCCGGAGATCTGGTCGAAGCGGTCGGAGCGGTGGCCATACACGAGGATGTTCACATCGTGCAGCTCGGCGCGCCCGCCTTCCTTGTACTGCACGGCGTTGGAGGCGTGTACGGTGAAGATCGTCCGCCCGGCCTCGGACTTCGACAGCGTGAAGCCCTGCGTGCTCTGCTGCACTTCGATACCCATCTTGCCGGGCACGCGCTCCACGACGCGCCAGGTGCGAAGGCGCCCGTACAGATAATAGGCGAGCGAAACCGCGATCACGAAGATGGCCGCGGCAGCGAACCAGCGGCGCAGACGCTTGGGATCCAGGGGCATGTCCTGGTTCTATCTTACGCGAAGGGAAGTGGTGTGGGTCTTCCACCTGAGAACGCCAAAGATGGGCGTTCTGGGGACGCCGGTCTCGCCGCTCGTGCGTGGTCTCGCGCCCGCGGCAGAGTTCCTCAGGCGCTGGGCGCGGCCGCTTTCGCCGCCAGGGCGTAATCCCGCAGCGAGAGGCGCAACCCGCCGAACTCGGGATTCGAGTTCTTCTCCACCGTGAAGGCAACGTCGAGTACATCACCGGCGACCAGCGGATCCTTCTCCGTGCGCTCCACCATGCGCCAGCCCATGGCATCGAAGGCGTGGAACTGTGCGCGGCCGTCGCTGCCGAGGGTCTCGTTTACTACGCGCAGCTTAAGATGTTTTTCCTTAAGTACCTTCGGCGGCAGCCCCAGTCGCACGCCGCGGGCGGCGAATACGGGTTCAGGATTGCCCACGCCGAAGGGCCGCAGTTGCTCGATCGTCGCGTAGAACTCCGGCGTGATCTGCTCAAGACCGAGTTCCGCATCGACCGCCAGAATCTGCTCGAAGTCGGCAGGCGTGAGCCGGGCGCGCGCGTAGCGGTCGAGCGCCTCGCTGAGTTCGGGTAGATGCTCCGAGGGTAGGGCGAACCCTGCGGCGTGCGCGTGCCCGCCGAAGCGCGTGAACAGGCGGGCGCAGGATTCGAGGGCATTAAGCAAGTGGAAGGCTTCGATAGACCGTCCAGATCCATGCGCTTCCTCGCCATCGCGCGCCACTACCAGCGCCGGGCGCCCGGTCCGCTCCACCACCCGAGTGGCGCAAATGCCGATCACGCCGCGATGCCATCCCACGCCATCGATGACCATGCAGTAGCGCTCGCGTAGCGCGCCATCTCCATCCAGGCGCTCATAGATCTCCGCCATGATCCGCTGCTCTTCTGCCTGGCGCTCGGCATTGAGCCGGTCCAGATGCTCGGCCAGTTCGCGGGCGCGCGCCTCGTCGCGTGTGGAGAATAGCTCGACTACGTCCTGGGCCACGTCCATGCGCCCGGCAGCGTTGATCCGCGGGGCAAGGCGAAAAGCCACGTCGCCGGAGTTGATCGCATGCCCGGAATCGAGCGCCGACACGGCAATTAGCGCCTTCAGCCCTGGGTTGACGGCATGGCACAGTCCATCGAGGCCCAGGCGGGTGATCACTCGGTTCTCGTCGACCAGATCCACGGCATCGGCCACGGTGGCGATGGCAACCATCCGCAGGAACGATGGCAGCAGGCGCGCGCGGCCGCTCTCTTCCAAGAGCGCCTGCACGATCTTGAAGGCAACGCCGGCGCCGCACAGCTCCTTGCACGGGTAGCCGCATCCCGGCTGGTTGGGATTGAGCACGGCCAGCGCTCCCGGCACGCCCTGCTCGACTTCTGGCAAGTGATGGTCGGTGACGATCAGGTCCACGCCCACGCGGCGCGCGGTTTCGGCGGCAGCGAAGGCACGGATACCGGTATCCACGCTGATGATGAGGCGCACGCCTTCGGCCGCCGCGCGCTCGATCACCTCATCCTTCATGCCGTAGCCCTCGCGGATGCGGTGCGGCACGTGGAAGTCGGCGCTGCCGCCGCAGAGCTCGATGGCCGTCTTCAGGATTACGATGGCGGTCGTGCCATCCACGTCGTAGTCGCCGTAGATGAGCACCTTCTCTTTGCGCTCGATGGCTGCCCGCAGGCGCTCGACAGCCGTCTTCATGCCCAGCATGAGATAGGAAGAATGCAGATGCTCGAGTGCGGGATGGAGAAATCGCGCCGCTTCTTCCGGGCTGCGCACACCACGCACCGCCACCAGGCGCGCCACCAGCGGATCGAGGTTGGCTTCGGAAATCAGGCGGCTGACCGTAGCCTCGTCGGCCGCTTTCAGGGTCCAGCGCACGGATCAGTGCTCGTCGTCCTGCTCGGGCTCGTCGAAAACGATGCCGCCGTACTCCTCGGCCATATCGACCAGTCGCTGGTAGCGATCGTACCATTCGGTCGAGGCCTCGAAGAGGAACACCGTGCCCTGGTACGGCCAGCCGAGCTGCACAAAGCCGGTCTTGCCGACGTAGGTGCGCAGCCAGCGCGCCTCCTCGATGTCCTCTTCGTCGGGGTAGGCGGCGTTCTTCAGCCGGTCCACCAGGAAATCGAGGTCTTCCTTCTCCAGCACCACGTCGTTCATGGTGAGGAAGGTGGCGCCGGCGTGCTTGGCCAGCTCGACAAAATCCTTCCAGCTCTCGGGATTGTCGCTCGAATCCCACATCACGCTGGGCACTTCCTCGCCCACGTAGGCGTGGAAGCGCTTCATGCCGTGGCCTTCGATGAAGGCGGTCATGTCGTCTTTCACGTTGGTGAGATCGTCCGGCATGGCGTCGTGGCGATTCGGTGAACTGTATTCTACGCTACTCCCGGAGGGGCGCTGTGTCCAGAAAACAGCCAGCTAGACAGCGGTCAGTTTGAATTCTTCTTGTCTCCAAAAAGACTGGTCGGTGGGTCAGGTTCACCATGCACCTTGCGCCGCAGCCAAGCTCCCAGCAACAGGGCGCGCCAGCCTAGATAAAGCATGGCTGCCATCGCAAGAACGCCGACTCCGATCTCGATTACTCGCCCCATCGCTCGTCGCCCGTCTTAATAATCCCACTATTCTCCCAGCGCCTCCAAATAAGATGGTGCGAGTCGCCGATGTCCAACTGACCGCCACCGTCAACTACTCAGCGATGGTGAACACGTCGTGCTGCGCGGCCAGGTCGCGCGCGGCGGGGGTGATGATGGTCTTGCTGCCGATCAGGATCTTCTCTTTGCGCTTGAGCGCGGCGCGGATCTCCTGCTCGCTCACAAAGTCCACCGGACGCGGCTTGGGACGGGAGACCGGCGGCGTCGCCGCTTGGTTTGGAGTGCTTGCAGGCGGAGCTGGAGCGGGCACCGGCGCAGGCTTACCCGTCTTTTTCGCCAGGAAGCGTTCGATTGCCTGTGCCACGGCGACGCGATCGGGTGCGCCGCTCGCGGCGAGCGGAAGCCCCTCATCCTTTTGCCCAGCCTGGCAAGCGCACGCCGTGGAACCGGCAGCTGGCGCGGCGATTCCGGCAACAGGCACGACTTCTTTCTGTGTGACTGGGCGCGCTTCATACGCCAATCGGCGAAGGTTGATCAGGTGCATGGGCGAGATATTGTCGGAGGTGATGTTGCCGCCCACGGCGCCGCAGCCCAGCGTCATGGCTGGAAACAAGTTGGTCGAAGCGCCGATTGATCCGTGCGGCGACGGGCTGTTCACCACGATGCGCCCGGCCGGCATTTTCAGCCCGTACTCGCGGATTACCGCATCGTCGCGGCCGTGGATCACGCAGGTGTGTCCCAGGCCGCCGAAGCGCAGCAGCGCCAGGCAGGTATCGAATCCGGCGCTGCGATCGCGCGTGAAATAGAGCGCCAGCACCGGCGAGAGCTTTTCCGCCGAGAGCGGATGCTCGCGTCCCACGCCCTTGAGCGGCGCCACCAGCAGGCGCGTGCCATCTGGCACTTTGAATCCTGCCAGCTCGGCGACCCGTTGCGCCGATTTGCCCACGAACTTGGGATTGATGGTGTGCTGCTCCAGGTTGACCATGTCGCGGCCGAGGCGCTGGACTTCGTCCTCGGTGAGGAAGTAGGCGCCGTTGCGCCTGAGTTCCTCGGTGACATGGTCGTGGATCGCCTCTTCCGCCACGATCGCCTGCTCTGAGGAGCAGATGGTGCCATTGTCGAACGTTTTGCCGAAGACCACGTCGGCGACGGCCTTCTTCACGTCGGCGCTTTGGTCGATGAACACCGGCACATTGCCCGGGCCGACGCCGAAGGCCGGTTTACCGGAGCTGTAAGCGGCGCGCACGATTCCCATGCCGCCGGTGGCCAGGATCACGCTGGTGCGGCGGTGCTTCATCAGCTCCTGCGTGCCGGCCAGCGTGGGCGTCGAAAAGCAGCAGATCACGTCCGAGGGCGCTCCCGCCTTGATGGCCGCGTCGCGCATGATGCTGGTGATCTCGCAGGTGCAGCGAAACGCCGTGGGATGCGGGCTGAGCACGATGGCGTTCCGCCCCTTGA
>Ga0335069_10016501_pt1 | contig 10293 bp, 8 predicted proteins | sample Lox_Sample_11_FD_206714 | JGI IMG/M metagenome (GOLD analysis project Ga0335069, IMG submission 206714) | Soil microbial communities from Loxahatchee National Wildlife Refuge, Florida, United States - Lox_Sample_1.1 | ecosystem: Environmental > Terrestrial > Soil > Wetlands | place: USA: Florida...
CGCGCACCGCTCCATCCCCGCAGACGCTCCGCCGTACGCGTGGGCGCGCGAACTACTGCTCACCGCTGACCATGGCTAGCGCTCGTGGCGGCGCCTGGCGTCAGTTCGGGCCCGGTGGCTAACCGCTGGGACACCGGTCGGACCGAGTCGTTCAGCGACGGCGTGTTCGCGTTCGCGATCACGCTGCTCGTTCTCGACATCCACGTTCCCGCGTCCGAGTTCAATCAGCTATGGCGGGGGATTGCTGATCAGTGGCCGGCGTACCTGGGCTACGCCACGAGCTTTCTCACGGTCGGAGGGATCTGGCTTGTCCATCACGGGATCTTTCGGCGCGTGCAGTACGCAAACCGCCGGGTGATGGAGGTCAATCTGCTGTTGCTGATGGCGGTTGCCTTCCTGCCGTTCCCGACCAGCCTCGTGGCCGAGGCGATCCGCCACGCGGACGCCGAGCGCGCCGCGGTCATCTTCTACGGAGCGTCGCTGCTGGTCATCTCACTCCTCTACAGCGCGCTCTGGAGTGCGGTCGCGAGCGACCGCACTTTGCTCAAACCAGACGTAAGCAAAAAGGAAGTCGACGCGATCGCGCGCGCGACGACGCCAAACCTCGGCTTCTACCTCGCGGTAATTCTGCTCGCGTTGATCGCACCAAAGGTAGCCGCCTTCGGATACCTCGTGATCGCGATCGTCGCGCTTGTGCGGGCGCACGGCGACCGAGCGCCGACAACGACGACACCCGGGTCTGCGTAACGCTCGCCGACCCGTCTTCGATTCAGCCCTATTGGCTGATGTTTCCGCGCGCACCGTCGCGTATGTTGGCTTGAGAGTCCCGCGGCTACCGCCTCGGTGGTTCTGAGCTCGCAAGCTAAAGGAGCGCAAGATGAGTGCATCAGACGATCTTTCGAAGTTGGCCGATCGAGCTGCGCAGGCCGAGAAGAACGTCGAGGCTGCGAAGGGGAAAGGACAGGCTGCTCTGAAGGAGCAGGCCGACGCGGCTCGCAAGTCGGCCGCCGCGCAGGCGTCCAGCCTCGAGATAGATGCGGCGGTGGCTGGCGCCGACGCGAAGGCAAAGGCAGCCGGACTGGAGTCAAAGTCGTCCGACTCGTGGCGTGACATGAAGACGCAGTGGCGCCAGCACGTCAGCAAGCTCCACGACAAGCACGATCAGGCGAAGGCCGACCTCGGCGCCAAACACGTTGAGCACCAGGCGGAGGTCGCCGAGCGCGACGCCGAGCACGCCGTCAAGTTCGCCTACTGCGCCATCGAGGAGGCTGAGTCCGCCTGCCTTGACGCGATCCAAGCGCGCGCCGCGGCAGACGACCCGAAGACCGCACAAAACCTGGCCACCGCTTAGCCGGGACCGAAGGACGCCGGCCGGGTGGCGCCGGTGGCGTTGACGGCCGCGGCTCATTGTCTCGTGCTCGCGTTACTCCGGATGCGGCAGCACAACCCCGGATTAATGGGGCCTCATCACGCCCGGCGAACGCGATCTGTTAAGCCTCTTCGAGAGTCGCCGGCACGCGGCTCTGCCAATGACCACATTGGCCGATGTCTCCCCGCGAACCTTGGAGTACGTTGGGAAAAGAATCGCAGGACTCGCATTGCCGAGCCGAGACAGGAGTGAACGTGGAAGCCGTACGCGACTCCAAGGCGGCACGGCCGACCCGGATGATCGTGCTGCCCTACGCCGCATCCATTGACCGGTGTTGCCCTGACCAGGGGTTGGGCATGGATGACGCGTCGCTTTCCTCGGGCCGTCGAGAGGGTGGCGTTGATGACGAGCACTGAGGATCCGGCTGCGAGCCGGCTCGCCGCGCCATTCCTGAACTGCCCGCGCTGCAGCCTGAGCATCAGACCGAAGGCTCGCTGGATGACGGTCGAGCGCTGCCCGCGGTGCCTCGCGCGCGCCCGAGTCGCGGTCGAGATGTTCTCCTCACCGCTTCCGGCGGCCGAGCTGTATCGCGCGGGCGGGGCGCCGCAAGCCGACAAGCGGAGCGCTCCCACAACCACTCGAACCGCTCCGAACCGAGGAGCGACCCCGTGACCGAGCCAATCGAGACAACCGAAGACTCTGGCGAGCATGAAAGGCCAATGTGCATCGAGGCCGTTCAAAGGAGGGCCGAGCGGGCGCAGCGCCGTATCGAGGCGCCCGCGATGAGCGCGTCCCAGCGACAGCTCGCCGGATATGAGACCGAGCGCACGCCCGGTGAGCGCCTGGACGGACGCACGACTATTGGCTGGCTGCGGGTCGCATCCGGCGCCGGCGCGCGGCCAATCCACATCGAAGGAGGGGGGACACTGACGGGATCTCAAGCTGAGATCAAGGTACGGCGACGCGCGTCGATGAGCCCGGTCACGGTGCGGGTCGATCGCACCCGCCGCGGTGCCTGGGAAGTCGCGATGCCCGACCAGCGCGAGCCGGTCACGTGCGAGACCCTCGAGGACGCCGAGCGAGTTGCGTACCTGTGGGCTGCGCGCAGGCGTCCCTGCGAGCTGATCGTGTGCGACGCCTATCACCGCGTCCTCCATCGGGTGCTCATCGATGGTCACGACGATCCCGCGGGCGCAGCCGGTCGCGGTGATCAGCCGGCCGGGTGATCTTCGCGATCGCGGCGTTCGTGCACCAAGACCGGTGCGACATCGTGCCCAGCGCCCGTCCCCACGCCGGGGAGCAGGATCCTCGTCCTTTCGCCAGATCGCGCGTCCCCGTCGTGAGCATGGACGAGGTCTGCCCCGGGTCTGCACGGCCGGACGGAGGGTGGTCGCGCGACCCGTGCCGGCCGGGTGTGGCGAGCCGGTTCCGTTCGGTGGGGAGCAGCTGGACGAGGGGGACATCCCCCGGCGGCCCGGGGGAACTTGGTGAGGATGGCGCGAACTTCGGGACTTGACTCTGCGATTCAGCCTTTTTGGCTGATTACTTGGCACGAACCTTTGAGTACGTTGGGCTGAGAGTCGTAGGACTCGGATTGCAAAGCCCAGGACAGGAGTCCAGATGAGCGACAACCCAGTTTTTGTTTACGCGGCGACGTATGCCACCAAGGATGACGCGGAGGCCGATTACGACGTTCTGCTCGAGCTTCATGCCGACGCGCTTGTCGGCACGTATGACGTCGCGATCATCAACAAGGACGAGAAGGGCAAGGTTCACGTCCACAAGCATGAGAAGCCCACCCAGCACGGAGCCTGGTGGGGCATCGCGGCCGGCGCGCTGTGCGGGGTTGTATTCCCACCGTCGATCCTCGCGTGGACCGCGGCCGGCGGCGTCGTCGGCGGCCTCGCCGGGCATTTCACCGAGGGGATGTCCCGCGGGGACATGAAGGAGCTCGGCGACAGGCTGCTGGAGGGGGAGGCTGCGTTGATCGTGATCGGCAAGTCGAAGGTCGGCGAGCAGCTCGACAAGGCGCTGACCCGCGCCGACAAGTCGATCCAGAAGGAGGTCGACGCGGACAGCAAGGACTTCGAGAAGACGCTTGACGAGGCGCAGAAGGAGCTGGCCGCGCAGGGCCCCGCGGCCGCTAGTTAGATCCGACCGCTCGCGTCGCCGCGTAACGGGCGGCCAGTGGCCGCCCGTCAGCCGAATCCCGAGGCCGGCCGCACGACCACGAAACGATTTGTGTTTATGGAACGGAGAGCATGATGAGCAAGCCATTCGAGGGTGTCATCAACATTGACATCAAGGATTCGAAGCCGGATTGGACGCCGTACGCCCAGCCGGTGCCCCCGGAGGGGGCGCCGAGCGTGATGTACGTGGTGCTCGACGATGTCGGCTTCTCGGCCCTGGAGCCGTACGGCGGGCTGATCGAGACGCCGAACATCAAGCGGATCGTCGACAAGGGCCTTCAGTACACGAACTTTCATACGACGGCGTTGTGCTCGCCGACGCGTTCGTGTCTGTTGACCGGTCGCAACCACACGACGAACGGGATGGCGTGCATCTCCGAGGCGTCGTCGGGGTTCCCGAACGCGAACGGGCACATCCCGTTTGAGTGCGCGATGGCCCCCGAGGTGCTGGGCGAGCTGGGTTGGAGCACGTTCATGGTCGGCAAGTGGCATCTGTGCGCCGAGGATGAGGAGAATCTCGCCTCGCGACGGCATGGGTGGCCGTCCGGGCGCGGCTTCGACCGCTGGTACGGGTTCATCGGTGCGGAGACGAACCAGTGGTATCCGGACCTGATCCATGACAACCACACGGTCGATCCGCCGCAGACGCCGGAGGAGGGCTATCACCTGTCGGTCGACATCACCGACAAGGCGATGTCGTACATCCGGGACATGAAGGCGGTGGCTCCGGACAAGCCGTGGTTCCTCTATTACGCGTTTGGGGCCGGTCACGCGCCGCACCATTCGCCGAAGGAGTGGGCGGATAAGTACAAGGGCAAGTTCGACATGGGCTACGAGGCCTATCGCGAGCAGGTGTTCGAGAGGCAGAAGAAGCTCGGCATCGTCCCCGCCGCCGCGGAGCTCTCGCCGATCAATCCCTACACCGACCTGAAGGGCCCGGAGGGGCAGGACTGGCCGGCGCTGGACACCGTCCGGCCGTGGGCCTCGCTCACCGACGACGAGAAGAAGCTGTTCTCACGGATGGCGGAGGTGTACGCGGGGTTCGTCAGCCACGCCGACCATCAGCTCGGCCGGATGCTCGACTACCTCGAGGAATCAGGGCAGCTCGATAACACGCTGATCATCCTGGTCTCCGATAACGGCGCCTCGGGCGAGGGCGGTCCGAACGGCTCGGTCAACGAGAACAAATTCATGAATGGCATCCCGGACACGATCGAGGCGAATATGAAGTACCTCGACGTGCTCGGCAGCCCGCTCACCTACAACCACTACCCGACCGGCTGGGCGTGGGCGTTCAACACGCCGTTCAAGATGTGGAAGCGCTACTCCAACTACCAGGGCGGCACGGCCGACCCGCTGATCGTCTCGTGGCCGGCGCAGATCAAGAAGCCGGGAATCCGCACCCAGTACGAGCATGCGATCGACATCGTCCCGACGATCTACGACTGCCTCGGCGTCGAGATGCCGGACGTCTATCGGGGGGCCACGCAGATCCCGCTCGAGGGCGAGAGCTTCAAGGCGACCTTCGACGATCCGCTCGCCAAGGGCAGGGAGACGCAGTTCTACTCGATGCTCAGCACCCGCGGCATCTACCACGACGGGTGGAAGGCCGCGTCGGTGACCCCCGCCACACCGGACGGTTGGGCTGATTTCACCAACCAGCGGTGGGAGCTGTTCAACACCGAGACAGACCCGAGCGAGTGCCACGACCTGGCCGAGAAAGAGCCGAAGAAGCTCAACGAGCTGATCTCGCTGTGGTGGTCGGAGGCGGGCAAGTACAACGCGCTTCCGCTCGAGTCCCGCACCGCGCTGGACATTCTCACGACAGAGCGACCGCAGCTCGCGAAGCCCCGCGACCAGTACGAGTACTACCCGGACTGCGCCGAGGTGCCGGAGTCGGTCGCGGTGAACGTCCGCAACCGCTCCTACGCGATCGTGGCTGACGTCACGATCGACACGAAGGAGGCCGGGGGCGTGCTGTTCGCGCACGGCTGCCGGTTCGGCGGCCACGCGCTGTACATCAAGGACGGCAAGCTCAAGTACGATTACAACTACGTCGGTGAGGAGGACCAGTACGTCGTCTCCGACAAGCCCGTGCCGACGGGGGACGTTCGGCTGTCGGCCCGGTTCGAGAAGGAGGGCGATGAGAAGCCCACGACGGGCACGCTGAGTCTCTACATCGGCCAGGAGAAGGTCGGCGAGGGGAAGATCAAGACCCAGCCCGGCAAGTTCTCGCTCGCCGGCGAGGGACTCAACGTCGGCCGTGACGGGGGCGAGCCGGTCACCGCCGACTACCCCGGCGACGCGCCGTGGGCGTTCACCGGCGGCACGATCCACAAGGTGATCATCAACGTCTCCGGTGCACCGTTCGTCGACGTGGAGAAGGAGCTCATCGCCGCGTTCGCACGCGACTGACACATACCCCCAGCGGGCGGGGCAGACAACGCGTTCTGCCCCGCCCGCCCGTCGCCTGATCTGGAGGTTGAGCGATGACTGACATATTGGCCGAACAGCTCGAGACCGAAGAGTCGATGTTCGTGCAGACCGCGCAGGGCATCGACAGCGCGGACGGCACCCTCACGCTGCGAGGGATCACGCCGTCGACGCTGTACTTCTCCGATCGGCCGCAACGGGTCGTCGGACACATGTCGACCGCCGATTTCGTCGATCTGTGGGCGATCGGCGAGAACAGCTTCGAGGCCGATCCGCCGAACGCCGTGCTCTCGTTCCTCGAGCCCGGCGATGACGTGCCCGAGGACGCCGTGGTCGTGCTGAGCAAGCCGAACCTCGACGGCCAGGGCGATCTCGCCTACTCGATCGAGGTGCTCGAGGGAACGGTGCCGGCGCACGCCGGGCCGGTGACGCTGTTCATCGACCCGTTCGGGCGGCCACTGTCGCCGGTCTCGGTATGCGGCGTCCGCCGTCGCGAGCGGCGGCGCACGCGACGGCGGTTCTGAGCAATGAGCAGCCCCCCGCATCAGCCGGCGAACTCAGAGGTCCTGTCGGGAGCCCCCGCAGCGTTTCATCTGCTGTCCAAGCCGACGGGGGCTCAGTGCAATCTGGATTGCGATTACTGCTTCTTTCTCTCGAAGGAGATGCTCTATCCGGACAGCCGTTTCCGGATGACCGACGACACGCTCGAGCTCTACCTCCGCCAGCTCATCGAGGCGCACTGGCGTGTGCCTGAGGTGACGATCGCCTGGCAGGGTGGCGAGCCGACCCTGATGGGCCTTGACTTCTTCCGACGGTCGGTCGAGATCGCGGAGAGGTATCTGCGGCCCGGCCAGCGTGCCCTGCACACGATCCAAACGAACGGGACGAAGCTCGATTCAGAGTGGGCGGCGTTCTTCAAGGAGCACGGCTTCCTCGTCGGGATCTCGATCGATGGGCCGCGCGAGATCCACGACACCTACCGCGTAACCCGGGGGGGCCGGGGCAGCTTCGATCAGGTCATGCGGGGGCTCGACGCGCTGCGCGCCGCCGAGGTCGACTGGAACGCCCTGACGACGATCCACGCCGCGAACGCGGACCGTGGGCGCGAGGTCTACTGCTTTTTGCGCGATGAGTGTGGTGCACGGTTCGTGCAGTTCATCCCGATCATCGAACGCGTCCCCGAAGCGGACGCGGACGGGACCGTCCCCTGGTCCTCGTGGCGCGATCGGCCGCTGTACGTCCAGGAGGGCGACGCCGTCACCGGACGCTCGATCGACGGGGCGGGCTACGGGCGGTTCCTGATCGACGTGTTCGAGGAATGGGTGCGCCGCGACGTCGGCGAGGTGTATGTACAGATGTTCGATGTGGCGCTGGCCAACTGGTACGGCGAGCCGCCCAGCCTGTGCATCCACTGCGAGACGTGCGGCAACGCCCTCGCGCTGGAGCACAACGGCGACCTGTACTCCTGCGATCACTTCGTCGAGCCCGACTATCTGCTCGGCAACATCGCCGAGCACGACATGATCGACCTGATCGCCTCCCCTCGCCAGCGCCAGTTCGGCCTCGACAAGCGCGAGACCCTGCCGCAGTACTGCCTGGACTGCGAGGTGCGCTTCGCCTGCCACGGCGGCTGCCCGAAGGACCGCTTCATCTCCACCCCAGACGGTGAGGACGGGCTGAACTACCTCTGCCCCGGCTACAAGCTGTTCTTCGGTCACGTCGATGAGCCGATGCGGATCATGTGCGACCTGTTGCGAGAGGGCCGTGCGCCATCGGAGATCACCCGCTGGTACGCCTCCCGTGACGCCGACCGGGGACGCAACGCCCCGTGTACCTGCGGCAGCGGCCGCAAGTGGAAGCACTGCCACGGCACACCCATATCTGTGGGCGCTGGCTCGGGCGGGTAGCGATGCGGTCCCCGGCGTTGTTCACCTCGCTGACCCAGGGCTACAAGCGTCGGTGGGTACGCGGCGATCTCGTCGCCGGGCTGACGGTGTGGGCAGTGCTGGTGCCCGAGGCGCTGGCATACGCATCGATCGCGGGCGTGTCGCCCGTCGTGGGCCTGTATGCGGCTCCGGGCGCCCTGATCTTCTACGCGGCGTTCGGCAGCTCGCGCCAGCTCGTCACCGGACCGATGGCGGCCACGGCTGCGCTGTCCGCGGCGGCGGTTGGCGATCTCGCGGCGGGCGGGTCGCACGCGTACGTGCAGCTGACGATCACGCTCGCGATCACGGTCGGGATCATCGCGATCCTCGCAGGGCTCCTACGGGCCGGCTTTCTCGCCAACTTCATCTCCGCGCCGGTCATGAAGGGCTTCATCATCGGACTCGCGCTCACGATCATCGTCGGTCAGATCCCCAAGCTGTTCGGCATCCACAAGGGCGAGGGGGACTTCTTCGCGCAGCTGTGGCATCTGCTGACCCATCTTGACCAGACGAGCGCGATCACGCTGCTGGTGGGTGTCGCCTCCCTGGCGCTCGTGCTCGCCCTCAAGCGATGGGCGCCCGTCGTCCCTGGATCGCTCGTCACCGTGCTGCTCGGCATCGCCGCCGTCCACGTGTTCGATCTCGCCACGCACGGCGTCAAGATCGTCGGACCGATCCAGAGCGGCCTGCCCTCATTCGGCCTGCCGAACGTCGCCGCGCACAGCTACCTCGACCTCGCTCCCGCGGCGATCGGGGTGATGCTCGTCGGGTTCGCGGAGGCCCTGGGAGCCGGGAAGACCTACGCGGCCAAGCAGCACTACGAGATCGATCCCAATCGGGAGCTGATCGCCCTCGGCGCCGCGAACCTCGGCGCCGGGCTCTGCAGCGGAATGGTCGTCAACGGCAGCCTCTCCAAGACGGCCGTCAACGCGTCGGCAGGCGCGAGGTCCCAGCTCTCCTCGCTCGTCGTCGCCGTGCTGACCGTCGTCACGCTCCTGTTCCTCACCGGCCTGTTCGAGGATCTCCCCGACGCGACGCTCGCGGCGGTCGTGATCGCGGCGCTGATCGACCTCGTCGACGTGCGCTCGCTCGTCGGCTTCTACCGGCTCCACACCGCCGGGCTCGGCCGGATCTACGGGCTCGCCGCCCGCCCGGACTTCATCTCCGCGCTCGCCGCAATGTTCGGCGTGCTCGTGTTCGACACGCTCCCGGGCCTGTTCATCGGCATCGCCGTCTCGATCGCGCTGCTGCTCTACCGCGCGTCGCGGCCGAACGTCGCGGTGCTCGGCCGGGTGCCGGGACCGGAGGGCGACTTCGACGACGTCGAGCGCAATCCCCACAACAAGCCCGTCCCGGGCGTCGCCGTGCTGCGGGTCGAGAGCGGGCTGTTCTTCGCCAACGCCGACACCATCCGCAAGGACGTCCTCGCGCACGCCACCGACGGGACGAAGACGATCGTGCTCGACGGGCAGACCGTCCCGTTCATCGACGTGACCGCGGCGCAGATGCTCGAAGCCCTCGCCGAAGACCTCGACCGCGACGGGATCCAATTCCTCCTCGCCCGTGACGTCGGACAGGTACGCGACATCGTGGAGCGAGAAGATCGCGATCGCCGCGTCGTCATCCGCGCCTACCCGACCGTCCGGGCCGCCGTCACCGCCGCACGCAAGTCGCAGGCGAAGACGACGACCGAACAGCAGACAAAAGAGCGGACGGGGAAGCCGACGAAGGAGCCGACGAAATCATGATTGCGAACAGCACGGTGTACGGGGACGGCCACAGTCTTCACGTCGACGTCAAGCCCGACGATCTCGACGGGATCCGCAAAGTAGTTCACGCCGGGCAGCCCGGCGAGTTCGTGTCCGTCGGCCTGCACGAGCCCGATAAAGCCGAGATGGCCCGGGTCGCGAAGACCTTCGGCCTGCACCGGCTGGCGGTCGAGGACTCGCTGCATCCCGTCCAACGGCCGAAGGTCGAGACGTACGGCGACATAGTGTTCCTCGTCCTGAAGACGCTGTGGTACGTCAAGGAGTCGGACACCATCGAGGGCGGGCAGATCGCGCTGTTCATGGGCGCGGACTACGTCATCACGGTGCGGCAAGGGGCGGGATTCGAGCTCGAAGGCGTGCGCCACGACCTGGAAGCGCAACCCGATGTGCTGGGGCAGGGTCCCGCCGCCGTCGTCTACGCCGTCTGTGACCGGATCGTGGACGTCTACGAGCGGATCGTCTCGGCTCTGGAGGACGACGTGGACAAGGTGGAGGCCACGGTGTTCTCGCCGAAGCCGGCCGACGCCTCCAGGCGGATCTACGAGCTGAACCGGGAGCTGGGCACGCTGCGCCGGGCGATCGACCCGCTGCGCGGGCCGATGGAGCAG
>Ga0335069_10016502_pt1 | contig 10292 bp, 31 predicted proteins | sample Lox_Sample_11_FD_206714 | JGI IMG/M metagenome (GOLD analysis project Ga0335069, IMG submission 206714) | Soil microbial communities from Loxahatchee National Wildlife Refuge, Florida, United States - Lox_Sample_1.1 | ecosystem: Environmental > Terrestrial > Soil > Wetlands | place: USA...
GCTGCTCCAGTATGGTCTTGATCCTGACGACACAGTCGCATATGTTGACGAAAACAATAGTAAGGGCGAAGAAGGTCCTGCGATTGCGTGGGGCGACGAATGTCTGATTCTGTTTATGGGCGGCGATAGGGTTGCCCGCACTGTATGGTCGTGTCGTGGAAATTGTTACTTGGTCCATATTGAGGGAATGTAATGAAACCACAGGTAATTCGCACTGATACAGGGTTTGCTGTACTGGTAAATGGCAAGCAAATCCCTATCCCTGTCGGTTTTATGCGCGTCTCAGAAGTAACGAGGTTTGAGAAGATGTTGGAGGAGATCACAGATGAAGTACTTAGATCATCCGCATCCAGATAAGCGTCACGTGATGCGCCAGATGCGCCGTTATCTTCTTGCTGAGAAGAAACGGATGGGATCGAAGCGCGGAGCACGCAGCCTGATCCATTACAACGATCTTGTGGCAACATACAGAGAAGCCAAACGACTTGTTTTGGCAGAAAGGACATAAAACATACATGGCAGGCCTATCCAGTGCTGGGCGAGAACAAGTTGCGCTTGCGTTGATTCTGCTGAAAGACTTTAAGTGTGAAGGCAGATTTGATCTGGAGATTACCAAAATGATTATCGAACTGGCACAACATCTTGGCGTAATGGCAGAATACGACAAGCTTCAATCCGTAGTTCCTCCAATGAAGATCACACCACGATGAACTGCCCAAATTGCACTAACCAATTCAAGTTTACGGACGAGACAACGCTCGAGCAGGCTGAAGGGTGCACTATGGATTGTCCCAACTGCTCGTCTGTTCTTATCGTTAACAACGGCCAGGTGTTGGACTTTCACAAGTTCTTGCATGAGAAGGATTCCCGGTGGCCGGCAGACGGCAAGGGAACAGGCTTCTTGGAGGTGTAACATGGATCCAGCATCGATCGGATTTACAATAGCAGCTCTTGTTTTTATGCTTCTCGGTGCGATGGGTATTTGGAGCGCAGCGAGGTAAACACAAATGGCCGATTTTGTTTGTTCCTGTGGTAGTGGTGAATTAAGCTGGTGGGAATATGATGGGCGGAACATTCCACTTTGCCGTGTCTGCACAAAATGCCGGGATGCAAAGTTATCGAAGTACCGTCCAGCTATTCTGCGTCCATACACGCAAGCCGACGTTGATGAACCGATAGAGGAGGAATAGAGAAAAGGAGGAACGTGGACAAAATAGTATATTCGCCGTTTATGTGGCAAGGATCGTTCATTGACTTTGATTCGTGGAACAAACCAAGAAGTGGAGGAACATTGAAAATCACAATCAAACGCGAAAAACTGATACAAGTCCTTCAAGCCAAACTGAAAGAGCTTGAAGACAAGAAAAACGCACAAAACGACCTCAACATCGTCCTTGACAAGTACGAGGAAGAACTCAAGGAGTACGTCGAGGCTTTGAATACTCGAGCGAAGGCCTTCAGGAAGGCAAAGACAATCCAAGAACTAGACAAGCTCGTTAGTGAAAGGAGCGGCGGTTGTCAGGACCTATACCCTCAGCTGCCTCGTACTGGGCGCAACTGTAACGATTACTACGCTGACCAGAAGATCGAGAAGATCACGTCGCGTATCAAGAAGCTGGAACTCAGTGATCAGGAGACGCTGGAACTGGAGGAAGGCGACAATTACCTACAGGACATTTAGAAACACAATAGCGGAAGTAATTTAGAACACAAATAAGTCCAGGTCGTAGGCTATTTAGAACACGAGTGCACTGCGGTCGTGTTCTAACCTCCAAGCTTTCATGGTTGGAGGTAAGCAGATCACCGGTAATTCAGGTATATTACTGGTAATCTGCTTACTTCTTACCATGACAGAAGCCATTGCTGTACTGCTTGTCCAAGCTAAGCTTGACGGGCTTAAAATTAAGAAGTGTGAAGACTATGTTGGTGATGTGCACAGGAAAAGCGACAGAGTTTGCTGCTACGATCTATCCAACAGGGTGTTTAAATTCTATCACCCTGAAGTATGGGCAGATCATCAGGGGGTTATTTGCGTACCATGCCAAAAACATGTTGACGGGTTTGTAAATAAAACGCTCGACACCCACCCATGGGAAGAGATCACACCTGCAAATGACTAAGGAACAGTTAAAGATATTTGAGGTAGATGTTAAGTTAAATGATTGGGAGTACATACCATGCAGCGCGTTTAGTCATAACTGCAGAGGCACGCTCACAGATAGAGTATTTACTTTTACAGGAGGATTGTTTGTGCGCGCTTGCCAAAAACATGTCCGAGAGCTTGAAGAATCTTCCTCACTGCCAAAGGGCAGGGATTGGGGCAGCCAATTTCTTGGCGGCTGGGAAGAGGTAAAGTTTAGTGGGCCGGAGGAAGAAGTCTAGGAAGCTAGGCTTCTTTCCCTTGCCCACCAGATTGGTGGATCAAAGCAAGGAGAAAGCAAAGGTAAACTAGTTATGGCAAATGACAAGCAGAAGGCGACTGTTGAACGGTTGACTTTGGCACTCAATGCTCGCAACCTGGACGGAATGGAGATCAACATGAGCGAGGAAGGCAACTTCCTGTACGTGTTGGTGACTGGTACGGCCAAGCCGTTCCCGCAGATCAGGATCGGCAAGTTGGGAGGCATTGAGCTTCCGGAAATCAAGTCTTACCCGGAAGCGTTTGAGGCGGCTGTGAACGGTGACGAGCTGCTTGAGAAGCAGTCCAACCGGGAAGCAAAGCGTGAGGCTACGAAGGCTGCCGAGGCGCAAAAGGCCGCAGGCAAGACCAACGAAGCCCCGAAGGTTGTGATTGTCGCCAGCAATAACCAGGAAAAGGCGGCATTCGAGACCGGCGCGGAACCGCCTGTTGTTGAGGAGCAGAGCACCGAGCAACCGACGGCCTAAGCGTCCTAACCCTGCTTCCGGACTGTTGAGAACCTGCTCAGTCCGGGAGCAGTAGTGAGGATACTTTATGCCACTTCGAGTAAAAGTGTATCTTGCACTTCTTGTACCGATTAGTTTGATTCTATGGGTTGCAGATGTTATCTTTCCAGTCTATAGGAAGGCAGATGACAAAAGCGCAATTCGCGCGTAAAGTTCGCGCACACGTTCTCAAAACATATACTGACGCGGAAATCCTAATGCATATCCTCCGGAATGCAGGCGTCGGGTTTACGCGACTAGGTAACGTCGTTACAATACACGACGCAGCCACACGCCCGCAAATCAAGTTTAACTCACGAGGAATGCTGAAGTGGAGCTAAATGCAATACCACAACCTAACAGATGCAGACGTTAAAGCAGTCGTCCGCTACGCGCTTGATCTTGCATACACCCATTGGGAAGACACCGGAAAGTTCCCAATGGCAAATGAACGTGAAGAACTTGTTGAACATGCAGTAAGTTCAACACCAATTCCCTCTCGGAGAAAAAACAATGTGGCATAGGCACAAGTGGTTGGCCGCGGCAGTAAAAACAATGGAATGTGTCGTTCCGACTGCCATGACGGAATATACGGGCAAGTTTGCAGAAGGCGTTGCTCGGCGTTATACCCGTGTTTTGTTCAGGTGCACAAAGTGTGGTGATGTCAAAGTGAAAGAAATCCCTGGACACTGGACTTTTGCTGAAGTTAGCCAACAAACGGACGAAGATTTTCTGAAGAAAGCACAAATCTCATTTTGAAGCATACTATGACAATCGTACCTCCGTTTCTCCACGATCCAAAAGCAAAGTATTTTGAAGTAGAAGCATTTAAGAATGGAGAAGTTGTTGACTACTTCTGTTGTAAAGAACCAGAACTCTCTGCAACAGAAGAATGGTTTCGAGAGGACTTTCCTGATTGCGAAGTTAAGTCCCGCCCAGCTACACGAGAAGATCTTGTAAATGCAGGATTACTTGACGAATGGGAGATGTGAAGATGGACAAGGAGTAATTGTGGAGACGCTGCAACTTGTGTATGATCATCCCTGGACTACAGGAATTCTGCTAATCATCTTCTTTAGCGGAGTTGAGCAGATCGTGTACGCTTTTAAAGGAGAAAAAGATGATGACGACGAGACGGATTGAGATGTTTCACGACTCAGAGCTGAAGTGCTATTACGTCCATTACATCGAGAATGGCAAAGCAGTGGAATTGAGAAGCTACATTGATGGAGCGCGCGAGCTGAACGAAGATGAACGTGCGTTCCTTCACATGTCTGAGGGAACTGATGCTGAAGCGTGAAGACAAAATCTGGCTGAGCAAGCTCGCAGCCTTGCTACTGCGAGGCATAGTCGAAGCAACAATCAGCCGGGAATCAACGCGTGTAGCAATCTACCGCTACAATGACATTCTTGACTTTGGTCAAACAGATAAGAGCAAGTATTACGATGAGCTCTAACGCTTCTATCAACTGCATAGTGACAGTATGTAGTTGAATAGGTGCATTAGATGAACAAAGATGATCTGAAAGTAGTGCTTACACTACTAAAGTTAGACGGAACGCGCCCATGGCTGAACACAGTTAGTTTAAAGGAGTGTTGGTATGCCCATGAAGACCGTCACCGGAATTACGGTGTAGGCGCGTGTTCCGGAGAGAAGAACGTACTTGTCGGAGATGAATTTACGAAAAAGACCTCATATATCATCGTCTGCGAAGCGCATATGAAAAGACTACTTGGCAGCGCTCGCGGGTGGAGACGGTATGAGTAATATATCCGATGAAGAAAAGAAATTGCAGGAAGTAGACTTAGCGTTAAATCCTGGCGGACACATTATCTACGTGTGTGGACATTACGTTGACAATTCACTGATTCCACAAGATCAGGATTGGCAGTCGGAACTGCCTTGCGAAGCTTGTGAGAACGATCCAAAGTGGAACGATATGTTCAGAAAGGAGAGCAAAATTTGAAGCAGTTCTATGTTTCCTTGGTCAAGGATTTGCTGGGCTGTTACATCTTGTTTGAAGCTGAGAGTGAGCAAGCCGTCCGGCAATACTTACTTAAGGAGTATTCGATTACAAACAACTCGATAACTACATGGAAACTTCCATGGTGTGGCATCTACGACAAGATGCCTGAAAGAGATGACATAGTTGTTCTCATCAAAGCTCGGTGCGGACCGTTGTACGAGGAGAAATGAAGAACATTAAACAAAACCCCAACTTCGATCAAGTCTGTGTCTGGCCTGCCGTGCAGGCAGACAATGTTAAGAAATTCGAGAAGTTCATGCTCAAAATCTTCAAGACTCGTGTGCAGGTCTTGGAAGAAATTCTGACTGCGCCGGACTTCGTTAACGATCATCCTGTTGAAGGAACAGGAAGCAGAACAGATTTAATCTTTGCTGTCCACAAGGACGACATTAACACCTTCGCCGTCGCACGGATTCCCTACGGAATCAGGTGGATTGAGGATGCAATGGCGTCATGCAATCACACTGCTCACCTTTACCCTGAGCGTTTTAAACAGTATTGCCGCTGGGGAGAATGGGTGAGGGAAAGGAAGGATATTGCAAATGGAAATGCTCGGAAGAAGGTTTCGAAGGCTTCTAAAACAAAACGAACCAAATCTTCCAACGCTTTGTGACTTCTACAAAGCAATGGGTAACGATCCTGTTCCCATTAAACAGGTTCCGGTCAAACCTGCCGGAAGCAAACAGGTATAATTCCTGAGGCACCTCATTTTGTGGTGCCTGCTGCGCTCACTGAATATTCATAGGCTTTTAGGTGGCGCCTAGAAGTTACCCTATCCCGACTGAGGGAGTGAGCGCGGCAGGGACTGCAAAAGAAAGGAGAATAGCAGATGCTAAGCAATTACCCGCCCGGACACCCAACAGGGTGTTGGCATGACACAAAAAACAGAGAAATTTGGTACTGCGAGAACTGTAACTGGCTGCTTGAACCTGAAGAAGTAACTGTTGTTGTATCTCGTAATATCTGGACGTTATTTCTGGTTGCAATCAAACATGTCTACTGTAATCGTTGCGCCAAGCACGCCGAGCGCGCATTCTGTGAACGGTGCGATGCGCCCGCAACGCATATTGATTACGACAGAGCAGTGAACTACAACGCGCCAATGTGCGAGAAGCACTACCTATGAGTCATCACGCTAGGTTGATTTGTGGAATAGCTCTTGCCAGCTACTTAGTGTTTGCTTTGTTTGTTTTGGTAATTGAAGTCGCCGACGAACTTCAACGTGCGTGGATCAGACGCCACAGAAACGAACGAACAGGTACGCGATGATCAGACGAGTTGTTTCTAAGATGATTGTGACACCTGACGCTGATTTATCGAAACTTGGGAAGCCAAACCCAAACAAAGAGTTCAGGTATCAGCTTCAGCAGCTTTTCGACGTCGTTGTTTATGACGTTAGAACTAGAAAGAAAGACGGTGTCCATGTGTTTTACAAACACCACGTCGAAGTTGCGGACTTATCCGAGCTTGATCTGCGTGCATATGGATATGACGAAATTCCGAGAGGCAGCGCGCACAACATGCCTGTCGTAGATTCTGTAATGGAAAAGATCGACAAATCAAAATGAAAGGATGGTTATATGGAACTGAACAACATGGAACTTGTTGTGCTGCTCCGCTACATGAATCACCAGCCGGTCATGAGTGACCACATGGAACAGATTCAAACAAAGATCGTAAGCTATCTCGACAGCGTTGTCTCGAGTAAAGACGGCGATGGAGCTCAGCAAATGGCAGACAACTACGCTGACACCTGGCAGTTGCCATTGGGAAAGTTGAGAAAATACTTTGAAGAACTCTGAAGCTCTCGTAGAATTGGACTTGATCGTTTCGCGGGCTAGCGACATGCTGCAAGTAATGACAGCGCGATTGACAGCCCTGAACGAGTCTATCAATAACCTGACCTTCTCCATCAACAGGTTGGATCAGTTGAGACATGCCATTAACCGCCTGGCCGACAACCTAACGCCTGAATCGGTGAAGATTCAGGAAGCAATCGACGCCTTGGATGGAGGTACGCCTTTGGTTGAAGTAAAACGCATACTTGCGTCCGAAGGGCGTAGAGGATTGATTCCGGCAGTCAAGCGTTACCGTGAACTAACAGGCAAGGATCTGAAAACGGCAAAGGAATTTGTTGACAGTATTAGGTACAGTAACGAAGCCACATATAACTGGGAGAATCCAAGCGGCAGCGGCCCGTCCTATTAACAATGCCATTGCCGCGATTTGCTTGCGATTTGCCAGATTTAAAGCTGTGAGGTAGTATCTGAGTAGCTTCTTCATAGAAACGAGGAAATAAATGTTCACAAATCGTGAGTTACAGTTAATCCGCGGGTGTGTGCTGTTGGGAAAAGAATCTGTTGGGGATACAGGATTCTCGATGATTGAAGGGAAGGCGCTCAATCTTAACGAGATGTCCAGGGAATGTGAAGAACTCCGGGCGATCATCAGCAAGATTGATGAAATCCAAATGAACTGACTATGATTACGATCCTCACTGAGTTACTTGCGTGCATTGCATACCCGTACTGGATAATGTTCCTCACCAAACGCCTGAATCAACCAAGGCGTTCTTTCTGGATCGCATTCGCGATTGGATTCGCTGCAATCATGACAGCATCGAGATGACCCCGGCAGAAGAATTGAAAGAGCTGTACACTCAATCTTACTCCCAACACAACGACTTAGCAACAGATGTAGCGAAGGTTGTGTTTGAAGATAAGTTGCAGCAAAACCTTCGCCGGATGCTCGACAAACTCCGCGGTATTGGCTACAAACGAGTTTTTATTTACGGAAATGAGATTCTGGCTTCACCGAAAAAGCCTTACCCGGAATGTGCGATGATGTGGGCAATTGTTGGAACTTACTTCCCATCATCAACGGCGCGTGGATCGATTTCAGATGCCGATAGGCAGTGTATCGAGGTGAATATCCCTGAATCCTGCAGGGGCATAATTGAACTATGAAAAAGACTAAATACGCGCGCGTTGGCGAGAAGGTAGAAATAGTAGTTCCGAAACTGTTTATCCGGTGCGGCTACCCGCTAACAATGAGCGAGATACTTCAGAAGCGTTGCGCTAACGTTGCTATCCGCGCCCGGTCGGCAGCTATGGCTGCTGGGCTGAACTGGGAAGACGCCTGGGTTCGTAAAAATCTCGAGCGAGCAGTTGCGGCGGATATCCTGAAAAAAGAAGGGTTCGGTGGGGCAGGGAGACTCATCTTCCAGGAAGACTTCCCAGAACTTCTGGGAGCGAGAGGCAAGGTAACCGCCAGAAAAATGGTATATACCGGTAAATATAGTCCGGGCTTTCAGTCATACACAGATTACTGGACAGGTGAGTCGGAATGGGATCCACCTAGCCTTTACGACACAAAGGCACACTGCGTCTACACGCTATCGATTTACCATTGGCACTTTGACATTGTAGCTAGCAAGCACCGTAAGTGGTACTGGGGCGACGTGCAAATACTTGCCGAGAACGTAGAGAGAGGAAAGTTTACGCCCAAAGGGAATCAGTTTTTACTGAGTGAGTTGTTAGAAGATTGGATAAAAGTCCAGGAGCGAGAGGATCGGGAGATTGAAAATGTTATATCCAAACTGGACTGCTTCCCATCACGACAATACAATGCCATCTAAACGCAAAAGTCTGGCAGACCGGGTTTGGGAATTTCGCCCTTTACCATGGTTCTTTACCGGACAGGTGCTCAGGTATAATGGCGGTAGATGGACGGAAGACGACGGCGAATACGATCTCTGCTTTATCGGTGGTGCTGCGTATATGACTCTCTACGAGCATGTAGAATCTTACCCATGCGCAGTGGGAGTTGATATCGGAAGAAGAAACATCCTATGTTCATGGAGAAGCGAAGCGCTGGAAGTTTCTCCAGGACACAAGCACGGCTTCTGCTGGCACTACGCCCTGATTAAGGGTACTACAGACTGGGGCGAACCGGTGGACGACCCTTACTCTAAGCAAGAAAGAGCCTTTCGTGAAGGGATGGATTTAGAGAGTAAAATGCGAGGCTGCGCGAATGGCCGCAGCGTTGAGTTCCACGCTGACAGTCTCGAGATAGCGGCAGGGCTGGTGCGCGACGCAAAAACAAAGAAAGTCTTCCAGTGGCCAAAAGGGATGAAGTGTATGTTTAGTCCGTGTCCCGCGACACCTTACAGCGCGATTAAGCTAGCGCAGCAGACTTATGCTAAGAAGAAAGCTGCATGGGACGAAATTGCTATTGAGCGGAGTATTGCTCGATTAGATGGGCAGGAGGTAAAGCCTCGGCTTCCATAAACAATGTCTGAAGCACATGATCGTGTTATAGATGAAGTACTAGCTAAACTCGATGGAAAACAGCCCCCTATGAGGATTTGTCGCGATTGCATATACGCCAAGCCAAAGCTGTTTTTCTTTTGGCAGAACGCTGTATGCTTGCGAACGTACAATGAAAAAGTAAACGCAGTTACGGGAGAAAAGACAGTAAAATACAACACATGCAAGATTGAACGCACTGGATCTGGCGCGTGTGGAGCTTTTGGGCATAACTTCGAACGAAAGGAAGGTAAATGAACAGTGAACTTCAACAAACACTGACGGTACTACTAAGTAGCTGGGAATGCCGGATATTCCTGGTCGGGTGGAGCATCTGGTTTATTCTTGATGCTGGAATGAAGCTTTACATGCTTCCACTAAAACACAGTCTTCAACAACTTGAGATCGAAAAACTGAAAAGGGAGGTTAGGTCGAGATAATGAAGGTAACACAAGTACAGCAACACATCGAGACGTTGTACAAGGCTGGATGCCGGCACACGCTCTTCCTGCAAGGATCGCCAGGCATTGGAAAGTCGGAATCAACCAAGAACGCAGCCACGGAGCTGGGTGCGTACTTCATGAAAGAAGAACCGAATAGCAAGTTCGGTTTTGAGCAGTGGCAGGCAACAATTGAGGATCCACTCGAACTGCCCGGTTTGCCGACAGTACGTGGTGACAGGGCTGTGCGAGTGCCGTTTGCGGACAAGATTCCACAGGAAGGACGCGGAATCCTCTGCATTGACGAAATCAATTCAGCTTCAACGCTGACTCAGTGCTCGCTGTACTCGTTGGTTTGGGACAGGAAGCTTGGTGGTTGCAAGTTGGGCGATGACTGGATGATCGTCGCAACCGGCAACTCGGACAAGGATCGCGCAGTAACTCAGCGCATTCCGACGCCGCTGGTCAGCAGAATGGAGCACATTGAAATTGAACCTGACCACGACGGGTGGATTGTGTGGATGGCTGTGCGGGGTGGACATGAATCGGTTCGAGCTTTCGTGAAAGCGCGACCGGACTTGTTCACTAACTTCAAGCCCGATGTCCCGGGACCG
>Ga0335069_10016503_pt1 | contig 10292 bp, 8 predicted proteins | sample Lox_Sample_11_FD_206714 | JGI IMG/M metagenome (GOLD analysis project Ga0335069, IMG submission 206714) | Soil microbial communities from Loxahatchee National Wildlife Refuge, Florida, United States - Lox_Sample_1.1 | ecosystem: Environmental > Terrestrial > Soil > Wetlands | place: USA: Florida...
TGCGGCTTGATGCACGCCAGGTTGTGCTCGAGCTGCTCGACGGTTTGCAGGTTGCGCTCGTCCGACTTGCCCGACGGGTCGCCGACCATCCCGGTGGCCCCGCCGGCCAGTGCGATGGGGTGGTGGCCGGCCTGTTGGAAGCGGCGGAGGGCGAACAGCGGGACGAGGTTGCCGACGTGCAGCGAGTCGGCGGTGGGATCGAAGCCGCAGTACAGCGTCAGCGGCCCGGCGGCGAGGCGCTGGGCGAGCGCGTCGCGGTCGGTGCAGTCGGCGTACAGTCCGCGCCAGTCGAGTTCGGCCAGGATGTCGGTCATGGGTCGGCGCGAGTTAACGAGGCGCAGCCGGGCCGACGCAAGCGTGCAGTGGGCGGGGCCAGGGCGGGCTTATGCCGTAGGCCCGGCGGCCAGTAACGGAGCTCATACCGCCGAAAATGGGTTGCGGCACCCGAGCGGGCGCCTCTATTTTTCGACTCCTGCCCGGAAAGACCCGGGGTCGACGAACCTCAACCTGGAATCCTCCCACCCATGCCTCTCGCAACCGGCGCCAAGGCGCCCGATTTCACCCTCAAGACCAAGGCCCCGGAAGGCCTCAAGGACGTCAAGCTGAGCGACAATTTCGGAAAAAAGCAGACCGTGCTGCTGTTCTTCCCCCTGGCGTACACCAGCGTGTGCACCCAGGAGATGTGCGACCAGTCCTCCGGCCTCGGCGACTACGAGAAACTCAACGCCAGCGTCCTCGCCATCAGCGTCGACAGCCCGTTCGCGCAGGAGGCCTGGGCCAAGGCGAACCAGATCAAGCTGACGCTGCTGAGCGACCTGAACAAGACCGTGACCAAGGCCTACGACGTCCTCTTTCCGATGCTCGCGGGCGTGGGCGACACCGCGGCCCGCGCGGCGTTTGTCATCGGCCGGGACGGCGCGATCAAATACGCCGAGCAGACCCCGACGCCCAAGGACCTGCCGAATTTCGCCGCCATCAAGGCCGCCCTCGCGCAGGGCTGAGCGGCGGAATGCCGGGCCGAATCCGGTCCGGTTCCGGCCGCCGCGCCTCAGTCTCCCGCCTTCCGACTTTTTCATGTCCCTCCCGAATTCGTTCAACACCCTGCAGACCTTCGCGGGCGGCAGGAAGTTCTATTCGCTCCCGGCGCTGGCCCAGGCCGGCCTGAATGTTTCCCGGCTGCCGGTGAGCCTCCGGCTGGTGCTCGAGTCGGTGCTGCGCAATTGCGACGGCAAGCGCGTGCTCGAGTCGAACGTGCGGGAACTGGCGTCGTGGAAGCCGAACGAGCCGCGGACCGCCGAGATCCCGTTCGTGGTGGCGCGGATCGTCCTGCAGGACTTCACCGGCGTGCCGCTGCTGGTCGATCTCGCCGCCATGCGCTCCGCGGTCGCGAAAATGGGCAAGAACCCGAAGATCATCGAGCCGCTCGTGCCGGTCGACCTCGTGGTCGATCACTCGGTGCAGGTGGATTTTGCCGGCTCGGCCGAGGCGCTGCAGAGGAACCTCGAGCTGGAGTTCACCCGCAACCGCGAGCGCTACCAGTTTCTCAAATGGGGCATGCAGGCCTTCGACACGTTCAAGGTCGTGCCGCCCGGCATCGGCATCGTGCACCAGGTCAACCTCGAGTACCTGGCCAAGGGCGTGCTCTCCGCCTCGCGGGAAGTGGCCAATCACAAATCGCAAGACGCAGATCTCAGATCTGAAATCTTCTTCCCCGACACGCTCGTCGGCACGGACTCGCACACCACGATGATCAACGGCCTCGGCATTGTCGGCTGGGGTGTCGGCGGCATCGAGGCCGAGGCGGGCATGCTCGGCCAGCCGGTCTACTTCCTCACGCCCGACGTCGTCGGCGTGCACCTCACCGGCGCCCTCCGCGAGGGCGTGACGGCGACGGATCTCGCGCTGACCGTCACCCAGCTCATGCGTAGGACGAAGGTGGTCGGGAAGTTCGTCGAATTCTTCGGCCCCGGCGCCGCGGCGCTGCCGGTGGTGGACCGCGCGACCATCGCCAACATGGCGCCCGAATACGGCGCGACGATGGGCTTCTTCCCGATCGACGCCGAGTGCACGCGCTACCTGCGCGCGACCGGCCGCGACGAGAAGCTGGTGGAGGTTTACGAGGCCTACTACCGGGCCCAGGGTCTGTGGGGCATCCCGCAGAAGGGCGAGATCGACTACTCGCAGGTGGTCGAGCTCGACCTCGGCACCGTCGTGCCGAGCGTGGCCGGGCCGAAGCGGCCGCAGGACCGGATCGAGCTGCCGAAGCTCAAGGAGAGCTTCGTCGGCGCCTTCGCGAAGCCCGTCGCCGAAAACGGCTTTGGCAAGAAGGCCGAGGAGTTCTCGACCGTGAAGGCCGAGATCAACGGCACGAAGGTCGGCCACGGCTCGGTCCTCATCGCGGCGATTACCAGCTGCACCAACACCTCGAACCCGAGCGTCATGCTCGCCGCCGGGCTGCTGGCCAAGAAGGCGGTGGAGAAGGGCCTGAAGCCCAACCCGGTCGTCAAGAGCTCGCTCGCCCCCGGCTCGCGCGTGGTCACCGATTACCTCAACCGGACCGGCCTGACCCCGTACCTCGACCGGCTGGGCTTCCAGACCGTGGGTTACGGCTGCACCACCTGCATCGGCAACTCCGGCCCGCTGGCCGCGCCGGTGGAGGAGGCGGTGGTCAAGCACGACCTGGTCGCGGCGTCCGTCCTGTCCGGCAACCGCAACTTCGAGGCCCGTGTCCACCAGAACATCAAGTCGAACTTCCTCATGTCGCCGCCGCTGGTCGTCGCCTTCGCGCTCGCCGGCCGCGTCGACGTCGACCTGAGCCGGGAACCCATCGGCCGGGGCGCGGCCGGCGACGTCTACCTGAAGGACATCTGGCCGAGCCTGCAGGAGATCCGCGACCAGATGTCGGCCGCGCTCAAGCCCGAGGTCTTCCGCCGGCTCTACGCCGACTTCGCGGCGCAGAATCCGAAGTGGAACGAGATCCCGTCGTCGACCGGGGACGTCTATGCGTTCGATCCGCAGTCGACCTACATCCAGGAGCCGCCGTTCTTCACCAACTTCGGCCTGCAGCCGGGCACGATCGCCGAAATCCGCGGCGCGCGTGTGCTCGGGATTTTCGGCGACTCGGTGACGACCGACCACATCTCGCCGGCCGGCGCGATCAAGAAGACCTCGCCCGCGGGCAAGTACCTGCTCGAGCACGGGGTCGCCTTCGAGGACTTCAATTCGTACGGCTCCCGCCGCGGCAACGACCGCGTGATGACGCGCGGCACCTTCGCCAACGTCCGGATCAAGAACCTCATGCTCGGGGGCGAGGAGGGCGGCAACACCCTCGGGCCGGACGGGGCCAAGACCTCGATTCACGACGCCGCGCTGGCCTACCAGCGGGCCGGCACACCGCTGATCATCTTCGCCGGCCAGGAATACGGCACCGGCTCGTCCCGCGACTGGGCGGCCAAGGGCACCAATCTGCTCGGCGTGAAGGTCGTCGTGGCCCAGAGCTTCGAGCGCATCCACCGCTCCAACCTCGTGGGCATGGGCGTGCTGCCGCTGCAGTTCAAGGACGGCGCCACCGCCGCGACGCTCAAGCTCGACGGGTCCGAGACGTGCGACGTCCTTGGCCTCGGACCGGGACTGAAACCGCAGCAGGACCTCGCGCTCCGGATCAAGCGCCGGGACGGCTCGGTCAGTGACATTCAGGTGACGTGCCGCATCGACACGCCCATCGAGATTGATTATTACCAGCATGGGGGCATTTTGCCCTATGTTCTCCGGCAGATTGTGTCGAAGAACTGAGCGCCCCGCGTCATGCCCGACACCACGAACAAGCCGGTCTTCCTGGTCGACGCCTACGCCGACCCGGTGGTCGTGCGCATCGAAGGCCGGGCGTCCTTCATGAACAGCGGCTGCCTGAAGGACTTCTTCGGGGAGATGATCCGGCAGGGCAAGTCGCGCTTCGTGGTCGACTTCCAGCTCTGCACCAGCATGGACAGCACCTTTCTCGGCGTGCTGGCCGGCGGCGCGCTGGAGCTGCGCAAGCTGAACCCGCCGGGCGCGCTCACGCTCGCGCGGGTGGGGGAGCGCAATCTGGAGCTCATCCGCAACCTCGGCCTGCACCGGCTGGCCACGGTCGATTCCGGCACGGCGGCGGTCGGCGCCGGCGCGCAGGCGCTGACGGACAAGGCGCGGAGCGAGATCGAGAACGCCCGGCTGGTGCTGGAGGCGCACGAGCACCTCGTGGCCACCGACTCGGCCAACGCGGCGAAGTTCCAGGACGTGCTGGCCTTCCTGCGGAACCGGGTGGGCTCGCGGTAGCCGGCCCCGGCGGCAGAACTAATTTGCCCGGCGGACGCCGTCCCGGATAGTCTGCGGCATGCTTTTCCTCCTGCTCGGCGTCTTCCTCGGGGCGGCGCTGGTCTACGCCTCATACTGGCGGGCGCGGCAGCAGGCCGCCCGGATCGAGGAGGAGCGCCTTTCCCTGCTGGAGGAACGCGCCATCGTGCTCGACTTCATGCACAACATGGTCGACGCCGTGGGCGAACGGCTGACCCGCGACGAGCTCTTCCAGCGCATCGTCCACGCCTCGATCCTGAGCACCGGAGCGCTCAGCGCCTGCATCTTCGAGAAGGGGGCGGACCACCTGATGCGCGGCGTGGCCGTCGAGGGCCTGTTCCCGCCGCACCGGCCGATCGCCGACGCCGCCAAGCTGCAGATGGGCTCGCGGGCCAAGCTCATCGAGCAGGTGCTGCGCTCCGAGTCGTTTCCGGTCGGCGACGGCATCGTCGGCCGCGTCGCCGCCACCGGGGAGGGCGAGCTGATCGTCGACGCGTCCGCGGACCCGCGCATCGTGAAGCACGACGACCCGGCGCTGACGGTCCGCTCGGTGATCGCCGCGCCGATCAAGGTCCGGCAGCGGCTCATCGGAGTGCTCTGCGTGTGCAACGCGGCGGATGGGCTGCCCTTCAGCCAGACCGACTATTCGCTCGTGGCCGCGCTCGCCGAGCAGGCCGGTCTGGCGGTGCACAACGCCGACTTCATCGCGCTGCAGGTGGAGAAGCAGCGCCTCGACGTCGACCTGGCGCTGGCCGGCGACGTCCAGCAGATGCTCCTGCCGCCCGGCATGCCCGCGGTCGCCGGGCTCGACCTCGACGCGCGCTACTTCGCGGCGCAGAAGGTGACGGGCGACCTCTACGACGTGTTTCCGCTGGACGGTTCGCGGCTGGCGGTGGCGGTGGCGGATGTCGCGGGCAAGGGTGTCTCGGCCTCGCTGCTGATGGCGATCTGCCGCACGCTGCTGCGCGAGATCGCGCCGCGGCACGAGTCGCCGGCGCAGGTGCTGGCCGAACTGAACCGCAAGCTCGCGGGCGAGATTCGCAGCGGGATGTACATCACGCTGGTCTACGCCGTGGTCGACCCGGCGGCGGCGCGGGTCACCTTCGCCCGGGCCGGGCACGAGCGGCCGCTGTTCTCCCGGCTCGACGCGGCCAGCGGGCAGCACCTGAGCGAATATCCGGATTCGGAGGGCATGCCGGTCGGACTGGTCGACCCGGCGATGTTCGGGGAGGTCATCGCAGACCGCGTCCTGCCCTTCGCTCCCGGCGACGTGCTCGTGCTCTACACCGACGGGCTGACCGAGGCGCCGAACGACGAGGACAAGGAGTTTGGCGGCGCGCGGCTGGCGGACGCCCTGCGCGACTCGCGCGGCGGCGGTGCCCGCGCGATCAACGACGCGGTGGTCGCCGCAGTGCGGCGCTTCACCGGGAACTCCGGCCTGCGCGACGACTTCACGCTGCTGACGATCAAGCGCCTTTGATCCGGGCGGGGACGGCGGCGGTCCCGGTACATCGGGCGCTCTTGGGCGCCGGAACAGCTTGAGGCCGGGGAGTGCCCGTCCGCGCCGGCGCCCGACCGCGGATCAATCAAAACGGCGAACGGCTCCGCAACCGGTGTAGTCGATCCTCGACGGTGGAAACATTCCCACAGCGCGCCGCGGGGGCTCCCGGCAGCGCATGGGACGCCGCCCGGCCAGTTTCGCAAGTGCGGGACTCTGCCGGACGCCCGCGGAATCTCCGGTGCTCGCCCCGGGGAAGTGGCGCGGGCGGACGAGCGGCGTTCACACCGGGGGGCTGCAACCGCCTGCCAGGGCTGGATCACCAGCGGTTCGGTTTTTTGGGGGGTTGCCGTTGGACCACTTTGGTGGCAAGAAATCCCCATTGCCTTTCCCCCCTCGGCACCTAGTCGTTGGGCGCCATGTCCGCGTCCCCCACGCCCGCGTCCGCCCCCCGCCTCGCCCAGCCCGATGCCTCCGGGCATTTCGGCCCCTACGGCGGCGTGTTCGTGCCGGAGACGCTGATGACGGCGCTCCAGGAGCTGGGCTCGGCCTATGAGGCGGCGAAGCGCGACCCGGAGTTCCAGGCGGAGCTGGACCGGATGCTGCGCGAGTATGCCGGCCGGCCGACCGAGCTGTACCTGGCGGAGCGACTGACCCGGCACTGCGGCGGGGCGAAGATCTATTTCAAGCGCGAGGACCTGCTGCACACCGGCGCCCACAAGATCAACAATGCGCTCGGCCAGGCGCTGCTGGCCCGCCGGATGGGCAAGCGGCGGATCATCGCCGAGACGGGCGCGGGACAGCACGGGGTCGCGACCGCCGCGGTCTGCGCCAAGTTCGGCTTCGAGTGCACGGTCTACATGGGCGCGGTCGACATGGAGCGGCAGGCGCTGAACGTCTTCCGGATGCGGTTGATGGGCGCGAAGGTCGTGGGCGTGGAGGCCGGGCAGAAGACCTTGAAGGAGGCGATCAACGAGGCGATGCGCGACTGGGTGACGAACGTCCGCACGACGCACTACATCCTGGGCTCGGCGCTCGGGGCGCATCCGTATCCGATGATGGTGCGGGACTTTCACCGCGTGATTGGCCGCGAGCTGCGGGAGCAGATCCTGGCGCGCGAAGGCCGGCTGCCCGACGAGATCGTCGCCTGCGTCGGCGGCGGCTCCAACGCGATCGGCGCGTTCTTCGAGTTTCTCGATGACCCGGCCGTGCGCCTGACCGGCGTCGAGGCCGGCGGCCGCGGGCTCCGGCGCGGCGACCACGCGGCGCGCTTCGAGGGCGGGAAGCTCGGCGTGTTGCAGGGCTGCAAGACCTTCATCCTCCAGGACCCCGACGGCCAGATCGAGCTCACGCACTCGGTGAGCGCCGGGCTCGACTATGCGGCGATCGGGCCCGAGCACGCGTATTACCGGGACCGGCAGCGGATCAGCTACGCCCACGCCGCGGATGACGAGGTGCTCGGGGCCTTCCAGCTCTGTTCGCGGCTCGAGGGCATCATTCCCGCCCTCGAGTCGGCGCACGCGCTCGTTTATGCCGTAAAGCGGGCCCGGGAGCTGCGCCCCGACCAGGTGCTGGTGGTGAATCTGAGCGGCCGGGGGGACAAGGATGTTCAGCAGGTCGCGGCCATACTGCCGCGACCTGGAAAAGAAGGGCCAGGTGACAAGTGACAAGACCATGGCCAACACAGCAGGGGATTTGGTAGGGCGGACGTACGCGTTTGCCCGAGCGACTCGGGTGCTCGGAAATCAGACACCCAGATCCACCTCGAACTTCGAGGATGCGCGACTGCTCGTGCGCGCTTAAGGTTCCGTCGCAGCCAACCACCTTGAGGCGCAGGCGGGGGTGAGCCGGAAAGATTTCTTTTTCCGAATCAAGGTCTGCCGCAAGGAATCGCGGGAGTCCGGCCTGTGGCTGGAGTTGCTGGAGGTGGGCGGCGACGCGAAACCGTCCGACGAGCGCGCGGCATCTGCGCGGGGCGGATAAGCTGAAGCGAATCTTTTCGGCGATCGCGGCCCAGGAGGGCGAAGGGTTATGGGCGAGAATTTCCCGACTCTTGCCACTTGGCTCTTGTTCCCTGTTACTTCCTCCATGAACAGCATGACCGGCTACGGCCGCGGCTCCGCGGGCCTCGGCGCCCATACCGTCACGGCCCAGGTGAATTCCGTCAACCGCCGCGGGCTCGACCTGAGCGTCGACCTGCCGGCGGCCTGGGAGTCGCTGGAGTCGGCGGCGGCGGAGACGGTCCGCCGGTTCGTCACCCGCGGCAAGGTGCACGTGGTGATCGAGGCCGACGGCGGCGCCGGCACGGCCGACTGGGACGATGCCGCGGTCGCGGACACGCTCGCGCGGCTCAAGGCGCTGGCGGCGACGCAGGGCGTGGCGTTCCATCCGACGACCGAGCTGTTGTGGCAGATTGCGCGGGCCGAGGGCGGAGACGCCCGGCTGCCCGAACCGGCGCACGCCTGGCCCGCGATCGAGAAGGCGCTGCTGGCGGCGCTGCGCGGGCTCGCGGCCATGCGGGCGAAGGAGGGCGAGACGCTGCTGATCGATTTTCTCGGACGGCTGGAAAAGCTGCGGGGGGAGGTCGACGCGATCGCCGCGCGCGGCACCCAGGTGGCCGGAAGTTACCGCGAGCAGCTCCACCAGCGCCTGCGGGCGGCCGGTCTCGAGCTCGACGTCAACGACGAGCGCGTGCTCAAGGAAGTGGCGCTGTTCGCCGACCGGTCCGACATCACGGAGGAGGTCACCCGGCTGCGCAGCCACCTTGGGCAGCTGGCCGAGCTGCTGCGCGGTGAGGGCGAGGTCGGGCGCAAGGCCGAGTTCATCCTGCAGGAAATCGGACGCGAGATTCACACGCTCGGCAGCAAGGCCAACGACCTCGCGATCAGCCAGCGCGTGATCGAGTTCAAGAACGAGCACGAGCGCGTCCGCGAGCAGATCGCCAACGTCGAATAATCCCCGCCGCGCGGCACCGGCGGCCGTCAGAACTCGAAGCCCCACGTCCGCTTGGCATACCCGTAGGTCACGGGCTTCACGCCGGCGAGGAGTTTCAGGGAGTCGTCCGGGAGGAACTTCGCCGCGAAGGCCGCGACGTCGCGGTCGTAGTCGGCGAGCAGGCGGGCCTTCACCTCCGGTTGGACGAACGAGTACTGGAGCGAGTTGCGGCCGAGCTGGACGATCTCGTCCCAGGTCAGGTTGAAGGTCGTGACGGCGGTGTAGTATTCGTCGGTCAGGTTGGAGTCCCACATCCCGCGGTCGTCGGTGTTGAGGCACACGGGCACCCCGGTCCGCAGGTACTCGGGGAAGGGGTGTTTCGTCAGGTCCGGCGTGTACTGCAACAGGCGGTTGGAGATGAGGTTGACCTCGACCAGCACGCGGCGGGTTTGCTGCAGGAGAAGGAGGGTGGCCGGATCCTGGATCAGGTTGACGCCGTGGCCGATCCGGCTCGCCCCGAGCAGCAGCGTGTCGCGGATGTGCGAGTCCGGTCCGTCCATCTCGCCGGCGTGGATCGACAGCGGCACCTCCGGGTGGCGCCGGCGGAGCGCGCGGAAGGTCTCGAGGAACCGCAGGGGAAAGCCCTGGCCGTTTTCCTCGATGCCCGCGAGGTTGAGCCCGACCCAGAGATCGCGGTGGGTGTCGACAAACTCATAGAGCCGCTCCACGCGCTGCTCCGCATCCGGCGCGAACCGCAGGGCGGTGCACTGGAAGCGCACGGTCACGCCGGTGGCGCGGGCGTCGGGCTGTTCGAGACGGGCGCGCAGCCGGGCCACGCCGTCCTCCGCGCCGATCGGCCGCCCGTCGTTGTCGAAAAAGCCCAGCGGGTCCTGCTGGGTCTCGAGGTAGCGGACGCCCTCGGCGCCGAAGGCGCGCAGGTTGTCGACCAGGATCGTGCCGATGACGTCGGCGCTGCGGAACAGCTCGCCGATCCTCGGCCAGATCCAGGTGAAAAACTCGTCCCGGCCCTCGCCGGGACGGTCGAGCCGGAGCGAATCCAGCCAGGCCTGTTTCTGCGCGGGCGTGAGCTCGTCGAGGCGCGCGTAGTCGGCCCGCAGGGCGGGCTCGAGCTGGTCGTAGGTGTGCCGGCGGATCGTCCGGAAAAGGACGGGCGGCACGCCCGGTTCGGCGGGGGCGGTGAAGCGGACGCGGGTGTAGAAGGTGTCGCCGCCGTTGCGCGCCGGGTCGGTCGCGGCCGCATACCACCACTCGGACCGGACCGCGCCGCCGAGGTGGTTGTGCAGGTCGCCGCCCTTGGGCAGCGCGTAGAGCAGGGTGTAGAGTTCGACGGGCGTGGCGTGGCGCTTGATCGCCTCGAAGCGCTCCGCGAATCCGCTGGCGAGGGCGGCCGGCGCGAGCACCGCCGTCAGCAGGGTCGTGACCAGGCGTCGCATGGCGCGACAGGCTGCCCGGAGCGGCGGCCGCGGCAAACCTTTTTCCCGCCGCCACCCGGCAAAACGGGCTGGTCGGA
>Ga0335069_10016504_pt1 | contig 10292 bp, 9 predicted proteins | sample Lox_Sample_11_FD_206714 | JGI IMG/M metagenome (GOLD analysis project Ga0335069, IMG submission 206714) | Soil microbial communities from Loxahatchee National Wildlife Refuge, Florida, United States - Lox_Sample_1.1 | ecosystem: Environmental > Terrestrial > Soil > Wetlands | place: USA: Florida...
GTTTTGAAACGCGGAAACGGGCGGATCGAGTTGGCACGGGTTGTGGCGCTGCCATCGGGTCCCGCGGGAATCGTGTTGACTCACGATGGCAAGCTCCTGATCGCCGCCGCAGGCACCTCCGTCGTGATTTTAGATGTCGAACGCATGATCAACGGCGCGGAGATGCCGATTGCCGGCACGTTCAGCGGAGCCGACTTCGGCCTCAGTGTTTACGTCAACGTCACTTCCGACGACAGGCTGCTGTTTGTCAGCCAGGAAGCGGCGCAGAAGATAACTGTAATTGACCTCGGGCGGGCGCGGCAGAGCGGGTATCGGCCCGATGCGATTATCGGAAACATTCCCGTTGGGACCTCGCCCATCGCGCTTACGTTTTCGACGGATGGAAGGTGGTTGTACACGACGAGCGAGGGCGCGGCTCCCGATTGGAATTGGCCGAAGGCCTGCAAGCTGGAGGGTCCGCCCCCGAGCCAGGCGCTGATCGCTGAGCGTAAGGCTTCCGTGGAGCGCCAAATCGCGGCTTTACAAGCGCAACAGGCGAACGCCTCAGACAAAGGGAAAGCTCAGTTGCAGGAGCGAATCGATTTCATCAAGGCCACGGTCTCCGATGACCCCGCATCGGCGCCTCTGGTGAATCCTGAAGGCGCGGTGGTGGTGGTGGATGTGGCGCGCGCGAGAACGAACCCGGCGGAGTCGGTCGCCGGACGAATTCCCGCCGGTTGCAGCGCGGTGCGGATGGCGATCTCTCCGGACGGCAGCCGAATCTACGTCACCGCGCGGAACAACAATGCCGTGGGGGTGTTCGACACGGGGAAGCTATTGTCAGACCCGACTCATGCCCGTTTGGGAACGGCGGCGGTGGGAGAGGCTCCGGTGCCGGTCGCCGTGATCGATCATGGCGGCAAAGTGGTGGTGGGAAACTCGAATCGATTCGGCGGCACAAATGCCCCGCAGACGCTTACTGTTTTGGACGCGGCCAAGATGGAGCAGGCGGGGGCCGATGCCATGCTGGGCGCGATTCCTTCGGGAGCTTTCCCGCGAGAGTTCGGCATTTCCTCTGACGGCCAAACGCTGTTTCTGACCAACGCCGGTTCGAGCTCGCTTCAGGTGATGGATATCGCGCGGTTGCCGATTGAACCTGCTCGCCAGACGCGGTGAGAGCAAAAGCCTCTTGACATTCGGCTACACCTGCGACAGACTGTAGCAGTTAAATGGCATCTAAACCGAACGCGCCCCGGAAAGCCCTCAGCGGCCTCGAGCATCAGCTCATGGAGATTTTGTGGAAGGGCGGTCCGGCCACGGCCGAGGGGATTCGCGAGGCTCTGGCTCCGAAGCATGCACTGAAAGATTCGAGCGTGCGCACGATCCTGAGCCGGTTGGAGGAGAAGGGCTACGTCAAGCACACGCAGCACGGGAAGGCTTTCATGTATACCGGCGTGGAGCAGCGGCAAAACGTAGCGGTGCGGGCGGTGCGGCAGATTCTGGACCGGTTCTGCGATGGATCGGTGGAGCAGTTGCTGCTCGGGCTGGTGGAAAACGAAGTGGTGGATAAGGCGGAGTTGGAGGAACTGGTTCGCAAGATCGGAAAGACCAAATCAGGAAAGACGGGGAAATGACATGCTCCCTTACTTTGCAGAGGTGTCGGTTCGAGTGTTGGCATTGGCGCTGATTGGATTTGCCTTTGCATGGAAACGTTCGGCGGCAGTACAGCATGCGGTGTGGACCACGGTGTCGTGCGGGATGCTGGCGCTGTTCGCGTTTGGCTCGGCGCTGCCGAGGCTGCCACTGAAGGTGTTGCGGGCGCTGCCTGAACGGGGGTCGCTGGAGCAAGTCACGCCGGTTCCCGTGAGGCACTTCCAGCTTCCGGCAATGACCGGTGCGGCGTCCATAAGCGACGCGCAAGAGCCGATTCACGATTCAGCGCCGGTGCATCGCGAGATCGATTGGGTTGCGCTGGGGTATGGGGCCGTGGCGCTCGCGTTTCTACTGCGATTCGCACTGGGGGCGCTCTTGGCGCGGAGGCTGGTCAAGCATAGCGCGCTCATGGGCGGATTCCGCGAATCGGAACGGATCACGGTACCGCTGACGGTGGGTTGGTTCCGTCGCGAGATTTTATTGCCGCTCGACTGGCGGGATTGGGATCGCGTCAAGCTCGACGCGGTGCTGGCGCATGAAGGGGAACATGTCAGGCGGCGCGATGGGCTGATCGCCGCGATCGCTGGGATCAACCGCTCGATCTTCTGGTTTCATCCGCTGGCGTGGTGGCTGGAGCGGAGACTTGGTTTACTGGCCGAGCTCGCTTGCGACGAAGCGTGCATCGCGGCGATCGGAGATCCCGAACAGTACGCGAGCCTGCTGATCGAGATGACGCAGGTGGTCGACGTATCGCGCGGACGGTTGCGCGAGCATGCGCTGGCGATGGCGGGCGGTTCGCGGATCGGCATGAGGATCCGTTCGATTTTGAAGGAGGGGCGGAGGTTTTCCAAGGGTGTGAGCCGGATGGGTTGGGCTGCGATCATAGTGGGCGGGATTCCGCTGGTCTGGGCAGCGGGCACGATCACGTTGGATCGTCAGGTTGCGCCGTTACCGTTGCGAGTTCCGCTCTTGAATACGCCGAAACCGCCGGCGCAGGTCGCTCAGGCACGGCCGTCGGCGCCGGCTACGAAGGCGCCCGCACCTGTCGCGCCTGCGCAGTTTGAGGTCGCTTCTATTAGGCCGACGCTGGCCCCCGGTTTCAGGGACAGCTTCACCATGCATCCCGGCCGGGTGGAGATCGCGAACGTCAGCTTGCAGCGCCTGATGGAGTACGCATTCAGGCTGCCACAGAAGCAGGTGGATGGGCCAACGTGGCTGCACCATTGGGGCGGGCCGCACTTCGACGTCATAGCCAAGCTGCCGCAGGGCGCCACAGCGGATCAGATACCGGAGATGATTCGAGCGCTGCTGGTGGACCGGTTCAAACTGGTCTACCATCTGGAGCACAGGGAGCAGAACATCGATGTGTTGGCGATCGCCAAGGGCGGGCTGAAGTTGGAACAGGTTGAGTCGCCGCCTGCGGCCGCCTCATCGGCTGACCCAGATGCTCCGGCGAGCATGCAGACTATCAATGGCCTGCTGACGCCGGTCAATTCCAAGAACGACGCCATCGGGGATTCCGATGGCTTCGTGCACAAACAATCAGCAAGCATCATCCATTGGGATTTCGCCAGTACAACCTTCGAAATCCTCGCGAGGCAATTGGCAGAGGAGTTCCAGCGGCCCGTGGTGGATATGACCGGAGTCAAAGGGCGATATCACGTCGTACTGGACGTAAAGATCCCGATAGTGGACCCCTCTCCCGCGCCTATTACACTCGATCAGCTCGAAGAGCAGGTAACAGAACTGCGGAACCACTTCAACACAGAGCTTCAGAAGGCCGGGCTTCAGTTGGAGATGCGCAAGCTTCCGGTCGAATACGTGGTGGCAGACAAAGTGGAGCAGAAGCCAACGGACAATTGATCACGCTCCGGAGACGGGGGCGACTAGGATTATTTGTGTCGGGGTTTGCGAGCCGCCGTCGGGTTCGATGGAAACGGCGACGGCGTAGAGAGAATCGATGGGGCCGTTGAGGATGTGCATGGCTCCGCCCTGGGCTGTCGACTGGAAAATGCCGGCGGGGCGGGGGGCGCTGGTCTTGGTGGGGATCACCCACATCTCATAGGTTTTGCCGGACGGAAGCGCGGGGAAGTTCGCCCCGATCAAAAGCACGCCGGAACTCGGATTGACGAAAATGTTTCCGTGCGGAGGCTGGGGCTGGCCGGCTCCAAAGACGACCTGTTTTGTTTCGGGCTGGTTCAGGAAGGCAAATGCTTGAAGCAGGCGGTCGCGATCGGCTTCGACTTGAATCGCTTCGCGGCGGGCTTCGGCGAGCTCCGCGGCGCGGCGGCGTTCCTGCACGCTCAGCCACAGCGCGAGCACCAGCATCAGTGCGGCGGCGAACGCTCCGAGCCATCCCCAGCCGGAGCGCTCGATTCCAAACGACGCCAGCACGCGGCGCTTGAGCCGGGCGGGCGGGACGGCGGCGGGAGTCGAGGAGAGCATCAAGGCGTTCAGCGCGAGGGCGTCGTTGAGCCTGCCCTGGCAGGTCTGGCAGCCGCGAGCGAGATGTGTTTCGATCTCGCCGCGCTCCTCGTCTTCGAGAGCGCCGAGGGCGTAGAGTTCGAACGCGTCTTGTAAGTCGTCGCAAGTCATTTTGGGCAGGTCATGTCAGGCGATCGCCATCCCCGATAGCTGCTCCCGCAGGGCGCGGAGGGCCGTTCGCGCCCAGGTTTTCACGGTTCCCAGCGGCTGCTTCAAACGGTCCGCGATTTCGGTTTGGGACAAGCCTTCGTAGTAGGCCAGCTCAATGACTTCTTTCTGAGCGGGCGTGAGCTTGCCCATGGCTTCCTGAATCCGGCGAGCGCGGTCGATGCCGAGCGCACTGTCCTCAAAGTTGGAAAAAAGCTTGGGGTTCTCGATTCGGTCAAGCGCGAGGGATCCGGCCGACATGCGGCCGTCGACGGAGCGAAGGTGATCGATGGCGCGGTTTCGGGCTACGGTGAGAATCCAGGGCCCTAGAGCTCCGCGCTCCGGATCGAAGGACATGGCGCGATTCCAGACGCGAAGGAAGGTTTCTTGAACCAGATCTTCTGCCACGGCAGAGTCGCGAACGACGCGGTAGATGAGGGAGTATGCCAGGCGCCCGTACTGGTCGTAAAGGGCGGAAATGACGTGGGGATCGCGGGCGCGGAGGCGATGGGCAAGGGCGGCGTCGTCCTTGAATCGCGAGGCGACTTCAAGGATCGCGAAGGCCGCGCCGGCCGAGAGCAGCTTCCACCAACTCATCACACGTGACCTTTCATATGGGTAGGAACTTACAACATCCTACTCGTTTATACGTGGACGCCGAGGGGACGGATGGAGCACTAGGGGATTATAACCCACGCTCCGGCGGATCTGTGATAATGATGTTCGCGTGTCGCGATTTAAGGAATTGGAATCCCGGCTGGAGGATACGGAGCGGCAGCTTCGCCTGCTCCAGAAGATCAGCCGCTATATGGCTAGGGAGGCTCCGCTTGCTACCGCTCTCGAAGGGGTGGTATCGCTGGTAGTAGAGTTCATGGCCTGCGATTCGTGCCTGCTGTATCTGCTGCAAGGCAATGAATTGGTGCTGTGCGCTTCCAATAATCCGCAGCCGGAAACGATCGGGCATGTTCGACTGAAGCTCGGTGAGGGTCTAACGGGATGGGTGGCGCGGGAGCGAAGGCTGCTGTCGATCTCCCGGGAGGCGTATCTCGATCCCAGGTTCAAGCTGTTTACGGATCTGCCTGAGGACACGTACGACTCGTTTCTGTCCGCGCCGGTGGTGGTGCGGAACCGCGTGACGGGCGTGATCAACGTGCAGCATCGCGCGCCTCATTTCCATAGCGGCGGAGAGATGGAGCTGCTAACGACGGTCGGGGAGCACGTCGGCGCGCTGGTGGCGCTGGCGCTGGGCGATCTTTCGAAGTTCGATGCGGCGGCGGCTTTGGATTTAGTGATGGCTCCGGCGCGGCGGGGCTGATTTAGGATGTGTGCGGGAAATGCGTTACTTTGCCTTCATACTTGCGGCGTGCGGTCTTGCGGCGATAAGCGCCGCGCTGGTTCCAGCGAAAACGGGTGAGCGCTGGACGCTCCAATATTTCTACGACGAGGAACGTTCGAAATTGGAACTCGTCGATCTGGCGTTTCCAACAGCGCAGCACGGGATCGCGGTGGGATGGACCGGCGATCCAACAAACGATAAGAAGGTCAAACCAACCGAGGTTCTGACGAACGACGGTGGCGCGCACTGGATGCTCGAGCCGCTGAAAGATGAGCCGCGGTCGATTTTCTTCCTGAACGATTCGCTGGGATGGATGGTGACCGAAGACGGGATCTGGGGCACCACGGAAGGCGGACTCAACTGGCGCAAGCTGTGCAATCAGCCGAAGCCGAACGAAAAGCTCGGCCCGGTGACGCCCGGCGGGTTGATATTACGGGTGTGGTTCTTGAGTGAGCAGCACGGGTACGCGGTCGGCTATCAGAAGACGATGCTTGAGACCAACGACGGCGGGAAGACTTGGAAGCCGGTTGAGGAAGCGGCGAAGCCGGCTGCGAATCCGGCGTTCACGGCCTACTCTCGAATCGTGTTCGACGGAGACCACGGGTTGGTTATCGGCGCAGCAATTCCTCCGCGGCGCGATCTGGGCCGCTTTCCTTCGTGGATGCAGCCCGATGTCGCAGCTAAGGCTCGCGCGGTGCCAAACGTGACGCTGCTGCTGGAGACGAGGGACGGCGGCCATACGTGGATGTCTTCAACGTCGTCGCTTTTTGGATTGGTGACTACCATTCGAATGGCGGGGAACCTCGGCCTGAACGTATTCGGTTTCGCGGAATCTTTTCAGTGGCCGTCGGAAGTGTACAGCATCGACTTCAGCACGGGCAAGAGCGTGAGCACCTTCCATGAGAAGAACCGCAGAGTGTTCGATGCGGCGGTGTTTCATGGCCCCTACGGAGTGCTGGCGGCGGTCGAGCCGCCCGGCCAGCTCAACACCGTGCCGATTCCGGGCAAGGTGAAGATGCTCCAGAGCACGGACTTGAACGAGTGGCAGGAAATGGACGTCGATTACCGCGCGGTGGCCACGGCGCTGTCGCTGGCCGGTCCCGATCGGGACCACCTGTGGGTCGCGACCGACACCGGGATGATTCTCCATTTGAGTAAGTAGGAACTTCCGGGCACGGTGGTAGAAGATACCATTGAACGCTCGAACCTCAGACGGCGAATCAATACCATGCGTGCTGGTACTCGAGATGCAGTAGGCTAGCGGTCATGTGGGGAAAAACTACCGATAGCGGCGCTAAGCCGCTGAACTTCACGCCGGCGCAAACTCCGGCTCCGAATCCGACGGCTGCTTTCGAGAGGAAGCAATCGCTGGCGGCTCCGCCGCGCCCAACGGCGTCACTCCAGGGCGCGTCAATGGGCAAGGAGACCAAGGTTAAAGGCGACATTTACAGCGAAGAGGATCTGTACTTCGACGGCACCATCGAAGGATCGCTGGAGGTGCGCGGGGTGCTGACGATCGGCCCGAACGGCAAGGTGAAGGCGAACGTGAAGGCGAAGGAGCTGGTGGTGAAGGGCTCGATTCACGGGGACGTGGAAGCGACCGACCGCATCTCCATCATGAACGGCGCGACCATCGTCGGCGACGTGAAGACGGCGGGGATCGTGATCGAGGACGGTGCGTACTTCAAGGGCGGGATCGACATCCTGCGGCCGGAATCCGCGAAGAAGACGGAGCCGATTGCGGTAGCAGCGAAGAGCGGGGCGTAAAGGCATCGAGACGGGTCTCGATGCCCGAGTTACGGGCAAGCTGGCCCGCATGAGTGCGCGCGCCACGCGAGCATCCGCCTGCCGGATCCTCCGGCGCAGAGTCCGGGTTACACTCAGCTCAAGATTTCCGCTTAGCACCCCTGCAGCCTATTGACGAACTCGCCGGCACAACGGAGCCTGGGGCGGTCGGACTGGCGAGTTCTCCCTCGTTTTGAGGGCCGCCCCGGCCCTGTGCCGGCTTCCATGAGAAGGCCGACTATGTCAACAAGATTTTGACGATCAGTCATCGATTGCTGCTTCGCCGACCAACGGGAGGCGCAACAGCGTCCCACCCTTTTTCCTTTCTTAGAAGAAAGGTTTTTTCTCCCCGCCGAATCGCCCTGCTTCCATTCGCACTCTGAGTGGAGCTGTGCTCCGGTGCTAGTTGGGGTCCTCAATTTGCTTATCGGGCGCTGCCATCTAATTGTCGAACTCCGCTCCGGTTGCCCGGACCGGGTTCCGCCGGCACCTCGCAGTCACCCGAACTCGGCGAGTTGATTCAAACCTGCAAACTCTAAGCTGCGGCTTGGCAGGAACGCGTCAGGCTGTTCCGCAACGGTTCATATACCTCGGCGGTCACCCACAAGCGGAGCAGCAGAATCCCTAGCTTGCGCGCCACTGCCACCACCGCTCGTTTCTTGGCATTCTTGCCGCCCCGCGAAGCCAACTTCAGTCCCCATCGCCGCAGATCCGTATCCGGCCCGCGCCACCCCAAAATGGAATGCGCACCTTGCACCAGCAGCATGCGCAGATAACGATCCCCTTCCTTGGTGATCCGCAATTGCGGCTCGCTCTGGCCCGACTGGCTGCGCTGGGGCCGCAAGCCCACATAGCAGCCCACATCCCGGCTCTTGGCAAACCGTTCCGGATCCTCCACTGTCAAAACGAACGTCAGCGCGATCAACAGTCCCACTCCCGCCACTTGCCGCAGAAGTTCAGTTTCCGGATAGCGTTCCCGGGCGATCTGCTCCAACCTTCGGTCCAATTGGTGAATTTTCCCAGTCAGCGATTCCACTTGCTCCAACAACGGTTCCAACGTCACCTGGAGCTCTGCCGGCAGCTCCTTCATTCGTTCCACTCCCATGCGATCGCTATCACAGGACGGCAAGCGCTTTCCCACAGACTTGCTCATCCCCCGCGCCGTGTTCACCAACTTACTGCGCGCCTCTACCAATCCGGCCCGCACTCGGATCGTCATCAGATCCATCTGCGCTTGCTTGCTGCGGTGCCGGATGGGTCGCAACAATCCGGGATCGATGCGTGCCAGCCGCGCCAGTGTTTGGGCATCCATCCGATCGTCTTTGCGGCTGCTCTGGCTGATCAACTTCACCTGCCGTGCGTTGGCCACGATCACTTCGTGCCCTAGTTGGCTCAGATACCGGCTCACCCACGGAGAATGCGTCCCCACTTCGATGGCGATGCGGCAGCGCTGGATCGCTCCGAACGCCTGCGCCAGACCCTTTCGGCTGGTGGCTACTTTCCGCTCTTGCACCACTTCACCTTGGCTGTTCAGCACACAATAACAACTGCTTTTATCGCCCAGGTCCATACCGATGGTCGTTGGCTCGGGCTGCGCTTTCCTTGCTCGCCCCGGACTCCGTCGAATGCTATGCTGCTTCATGGCCGGTCTCCTTTTGCACCTCGAGTGCGTCTACCTTGGGAGCTTAACGCATCCCGTCAGGAGCCGGCCTTCTCATTCCATCTATTGAGGAACTCGCCGGCACAACGGAGCCGGGGGCGGTCGGACTGAGGCGAGTTCTCCCTCGTTTTGAGGGCCGCCCCGGCCCTGTGCCGGCTTCTAAGCCGCACGCGCACTTCTCTCTTTTTTGGCATAGTGGGAGATGACTCTCTCATGAAAACATCTCAAGTAATCGCGGCATGGGGAAAGATTCTCAAAGGTGAGCAGCCATCGCTTTCCATAGAACTGACGCGCGAATGTCCCCTTCGGTGCCCAGGATGCTATGCGTACGATGAGGCCCATCTTGGCGGTGGAATGACACTTCGCGGATTGACGGACCGGACGGGGCGGGAGTTGATCGATGGCGTTCTGGCATGTGTGGATCGCTTCAGGCCACTGCATCTATCATTAGTGGGCGGCGATCCGCTGGTCCGCTACCGCGAACTGGAGGCACTGGTTCCGCAGCTGATCGCGCGCGGGATTCATGTGCAGATCGTCACCAGCGCCTTTCGTGTGCTGCCGGCAGAGTGGGCTTCGATGGATCGTCTGAATATTGTGGTTTCGATCGATGGCTTGCAGCCCGAGCACGATTTGCGGCGCGCGCCCGCCACGTACGACCGGATCATCCGCCATATCGCCGGCCAGCGCGTCACCGTTCATTGCACAGTGACGGGTCAAATGATGTTGCGTCCGGGATACCTGCGGGAATTCATCGAATTCTGGGCTCCGCGCGAGGAAATACGAAAAGTATGGTTCAGCTTGTTCACGCCCCAGATCGGCGACAAACGGGATGAGATTCTGGAACCCGCTCAGCGCGCTCGGGCGATTGCGGATTTGCTGGCGCTGCGAAAAAGCTTTCCAAAGCTGGATATGCCAGAGAGTTTGATTCAGCAATTCGGCACGCCGCCAAGCAGTCCGGGGGAATGCGTATTCGCCCTTACCACCCGGGTTCTTTCGGCCGACCTGAAGACTCGTGTCGTTCCTTGCCAGTTCGGGGGCAATCCCGATTGCAGTTCCTGCGGCTGCATTGCATCCATGGGACTGGCTGCGGTGGCCGCGCACAAGTTAGCCGGCGTGATTCCAGTGGGCGCGATTTTTAAAGCCTCGGTAAAGATCGGGCGGCCACGTGCAACTGGTGGCGCGGCGGCGGCCGCCGTGGACGAACCCCTGCACATCTTGCATTAGCGGCGAGCTTGCAGGACCAGCGCG
>Ga0335069_10016505_pt1 | contig 10291 bp, 9 predicted proteins | sample Lox_Sample_11_FD_206714 | JGI IMG/M metagenome (GOLD analysis project Ga0335069, IMG submission 206714) | Soil microbial communities from Loxahatchee National Wildlife Refuge, Florida, United States - Lox_Sample_1.1 | ecosystem: Environmental > Terrestrial > Soil > Wetlands | place: USA: Florida...
GGTTTCATCGATCGTCCCGCCGCTTGGGGCGCCCCAGCAGATGGTCGGAAATGATCCGCATCTGGATTTCCGACGTGCCTTCGAAAATTTTGGTGAGCCGCGCGTCGCGCCAGTAGCGCTCGATGGGAAAGTCCTTCGTGTATCCGTATCCGCCGTGAATCTGGAGCGCCTGCGACGTCACGCGCTCGGACATCTCGGAGGCAAACAGCTTCGCCATCGAGGCCTCCTTGTCGCAACGCCTGCGGCTGTCAGCCTCGTTCGCGACGAAATGCATAAGCTGGCGCGCTGCCTCGATCTCGGTCGCCATCTCGGCGATTTTGAATCGTATCGCCTGGAACTCTCCGATCGGACGGCCGAACTGCGCGCGCTTTTCGACATAGGTGATCGAATCTTCGAGCGCTCCGCGCGCAAGCCCTATCGATCGCGCCGCGGTATGCACTCGCGCGACCTCCAGCCCGGTCATCGCCGCCCGAAATCCCTCGCCTCCCGTTCCGAGCTGCGCCGACAGCGGCAAGCGGAAGCTGTCGAAATGCATCTCGTAGGTCCTCCATCCGAAGTAGCCGATCTTGCGAATCGGGCTCGCGTTGATTCCGGGCGGAAATTTTCCGCGCTCCTTGAGGATCAGGAAACGGCTGATGCCGAGATGACGGTTCTTCGGATCGACGGGCTGTGTGCGCGCGAACAGCATGATGTAATCGGCGCCGTCGGCGAACGTGCACCACATCTTGGAGCCGTTGATGACCCATTCGTCGCCGTCGCGCGTCGCCCGGCACGAGAGATTGGCGACATCCGATCCGGCGTCGGGCTCCGATAGTGCGAACGCGCCGAGGAATTCGCCGCGCGCCATCTTGGGCAGATACTCGCGGCGCTGCGCGTCGTTGAATCCGCCGCCGAGGCCGTTGCCGCGTGCGATGATACTCGCGACGCTCATCCAGGCGCGCGCCAGTTCTTCCGTGATCAGCGCGTACTCGAAAATCCCCAGTCCCAGTCCCCCGTACTCTTCGGGAATGATGACTCCGAAGTAGCCCATTTCGGCGAGCTTGTTGCGCAGATCCATCGGGATATCGCCCTGCTCGGGGTCGAGGCGATTGGCGAGCGGCAACACTTCGTTCATCGCAAACTCGCGCGCGGTCTGCTGAATCATCCTGCGTTCGTCGGTCATGTAGCTCATCGCGCACTCCGTTTGGCGACGAAATTCGTCCGATGGAAATCGATCACGAGATTGCCCTTGGCGTCGAATCCCTGCGTATGCCACGTGACGATGCCGCTGTCGGGGCGGCTGGTGGATTCGCGCTTGTCAACGACGGTGCTGCGCGCGACGAGCGTCTCGTCGGGGTAGACCGTGCGATGAAACGTCAGGTTCTCGACGCCGAGAAAGAGTCCGCCGGCCTCGCTGAGGTCCTCAACCGAAAGTCCGAAGACGGTGAGGAACACAAGCATCGGATTCACGACGATATCCGGATGCCCGGCTTCGCGAGCATAGTCGGCGTTGAAGTAGAGCGGATTGTACGAGAGCGTCAGCGAACTGAAGAGGCTGTTATCGCCCTTGTTGATCGTGCGTCCCCAGTGATGATTGAAGACGCGACCGACCTCGAAATCTTCGTAATGATTCCCTTTCGGGATCTTTCTTGCTCGTTTGAGAATGTCGTCGTCCATAGCAACGCCAACGTTTAGCATCGACCGTAGGAAAGCGCCAAAGAAAAGCGGACGGCCGCGCGATGCAACCGTCCGCTCCTGCCATTCAGGGTGCGCTGCTCAGGCGGCGCGCTTCTCGGGTTTGCGGAAATGCGGGAAGACCTTGTTCTGCATCAACTCCATGCTGTGCATGACCTTGCGATGGTCGAGACCGCCCAGGCGAGTCCAGCACAGGAATTCAGTGAATCCGTATCTTGCAGAAATCTTCGAAATTTCCTCGACGCAATGATCGGCGTTGCCGCATATCACTGCGCCCGCATCGAGGAGCTGCTGCCAGCTGATGTTCGCGGCGAGATCGCGCGTCTTGGCGTACAGCTCGTAGCCTTTGACCGGCTCGTGACCCGCAGGCGGCGCGACGTATTTGGAAATCGTGCGATAGTACCAGAGCACCGGTTGCTCGAATTCCTTGCGCGCCTGCTCGACGCTGTCGGCGCAGTAGACCATGCACAGCGAGCCGATATCCTTCTTCGCCGGATCGTGTCCGCCTTCGCGCAGCGCGTTGCGATACTTATCGAGGAGATCCTCCGCGCTCTTGCCCTGGAATCCGAACACGGGCGCGCACAGGAGGTTGAATCCCCACTTGCCGACCATCGGGAAGGTCGCGTCGGAGATTCCCGCAACCCATACGGGCGGATGAGGCTTCTGGAGCGGCTTCGGGCGGACTTCAAGATTCTCGATGTTGAAGTGAACGCCCTTGAAGTTGACCTTCTCGTTCGTCCACGCGCGCAGAATAACTTCGAGCGCTTCATTGAAGATGCCGCGCGATTTCGTCTGATCGACCTGGAAGCCGCCGTACTCGAGCGGCTGATACCCGCGGCCCACTCCGAAATCGACCCGACCATCGCTCATCAGATCGAGCATCGCAAACTCTTCGGCCACGCGAATCGGATTATGGAACGGCAGCACGACGACGCCGGTGCCGAGCCGGATTCGTTTGGTTTCGGCAGCGATCGCGCCCAGCGTGAGCGCCGGCGATCCGCAGTAACCGTATTCGCTGAAGTGATGCTCGGCAGGCCAGATCGAATCGAATCCGAGGTCCTCCGCTGCCTTCATGAGCGTGAGTTGTTCTTTGACTATCTGGTACTCGGTTTTCTCGATTGGGTTCTCGAACAGATGCAACATTCCGAACTTCATAGGCAGCCTCCTAAATTTGCACGGCGCAGCGGCCGGTTAGTCGATTGAACGAACAGATAGTCAACCAATTGGAAACATCGGAAGCGGCAGATGTGGCCTTCTAGGGCAAACAAAATCATATGCACTGTATCCGTGGGATACAGTGCCCCCATCTGCGCCACTGCGACCTGTCGCGATCGGCTAATCAGAGATCGCGTTTTCGCTTATACAAGGCGCTTTACCTGCCCTGAATTCCGATTCAGTTCCGCTAGGTCGCACATCGCGTGCCATCGATCGCTCTTTCCATACCGATCGGTTAATTGACGACGAATCGCTGCGCGCGGCTTTTGCCAGCGCGTACCGACATCGCGTAGATTCTGTTTATGAACACGTCCGCGATTCGCAACCACGTGAACCGGCTCTGGGATGAATCGATCATCGCCGAGCTATGCGAATACATCCGCATCCCGAACAAGTCCGTCGCGTTCGATCCCGAGTGGCGCGAGCACGGCCATATGGAACGCGTAATCTCGCGCTTCGAGCGATGGGTCCGCGCGCAAAGCGTCAGCGGATTGCAACTGGAGGTCGTTCGATTACCCGGGCGAACTCCGCTCATCTTTATTGAGATCGAGGGAGCATCCGACGCCGGCTGCGTGATGCTCTACGGGCATCTCGACAAGCAGCCGGAGATGGCGGGATGGCGCTCAGGGCTCGAACCGTGGACGCCGGTGATCGAGGGCGACCGCCTCTACGGACGCGGCGCAGCCGACGACGGCTATTCGATTTTCGCATGTATCGCTGCGATTTCCGCGCTTAAGGCCGAGAATATCGCGCACGCGCGATGCGTCGTGATTATCGAAGCGTGCGAAGAGAGCGGGAGTTCCGATCTGCCTTCGTATATCGAGCATCTCGCGTCCCGAATCGGAAATGTTCGCCTTGTGATCGGCCTGGATTCCGGATGCGGCAATTACGATCAGCTTTGGTGCACGACCTCGCTGCGCGGCCTCGTCGGCGGGACCCTCAAGGTCGAGGTGCTGAGCGAGGGAATCCATTCCGGCGCAAGCGGATTCGTGCCCGACAGCTTTCGTATCGCGCGTCAACTTCTGAGCCGGATCGAAGACGAGAACACTGGGCGGATTCGCGGCGAGGAATTCTATTCGGAAATCCCCGACGCTCGCCGCAAGCAGGCGGCGCAGATGGCGGCGGCGGTAGGCGACCATCTCAATGACGAAATACCGTTCGTTAAGGGGATGAGACCCGTCGGTGATAGTGCGGTCGAAAATCTGCTCAACCACACGTGGCGGCCGGCGCTCGCGATCGTCGGCGCGGAGGGGCTTCCTCCCGCGGCGAACGCCGGCAACGTGCTCAGGCCGTCAACCTCGCTCAAGGTGTCTTTGCGAATTCCGCCGACCTGCGATCCGAATATCGCGACGCGCTCGCTGACGGAGTTGCTGACCAGCGATCCCCCATACGGAGCGCACGTCACCTTCGAGCCGAATTGGGGAGCGCGCGGATGGGACGCTCCTGCAACCGCGCCGTGGCTCGATCGCTCGCTGGATGAGGCCTCGAAAGCTTTTTTCGGGAAGCCTGCCGCATACATGGGGATGGGCGGGACGATTCCGTTCATGAGCATGCTCGGCGAGCGCTTTCCCGACGCGCAATTCGTGATCACCGGCGTGCTGGGGCCGCATTCGAATGCCCACGGCCCCAACGAGTTCCTCCATATACCGACGGCGAAAAAACTGACATGCTGCGTCGCGAAGATTATCGCTGATAATTTCGCCGGGGGACGTTGATGAAAATCCGAAACCGCATCACGGACATGCTCGGAGTCGAGTATCCGATCGTTCAGGCTCCGATGGGATGGATTGCGCGCGCGCAGCTCGCGTCGGCAGTTTCGAACGCGGGCGGGATGGGAATAATCGAAACGTCGTCGGGCGAGCTGGATGCGGTGCGCGAGGAGATCCGCAAAATGCGCGAGCTGACCGACAAACCGTTCGGCGTGAATATCGCGCAGGCATTCGTGCGCGACCCCAATATCGTGAAATTCGTAATCGATCAGAAGGTACGTTTCGTCACAACGTCTGCAGGCGATCCCGCCCGCTATTGCCGTGATCTCAAGGCGGCTGGCCTGACTGTTTTTCACGTGGTGCCGACGCTCAAGGCAGCTCTGAAAGCCGTCGAGGCGGGAGTGGACGGTTTGGTCGTCGAGGGTGGCGAAGGCGGAGGATTCAAAAACCCGCAGCCCGTGGCGACGATGATTCTGCTGCCGCTGATTCGCGAGAAGGTCTCGGTGCCGATAATCGCTGCGGGCGGAATCACGGACGGTCGTTCGATGGCGGCGGCGTTCGCGCTGGGCGCGGAAGGCGTTCAGATGGGGACACGGATGGTATCGGCGGCGGAATCGCCCGTGCACGAGAACTGGAAGCGCGCGATCGTCAACGCCGAAGAGACAGACACTGTCTTTCTCAACCAGTTTTCCAAACCCGCCCTGCGCGCGCTCAGGACCGAACGAACGACACGACTGGAGCACGATCCCGGACCGAACATCATGAGCGCGTTCGGCAACGCCAAGGATCTCTATTTCGGCGGCGACATGGAGGCGAGCATCGCGCTTTCAGGTCAGGTATGCGGGCGAATCGATTCGGTGAAGCCCGTCGCGGATATCATAAGAGGAACGATGGACGATTTTTTCAAAACGATCGGCGGACTCGCGCGGAATTACTGCGCCTGAGAGTTTTTCACCGGACGCGCAGCATAACTTTTTCGGCGAAGGTGCGCATCGTATCCATCACGTTGCGATGGCCGCTTAAGCCGCCGACTTCGAACCAGCAAACCAGGCGCGAAAAATCGAAGCGCTCGCGAAGCTCCGCGATCTTGTCGATGCAGAATTCGGGATCGCCGAAAATCCCCATGATCGATTCGACCGTCTCGTAGGTAATCGTCTGCAGACGATCGCGGACTTTGACGAATTCCGCCTGATGGGCGGGCGCGAGGCTCTCGGGTTCGATTATCTCGCTGACCGCGTTGAAGTAGTTGCGCAGGCTCGGCTCGATAATCGATCGCACTGTGGCGCGATCGCGTCCGACGTAAACCATCAGCGCCGCCGCCAGCCAGTCGTCGGGGCGGTTGCGCCCTGCGTTCTGAAGCGCACGGTTGTAAGTGCCAAGTCGCTCGCCGAGCACCGGGATCGGATTGACAGGTCCGCCGGCGAAAACCGGATATCCATGTTCCCCTGCGAATACGAACGTTTCCTCGCTATTGGCCGCCAGGCGTATCGGTGGATACGGTTTCTGGATCGGCTTCGGAACCACATTGACGTTGTCGGCGCGGAAGTGCTCGCCATGAAACGTGAATGGATTCTCGGTCCACGCGCGTTTGACGAACTCGAGGCCTTCCGCGAGCTGCGCCCTACCCGTGTTCATAGGGACATCGAAGCCACGATAGTTGAGGGGAAACGCGCCGCGTCCGGCGCCGAACTCCGCACGCCCCTCCGATAGAACATCGAGCAGCGCGGTTTCCTCGGCGAGCCGCATCGGATGATGCAGCGGCAGCAGGTTTACCGCCATTCCGAGGCGAATGCGCCGCGTGCGCTCGGCGATCGAAGCCAGCAGCATGAGAGGCGTGGCCATCACCGAGAAGTGCGGAGCGAAGTGAACCTCCGCCAACCACACCGTGTTGAAACCCAGCTTGTCGGCTTCTTCTGCCTCAGCGATCAACTCGCGATAGCGCGTCGCAGCGTCCTGCGAATCGGCGCACGGGAGTTGATAGAAGATGTCGAATTTCACCGGGGTTCCTGCGACAGCGTTCTCCTTATCTCAATAGCCGCCAAGGACTGCAACCCGTTCGCGGTGGTACGGCGGAGCGCCGAAATACGATTCGTTAAAGCGCGAGCGCTTGAACCAGAAGTGGATATCGTGCTCCCACGTGAAGCCGATCCCGCCGTGCATCAGCACCGAGCGATCGGTGGTGCGCGTGTAGATATCGCTCCATCGCGCCTTCACCATCGCAGCATATCGCGGCGACGCCGGGCGGTCGTTATCGAGGGCGTAAGCCGCGTACCAGAGAAGCGCGCGCGCCGGCTCGATATCGGCGACCTGTTCGGCTGCGAGATGCTTGAGCGCCTGGAATGATCCGATCGGCTTGCCGAATTGCTCGCGAACCTTTGAGTACTCGACCGCCATGTCGAGCGCGCGTTCGGAGCCGCCAAGCGAGTCCGCCGCGATCGCAACCGAAGCGATATCGACCAATCGCGCGAGCGCCGCCGCGCCTCCGCTTAGTTGCGTTGCGGGCGCGTCCTTGAGATCGACGATACTCACACGACGCGTCAAATCGAGCGTTTTCAGGTTCTGAATGCTCACCCCGGCGCCTTTCGCTTCGACCGCGAACAGCGCCACGTCCGAGGGCGCCTCGCCGACGCGCGCCGCGACGACGATCACGTCAGCGCCGTGAGCATACGGCACGAACATCTTGCGCCCGGTGATCGCGAATCCGCCGCCGCTGGTTCGCGCGCGCGCGTTTATCGCCTGCGCCTCGATACCGTCGTCGGCCTCGACGACGGCGACCGTACCGGTGGCGCGTCCTTCCGCGATCGGTCCGAGCCATTTGCTTTTGAGCGCGTCCGAGCCGAACTCGCCAAGCATCGATGCCGCCAGCACCGACGAAAAAAGAAATGGTCCGGGCATCGCGGCGTATCCCTGCTCTTCGAGCAGGGCCGCCATGTCGAGCATCGAAAGTTCCGCGCCGCCGAATTTTTCCGGAATGATCAGCCCGGTCCATCCGAGCTTTGCGATTTCGCCGTAAAGCCCGCGCGCGAGGCCGTCTTCGGTCGCCATGATCTTGCGCAGGATCGCGGGCGAGCATTCCTTTTGCAGAAACGTGCGCGCGCTGGTCTTGAGCTGTTCCTGTTCGTCGCTAAGTCCAAAATCCATCGTCCGTTCTCCAAGTCGCGCTCAGCGCGATTTCGGCATCTTGAGCCCGCGCTCGGCGATGATGTTCTTTTGAATGTGAGAGGTGCCGCCGCCGATAACCAGCCCCAGCGAGAACATCCATTCGTACGGCCAGTAGCCGTGATCGACGACCGCGCCGTCGTCGCGCGACAGCATCGAGTAATCGCCCATCACTTCCATCGCGGCCGTCGCAAGGTCGTGATTCAATTCGGTGCCGACGAGCTTGTTGATCATCGTTTCGGGGCCGGGGTTGCGGCCCCTTATTTGATCGGTGAGTTGGCGCAGCGCGTGGAAGCGCATCCCCTCAACCTTCGTTTCGAGATCGACCAGCCGCTGACGCATCATCGGATCCTCGCTCAGCTTTCGGCCGTTGCGTGAGACGCTTTTGGCGAGCTTCAGCAGTCGATTAAATCGCTGCTGACTGCCGCTGGACGAGCCGAGCATGTTGCGCTCGTGGAAGAGCGTGGCGTTGGCGACAATCCATCCTTCGTTGAGCTTGCCGACGAGGTTCTTGCGCGGGACGTGGACGTTATCGAAGAAAACCTCGTTGAAGCCGCTGTCGCCGGTCATTTGGACGAGAGGGCGAACAGTGAGGCCGGGCGTCTTCATGTCGATGAGGATGTACGAGATCCCGCGATGCTTCGGCGCTTCGGGATCGGTGCGCACCAGACAGAACATCCAATCGGAGAATTGCGCTCCCGATGTCCACACTTTCTGCCCGTTGACGACGAATTCGTCGCCGACGGTTTCGGCGCGCGTTCGCAGCGAGGCTAGATCGGAACCCGAGCCGGGCTCTGAATAGCCCTGGCACCAGATTTCTTCAGCGGTGAGAATTTTGGGCAGGAATCGACGCTTCTGCTCCTCGTTTCCCCATGAGATCAGCGTGGGGCCGAACATCCCGAGTCCGGATTGGCCTGGGAGATAAGGAGCGTTGGCGCGCACCATCTCGTCGTTGACGATCGACTGGCGAACCGGATCCATCGCCTGGCCGCCATACTCTTTGGGCCACGAAAGCGCGACGTAACCGGCCTCGTAGAGTTTGCGCTGCCATGCCTTGGCGCGTCTCAGCCATTCTTTGTCTTCGCGCCCTTCGGAACCAGGTTTGAGTCCGGCCTTGGGAAGCTCTTCCTCAAGAAAGCTGCGGACTTTTTGCCTGAATTCCTCTTCTTCACGCGTGAAATTCAGATCCATCGAAGCGTCCTCTCGTGGGCGAAATGAAATCGCAATCCGCCCAAGCATAGTCAAAACCCATTCATGTCGAAAACCGAACCGTCGGGAGATGGGGCGCCATCGCGAAGTGTGATTTTGCGGAGTTTACGGGCGATACCCGCGGTTGCTAAATTGCGATCAGCCCCCGGGTTCCCAAGGATTTGACATGGCGACGACGATCACGAGCGATTGCATCAATTGTGGCGCGTGCGAGCCGGAGTGCCCCAACACGGCGATCTACTCCGGCGCAGCGCCATGGGAGTTTGGCGGAGCGCAGCATCCGGCGCTCGCGCAGGACATCTTCTATATTGTCCCGCAGAAATGCACCGAATGCGTTGGCTTCCACGATCACGAAGCATGTGCGGCCGTGTGTCCGGTCGATTGCTGCATCCCCGATCCGAAAAATGTCGAAACTCATGAAGCGTTATTGGCGCGTGCTCGCGAACTTCATCCCGAGTTGACGATCGGCGACGACGCCCCGTCGCGATTCCATAAAGAGGGCGCGGCTCAACCTGCGGCTGCGGCTTCAACCGAAGCTGCGCCAAAAGCGGAAGCCGCGCCGAAGCCGGCGGCGGCTGCCCCAGCGCCGAAACCCGTCGTATCGCCAGCGCCGGTTGTTGCTGCTGCGCCTGCGGCTTCGGTCTCGGATGAGGAATTTGACCCCGGCGCGTGGGAGGTCCCAATCATCTGCAAGGATTGCGCGTCGCACTACACGATACCGTATCGGCATTTTCAGGCGGGCGTCGTTTTCTATTGCCCGCAGTGCTCGGGATCGTTCGTGCCCACGTCGAAGCTCTGCAAGATGGTGCGCGACACGTTCGAGGGATTCTTCGAGCGGCGCAAACGCGAGCGTGAATCGATGGAGACGCGGCAGACGCGCGAGCGAGTCGAGTTGGAATCGCGTCAAGCCACCGAACTTGATGAATTCGAGGCGCGACTGCAGGAGATGGCGGCGGCGATGAAGCCGGCGGGCAAGCTGGTGCGCCCCAAAGGCATCGCCGCGATGTTCACCTGATCGCGCGAGGGCGCTATTCGCCCGAATCTTTCGTAATCGACCATCCGCGCGAGCGGAGCCGCCCGCAGACTTCCTCGATATGCTCGGGGCCGCGCGTTTCGAGCTCCAGCATCACGCGCGCGCTTCCGATCGGAACGTCGCGCCTCGTGCGATCGTGAACGATCGTATGGACATTAGCGCCAGTCTCTCCGACAGACGAAAGTAGCGCCGCGAGCTCTCCCGGACGATCGTGCATTCCGACCGAGATGCGCAGCATCCGGCCCATCTTCGCGAGGCCGTGCTCGATAATTCTGTCCAGCAGGTTGATATC
>Ga0335069_10016506_pt1 | contig 10291 bp, 10 predicted proteins | sample Lox_Sample_11_FD_206714 | JGI IMG/M metagenome (GOLD analysis project Ga0335069, IMG submission 206714) | Soil microbial communities from Loxahatchee National Wildlife Refuge, Florida, United States - Lox_Sample_1.1 | ecosystem: Environmental > Terrestrial > Soil > Wetlands | place: USA...
ACTGCTAGTTCGCCTTGCATACGATCAAGAAAATCCTGGCTCGCTACAGCAGTTGGCTTTGGGCTCTGCTGGCCCCGCTCGGGGCCTGGGGAGTATTCGCCATCGCCGCGATCGACGGCTCGTTTTTAGGGCTGCCCCTGGACGCGATCGTAGCCGCGTACGTCTACCAGAATCGCGAGCGTTTTCTGCTTTATGTGCTGATGGCTTCGGCGGGGTCGGCCCTGGGCAGCCTGGTGATTTATGGAATCGGGTATCTGGGAGGTGAAGCGTTCCTGCACCGGCGGATTCCTCCCGAACGCTTCGCGAAGATCCACGCCAGCTTCGACAAGCATCCGTTCTGGGGACTGATGTTCCCCGCCATTTTGCCGCCGCCGACGCCATTCAAGTTGTTCGTCCTGGCGGCCGCGGTGACCGAGATGCCATTGCGCCGCTTCCTACTTGCGATTTTCTCCGGGCGCCTGGTCCGGTTCCTGATTCTCTCCCTGCTTACGCTGAGATTCGGGCCGCAAATCGTGCAGCTGACGGCCGAACTGGCGCGCCATCACTCGAAGTGGATATTGGCTGCGGCCGTCGCAGTGCTGCTGTTCTGGTTACTGCTCAGGCGCACCAATCGCAGGAAGAACCTGGGGCAAGTTCCAGACAGCCGCGGTCAGGAAGACGCTCCGCGCAGGACTGCCTGACCGCTAAGCGGCGGCGTGATCGCTCGATTTCCCAAAGGCTCCGGCAACCGCCTCGAACAATGCCGGAGTTGCAAACATGGCCGCAGTAAACAGGAGGTCCCCTTCGACCGCGTTGCGGAAGAATGGCAACGCAGCGGTGTAGGACATGAGCAGGCCATGCAGCGTGCGCGGATAGAGATCGGTCCAGCAGGCCCACACTGCAAGATTGCTCACCAGAAAGAACGAAACCGAACCGGCCAGGGAGGCGGCTACGATGTTCAAAGGCCGGGCACGGGAATGCAGCCGGGTACCCAGCCAAAGAATGGCGGCGTACCACGCCCAGGTCACCAGATGATCCCAGGAGAAAACGTAAGCGTACACGACCTTGGTGAGAATCACGTCGGACAGGGCGAGCAGGACAAAGGGCACCCAGAGGTAGCGGCGCGAGCCGCGCGCGCCAAAGAACAGCAGCGATCCCACGACTGGAGTGAACATCCAGGGATGCGGCATGAAACGCACCGCGACGGCAAGAATCACGAAGAAATAAGCGAGCATGATCACCTCGGCGCTGCGACTACGATTGTGGCGCTCAGACGCCGTCGCGTCAAGTTGGGCTCGCCAGAAGGCGCTAGTCTCCGGAGTCTTTGCCGGTCGGCATGAGCGCGGGCTCATAGAGTCCCGCGACGTGATGCGCAATCGTGCCCGGCTTGCATCCGTCCAGGTTGGTAAGAACGACGACTGTAAGTTTGTCGTCGGGATAGCGGGCAATATAGGTGTTGAAACCCTGCCAGGAGCCGCCATGCTCGACGATGCGATGTCCGCGAACTTGGTCAATGTACCAGCCCAGGCCGTAGTCTCCCGAGTTCGGCTTACCGTTTCTCAGCTTCACCGGAGTCCACATGAGATCCAGGGTTGAGCGCGGCAGCAGCTTATCGGTGTACAACGCGGCGTCCCACTTGGCCATATCGAGAATCGAGAAGTACAGGCTGCCGTCGGCCGTGGTGTTGGTAACAGGCGAGACCCATTCCTGGTTTTTCCATTCTCCGTTCACCAGGCGATAGCCGGCGGCGCGGTTGGGAATGATATCGGCTTCGCTGATAATCCGCGTGGTCGACATGCCCAGGGGCTGGAAAATTCGTTCTTGCAGGAAGTCCCCATAAAACTTGCCGGTCACGCGGTGAATGAGGATGCCCACGGTGGCGTATCCGAGATTGCTATAGCTGTAGCTGGTGCCAGGAGGATAGGCGAGAGGAATGCCCTCGATGATCTTGAGAAGTTGATCCTCGGTGTGATCCTGCTGGAAGTTGAAGTCTTTGGGGTAATCGGTGAAGCCCGCGGTGTGGCTGAGAAGTTCGCGGATCGTGACCCGGCTCCAAGTGGCAGGTGCCGCCTTGAAGTACTTGGTGAGCGGATCGTCGAGGCCAATCCTCGCTTCTTCCACCAGCATCATCACCGCGGTGGCGGCGAATTGTTTGCCGACCGAGCCTGACTGGAATACGGTCTCGGGTTTGACGGGAACCTGCAGCTCGACGTTCGACAGGCCGTAGCCCTGCGCGCGCACGATCTTCCCCTGGCGCGAGACCAGAAGGGCCAGGCCGGGAATGTGGCGCTTCTGCATCTCGGCCTGCACAAACTGGTCCACCGGATCAGCCGTCTGAGATTGACCGGACGATGGCAGGCGAATCGCAAGAAGCGAGAATGCGATCAGAACTGAGATGCGGTGAGTTGGTTTCAGCATGGCCTCATTTCTTGACTCGGACCTGGACCCGCACTCCTTCAGGCAATTGGCCGTTCAACAGGTTGATCTTTCCGTCCTTCACGATGCCTTCGAATTCCTGCGCAGCGGAAGACGCCGAGGCCGGCGCCGCTGCGTTGCGGCGTCCCATGCCTTCATCCATGGCCGCATTCGCCAGCCGATCGGCCTCCTGGTTGTGTTCGCGGAGAGCGTGGCCGATGGAAAACCATTCAAGCTGGCCGATGAGCTGGCGGGCACGGGCATGCAGATCAAGCAGCACGGCGTTCTTGACCTTGTAGATCCCCTTGATCTGGCGCACCAGCAATTCGGAATCGCTGACAACCTTCAGGGCCTTTGGACCATGCTCGATGGCGTACTCGAGCGCTGCGATCAAGCCCTGATATTCGGCGAAGTTGTTGGTCTGGTGGCCGAGATATTCGCTGAGGGCAGCGACTTTGTGTCCCGCCTGGTCTTTGATGACCACGCCGTAGCCGGCGGGGCCGGGATTGCCGCGCGCCCCACCATCGGTGTGGGCGATCAGGTAGTGGCTGGGTGTGCTTTCGGAATGTGCAGCAAAAAGATCGGCACTGCGGGAAGACCTGACTGGCATAGCCGAAGTTTACAACGAGTGCGCGAGTCGAACGGCACCGGCGCTACGGCAGGCTGTGTTTTTGGAAGAACTCCCAGATCACCGGGGTGGCCTGGAGATTTCGCGTAACTTTACCCACCACGAATATCGGCAGATATTGCGTACCACCGGGCCAGGTGTGGCCTCCGCCGTCGATCGTATAAACCACGACCTCGGTATGGTCTTTTCCATTGCCGTAGACGTCGCGATGAACCTTGGTTCCGTCCTTCACCAATTCCGGCAAATCCTCGCTGACCGGTTTGGGCGAGGTCTGATCGTGGACGCGCCAGAACTCTTCCGCCTGCTGCAACGAGACAGCGGTGCCGTGCTGCGGCCCGATGGTCCCGCCATTGATAGGGACCAGTGGATCCTTCGTACCCTGCATGTACATCACTGACACCGGACGGGAGGGTTTGCAGGCAGGCATCAGCACCTCCGGCATGGTGGCTGCGACCGAAGCGATGGCGGCGATCTTGTCACTCAGTTCGCACGCCAGCCGGTTGGAGAAGAACCCGCCATTGGAGATTCCGGTAGCGTAAATGCGTTTCGGATCCACCAAGTGCTCGCCTTCCAGTTCGTCGATCAGCGCGCGCACAAATCCAACATCGTCTGCCTTGGACAAGCCCCGGCCGTCGTTCCAATGCCGGTCCAGCCCGTCCGGATAAACCACAATGAAGCCTTTCGCATCGGCAAGCTCGTCGAAGCCGGTGAATCTTGGCATGGGCGCGGCGCGCCCGTCGCCGCCGTGAAACATCAGGACCAGCGGGGCCGGATGCCCGGATTGCAGCGATGCTGGCAGATGCAGCAGGTAGGTGCGGGTCGTGCCGTGAACCGAGATCTGCTTGCGCGAGTCGCCCTGCTCGGCGCCGCGCCGAAAGAGTCCCGCGGGACTGCATTGCACCAGGAAGAGCAGAGCGATCAGCAACCGGATGCGCATGAGAATCCTGCCGATTCTAGCAAGCACCGAGGCAGGGCACGCGTTCCGAGCTTGATTCCGGTCTAACGTCCGGCGGCGAGGCGTGTGGCCAGGCGCGGGGGAAGATTCGCCGACATGATACGTTCCTGCGCCTGTTTGAGATTGTAGGGGGTCCGGCAGAAGGTGACGATGCGGGTGTCGGAGTCGTAGACGGCGAAGGCGGCGCGCCAGTCTCCATCGCGCGGCTGGCCGACCGAGCCCGGATTGATCATGTAATGCTGCCCTTCCTTGAGGGGAAGGTCGGAGGTCTCGTTCTGCCCGACCGTACGATACGCCGGGCGGTAGGCGTCACCCCCAAAGTCGTTCCCGGAAAAACAACCTTGCAAATGAGAGTGGCCGAAGAAGGTGATCGCGCTGGTCGACGACAAAAGAGGCTCGAGCGCGTCGCGCAAGGTTACGACATATTCGTCCTCATCGATAGGCGAGCCGTGCACGAACTGCACATTCGGCAGCCCCTCAACCACCAGTGGTCCCTGGGGAAGAGCCTGCAGCCACTCCAGGTTTTCCGGGGTCAAAGCTTCGCGAGTCCATAGCGCCGCCAAGCCGGCGATGGGATTGAAATCCTTCAGGTCCATCAAGCCGGCGGAAGCCTTGTCGTGATTGCCGCGCACGAAGAATTTTCCCAGGCCACGGGCGCGAGCGATCACCTCATTGGGACTGGCGCCGTAGCCGACTATGTCTCCCAGGTTCACGACCAAGTCATGGGGGGGAGCCACTGCCAGGCAGGCTTCCAGAGCCTCGAGGTTGCTGTGAATATCGCTAAGTAGAAGAACGCGCACGCTGCACCGGAAGCGAATTGGTGATTATAGACCTCAGCAGCCTGGAGAAGTACAGCCCGACTACCTCGCCTTTCCCGGCTCATTCAGAACCGGGCAGCGGGCCCAGTGCCCGTCGCCGACTTCGATCAGGGCTGGAAAGGCGCGGGCACAGTCAGGAATGCGATCTGCACAGCGTGGTTCGAAAGGACAGCCCGGCAACTGCGCCTGGAGCGGCGGCACCGTGCCTTCAATGGTCGGCAACGGGCGCGAACGATCGGTATGCAGAGTGGGTACGGCTCCCAGAAGCCCGCGCGTGTAAGGATGTGCCGGGTTCAGAAATATATCGCGCCTGGATCCGATCTCGACCAGGCTGCCGGCATACATCACCGCAACGCGATCGGCGACCTGCGAAACCACGGCGAGATCATGGGAGATGAAAAGCATGGTCAAGCTGAAACGGCGACGCAAATCCGCGAGCAGTTCAAGAATCTGCTGCTGGATGGTGACGTCGAGCGCAGTGGTGGGCTCGTCGGCGATCAGCAGCCGAGGACGATTGACGATAGCCATGGCAATCATGACCCGCTGCCGCATGCCCCCGGAGAGCTGGTGGGGATAGTCGCGAGCGCGGGCCGCCGCGTCGGCGATGCCGACGTCGACCATGGCCGTGACCGCACGATTCCAGGCGGTTGATCGGCTTCCCGCATCGTGGACAAGAATGGCTTCCGCGATCTGATCGCCCACGCGCATCACGGGATTCAGTGCGGTCATGGGCTCCTGAAAGATCATGGTGACCTGCGAGCCGCGCAGGCGGCGCATGGGCTCAGCCGCCAACCGGAGCAGGTCCAGGCCGGCGCCGTTGCTGGCCAAGTTGACCTGGCCCCTGGCACGGGCCGGCCACGGAAGCAGCCGCATGATGGCAAGAGAGGTTAAAGATTTTCCGGAGCCGGATTCGCCGACCAGGCCGAGGACTTCGCCGTGAGCGATCGCGAAGGTGAGATCGCGGACCGCGGTCAGCGGAGCACCATCGATCGCTCCGGGAAACTCGATGGTCAGATTGCGAACATCCAGCAGCGGCCTCGCCACCGGGGTATCGTAGCAGGCCGTCTGGAGCGAAGCCGGAACATCGTTATTGCCCAAGAATCAGCGGGAGCCCGTTTCGACTGTTGCCAATGACTACCACCTTCGAGTTGGAGCTCTTGGCCAAATTCTCGGTGGCCTCAATGCCCTTCCATTCCAGCAGCGCGGGACTGATGCCCTGCGCGACGATCTGCTGAAAGTCGCGAATGCCGGCGGCCTCGATGCGCTTGCGCTGCGCTTCCTGGGTTTCCTTTTGCAAACGGAAATTCATAGCTAGCGCCTCCTGCTCCGCCTGCTGTTTGGCCTCGATCGAGGTTTTCAGCGTGGCCGGTAACTGGATGTCGCGCAGCAAGACGCTCTCGATAACGACCCCCCGCGGACTGAGTTGTGAGACCAGAGTGTCTTGTATCTGCTTGGCCACCATCTCCCGCTCTCCGGTGTACAGGGCGTTTGCGGTGTGGGAAGCGGTCGATTCGCGGATGGCGGCGCGCAGCGTGGGTTCGATTACCACCGCTTCATAATTGCTGCCAATTTTCTGAAAGACCTCCGCGGCTTTCTCCGGATTGAGCTGGTAGATGAGCGAGGTGTCCAGATTCATCATCAGCCCCTCGCTGGAGGGAACGTTGGCTGACTCTTTCAAGGTCTGGGTCTGAATCGACATCTGATTGTTGGTCTTGAATGGATTGATCACGTGGATGCCCTCGGGCAGCATCTCGCCGGTGACGCGGCCGAACAGGGTCAGGACTCCGACGTGACCGGTGTTGACCCGGGTGATGGAATTGAAGACCAGAATCACCATGAGAAACGCAATCACCGCGAGCACAATCATGCGAAGCATACCGCTTCCACCGACGTTGATGACTCTGCCTTGCGGATTGCTATAAATCGGCATTGATTTCCCTCCCGTTGCGCCGATTGTAGCGGCAAAGCGCGCAAAACACGCAGTGACAAGCCAGAGCCTGTCCTGAGCAAGCCTGACTTCGTCGCGTGTGAAAAATCATGCACGTTGACGGGGCGGGACCGCCCACATATAGTGCGCCTGCTGCGCTTCAGGCCGCGTCGGAAGGATTCCGCTGGTGGATCAGCGCCCGCAGGCTCTGGGTTCAGACATCACCGCCCAAGGAAACACCATGACTTCCGGAGATCGCTTATTGCGTCTGCTCTCATCATCCTGGCTGTCAGTTACCCTGCTGTTGGCGCTCACCTCATCGCTGCAGGCACAAGTCCAGCTGGTAAAGATCAGCACGGATGCGTTCCATAATTCGGACAGCCAGCACAAGAGCGAAGTCGAACCGGACACCTATGCCTGGGGTTCCACCATGGTCAGCGCATTTCAGGTGGCGCGCATTTTTGGAGGCGGCGGCGCCGACATCGGCTTCGCCACGACAACCGACGCCGGGAAAACCTGGACTCAAGGCTATCTTCCCGGCCTGACCGACAATTTCAAGAACGGGAGCTTTCAGGCAGCCAGCGATGCGTCGGTCGCCTACGACGCGAAGCACGGAGTGTGGCTGATTTCGGCGCTCCCCATCGGCTTCAGTGGAAACGACGTGAGCGTGAGCCGCTCCGCGGATGGGCTGCACTGGAGCAAACCCATTCTGGTCGACGCCAGCGGCGGCGACGACAAGAACTGGACGGTCTGCGACAACACCGCCAGCAGCCCGTTCTACGGAAACTGCTACACCGAGTGGGACAGCGGCACGATCTTCATGAGCACCTCCAGCGATGGCGGGCTCACGTGGGGCCCAGCCAAGACGACCGCGGACGATGCATTTGGCATCGGCGGCCAGCCCCTGGTGCAACCCAACGGCAAGGTCGTGGTTCCGATCGCCGGCGGCAACGGCATGATCGCGTTTATCTCTACCGACGGCGGCGTCAGCTGGGGGAGCTCTATCAATGTGGCGTCCGTCATCAGCCACGCTGAGGATGGCGGCTTGCGCAGCCCCGGGCTGCCCTCCGCCGAGATTGATCATGCCGGCAAAATCTATCTGGTCTGGCCCGATTGCCGTTTCCGCCAGGGCTGCACGTCCAATGACCTGGTGATGAGTTCCTCGACCAATGGCACCTCGTGGACGAACCCGATCCGGATTCCCATCGATTCCCGCACCAGCACCGTCGATCACTTTATCCCGGGCCTGGGAGTGGACCCTGCCACCTCGGGCACGTCGGCGCATCTGACGCTTACCTATTACTACTATCCAGTCTCGGCCTGCGGAAATAACTGCAATCTGTCGGTTGGCTTTACGACTTCGCAGGACGGTGGCCGAACCTGGACCGCAGGCAAGAAGCTGGCCGGCCCGATGAAGTTGAGTTGGCTGCCTAACACGTTTTCAGGACCGATGGTGGCGGATTACCTTTCCACCTCTTACGTCAATGGTCAACCTTTCGGAGTGTTTGTGGTGGCCGGGGCCCCCTCGGGCGGGGTGTTGAACCAGGCTGTGTACACGACCAAGAACCCGTTGCTGGTGGCCGACAACGAACCGCGTTTCAGTTCCAGGGGCGAAAAGCCCGTTCCCAATGCCAAGTCGGACCACGGCCCCAGACAGTTCTACGACGACGACTGGAAGCGCCCAATTCCTCCGGAGAAGCAGCTTCCGCCACCGAATCGGCGCTGAGTTGGGCTCGGCGTGCGTGAAAACAATTGCACATTGACAGTGGCGGCATCGCTTCCTATAGTGCCCGGGAAGCTAAGTCGCGCGCCGCATTTCGCCGAGTAGCCGCTCTCTTCTCGTTCATCCACCCGCGGCTTAGCGGAGGCCAATTCAATCAGGAAGGGAATGCTCATGTCTCACTCTGCCGCCCTGCACAGGTATGCTCGTGTCTTTCCGCTCAGCTTGCTTCTTCTTTCCGCCGTGCTGATCGGCGCCGCGTCGGCGCAGACTCAACTTGTCAAATTGAGCACCGATACCTTCAAGAACAGCAGCAGTCAGCACGCCACTGAGGTCGAGCCCGACACCTATGCCTTCGGTTCGACCCTGGTGACGGCCTTTCAAGTAGGGCGCATTTTCGACGGCGGCGCCTCCGACATTGGCTTTGCCACCTCCGTCGACGGCGGCACGACCTGGAGCAATGGGTTCCTGCCCGGGATTACGACGTTCTACAAGGGAGGCAAGTTTCAGGCCGCCAGCGATGCTGCGGTTGTCTTCGACGCCAGCCATGGCGTCTGGCTTATCAGTTCTCTTGGCCTCGGCAACACCAATGTCGTGCTGGTCAACAGTTCCACCGACGCGATCCACTGGAACAACCCGGTCACTGTGAATGCCAACACGGCCTTCGCCGACAAGGACTGGATCGTATGCGACAACAGCGCCAGCAGCCCCTTTTTCGGCCACTGTTACGTGGAGTGGGACGATGCGTTTTCCGGCGACCAGTTGCTGATGAGCACCTCGACCGATGGCGGCAAAACCTGGAGTGCCGCTGCTCGTGTTCCCAACGCCTTCGGGCTCGGCGGCCAGCCCGTGGTGCAGAACAACGGGACAGTCGTTGTCCCCTTCCTGGGCAGCGGAGTACAGTTCTTCACCTCGACTAATGGCGGCAAGAACTGGGGCAATGTGGGCACGATTTCCAGCGTGACCAGCCATATCATCGCTGGCAACCTGCGGGCGATTTACGAGTTGCCTTCGGCCGAGGTAGATGGCGCCGGCAAGGTGTATGTGACCTGGCACGACTGCCGGTTCCGCAGCGGCTGCACGTCGAACGACATCGTGCTGAGCAGCTCGTCGGATGGCAAGACCTGGTCCGCTGTGCGCCGGATTCCCATCGATCCGGTCACCAGCACGGTCGATCACTTCATCCCGGGACTGGCGGTTGACTCGGCAACCTCGGGCGGCACCGCCCATCTGGGCCTAACCTATTACTACTATCCGGTCTCCAACTGCACCGACCAGACCTGCAATCTCAGCGTCGGATTTGTTTCGTCAAAGGACGGCGGAAAGACCTGGACGAAAGGCCAGCCTCTGGCGATGAAGATGCGAACGGGCTGGCTGCCCAGCACATCGCTGGGGCAGATGGTGGGAGACTACATTTCCACGTCGTATGTAAACGGAAAGGCCTTTGGCGTGTTTGCCAAGGCTTTGCCGAACAACGGCGCCAAATTCAATGAAGCCATGTTCACGCCGCTGGTGGGCCAGATCGCCGAGGCGGAGGGACCGTATTTCAGCTCCGATGGCGACCTGCCGGTGCCAAACGCGCATTCGGACCACGGACCGCGTCAGTTCTATGACAGCGAAGGGCGGGTGCCGATCCCGCCAGAAAAGCGTAAACAGTAGGAGTTTCGCGGGCATCGCAAGGCCGCTAGCCGCGAGGGGCGGCCTTTTTGCTTCGTGGCGGAATCGGCGCGGAATGGGAATTCCAAGGTCTTTTCCACATTGAAGATGTCCCGCAATACACTCCCTCAGGCACTTCCCAATCCAGCCATTGGCGGCAAAAGCCGAAATTGCTGGGATTTGTAGGATGAGC
>Ga0335069_10016507_pt1 | contig 10290 bp, 9 predicted proteins | sample Lox_Sample_11_FD_206714 | JGI IMG/M metagenome (GOLD analysis project Ga0335069, IMG submission 206714) | Soil microbial communities from Loxahatchee National Wildlife Refuge, Florida, United States - Lox_Sample_1.1 | ecosystem: Environmental > Terrestrial > Soil > Wetlands | place: USA: Florida...
GAGGGGAAGCGCATGCGCAGGGTCGTCGGACCGGCCATGGGGATTCCTCCGGGACCGGGCCAAAGCATCGAGGGTGCCAACGCGTCGCTAACGCGCCGGCGACCGTTTCGGCGGCGGGGGCGCCCGGGACGCTGCGCACTGGTGCAGTCGCGCTGCCCTTCCCGTCAGACCCGGGGGCGCTCCTCGAGCCTATGGCACCAGCCCCTGCCAGGTCCCTGGCCTCGACGCGCACGGGCAGCCAGCCCCGGATTGCGCCTCTCGCCCCCGGCGCCGGCCACTCAGGAAATCTTTACTTCGCGGCGCAGCCCCGGAATAGCCTTCACCTGAAGTCACGGACCGTGCAGCCTGGCGTTCGGCCCTTCACGGACCAGACGATGGACGCGCGAAACGAGACTCCTCCTCCGGTGCAGGAGGAGCTGTTCCGGACCTTCGCCGAACTCGGCTTCGTCACCCGCTCGCCCCGGCTGCTGCCGCTGCTCCACCAGGTGTGGCGGGTGGCGCGCGTCAGTGACGCCACTGTTCTCATCGAGGGCGAGTCCGGGACGGGGAAGATGGTCGTGGCCGAGGCCATCCACCGGCTCGATCCCAAGCGCTGCAGGCACCCCTTCGTCACCGCCCCCTGCGCGGCCATCTCCGGCTCCGTCGCGGAGAGCGAGCTGTTCGGGCATACCCGGGGCGCCTTCTCCGGTGCGGTCGACGAGCGCCTCGGCCTCTTCCGCGCCGGCGATCGCGGGACGGTGTTCCTGGACGACGTCTCCGACTTGTCGCCGTCGCTCCAGCCGAAGCTCCTCGACGTGCTCCAGCGTCGGACCGTCCGGGCGGTGGGGTCCGACCGGGAGCACCGGATCGACGTGCGTACCATCGTGGCCACCAACACGCCACTGGAGTCGCTGGTGGCGAAGGGGGCGTTCCGGGCCGACCTCCTCTACCGCCTCGAGGTCATCAAGATCCACCTCCCGCCCTTGCGCGACCGAGGAGACGACTTCGCCGCCCTGGTCCTGGCCCTGGCCGCGCGCCACCAGGATCTCTACGCACCAATCCGGTCGGTGGATCCGGCGCTGGCAGAGAGACTCTCCCGGGCCCGCTGGCCCGGCAACGTGCGCCAGCTCGAGCACGAGGTGGAACGGATGCTCTTCGCCAAGGCTTCGGGCGACACGCTCGGACTGGAGGATCTCCCTCCCCAGCGCGAGGACGCGGCCGGCGCCGACCCGATCAGCGACGCGGCCATCGAGGGTGCCTGGGCGGCCATTCGCCAGGATCGGATCGCCCTCGGCGACGTGGTACGCCGCTTCGAGCAGCGCCTCCTGGGACGGGCCGTGGGGTACGAGGGCACGACCCGGCGAGAGCTGGCGGCCATGCTCGGGATCAGCGAGCGGTGCCTGTACAAGAAGCTCAGCGAGCTCCGGATCGAGCCGGACCGGGCCCTCCCCCAGCCCGATCGCGCGGGCACGGACCCTGCCCTGGGCGACGGGGGCGACGGCGAGCCGCCCGCCGACGTCAGCCGTCGCGCCGCGCCGGGCCCGGTGCTCGAGCGGGACTGATCGACCGCGCAGCACCGGAAGGGTGGCCGCCGTGCAAGTGCCCGGCGATCGGTGCCCCCGCAGCTGGCACCGGAGATGCTTTGCCTCCCCGCGATGAGCGCAACCCGCGATCCCGGGCTTGGAGGCGCATCGGGACCACGCGTGCGGTTCCGGGTACGGGACGTCTTCGTCCCCGACCTGGACGGCATTCGTGGCGCACTTGACGGAGAGTGGGAGCTCGTCGGGACCCTGGTCGGGCTCTCCGACTCGGGCGATCGCCCCGGTGAGTACGGGATCGTCCGGGTGGCCAGGAGGATCAACATGGTCGTGCCGGTGGTGCTGCTGATCGAGGTGAGCGACCGCGGGAGGACGTATGCGTGACGATGGGCTCGGGACCGATTCCGAGGGCTTTGACTTCCAGCAGGGGCTCGCTGCCGCCCTTCCCGGCGCCGTGCAGGGCGCTGCGGCCGGGACGTCGGTGATGCCGGGCTGGGGGACCCTCATCGGGGCGCTCGGTGGTGCCGCGATGGGCGTCGCGCAGGCGGCAGCCAAGCCCCCCGGCCGGCCCGCCACCTCGCACCCGCCCCCGCCGCGCGCGCCCGCACCGGCCGCGGTGGCTCCGCCACCGCCGGCACCGACACCCGCAGCCGCAGCTGCCCCGACGTCGGCCCCGGCACCGGTGACGCCGCCGCCGGCATCTCCGCTCACCGGCTCGGCCGGGACGCTGTCCCAGGTCCTCGCGCTCCTGCAAAACCCCCAGCTCCAGGCGCTCGTCGGAAACCTGGCCAAGCCCTCAGAGCCAGGGGGCTCGACCGCGCCGTCCCCGACGCCGGCTGCAGGCGGCAGTGGCGAGAGCGAGGCGGAGAACGATGCGATCAGCTGGCTGGTGAGCCAGCGGGTAGCCCGGCTCCGCTGAGCCGGACGAGAGGCACGACATGTCCGAGACCGGAATCCCCGACGTGCCCGCGAGCGGCGCGATGCCACCCTGGGCGGTGATGGGCGTCCAGCTCCTGGAGGCCCTGGTGCAGCGGCTCAAGTCTGACGACCCCGCCGATGAGCCGGAGCCCGACCCGCCACCGGGTATCGCCCGGCCGGACACCGCCCGCCTCCGGCGAACCTGCCGCTTCCTCTCGCGCCACAACGAGTGGGTGGCGCGGGCGCTGGGCGCCTGTCGCTGCTGGGGCCTCAACCCCGGGTGCCGGCACTGCGGCGGACAGGGGCGGCCGGGCACGTTCGACGTCGACCCGGAGGCGTTCGCGGAGCTCGTCCTGCCCCTGTTCCAGGCGCGACGGGACCTGTTCGCGCGGCAGGTGCCGCCGACGGTGGAGGTCGTACCAGAGCAGTGAACACGAGGAAGGAGGAACCGCATGCCGTCCGCTGGTGACTGGGAGTACGATGAGGTCGACGAGGCCGAGCCCTACGAGGCAGCCGATCCCTGGGAGAGCGACGAGTCCGAGGACTCGGAGTACGAGCCGGAGTACGACGGGGAGGCGTTGCCCTGGCAGAGGCCGCCGCCGCGAAGACCGCCGGCGCCGCTGCGCGGCGTGCAGACGGCGGTGGTCAGGACGCCGGCCGGAAATGCGAACATCCGGCTCCCGAGCAAGGTCGCGACCCTCGACGAGCTTAGCCGGGTGCGGCGCGAGCTGACCACGACCCAGAGCCAGGTCAGGAGGCTCTCCTCCGATCTGGTGCGCGCGCGCCGCGCCTCGCGCACCGGCGCGCGCTCCGACAGCCGCAGCGCGCGGAACGCGGTCCTGATCGTTGCGGCCGAAACCGTCCGGGACGTTCTCCGCGATATCGGGACCTACTCGCTCATCCGCAGCGTCGAGGGCTAGCAGCACGCCCCAAACGGAAAGGAATGAACCATGCCCGAAATGACCGGTGAGCCTGCGGCCCTGTCGCCCACTGCCGACACGGTCCTCCGCAGCACCGACTACACCATCGCAACCGCCGAGATGGCCCTGGCGCTCTCCAGCTTTCCTGCGGGACGGCGCAACGACCTGTGGCTCCTGGCCTTCTCCGCCCCTCTCGCCTCCGCAACGATCCGGGAGGTCATGCGTCCGCACCTCCTCAAGGAGACGCCCACCAACCCGTGGGCGCTCGTCGCCCCGGCGCTGATGGGGATCGCCGGCGCTGGCGCCCTCCTCCTGACCAAGTACCGCGGGACGCCCAGGCGCCCCTGCCGCAGGGCCTAGCGGTCGAGAGCCCGCCATGGACCCCGCCCTCGAGGAGGCCATCCGGCGCGGGCCGTCGGACCTCGAGATCGAGGCGGCGGCGCTTCTCGCTGCCGGCGCCGCGCCGCCGGCGGACTTCCGGGTGGTGACCACGTTCGGTGCTGAGGTGGTCACTGGCCGCGTGCGGGTGGACCGGGTGGCGGCGGTGCGCCACCACCCGGCCATCCGCAGCCTCAAGGCCGCGCGGATGGTGCACCCGGCCGACGCCCTCACCGCGGTGGGGTGGGGCGAGCCGGAGCCGCCCTTCCGCGGCGTCGCCGGCGCCTCGGGCAAGGGGTGCGTGCTGGCCTTCCTTGACTGGGGGTGTGACTTCGCCCACCCCAACTTCCTCGTCGCGCAGGACCGTACCCGTCTCCGTGCCATCTGGGACCAGCGCGGCCCGGGCGACGGGAACCGCTGGGGGTACGGGCGGGTCCTCGTTCGGGAGCGCATCGACGGAGCCCTGCGGGCGCGCGACCCGTATGCCGCCCTCGGCTACTGGCCTGGGCACGCCGGCGCCCACGGCACCCACGTGATGGACATCGCAGCCGGCGGCGGCCGGCTCCGTGGATCGGCGCGCGGGTTCGCCCCGGACGCGGACCTGATCTTCGTTCACCTCTCGACCGGGCTGCGGACGGGGGAAGGCGACCTTGGCGACTCGGTCCGCATCCTCGAGGCCATCGACTTCGTCCGGGAGATGGCGGGAGGCGATCCGCTGGTCGTGAACCTGAGCCTGGGCAGGACCGCCGGCGATCACACCGGACAGTCGTGCGTCGAACGGGGAATGGACGCCTTCCTGGAGGAGGCTCCCGGGCGCGCCATCGTCCAGTCCGCCGGCAACTACTTCGGCAAGCACCTGCACGCGGCCGGCGTGCTTGGGCCCGGCCAGCGGCACGAGCTCGACTGGATGGTCGAGCCCGGCGATCCGACCCCGAACGAGCTCGAGGTCTGGTACCCAGGGCGCGATCGCCTCTCCGTCGAGCTTGCCGCCCCGGATGGCGCGGCACGCCTCCGGCTCGAGCTCGGGGAGCACGCTCCCATCGAGGCCGGGGGCGAGGTGGTCGGGTTCGCCTACCACCGCGAGCGCGACCCGCTGAACGGCGACCACCACGTGGATATCTTCCTCGAGCCGCGGGCGCCGGCGGGAGCGTGGGTCGTGGGCCTGGTCGGCTCAGACATCGTGGATGGGCGGTGGCACGCTTGGATCGAGCGCGATCCCGGCGGCCCGCTGGCGCAGTCTAGGTTCCGCCCCGACCTGGCCACCGACGACACCACCATCGGCAGCATCGCCACCGGTCACCGCACGCTGGTTGTGGGGGCGATCGATCCCGCGGTCGGCCTGCCGGCCCCCTTCTCCAGCCGCGGACCGAGCCGAGACGGCCGGTTCAAGCCCGACCTTGTGGCGCCGGGGGTAGGGATCGTGGCGGCGCGATCCACGCCCCCCGGGACGGCCCCGGGCTCGGGGGGCCTCCTCGAGCTGTCGGGGACCAGCATGGCCTCTCCGCACGTTGCCGGCGCTGCGGCCGTGCTCTTCGGCGCGGCCCCGCGCCCGCTCAACATCGCCGAGACGCGGCTCCTGCTGCTCGGAAGCGCACGACGGATGGAGGGTGATCCCTTGCGAACCGGGGCCGGGCAGCTCGACACCGAGGCCGCGCTGGAGGCGTTGAGGATCATGTTCCTGGAGCCGGCCGGGGGCCCGTCGAAGGCGAGCTCCGGGGCTGGCCCGGCGGCGTCGTGGTCGGAGACCGGGATGGCCGAGCTCGAGCGCGAGCTCGAGTCTGCGCTGGGGTCACCGCAGGACTACGACGTGGTGGGGTTGCCCGGCCTCGTACTGGAGCCGGTCCAGGCGGGCGACGTCCTGGTTCGCGTCGGCGCCGGGCGGCGTGGGCTCCCCCTCGTGGCCATGTTGACCACCCACGACCGCTGGGGCCTGGTGGGCGCATCGCCCGGTGCCCTGACCGAGGCCCACGGCGACGGATGGTATGCCGAGACGGTGGAGCGGACCCGGGAAGGCTGGGCCCCGACCCGCGCCTACCGGCGGCTCGCCAACCACGACCGCGTGGGCGACCCGGGCCAGCTCGTGCTGCGACCGGCAGCCGCCACGCCCTGGCCGCGAGGGGACGGCGCGGCCGAGGATGACCCGGACGCCCCGGTGGTCGCGCCCTTCCCGCGCCCCGTGAGCATGCCGCGAGAGATGACCAACCAGGCCTTCATCGACTGCGTCGAGGCCGCAGCGCAGCCGGCGGAGCTGGGCGGCCTGTGCGCCGGGGTGGTGGACCTCACCGGCGACCCGGCGCTGCCGCCGTACGCCGGCCACAACGACACCGACATGCTGTACGTGGGGAGCCTGGCCAAGCTGTACCCCCTGTACGTGGCCTTCGTGCTACGCGCCAGGGTCACGGAGCACGCCCGCCGCCTGGTCCGGGGCGGCCTCGCACCCGACGATCCCGGCTTCCCGGCCCGGGTCTTCGCCGACCTGAGGAAGGCCTGGCAGCCGCAGCTCGACCGCGCGTTCCCCGGGCTGCCGAGGGGGTTCCCCGCCCTGGAGCGGATCCTCACGCTCTCGCCCGCCGACGGCACGGCCCATTTCACCCAGGACGATCCTCCCCACACCGACCGCGAGATCTTCGCCGTCGGTGCACACGGAAGGCCGCCGGGCAAGTTCCTCGAGGCGATGAAGGCCATGCTGGGGATGTCCAACGCGGTTGGGGCCAGCCGGGTCATCCGCGCGCTGAGCTATCCGTATCTCAACGGCGTCCTCGCCGCGGCCGGGTTCTACGAACCGGCCCGGAAGGCCGGCCTCTGGATTTCGGGGGACTACCTCGGCAACGACTGGCTCCCTGCGGACGGAGCAGGGCAGCTCCTCACCCCGCGCTGGGCGATGGCCGGACACCGCGTGTCCAACTTCACCGGCACGGCGCTGCAGGTGGCCCGCCTGCTGGGCCTCATGGCCCAGGGTGCGCTGGTCGATTCGGGCGCCAGCGCGGAGATGATCGAGCTCCTCGGAGTCCCCTTCCTCCGGGGTGCCTTGGTCTCCGCCAGCCCCCCGCGATCCTTCTCCAGGATCGATGGGAAGGTGGGCATCGGCGAGTGGGACGGCCGCCTGAGCGACGGAGCCCTGGTGCGGCTGGACCGCGGCGGGGCCGCGCCAATCCGGTACGCGCTGGTGGTGCTGGGTGCACCCGGCGAGATCTCCGTCCTCAACCGGCTCGAGATCGCGCTTCACGACTGCGTAGTGTCGCGGCACACGCCGCCCACGGGCGGCTGATCGAGAAGAGGAGCGAGGCCATGTCGAGATGGGATGCGCCGAGCGGGACCGGGATGGCGTGGGCTCCGGGCCTGGCCGAGGTCGAGCGCGAGCTGGACGAGATGCTCGGCCCCATCGACGGCTACGACGTGCTCGGTTGGCCGGGATCGGGGCTGAACGATCGCCTCCGGCCCGGCGACCTCCTGCTCCGTGCCCGTGCAGCGGGCCGGGTGAGGGCCCAGGTGGCGCACGTCGCCGGCCCGGAGCTCCACGATGCGGGCGCGTTCTCGAGCGGCGAGGGGGAGGGCGATGGATGGTACGCCGAGGCGGTTTGGCGGTCGACGGCGGGATCCGGGCGCGTCCCGGCGTACGTACGGGTGGTGGATTCCCGCGGGCGCGTCCCGCAGAACCAGATCCTCCTCCGCTCACGACCGATCCTTCCGGCCGCGGCGCCGGTTCCGGCGGCGCCTCCGCAAGGGCTCGACGACGCGCCTGGCCCGGAGGAGCCGCCCTGGCCCGGGCTCGGGACCCCGGACCCCAGCGCGCTCGACGGTGGCCTGGAGGAGGCGAGCCCCACCCCGACGCCGCGGTCGTGGGAGCTGCCCGCCACCGAGTGGGTGAACGTGAACTACTACCTGGAGTGGATCAAGGGCGACACCCTCGAGTACCTGACGCAGCCGACGCGGAAGATCGCCGATCGCGGCCTGGACCAGCCGATCTTCTCCGGCCTGCCGCTTACCCTCATCGATCTCCTGGCGCTGCTGGAGATCGAGCGCCCGGACCCGGCATCGCCGGCCGACTTCCAGATGGGCCTCAAGACCAAGGCCTTCTACCCTGGAACCGCGGCCTCGCCGACCGCCGTGGCGCCGGGCGGCCCGTACCCGGTGGTGTTGATCCTCCCCGGGAACCATGGCGTGCGGGAGGTGAGGCAATCCCTCGTCACGCCGCCGGCCACCGCCGGCCGTGGCCCCTGGAAGAAGATCCCGGGGACCGCCGACGGGTGGGTGCGCGAGATCCTCAGCCACGCCGGCTACGAGTACCTCCAGGAGGACCTCGCCCGGAACGGCGTGATGTCGTTCGCCATCAGTACCAATCCCGCTAACGCGCTCGACGGGATGGTACAGACGCGAGCCGATCTGCTGGTCGCCTACCTCGATCTGCTGCGTCGGATCCAGTCCGGCGGGGTGCCGTCGCCGCTGACGGGCCACCTGGACCTGGGACGTGTGGGGCTGCTCGGGCACTCGCGCGGCGGCGATGGCGTCATCAAGGCGGCGATCGACAACGCCCGGATGAACGCCAGCTCGGCACCGCCCGCCCCCCCCATCCAGATCCGGGCGGTCTGCGCGCTGGCGCCGACGGACAGCATGGGGACCGCGCGCCCCGCCGATCGGCCCGTCCTGGGCTCGCCGGTGGAACGATTCCTGGTGGTGTACGGATCTCACGACGGCGACGTCAGCGGGGTGGGCGGCGGCCTGGAGCGCACAGGCACCGGTTTCCGCCACTACGATCGCAGCATGACCGGGTGGGACGCCATGATCTTCGTGCGCGGTGTAGCGCATAACCGCTTCAACACGACCTGGGACAACAGCCATTCGCCGGGCGCCACCCCGATCTTCAAGCACGGCGACCCCTCCCACCGGCTGGTGGACCAGTCGCCCGATCCGAGCGATCCCACATGCGGCGTCGCGGCGCCGCCCGGGCCCCCCGCATGTCCCTCACCGACCGAGTACCGGTCCATCGAGGCCCACAAGGCGCTGGCCAGGGAGTACATCGGCGGCTTCTTCCGGTGGGCCCTGGGTGGCGAGGCGCTGGAAGCCCGCTTCAAGGGAGAGGTGTTCCCGCTCGCCGCCGGGGCCGGGATCACCGCCGCCGACGTCGCCATCCAATACCTGGTGCCGACCCGCTGCCTGATCGACGGGTTCCAGAGGGAGCCGCCCGGACGGAACGCGCTGGCCGGGCCCGCGTCCTACACCTCCTCGCAGACCGTCGAGTTCGAGCTCGCCAGCCGGCCGGATGGGACCTCCACCGTCCCGCTCGCGCCTCGCGTACCCCACCAGACGCGCATCCTGGACGCACGCCCCGGCTCCGCCGCCCAGATGGTCTACCGCACCGAGATCCCGGCCGGACCCGCCCGGAACGCCAGGCCCTACTCGCACATCTGTTTCCGCATGACCGCCGGCTTCGACGTGAGCGCGCCGGGGTTGATCGTCTCGAGTTTCCCGCCGTGGAAGCTGCGCATCTTCACCGGAGAGGGCGCCTCGCCGGCCGCGAGCGAGGCCGGGCCGGCGGCCCTCGACACGCGCGGCGTGCGCACGCCCAAGCCGCCCTTCTTCCACGAGCTGTGGATCCCTCCCTCGGGTCTGTCCGGGCCGAAGGGGGCGGTGATCAACGTGACCAAGCTTCACTTCCAAACGGTCGCCATCCCGCTGGCAGCCTTCCGGGGCGCCGACCTCGATCAACTCCGGGCGGTCGAACTCGAGCTCGGTGCCGGGACCATGCCGTTCTACTTCGACACCCTATGCCTGATGGCGCTCTGACCCCGAGGACTCCATGACCACCTCCGACAGCACACCCCGTGGCCTCGAGCCTCCCTCCGGGCTCACGGCACGCTTCGAGCCCTTGGCTCCCGGCCAGGTGCCTGGCTTCGCGATGAGGGTCACCGTCCGCGGCGTCGAGCTGGAGCTCCGCGGCCTGCCGCTGGTGGCCCGCCTCGGCGGGCAGGAGCTCCGCGGCGTCTCGGTCTCGCCGGTGGGCGATGGGTTCGTGGGCTTGCTCGAGCACACGCCGCGGGAGGGTGACCGCCTGAGCTTCGGTTACGGACCCGCGCAGCGCTCGACCGACGTGGTCTTCCGGGCGCTCGTGGCCTGACGATCCCCTAGACCCGGGCCTTGAGCAGCCCGGATGACGATGTCGGGGTAGTGACGGTTGGGCGCGGTGAAGTGGGCGTAGTCGCGCACCGCAAGGCCGAAGTGGCCGGGGGCCCGGCTGGCCGGGGACTTCGACGTCGCACTCCCCGGAGCCGATGAGCTTCACCACGGCGAGGGAGAGGTCGGGAAGTGCACCGGGCCGCTCCGCTGCTGCTCGGGGAGGAATGCGATGATCGGCCGAGGGTCGGGCTCGGCCGGGAGCGTGAAGGCGTGCTCGGCAGCCAGGGTGACCAGCCGCTCCAAGTGCGTCGGCACCTTGACTACCCGCCGCATGGTCACGAAGCCCCTGGACCGGTTCCAGGTTGTGGCCCCAGGGTTGGAACAGGCCACCGGAACAGCGCAGGAGGCCCTGCTCCTTGTGGCTGCGCTCGGGGAGCTCCCGG
>Ga0335069_10016508_pt1 | contig 10290 bp, 8 predicted proteins | sample Lox_Sample_11_FD_206714 | JGI IMG/M metagenome (GOLD analysis project Ga0335069, IMG submission 206714) | Soil microbial communities from Loxahatchee National Wildlife Refuge, Florida, United States - Lox_Sample_1.1 | ecosystem: Environmental > Terrestrial > Soil > Wetlands | place: USA: Florida...
GTGCGGCGCCAGAGGCGTGGTCGTCGTCGACGCGGACAACGCCGAGCGCGTCCCCGCATTTGCCGTCGACGTCATCGACACGACGGGGTGCGGCGACGCCTTCTCGGCGGGATTCCTGCGCGGGATCTCGCTGGGCCGAAGCCCACGCGACGCAGCGGTGCTCGGCGCGGCGGCCGCCGCGCTCGTCGCGACCGGCCTCGGCTCCGATTACGGCGACTTTGATCTCGACGCAGCGGATGCGTTCGCGCTGCGAACCCCGACGCTCGAGGAGGTCTCAAATCGATGAGCACAGATACGATCACGCGCCGGCGCTTCGTCGCCGGGGCCGCCGCGGGCGGCGCTGCCCTGTCGCTGCCCGCTGCTGCGGAGGCGACGACGAAGCGCACGCGCGCCACCTCACGCTCGCTGAACGCCGCCGACGTCGTCGTCGTCGGCGCCGGGTTCGCGGGTCTCACCGCGGCGCGGAGGATCGCGCAGGCGGGCAAGTCGGTGCTCGTGCTCGAGGCGCGCGACCGCGTCGGCGGCCGCGTGTGGAACCACGATCTCGGTGGCGGCCATGTCTCCGAGCGGGGCGGCACGTTCGTCGGCCCGACGCAGGACCGCGTGCTCGCGCTCGCGAAGTCCGTCGGCGTCGGGACGTTCCCCACGTACGACACCGGCCAGAACGTGTACATCGCCGACGGTCAGCGAATCACCTGGAGCGACAGGGGACCGACCGGAACGGCGCCGCCCGACCCGCTCGCGCTGCCCGACCTCGCGGTGGTCGTCTCCAAGCTCGACGAGCTGTCAAAGTCCGTGCCGGTGTCCGCACCGTGGAAGGCGGCGAACGCCGCTGCGTGGGACGGCCAGACACTCGAGACATGGATCGCCAGCCAGGTCGCGGTCACGCCGCGATTCAGGGAGCTGCTGCCGGTCGCCACGCGGCCGATCTTCGGCGCCGAGCCGCGCGAACTGTCGCTGCTGTTCGTGCTCTTCTACGTCGCGTCCTCCGGCAACGCTCAGCACGCGGGGACGTTCGAGCGCAACTTCGACACACGCGGCGGCGCACAGCAGTCGCGGTTCATCGGCGGCTCGCAGACGATCGCGCTGCGGGTGGCAACGCAACTGTCGACACGGGTCGTCCGGTCAACCCCGGTACGGACCATCACGCACGCGTCGTCAGGCGTCGCGGTCATCTCCGACAGGCTCACGGTCAAGGCGAAGCACGTGATCGTCGCGATCCCGCCGGCGCTGGCCGGAAGGATCGACTACGAGCCGATCCTCCCGTTCGAGCGTGACCAGCTGACCCAGCGCTACGGCCAGGGGACGCTGACGAAGGTCGCGGCGGTCTATGACCGCCCGTTCTGGCGCGATCAGGGCCTCACCGGGCAGGCCTTCTCGGCGAGTGGCCCGGTGAGCGCGACGTTCGATGACTCGCCGCCGAACGGACGGCCGGGAGTCGTGTTCGGATTCGTCGGCGGCGATGCCGCGCGCGCGTACAACGCGCTGTCCCCGGCGGCCCGCCGCGCGCAGGTGCTCGATCAGTTTGCGACGTTCTTCGGCCCGCGCGCACGCAGCCCGAAGGGGTTCTTCGAGACGACCTGGGCGGCCGAGCGGTGGACGCGCGGGTGCCCGGTCGGGATCCCGGCCGTCGGCGCGCTGTACGCGTACGGCGCGCGCCTGCGCCGGCCGGTCGGGCGGATCCACTGGGCGGGCACTGAGACCTCGGACTACTGGAACGGGTACATGGACGGCGCCGTGCGTTCCGGCGAGCGGGCGGCCACCGAAGTGCTCGCGGCGCTGTAGGGTCTCGACGCCCACCGAGGAGGAGACGCGCCACCGATGCCGACCGTTCGCGAAGCGACCTTCGAGCTGTTCCGCGCCCACGGGATGACGACGATCTTCGGCAACCCGGGATCGACCGAGCTGCCGATGCTCGCCGAGCTCCCCGAGGACGGCACGCGATCCGGCGGACCGTCACGGGCACAGCGACCCCCGATCCGTCGGCGCTCGCGCAGGCGCTGCGTGAGGACATCGCCGTGAGCGACGGACCGCGGCTCGTGCAGGCACGGGTCGCGTCGGGGATGTGGTTCGACTGAGCGCGATCACGCGCCTGCTGCGCCCCGATCCGGCACGGATCGCTCCCGAACGCCCGCAGCCCTCGGGCGACCGGGCCCCGGAGTGGGTCGCCGCCGGCACGCCGGAGTCGCTGCGCGCGGACGTGATCGCGGCGCTCGGCGCCGACCGGGTCCTGACCCGCGCGATCGACCTCGTCAAGTACGCCTCCGACGCGAGCCCGTACCGGCTGATCCCGAAGGCGATCGCGATGCCGCACGACATCGACGACGTCGTCGGGCTGATGGCGTTCGCCCGGCGCACCGGCACTCCGCTCGTGTTCCGCGCCGGCGGGACGTCGCTGAACGGCCAATCCCAGACGGACTCGGTGCTCGTCGACGTCCGCCGCCACTGGCAGCGGGCGCAGGTGCTCGACGGCGGCGCGCAGGTGCGCGCGCAGCCGGGGATCGTGCTCGGCCATGTCAACCGGTTGCTCGCCCGCCACGACCGCAAGCTCGGGCCTGATCCGGCGAGCATCGACATCGCCTGCGTCGGCGGTGTCGTCGCGAACAACTCCGGGGGCATGCGCTGCGGCGTCGTGGCGGACTCCTACCGGACCGTTCGCTCGATGACGCTCGTCCTGCCGAGCGGCGCCGTGATCGACACCGCGGCTCCCGACGCCGAGGCGCGGTTTGCGGCCGCTGCGCCCGGGCTCGCGACGGGCCTCATCGAGATCCGCGACGAGTTGCGGGCCGACGCAGAGCTCGCGGAGCGGGTCCGGCGCAAGTTCGAGATCAAGAATACGACCGGCTACCGGCTGTGCGCGTTTCTCGACGCCGACACCCCGCTCGAGATCTTCCGCCGGCTCGTGATCGGCTCCGAGGGGACGCTCGCGTTCCTCGCCGAGGCCGTGTTCGACACGGTCCCGCTCGGGCGCCACACCACGATCGCGCTCGTGTTCTTCGAGGACGTCGACGCGGCGGCCGAGGCAGTTGCGCCGCTCGTCGCGGCCGGCGCGACCGCGACCGAGCTGATGGTCGCGCCGACGCTGATCGCCGCGGCGTGGAACATGCCGGGCACGCCGGAGCGCTGGAAGGAGCTGCCGCTCACGTCGGCCGCGCTGCTCGTCGAGTTCCGCGCGGAGGAGCCGGATGCACTCGATGCGCCCGAGCGTGCTGCGCTCGAGATCCTCCAGGCGCGGACCACGATCGACCCGCCCGCGTTTACGCGCGACGCCGAGGAGATCGAGATGGTGTGGCGCGTGCGCGAGGGGATGCAGGGCCTGCTCGCGGCGGTGCGGCCGCCCGGCGTGCAGCTGATCATCGAGGACGTGTGCGTCCCGCCGGCAAGGGTGGCGGAGGCCGCCAAGGACCTGCAGGCACTGCTCAGCAAGCACGGTTTCCTGCCCGGCCTGGCAGGGCACGCCTCGGCGGGCAACCTCCACTTCCTGCTCACGCCGAACTTCGGCGAGCCGGCCGACCTCGACCGCTACGACGCGTTCGTGCACGAGCTGACCGAAATGATCGTGGGCACCTACGACGGGTCGTTGAAGGCGGAGCACGGGACCGGGCTCAACATGGCCCCCTTCGTCGAGCGCGAGTGGGGGCGCAAGGCGACGGAGATGATGTGGCGGATCAAACAACTCGCGGATCCCGACGGGATCCTCGCGCCCGGGGTCGTGCTCAACCGGGATCCGGGCGTGCATCTGCGCAACCTCAAGTCGATCCCAGAGATCGAGGAGGTCGCGACGAAGTGCATCGAGTGCGGCTTCTGCGAGCCCGTGTGCCCATCGCGCAACGTGACGACGACGCCCCGCCAGCGGATCGCGGTGCGGCGCGAGATGGCGCGCCAGCTGCCGGGCTCGCCGGTGCTCGAGACACTGCTCGAGCAATACCAGCATGAAGGGATCGACACGTGCGCGGTCGATGGCTCGTGCATGCGCGCGTGTCCGGTCGCGATCGACACCGGCGCGCTCGTCAAGGGCTTTCGCCGCGCGGAGCACGGAGAGCAGGCCGAGCGCGCAGCGGCCGCGGTGGCGCGGCGCTACGAGCTTGCCGAGCGGTTCGCACGCGGCAGCCTGCGGGTCGGTCGGCCGGCGGCCCGCGCGTGGCGCCGCAACATCCCGCCGGCGGCGCCGGCGCAGCTGCCGTTCACGGTCAGAGAGGGCGCGGCGGCCGTCTACATGCCGGCCTGCATCAACCGGATCTTCGGCAACGGATCTGAGCGCGACGAGCATCCGACGGTGCCCGACGCGCTGGTGGCGATCTCGCGCCGCGCCGGCCTCCCGGTCTGGATCCCGGACGATGTCGGCGGACACTGCTGCGGGACGCCCTGGAGCTCGAAGGGGTTCGCTCGCGGGCACGAGCTGATGGCGCAGCGGATCGCGGCGGCGCTCGCGCGCTGGAGCGACGCGGGCGCGCTGCCGGTCGTCGTCGACGCGAGCTCCTGCAGCCATGGCCTGATCGCGGAGGTTGCGCCTGCGGGAGTCGAAATCCTCGACTCGATCGCATGGGTCCACGATCGCCTGCTCGAGCGCCTGCAGATCAGGCGCAAGCTGGGTCGCGTCGTGGTGCACCCGACGTGCTCGGCGACGCACCTCGGGCTGGCACGCAAGCTCGAGGCGATCGCGTCGGCGATCACCGACGATGTCGTCGTGCCGGCGTCGAGCGGCTGCTGCGGGATGGCCGGTGACCGCGGCTGGCTCCATCCCGAGCTGCCGCGCTCAGCCCTCCGGGACCTGGCGCACGAGCTCGAGGGCCAGACCTACGATGCCTGCCTGACGAGCAATCGCACGTGCGAGGTGGCCCTCCGGGAGGTCACCGGGCGGCCGTACACATCGTTCGTGCTCGCGCTCGAAGAACTGACGCGGTGAGGCTGGTTTCCTACCTCCGGCAACCCGATTAGCTCTCGATTTCGATCGGACGCTCGGGATGTGATGTTGACCCGGGACCAGGTGGCATAGGCGAATGTTCGAGCAACCGCCCGCCGGCCTGTGCGCCGCCTGCCGCCATCAGCGGCTCGTCCGCACGACGCGCGGCTCGGTCTTCTCGCTGTGCGAGCGCGCGAAGGACGAGCCCGAGCGCTTCCCGAAGTACCCGCGGCTGCCCGTGCTCCGCTGCGACGGGTACGGGCCGGCGGCGCCTACTGCGGCGGCTGCGGATCCAAGACGATGAGGTTGCTGCCGTCCTGCGCCTGGACGAGCTTCTCGGTGAACAGGCCACTCGCGGCGATTTGCGAGACGAGTCCGGCCTCCTCGGTCTGGCTCCAGCGGCCGAGCTCGGGCACCATCGGCGGGAACTGCTCGGGGAAGGTGTCGCTCAGCGGCCGATCGAGCCACGGCTTCAGCTCGCCCCGCAGGAACAGCAGGGCGATGTCGACCGGCTTGGAGGTGCTCTTGGCATTCGGCGACGGCGGCTTGCGCGTCAGCGTGCTCGTCTGCACCGTGTGGCCGGGCGGGAGGATCGCGACGACGTTCTGAACGCCGTGGACGTACTTCAACGTGTACAGGGCGAGCTCGAGCGCCTCACGCTTGAGCAGCAAGAGGCGCTCGGCCGACGGGGTGCCGGTCCCGATCGCGCAGTTCGTCGTGCCGATCCCGCAGAGGTTGTACGCGATCGTGTCGCCGCCGAGCAGCGACACCTGGCTCGTGGTCGGGTCCTGGCGCACGGCGACCTGGAGGCCGCCCGGCGAGCCGCTCGTGCTGGTGTTCGCGGACGGGCTGGAGAGGTTGACGACCGTCACGACGTCGAGCTGGTTGACAGCCGAGATCCGGTACGTCGGCGCGATGTGGTCGGCGATCTCGCGCGCGCCCTGCGTGCTGGTGTCGGGCGGCTTCCACGCTGACCACGCGAAGTTCGCCGTGGCCTTGTCGGAGCCTCCGAGGGCAGCGAGGGCGACGACGATTGCACCGATCGCGATCCCGACGAGCAGCGCGATCGCGACCCGGAACTTGTGCGAGTGCGGGGAGTGCTCGCGCGGGAGCCCGCCACGGCGTCCGAGCTTGACTGCGGACCCGAGGCGCGCGGGGGCGGCATGATCGTCGCTCGCGCGCACGATCTCAGGCCGGTCGTTCAGACCGTCGGCCATGTGCTCGGGTCCATCATGTCGATCTCGGGCCGCCGCAGGCCGACGCTGTTGAGCACGTCCACGACTTCGTCGCCGTGCATCTCCTTGCGTTCGATCAGGGTATCGGCAATCCGCTCGACCGCCGGCCTGTTCGACGCGATCAGGGCATAGGCATTGACGTACGCCTGACCGAGGATCTGTGCAGCCGCGGCGCGCTTGTCCCGGTCGCCGAGGACGGAGTTGATCGGGTCAGGCATCATCGGCATCGCGCCGTTCGCGCGGTTCATGATCGTCGTTCCGATCCGCTCGAGCCGCTTGAGCACCTGTTGCACGTCCTCCTCGACGTCGAGGCTGCCGTCGATGTGGACGGGATCGGCGCCCATCGCCCACATTCCGACCATGGCCGCGGCGGTCGCGGTGGCGCTCGCGACGTCACCGCTGACGCCCTGCGAGTTCTCCCCGTAGAACACGTGCTCGGCGGCCATCGCGCCGAGCGTCATGATCAGCCCGCCCATCACGCGGCTGCGGAAGTGCGAGAAGCGCTCGTCCTTCTCCATGCCCTGGTAGTGGCCGAGCGAGCCACCCCGCTTGCGGATCGACAGTCGCGTGGACTGGATGTCATCGCCGAGGAATGCATGGCCGGCAGCGGCATGCCCGGCCTCGTGGATCGCGACCGCGCGCGTCTCCTCCGGGATGTACTCGATGTTCTGGGCCGTTCCGGCCTCGACCGTCGTCATCGCCTCGACGATGTCGCCCCACCCGAACTGGCGGCGGCCCTCGGAGTGGGCGATCGTCAGCGCCATCGAGCAGCACTGCTCGATCATCGACGGCGAGTACCCGTTGGTGATCCGCGCGAGCTCGTCGCGGCGGCGGTAGGTGTCGAGGTCAGGCTCGTGTGCGACCTTGCCGAGGTACAGGTCGAAGATGTCGAGCCGGTCGTCCTTGGTCGGCGTGCGGAACCAGATGTGGCGTCCCATCCGTCCGGCGCGGGTGAGGGCCGGGTCGAGCTGCGAGATCGGGACGTTGCACGCGCCGATGAAATAGATCTGCTCCTCACGCGGCTTCGGCGGCGGCAACCGCAGCGACACCGGTCCGACCTTGCGCGGGACCACGAACATCGAATCGAGGAACGTGTTGAGGCGGTTCGTGAAGAACTTGCGCATCATCGGCGGCTCGTCGATTCCGTCCATCACGACGAGCAGCTGGTTGAGCGCCTGGCCGCCGTTGCCGCCGCCCATGCCGAAACCGGGATAGAAGCGGCGGACCTTGTCGCCCGCGCGCTCGACGAAGGTCGCGTATCCCGTGGTCGCCGGCTCGGCGCGCTGGGCGAACAGCCGATCGCGCCAAACGCGCGATTCGATCACGAGGTCCCCGGTGGGCGTCAGCGAGCCGTTCGGTCCGTAGAAGCAGATGTCGTGGATGCTCGCCGTCGCGGCGTCGCTCATCCCGATCCCGCTGCCGAGCGACGCGCGCCGCATGCCGACCGCGTCGATCTCGTCGATGAACACGATGCACTGGCCGCCCCACTTCTTCGCCAGCTTGCGCGCCTTGTGCGCGAGGAACTGGACGGTGATCGCGTCCATGCCGATGAACATCCCGGCGAACCCGGATCCGGGGATCGTCACGAACGGGCAGTTGAAGTTCGTGGCGATCGCCTTCGAGATCATCGTCTTGCCGGTGCCGGGCGCGCCGAGGAACAGCAGGCCGCGCTCGCGCTTACCGCCCGCCTTCTCGAACTCCTCGCCCGACTGCCACAGCGTGATCACGCGGGTGATCTCCTCCTTGGCCTCCGCCTGACCGCGGACGTCGTCGATCTTCACGCCCCAGCTCGCGTCGCCCGGCTCGTATCCGCGGATCTGGCGGACCGCGAAGAACAGGAACGGCCCGAAGAAGATCGCGAAGTTCACGAAGAACAGCAGCGGCAGCTGGATGAACACGAGCGCCAGCTGCGGGAGCGTGTCCGGCGGGAAGATCTGCCGCAGACCCTCGAACGGATGGAAGAAGGGGGCGCTCACGCCGGCGAACGCGAACAGCAGCTGGCAGAACGCCAGCAACGCGAGAACGATCAGGATGTAAATCGGCCAGCGTCGGAATTTCGTGCGCCAGAACCAGTAGCGCCTGCGCGCGACGATGTCCTCATGCTTGAGGCTCTCGTCGGCACCGTACAGGCTCGGCGACGGGATCAACTTCCGCGTTACGACCTCGACCAGGCCGCGGAAGACCAGGACCGCAAACGCTGTGACGATCAGCGCCAACACCAGGTTCATGTGGTTGGTGTCGTAGAGGACGAGGAAGAACGCCGGCGCGGTGATCAACGCAACCGCGGTGGCCGCGCGCGTCAGCCGACGCCACTCATCGGCGAGCGCGGATGCGTGCTCGTTGATCGCCGGGCCCCCGGCTGGACGGGATCCGATCCTGGGGCTCTGCTCGGCGTAGGCCATACGTCAGACATGAGGGTACAGGTGCGCGCCAATGGGGAGCGAAAGCGACACGATTCGTCCAGATCGACTTGTCGCGAGCGCCTGCGGCACGTAGTCTCGCGCCTCGGTTTCGAATCGACGGCACCCACTCAAGGAGGACACGCACATGGGATTCCTGGACAAGGCGAAGGCCGCGGCTGAGCAGGCCGCGACGAAGGCGAAGGAGGGCGTCGACGAGGTTCAGACCAAGCGCAACCTCAGCCACGCCTACGAGGAGCTCGGGAAGACCGCGTTCGAGCTGATCGAGTCCGGCGAGATCACGCACGAGCGGTTGAGCGGCCACGCGGACGAGATCCGCCGCCTTCGGTCGCAGGCGGCTGCGCCGGCCGCCTAGCGCGGCCGGGCGAGGGCGGCTCGGATGACGGGCGCGGGCGGGTCCGCTCGGATCCTGGTGCTGCAGCACGTCGCGTGCGAGCCGCCCGGCGCCTACGAGGATGAGCTGCGCGCGTGGGGCGCGCAGCTGGAGCGCGTGGAGGTCGACGCGGGCGAGTCGCTGCCCGACTGGCGCCGCTTCGACGGGATCATCGCGATGGGCGGCCCGATGGGCGCCTACGAGGACGACGAGCTGCCGTGGCTGACGGCCGAGAAGCGCCTGATCGCCGAGGCCGTCCACGCCGGAGCGCCGTACTGGGGGATCTGCCTCGGCGCGCAACTGCTGGCTTCGAGCCTCGGCGCGCGCGTGGCGCCGGGGCCCGCGGCCGAGGTCGGCGTGCTCGACGTGATCACGACCGCGGCGGCCGCGAAGGACCCCGTGTTCGCGCACGCGCCGGCGCGCTTGCAAGCGCTGCAATGGCACACCGATACCTGGGAGCTCCCCGCCGGCGCGGTCCAGCTCGCCCGCTCGGACGCGTATGAGCAGCAGGCGTTCTCGTTCAAGCGCGCGTACGGATTGCAGTTCCACCTCGAGGTGGGGGCCGCACTCGCGACGGAGTGGGGCGCGGTGCCCGCGTACGCGGACAGCCTCGAGCGGATCATGGGCACCGGGGCGCTATCGCGGCTTCTCGCCGGGATCAGCGAGCGCGAGCAGGAGATGACCGCGCTCGCGCGCTCGCTGTTCGCCGCCTGGCTTGCGCGAGTCGTCGGGCTCGTCGCCCCCGCCGGCCTCGCCACCGCTACAGGTTGATGGACTAGCAGAGAGTGGCTCTGAAACTGGAGCGGATGGACTACGTAGCTCGTTGGCGTGGCGCAAGCCGCTCGATGACTGGCTGGCGCAGCTGGCGATCGAAGTCCGCCGCGTCGTCAGCTTCAAGCTGGCACTCATCGGCTTCGAAGTGGACGAGGACGAGGTATTGGTGCAGAAAGCCCGAAGGGCCGGTGTTGTCATGGCGAACGACACCTACGAACGACACCTACCTACCCGCGACCTGTTAGCCGGGATCCCCCGATCGCTGTCGGATCGGACTACAAGCCGCAGCGAGTGGCAGGTCCGGAACCGTCCTGAGCTGTGCGAGGACCAGAGTGCTGGTTCTCGATCAGTGGGGTAGCGGCGATCTCGATCCGGGTTTGTCTCTTCGCGCCCACCCCTCGGGCGGAAGCAGCCATTGTCCGGTCGCTGCTTCCGGATCGGGCTAAACGCAGCAGGGCGTCCTGGAACGCGCCGGCTGGGACGAGACTACTGCTGCTCGATCAAAGCGCAGCCGACGCCCGATCGAGCATCGCACACCACTCGCTGGCATGAATCCGCGCACGTTCGACATGCTTGATCAATCAA
>Ga0335069_10016509_pt1 | contig 10290 bp, 9 predicted proteins | sample Lox_Sample_11_FD_206714 | JGI IMG/M metagenome (GOLD analysis project Ga0335069, IMG submission 206714) | Soil microbial communities from Loxahatchee National Wildlife Refuge, Florida, United States - Lox_Sample_1.1 | ecosystem: Environmental > Terrestrial > Soil > Wetlands | place: USA: Florida...
TTCCCCGCGGTCCAGCTCCAGGATCCAGCCCGCCACGTTGTCCAGGAAGTAACGATCGTGGGTGACGGCGATCACCGTCCCCTCGTACTGGCGCAGGTGGTGCTCCAGCCACGCCACGGTCTCCGCGTCCAGGTGGTTGGTGGGCTCGTCCAGCAGCAGGATGTCGGGCTTCTGCAGCAGGAGCCGGCACAGGGCCACCCGCCGCTTCTCTCCCCCGGAGAGCAGGTTGATCTTCATGTCCGCCGCGGGACAGCGCAGCGCGTCCATGGCCATCTCCAGCCGGCTGTCCAGGTCCCAGCCGCCCATGGTTTCCAGTTTTTCCTGGACGGTGCCCTGCCGCTCCAGCAGCGCGTTCATGGCGTCGTCTTCCATGGGCTCGCTGAACTTCGCGTTGATCTCCTCGTATTCCCTCAGGAGGCCGACCACCTCGTGCACGCCTTCCTCCACCACCTGGCGCACCGTGGCGTCCGGGGGAAGCTGCGGTTCCTGCTCCAGGTAGCCGATGGTGTACCCCGGGCTCAGCATGATCTCGCCGCGGAACTCCTTCTCCGAGCCCGCCATGATCCGAAGCAGCGTGCTCTTGCCGGACCCGTTGAGCCCGATGACGCCGATCTTGGCCCCGTAGAAGTAGGAGAGGGAAATGTCCTTGATGACCGGCTTCTGGTCGTAGCTCTTGCTGACGCCGACCATCGAGTAGATGATCTTGCTCGGCTCCTGGTCTTTCGCCACTAGTTCACCGCCTGCCCGTAGGTGCTTCCGCTCATCGCCGGCGTCACGGCCACGCTGCCGCGACGGGAGATCCGCGGCGGCCGGCGTTCCAGCGCCGCCCGGGCGATCTCGATGTCTTCCCGTGCTTCCTGGGGGGTGAAGCATCCCACCGTGACCATGTCAGACTCCCGGATGGTGGAGTACGCGAACGTGAGGCCCACGAACGGGCTCACCCGGCCGGCCGCCATGGGCTTGATGACCATGACCGGTTTCCTTGCTCCCCAGATGATGGCGTGCACGTGCTCGATCTCCACCTGCATGAGGAACCCGGCGCAGTTGTAGATCTGGATGTAGGTTTCCACGTCGTACCCGTTGAGGTCGGAGAAGACCACCAGCTCGGGCATGTGCGCGGAAAGGCCGGGAACCATGCCCTCCTGGCGGATCATGTCCAGGTAGTCCGGCAGCCGCGGGATGGCGCGCGCGTTCTTGAGCACCAGCTGCTCCACCGAGGAGTGGTGCGGCAGGCACAGCGCGGCACCGTTCCTGGCGCTCTCCGCGATGACGGCCCGGGCCTCCCGGCGCGCGGCGGGGTTGTCGTCCACGTTGATCACCGGGGTGTCCACCCGCACGATGCGCCGGCCGGCCGCATCCTCGGCGCGCCGCATGGCCTCCAGCATCTCGGTCCGGCCGCGCATCTCCACCATGATGGTGTCCACGCCGGCGTCGAGAAACGTCGCGAGGATCTCCTCGGTGCCACCGGTCCCCCCGTTGGTGGACCGTATCATCTGGTCTGCGGCGGCCGACGTGTGGCTGTAGCCCAGGATCCAGTTCGTCCCGATGATCATGCGGGACAGGGATACGCCGGCCACGGTGGTCCGCGGAAAGGGATCGTTCATTGCGTCCATCCTCGCGGGCAACGTACCACGTGGCCGCGAGCATCGTCCATCCGCCCTGGAGTTCCCCAGCCGCCCCCGCGGCACGCCTGCAGCGACTGACTTCGCCGCGCGGTGACTGGCACGGACGCCGGCGACCCCCGCCGCTGGCGCCAACGTGCACTGCTCGCTATACTTGCCTCCCGAGATGAGCTCGGTTCGCATCATCGGGATCGCCGGCGGCTCGGGGTCCGGGAAGACCACCATCGTGGGCCGCATCACGGAGATCGTGCGGGACTACGCGGTGGTCCCCCAGGACAACTACTACCGCTCCGCGGAATACATCAGCAACCAGCACATCACCGGCTTCAACTTCGACCACCCCGACGCGTTCGACAGCGACCTGATGGTGGAACAGCTGCAGGCGCTCAAGTCGGGGACGGCCATCCGCATGCCGCAGTACGACTTCGTGCACCACCGCCGGCGCGCCGAGACGGTGCTGGTGGAGCCGAGGCGCCTGGTGATCCTGGAAGGGATCATGATCTTCTTCGACCGGCGGGTGCGGGATCTCATCGACCTGAAGCTGTACGTGGACACCCCGGACGACATCCGCTTCATCCGCCGGCTGCGCCGCGACATCACCGAGCGCGGGCGCACGGTGGACTCCGTCATCGAGCAGTACACCGAGCGCGTGCGCCCGGGGCACTACGAGTTCGTGGAGCCCACCAAGGCCTACGCGGACCTCGTGATCCCCGAGGGCGGTTTCAACGCGCGCGCCATGGAGGCGCTGATCCCGTTCCTGAAGCAGATCGCCGGCTGACCTCCGTGGCTGTGATTGACCCCGCCGCCCGATCCGAATAGACTCCTCCGCGTCCTCAACAACCTCCCACGAGAATGGAGACGATCGGCATATGGCCAAACTGACCGGCAAGGTCCTGATCGCGCAGGGCGGCGGCCCCACCGCGGTCATCAACCAGTCCCTCGTCGGGGCCGTCCTGGAATCCCGCAAGTTCCCCGAGGTGACGCGCGTGTACGGCGCCACCAACGGCGTGCGGGGCATCATCAACGAGGATTTCCTCGACCTGTCCCAGGAGACCACGCACAACCTCGAGCAGGTAGCGGGCACACCGTCCAGCGCGCTGCTGTCCACGCGGGACAAGCCGGACGAGGCGTACTGCAAGGAGATCTTCAAGGTCTGCCAGGCGCACGACGTGCGCTATTTCTTCTATATCGGGGGCAACGACAGCGCGGACACGGTGCGCATCGTCAACAGCAACGCGGAAGGCGCGGGCTACGACATGCGCTGCATCCACATCCCCAAGACCGTGGACAACGACCTGGTCATCAACGACCACACCCCCGGCTTCGGCTCCGCGGCGCGCTACGTGGCGCAGGCCTTCATGGGATACAACCTGGACAACCGGGCGCTCCCGGGCGTGTTCATTGGCGTGGTCATGGGCCGAAACGCCGGCTTCCTCACCGCCTCTGCCACGCTGGGCCGCAAGTACGACGACGACGGTCCGCACCTGATCTACGTCCCCGAGCGCCCGTTCTCCGAGGAGCAGTTCCTGGGAGACGTGAAGCGCGTGATGGACCGCCACGGCCGCTGCCTGGTGTCCGTGAGCGAGGGCGTGGTGGACAAGAACGGCAAGCCGTTCATGACGGCGCTGAGCGGCAGGAACGAGGCGGACGCGCACGGCAACGTGCAGCTCTCCGGCTCGGGGGCCCTGGGCGACATGCTTTCCGACCTGGTCAAGGAGAAGCTCAAGATCAAGCGCGTGCGCGCGGACACCCTGGGCTACGCCCAGCGGTCCTACCTCGGCGTGGTCTCCGACGTGGATGCCCACGAATCGCGCGAGGTGGGGGAGAAGGCGGCGCAGTTCGCCATCTGGCACGACCAGGACGGGTCCATCACCATCCAGCGCACCGGCAACTACTCCGTGGACTATCGCCTGGTGGCGCTGGAGGAGGTGGCGGCCAAGACCAAGCGCATGCCCAGGGAGTTCCTGAACGCGGAAGGCAACGATACCACCTGGGACTTCTACAACTACGGGCGGCCCCTGCTGGGATCCGGCTTCCCCAACGTGCACCGAATCCGTGCGCCCAAGGTAGCCAAGATCCTCGAGAACCGCTAGCACGGACCAGGCCTTCAGGAAGGAGGCGGCGGAGACATGGACCGGCCCACTGCACGCAAGGACGATACGCGGGCCGTCGAGGGCCCGCCGGGGATCTCCCGCCGCACCCTGGCCTACAACGATCAGCTGATGCTGTGCCACTTCGAGCTGAAGAAGGGCGCACGTATCCCGTTCCACGACCACCCCGCCGCCCAGAACGGCTACCTGATCTCCGGCCGCGTGCGCATGCTCTGGGAGGACGGCCGGCAGCTCCTTGCCGAGCCGGGTTCGGGGTGGTGTTTTCTTCCCGGCGAGCGCCACGGCGCCGAGGTCCTGGAGGACAGCGAGGCCGTGGAGTGCTTCACCCCGCTGCGCCCCGAGTACCTGCCCCGGGACTGACCCGGGTTTTCACGCCGCCCTGCCCCGGGGTACCCTCTTCCTGCGCGCCTCGGCGCGCGAGGAGGAACGCGCATGGCGGAAACCGCCCAGCAGTATACGCAGAGGGTCCTCGGCTACCTCGAGGGGAAAGACCTGATGGGAGTGCTCAGCTCCACGCCCTCGGAGCTGGAGACGCTGGTCCGCGGTGTCCCGCGCGAAAAGCTGGACGCCGCCCCCGCGCCGGGCAAGTGGTCCATCACGATGATCCTGGCGCATATCGCGGACACCGATATCGTGCAGGGCTACCGCATCCGGCTGGTGCTCGGCTCCAATGGCATCCCGATCCAGGGTTTCGACCAGGACGCATGGGCGGTGGTCGGGGACTACCAGTCCCACGATCCTGCGGTCTCCCTGTCCGACTTCCGCGCCATCCGCCAGCGCACCCTGCGGCTGCTGAACCGCATCTCGGCGGACCAGTGGAACCAGTACGGGATGCACTCCGAGCGCGGCAAGGAGACCGTCCGCCGCATCGCCGAGATGATGGCAGGGCACGACCTCAACCACCTGAAGCAGATCCGCTCCATCCTGGGAACGTGACGCCGTGACGCCGGCCGCGTTCACCGTGGGCCTCGTGCAGATGCGCCCGTCCGCCCGGCCCGACGCCAACCTGGACCGCGCGCTGCGGCTGGTCTCCGAGGCGGCCCGGGCCGGCGCGGCGGTGGTGTGCCTGCCCGAGCTCTTCCGCAGCCCCTACTTCTGCCAGTCGGAAGACGCCGCCACCTTCGACCTGGCGGAGACCATCCCTGGTCCTTCCACCGAGGCCCTCGGCGCGGTGGCCCGGCAGCACGAGGTCACGGTGATCGCGCCCGTGTTCGAGAAGCGGGCCCCGGGCCTGTACCACAACAGCGCCGCGGTCATCGTCCCGGATGGATCCGTTGCGGGTGTCTACCGCAAGATGCACATCCCCGACGACCCGGGGTACTACGAGAAGTTCTACTTCACGCCGGGCGACCTCGGCTTCCAGTCCTTCGACACGCCCCGCGGCCGCATTGGCACGCTGATCTGCTGGGACCAGTGGTATCCCGAGGCCGCGCGCCTCACGGCGCTCAAGGGCGCCCTGGTGCTGTTCTATCCCACCGCCATCGGGTGGCACCCGCGGGAGAAAGAGACGCTCGGCGAGCAGCAGCGCGATGCGTGGGTCACCGTGCAGCGCGGCCACGCCATCTCCAACGGCGTGTACGTGGCAGCCGTCAACCGCGCGGGACTCGAGAAGCCCCGTGACGACGCGGCGGGGATCGAGTTCTGGGGCAGCACCTTTCTCTGCGATCCGTTCGGCGTGGTGATTGCCCGCGCCCGCACGGACGGGGAGGAGGTCGTGCTGGGGACCGTGGACCCCGCGCGCGTAGAAGAGGTGAGGCGCGGCTGGCCGTTCCTGCGCGACCGGCGCGTGGATGCGTATGCCGGCCTGGACCAGAGGTTCCTGGACCGGTCATGAGCGAAACGGCCGCCCGCACCGGTGGGACAGGCGCCGTGCCTGCCCCACCGTTTCTCATGCCCGCGGAGTGGCAGCCGCATGCCGCCACCTGGGTGTCGTGGCCGCACAACCGTCGCGACTGGCCGGGGAAGTTCGAGCCCATCCCCTGGGTGTACGGCGAGATCGTCCGCGCGCTTGCACGCCTGGAGCCCGTGAGGATCCTGGTGAGCTCCCCGGGCCAGGACCGGGCAGCCCGCACGATCCTGGACGCCGCGGGCGCTTCGCGTGATGGCCTGGAGTTTCACCGCATCCCGACCGACCGCATCTGGGCGCGGGACTACGGCCCGATCTTCGTCCGTTCCCGCGGGGCGGCAGCGGGCGGGATGCCGGCTGCCGCCGGCGGCGGGCTTTCCATCGCGGGATTCCGTTTCAACGCATGGGCAAAGTACCCCAACTACGCCCGCGACGCCCGGGTAGCGGAACGAATCGGCCGAGTGGTGGGCTGCCGGCTGCGGCCGACCCAGGTGCGGGGCGAGACCATGGTGCTGGAGGGCGGCAGCATCGACGTGAACGGGGAGGGGAGCCTCCTCACCACGGAGGAGTGCCTGCTGGACCGCGAGGTGCAGCCTCGGAACCCGTCGCTGAGTCGAGACGAGATCGAGGGTGCGCTCCGCGACGCACTCGGCGCGCGAAACGTGCTGTGGCTCGGCCGCGGAATCGAGGGAGATGACACGCACGGCCACGTGGATGACCTGTGCCGGTTTGTCTCCCCTCGCCGCGTGGTGCTCTGCCGTGAGAAGGACTCCTCCGACGTGAACTACCGCGCGCTGGAAGACAACCGCGAGCGCGTGGAAGGCTTCCGGCTGGAAGACGGCTCACGTCCGGACGTGGTCTTCCTGCCGATGCCCGCGCCGCTCACCTTCCAGGGCCGGCGCCTGCCTGCCAGCTACGCGAACTTCTATATCGCAAACGGCGGAGTGGTGGTCCCGACGTTCAACGACCCGGTGGATCGACAAGCCCTGGGGATCCTCTCCGAGCTGTTCCCCGGGCGAACCGTGACCGGGATCCACGCGGTGGACCTCGTCCTGGGCCGAGGGACCCTGCACTGCCTTACCCAGCAACAACCCGCCCCGGACTGAGGCAGCACCGCGCCCGCCTTGTAGTAGACGTTGGAGGAGTAGTACGGCGGTGCGGGCATGGGAGTAGGCCACGGCATATTGGGGGACAAGGGCGAGCCGCCGTTCGTGAAGCCCGTGCGCGCGGCGCCGCTGGCGGCGAGCAGGGTGACGACCAGGAGGAGGACCGGCGAAGGGGCGCCCGGGTGCCTGGTTTTCAAACGCGGTACCGGCCGCGGCGCTCAGCGCACCAGGGGGCCGAAAAAGGCGTCCCCGTCCAGGGCATCGAAGCCGGCCGCCGAGCCCGCGGCGAACGACAGCTCTCCGAGGCACGTATCGTTCCAGCGGCTGCCCGGGTACACGGCGGCGATCACGGCGCGGTAGGTGCCGGGGGGAAGATCGATGTCGAAGCGCTGCACGTCGCGCGAGTCCGCCAGGTCCAGCCGCTTCACGAGCCCGCCGGAATCCTTGACGATATCCAGCGTCTTCACGCGGTTGTTCTTCCCGAAGTACGACCACGTGGACTTGTCGGGGAAGTCCACCGTGGAGCGCTGGTAGCCGTTGGAAACGTCCACGCGGTCCACGTTCCTGGTCACGGCAAAGCGCACGTATTCCCCGATCCCGCTCCTGGGCGTGCGCACCACCCACGCGGTCTCGGGGAGGCCGTCGAAGAGGCGCGCGGGGTCGAAGGGTGCGTTGCGCCAGATGCCCGCCCACAGGAACACGTCCGCTTTCTCCGCCAGGAAGGACGAGGCACCCAGGAGCTTGACCGGCGCCGAGGGGGACGGGCCGCCAAGATCAGCCGGGTCCACCTCGAGCCCGTTTTTCCAGTTGGAGACGTAGTCGATGTTCGGGGCAGTCCATGAGAGCGAGAGGTTGGCCTCGGGCCCCGGCTTCCAGCTCTCCGCGGTGTACCACAGGCGCCCCCTGCGGGTGCCGGCATATTTCCACGGCGCCGTGGGTTCCTTTTCGAGCTCCGCGGGAACGCTCAGCACGATCCGGCCAAGCTGGTCCTTCCAGCTTGACGCCGTCTCCAGGATGTAGTTCCAGGTGTAGGTGGTGTGCATGGAGACCATGCGCAGAAGCGGCTCCGCCGACACCGAGCTCCGCGTGGGCATGGCATACGTCACCGCGACCACGCTGGTGGCGCCCGGCGCGAAGGAGAGCCGGTGGCGGAAGTGCAGCACCACGCGCCCGGGGGCTGCCCCGAAGTCCGCCACGCACGTGGTCACGGGAACGTCCCTGCCGTCCTGCTGGATGCGGAAGGTGAACAGGTCCCGCAGCCGTGCGGCGTCCAGCTCTTTTCTTCCCCGGGGATACTGGTCGTCACGGAAGTACGTCCCCGCGTAGTAGACGTCGGGATCGTCGGCGGCTTTCATGGCGGCCTCGGCGTCCCACGGGTTGGTCGGGACCGAGAGGGCGGAAAGCACGTTGTTGACGAATCCCTGGTCGGAGTGAGCGGCATCCTGCCCCCTGGCATACCTGCTGGGGACCACGTCCCCGAAGTCCCAGGCCTGGAAGGAACCCGCGGGGGCAGCGGCCGACCCGCCGTTGTCCTGACCGTCCTGACTGTCCCGCGAACCCGGCGCGCCTTGAGCATCTTGAGGGTCGTGAGCCGCCGGGAGCATGTGCCCTTTTCCGTCCAGCGTCACCTGGCGCACGGTGAGCTCGAAATCAACCGGGAACCCGCACTCCGCGGTCACCGCGGAGCTCGACGTATTGCGGAACTGGAATACCGCGCGGGTGGCGCCCCGGGCCGTGTCCTGCAGCTCCAGGTATTCCTTCTCCATCACGATGTCGGGATTGCCCTGCTCCGAGTACAGCGCGCCCTCGGCGGGCACGTAGCCCCGGTCGGTCTCCCAGGAGCCGTCGTCCGCGGCGAGTCGCGGCGCCTGCACCGCGAGCACGGCCGCTACGGCGAACACGGACAGCACGGGTCGCACCGGCAGCACACGCTTCATGCACACTCCCAGGCCGCGTCTCATTCGAGCCGCGGCGTGCGCTGCACCACGTCCACGGTGCTGCGCGGGTCCAGTCCCCACCCGGTCTCCCGCCGAACGGCGCCGGTGAACCGGATGCCGTCCCCGCGCGCCAGGCGGAAGAACGGCGCGAGCCCGGGCCCGCGTTCGCCCTTCTGCGCGGACAACGCGAATCTTCCCAGCGGTCCGCATACAAGGTAACGCACCCGGCCGCTCTTGGACAAAAGGGGATCCGAGACCACCCGGTACAGGCCGCCGTCCGGCGATGCCGCCTCTCCTGGGGTCGGGGCTCCCGGCTCCCCTTGCCGGGGAACCGCCGACCCCGTGGAAGTCTGCGAAGCCTTTCGCAGCACGAACCACGCCGTCTTCAGCGTCTCGCGGCCAATGCGCGCCGCGTGCGCCAGGCGGACCATCGCCGGAAGCCGCTTCCAGTCGAACTCACCGTGACAGGTGCCGTCCGGAAGGGCCGGGCACGCCCCCTGCCAGATGCACGGCAGCTCCACCGCGAAACCCGCCTTCACAAGACGGTCCCGCACCTGGATGGCCTCCTGTGCCGTGCTCATCAACGCCGGCTCGAGGATCAGCACGCGGCCGCCCGGGGCAAGCAGCGCCCCGAGCCTCTGCACCAGCTCCGCCCTCAGCGCGATCCGGTCCGGGTGGCCCGCCCACAACTCGTTCAACGTGTGGCCCATGGCGATGAGATCGAACGGCCCTCGCGGAGGCGCCGCGGTGCCGGTGGCGTCCCAGGTGTGCGTGGCGAGCTCCTGGTCCCGCTCCTGTGCGATGCGCCGTGCCAGGGAGAGGGCGGCGGCACTGCGGTCACATGCCGTGACGCGCGTGGCGCCCGAGTCCAGCAGCGCCAGGGATACCGCGCCGGGCCCCGCGCCGACGTCCAGTACCGTCGCGGGGCCGGAGGGGGCCCCCGCGCTCATCGCCCCGGAGGCGCGGCGCATCATGGCGGCGCAGAGCAGCGCCTGCGAATAGGAGACGGGCCAGAAGTGAAGGAGATACGCGCCGAGCAGCGCCGGGTCGCTGAGGTAACGCTCGCCCGCGAGCGCCCGGTCGCGGGTGAAGCCGCGCGAGAGCTCGCGGACGCTCGCGGCCACGCCGTGCAGCTCGTCCGCTGAAAGGCCGCCCGTTCGCCCCGTGCCGGCGGCGCGGGCGCCCCGGCCCCGGGCGGTGGACCGCCAGACCGAGAGCAGGGTGTCGTACAGTGACGGGGGAAACTCCAGGCGCGACGTACGCCAGAGATAACCGCGGGACCGCCGCGCGTCAAGGCCGCCGCATACCCGTCGCGGCCCGGGATTCCCCGCCTACTCCCCGAGGATTGCCTCGATGCGCTCGAGCTCCGGCGCGGTGAGCGTGACCGCCGCGGCGGCGACATGCTCCGAGAGCTGGTGCGCGTTCTTGGCGCCCACCAGGGTGCAGGAGACCGCGGGCAGGCGCAGCGTCCAGGCGATGGCGAGCTGCACCAGCGAGACGCCCTTGTCCGCTGCCACCCGGGATAACCTCGCGGCGCGCGCGAGGTGGCTCGCGAACCGCGGGCCCGTGAAGTCCGGGAATCCCGAGCGCTCATCATCGGCGGGGAACGTGCTGGCGGGGGTATAGCGTCCCGTCAGCAGCCCCTTGGCGAGCGGGCTGTGGACCAGG
>Ga0335069_10016510_pt1 | contig 10290 bp, 5 predicted proteins | sample Lox_Sample_11_FD_206714 | JGI IMG/M metagenome (GOLD analysis project Ga0335069, IMG submission 206714) | Soil microbial communities from Loxahatchee National Wildlife Refuge, Florida, United States - Lox_Sample_1.1 | ecosystem: Environmental > Terrestrial > Soil > Wetlands | place: USA: Florida...
GGACGACGTGGTGGAGGCCGCGGCGCAGGGCCGCTTCCACGTCTATGCCGTGGACGATGTCGACGACGCGATCGAGCTGCTGACGGGCATCGCGGCCGGCAAGCCCGACAGCACGGGCCGGTTGCCCGAGGGCTCGATCAACCGCCGGGTCGCCGAGAAGCTCGCCCACATGTCCGAAGTGCGACTGGCCTTCCGCGAACGGGTTCTCCTTCGCGACGTGATGCGCGAGCCGAGGAAGCTTCCGTGAGGGGGTCGCAGGCGATCGACGATCGCGGTGACGTCGATCTTGATCTCGCCCGGCAGTTCCTCCGGCCACTGCAAGGGCCGCATCAAGAGCCAAAGGCCATCGGCTGGTGCTCTCGTGAAGGCGCAGGACCTGTTCGCGCCCATCGGCGTCCAGGACCTCGCCGCGAGGCCGCCCCTGAAACTCGTCTACGTGGCCGAGGCCGCACGCATGGCCGACGCGCGCGACGACGAGCAGCTCGCCGCTGTCGTGGGCGCCGATGCCGGCTGCGTCGCGCAGAACGTGTACCTGCACAACCGCACATCGGCGGGACTGGCGAGCGTCGTTCGTGGCCTGGTCGACCGGCGTCGGCTCGCACCCGCGCTCGGGCTCGCGCGTGAGCAGCGCACCGCGCCCGCGCAAACCGTCGGCTATCCGGCGGAGCACGCGTGAGTGCCTATGCGCGGGCTGCTCATCACCGCAACGCGTCGCGAGGCAGGCGCCTGGCTCGCGGCCGATGCGCGGGCGACGAGTCGCGCCGGGACACGATGCCGCCCACGCTCCCGGCGATGAGCGCGGTGACGTCGAGCAGGACCGGGCTGAGCGCCAAGCCGCCGGGCGACGCGAGGTACAAGGGTGTCCACACAGGGCGGAACTTGGCCTTGTAGCGCCGCAGACCATCGAAGTTGTAGAAGTGCTCGGCGTGGCGATAGATGAAGCCGCCGAGGCGGTCATACAGGGCCGCACCCGGGCTCGACTCAAGCCCGGCCAGCGGCGCCATGCCGAGGTTGAACCAGCGAAACCCCTCGGTGCGGCCCCACAAGAGCAGCTCGCCGAAGAGGAAGTCCATCGTTCCGTTCGGCGCATCGGGCCGGTGCCGCATCAGGTCGACCGACAGCTCCTCGCGCCCCGCGCCCTGCCAGACGTTCGCGAACGCCACGATGTCCTGGCCGCGACGGACGATGGCCACCGGAAACCGGCTCAGGTAGCCCTCGTCGAACGACGCGTTGGAGAAGCCCTTTTCGTGCGTGGCCTTGTGCGCGAGCCAGGCCCGGGAGACGCCGGCCAAGGCGGGCAGCAGCGCCGGGACGGCAGCGCGCGGCGCGATCTCGAAGCGACAGCCTGCGCGCTGCAGCCTGGAGCGCGCGTGGCGCAGATCCTTGTGGGCGGGCGTCTCGATGTCGAACGCCGACAGGTCCACGCGTGCCTCCTCGCCCACGGGCGTGAGCACGAGGCCGAGCTCGGCGTAAAGCTCGCGCCGGTCCGCCCCCACCTCGAAGAACACGCACCAGCCGTCGGCACGATCGCACTGCTCGCGGAATCGCCATGCCACCTCGCGCACACCGTCCTCCGGGCCGATCGGGTCGCCCATTGCGATCCAGCTGCGCCCGCGGCGGCCGTACATCAGGAACGCATCGCCCGCCGTGCTGAACAGCAGCGACTTGTCGCCGCGGAACACCAGGTTCGCGTAGGTCCGGGTGCATCGCTCGACGATGGGGCGCGCGCGCTCGATGTCGACCTGCGCCGGCAGCCGGGAACGATCGCGCGCGGGGCGAAGCAGGTGATGCAGGGCCAGCAGCACGAACAGGCCGATGGCGCCGGCGCTGGCCCTCTCCGATCGCGAGGCTTCGGCGTGCCACGAGAAGTCCCACCACGCCTGCGATGCGAGTCCGGCCTCCGATTGCGTGACCAACACGAGCCACGTCGAGCCCGCCAACACGATGGCGCACGAGGCGACCCATGCGGGCGTGAACGGTGCGTTGAGGAGCGAGGACGTCCGGTAGAACTGCCGGCGAAGCGGCAGCAGCACCAAGAGCACGATCGCGAGCACGGACGCCTCCTCGAAGTCCCATCCCTTGAGCAGGGACAGCACGGCGCCGGCGGCGAGCAGGCCGGTCGCCAGCAGCCAGGCCGCATCGAGGCGCCGCTGAAGGCCCCGCGCCACGACGAGCAACGCGGAGCCGATCAGGCTGGCGAAGAAGTGTGAGGCTTCGATGACCGGCAGCGCGAACAGGCGCTCGACCAAGACCAGGCGTCCGACTGCCGCGGGCAGGGCGCCGGAGACCAGCAGGACGGCGCCGGCCACGAACGCCAACGCCGCCACCACCGAGGGTGCGATCGCCTGCAGCGACCGGGTGCCGCGCTCGACCCACGCCCGCCAGGCCGACCGCGGTTTGGGGCCAATGCGCAGCCCCACGAACACCGCGGCCGCCAGCAACGGCAGTAGGAGGTAGATGGCGCGAAACGCGAGCAGCGAGGCCGCGAGGTCACGCGGCGCCAGCCGGTCCGCGAGCAGCAGCATGACGACCGCCTCGAAGACGCCGAGCCCTCCCGGCACCTGACTGGCCGCGCCGGCAATCAGGGCGACGAGGAACACCGGCGCGAACGTGACGATCGTCAGGCCAGGCGCCGGCGGCAGCAGGACGAACAGCGCGGTGCCCATCAGGCTCAGGTCGCATGACGCGATCGCGATCTGCCCCAGCGTCAGGGGAACCGACGGAAGCTCGATGCGCAGCCGCGCGAGGGCCATCGGACGGCCTCGAACGCACAAGGTGAGCCAGCCAGCCAGCACGGCTGCGAGCACGAGCCCTAGGGGACGTGTCGTCACCAGGCCGAGGTGCAGCGGTGCCGGCAGCGCAAGCGGCTTTAGGGAAAAGGCGAACGCGCCGAGGAAGAGGTAACCCAGCCAGAAGCCGCCGCTGCAGAACAGCACGACGCGGGTGATCTGCGTCGCAGTGAGCCCTGCTGCGGTGTAGATCCAGTAGCGCACCGCGGCCCCGGCGAGCAGCGTGTTGCCGACGTTGTTACCGAGCGCCCCCGACACCATGGCGGCGGTCGCCACCGTCCCGGCGTTGGCCGGATGGCGGATGAAGCGCAGCGCCAGCATGTCGTAGCCCGCCAGGACGACATACCCTGCGACGGTGATCGCCAGCGCTGCAGCGAGCCGCCAACTGGGCAACGCAGCCAGCGCGGACACGATGTGCTCGTAGCGCAGCCCGTGAAGCGATTGCTGCAGGCCCCAGAGTGCGAGCGCGAAGAAGGCAAGGCCGGCGAACGGCACCAATCGCCTTGCGTCGGCGCGAATGCGCGACCACCACGCCGGCCCGGAAGGCGACGATGGCGTCCGCAGCCAGAGCTCGTCGGCATGCGCGGCGCGTCTCATGGCCAGCGATCTTCCCGTCGACAACCCATCGCCCGGCTTGACATGCCGCAAGCGCGGCCGAGACCGCGACGTCGTCCTGCCAGCGGAAAACGCGCGGTCGTACGCCGTGTGCGCCTCCGGCGCGATCCGCCCCAATGGTGAGCGGACGCGACGAGGCGCTGCAGGTGCTCCGCCTCATCGGCAGGCGATCCCAAGCAGGAAAGGGCTCCGCGGGCGGCGCGACGCCTCGTCACGTCGCGAGCACGGGCTCGGCACAGCTCTCGGCAATCGCGGCGCGTGCCCGGTCGCGCAATGCGACGGCATCGGACCAGCCGCTGCCCTCGGCATGGAGCGATCGATGCAGGTGCACCACGACCGGTTCGCGCCGCGGCCACCACGAGCCGTCGCGCAGCACGGAGCGCGTCCCCTTCAGGCTCACCGGCACCACCGCTGACGCGGTCTGCGCTGCCGCAACGAACGCGCCCATGCGAAACGCGCGCAGGCCGGGCGCGCGCGTCAGCGTCCCCTCGGGAAAGAAGACGAGGCTGACGCCGCCCTTCGCGGCTGCGACGAGCCGCCGCGCATCGTCGACGCTGGCCTGCACCTCGTCGCGTTCCACGAAGCGCACGCCGACGCGCTCCAGCAACCATCGCAGCGGCAAGCGTGCGGCGAGCTCGCGCTTGGCCACGAAGCTCGCCTCGGGCGGCAGCACAGCGGTGAGGACGAGCCAATCGAGGTAGCTCGCATGGTTGCTCACGAAGATCCAGGGTCCTTGTTGGAGCGCGGCGTCCGCTTCCACGCGAAGCGGGAGACCGCAGGCGCGCAAGCCCGCGCGCGCGATCGCCCGCGCGAGGTGCTTCCTCGACGACTCGACGGGCAACAACGTCGCCGCCACGCCGAGGATGGCGCCGACGCCGAACAGCGACCATGCGCGGATCGCGAACAGCGCTGCGCCGATTCGCCGCGCGGGCCGGCCGATCCGGCGGTGCAGGGCATCGACCCACAGCCGAGCCATCTGCCACGCCGGAGCCCGCGCCGGCGCGACGAGCCGGCCCTCTTCGTAGAGTGCTCGGCACGCGGCGCGGCGGATTTTTCCGCTCGACGTCTTGAGCACGGTGTGCGGTGGCGCGAGCACGATCTCGTCCGCCGGCACGCCGAGCACCTGCAGCGACAGCTCCGCGATGTGGTCGCGCAGCGCGTGCCGGTCGGCCGCATCGACGAGCGCCGTCTCGGCCACGACGACCACCCGCTCGCTGCCCGACTGCGCGTCGGTCGCACCCAACACCGCCACGCAGCCGCGCCGCACGCCCGGCAACGCGCCGGCGGCCGCCTCCAGGTCGTACGGATGGATGTTGTGGCCGCCGCGCTTGATGAGGTCCTTCGCGCGGCTCGTGAGGTACACCTCGCCGTCGGCCACATAGCCCACGTCGCCGGTGTCGAGCCATTCGCCGTCGAACAGCGCCCGGTTCGCATCGGCGTTGCGCACGTAGCCGGCCGTTGCCGACGGCCCGCGGAACTGGATCCGGCCCTCGTCGCGATCGGGCAGTTCGGCGCCGCGTTCATCGACCACACGCAACTCATGGCCGGGCAGCGGCGATCCGCAGGACACGACCTGCATCGCGCGCGCATCGCCGGCACCGACCGGTCGTGCGCGCCGTTCATCGCGCAGCGCCTCTCGGTCGATCACATCGATTCGAGCACCTCGCTCGAGGGGCGGGAAGGTCAGCCCGAGCCCGCACTCCGCGAGTCCGTAGACCGGGAGCGCCGCGTGCGGATCGAAGCCGAAGCGCGCGAAGCGCCGGCAGAACAGGTCGATCGTCGCCGCGTGCACGGGCTCCGACCCGTTCGCGGCCACACGCCACGTGCTCAGATCCAGGCCCTGCAGCTCGTCGTCCGGCACCTTCGCCGCCACGATCTCGTAGGCGAAGTTGGGCGCGGCGGAAATCGTGGCCCGATGCTCGCTGATGGCACGCAGCCAGCGCGACGGGCGCGCAAGGAACGCCTGCGGGGGCATCAGCACGAGCGGCACGCCGTGATAGAGGCTGCCGAGCCAGGCGCCGATGAGCCCCATGTCGTGGTAGAGCGGCAGCCAGCTGACGAACGTGTCGTGCGGCTGTGCGCGCAACGCCTGCCCTGCGGCCCGGATGTTGGCGAGCAGATTCGCATGGGTCAGCGCGACGCCCTTGGGCTGCCCGGTGCTGCCCGAGGTGTACTGGATGAGCGCCGTGTCCTGCGCGTCGCGTGCCACACCCTCCCAACCGTCGTCCGTCGCGTGCAGACGCTCGACGGTCAGCACCGCGCGCAGCCCGGGTGCGCCCGCGTGCAGGATGTGGGCCGCCGGCATCGCATGCGCATCGCTGATGAGGAGTGCGGCCTGTGCGTTCGCGAGGATCAGGGCCTGACGGCGCAGATGGTCCTCAATCTGCGAAGGTCGGAACGGTGGATAGATCGGCACGGGAACGCCGCCCGCGATCAGGATGCCGAAGAAGCACGCCAGGTAGGCGAGGCTCGTGGGCAGCATCACGGCCACCGTCTCGCCGGGCCGCAGGTCCTCGCGTCGCAGGGCCGCCGCCACCTGCTGCGCACGCCGCAGGAGGCCGGCATGGTCCAGCGGCTGCGGTGCCTGCGTGTCGTGCAGCAGGAGCACATGTCGGCGCGAGGGCGCACGCTCCGCATGCCACGCAAGCACCTCGACCAGCGTGCGCGCCCGGCGCGGTATGTCGACGACGTCGGCGGGCGGGGCGAAGGTGGCGACCGTAGGCTTGGGCGCGGGCAGGCCGGCACCGCGAGGAGCCGCCGAAGCCACGGCCTGCACAAGGTCGCGCGGCGTCTCCGCCGATTGAACCGCTACCTCGGGCAGGCGCACGTCGAATGCCTGCTCGAGACGCAGCATCAACTCCATGCGGGCCAGGCTGTCGATGCCGAGCGTGAGTTCCAGATCGTCGTCGAGTGCGGGCGGAGGCGCTTCGCCGCCCCGGAGCTCGCGCAGGAGTTCCCCGATCACCTCGAGGACGCGCGCAGGCCTCGCCTCCGTAGGGCTGCGCAGCGCGACGCCTGCCTGCATGGCCATCGATCAGCGCCTCCGCATCGGTCTGGCGACGAAGCGAAACCGCTCGGCCGCACCCGTCACCGCGTCAGAGCACACCCGGGTCTGCATGAGGAAGAGCGGCATGGTCACCTCCGGTGCGAGGGCCGACCGGCCATGGTCCATCCACCAACTTCGCCGGCTTCAGTGCTCTTGCTCCCCCGGCCGGACGACTCTAGTCCGCGCGGGTGTCTCGATGTTGACCCACCGCAAGCGGTTTGCGAAGTTGCATCGGTAGGGCTGCCGCCGGTGCACGGTCAAAGCGTCGCGCGCTGATCAGCGTCAAGCGCTACATGCGGGCTTTGCATACGCTGGTTCGTAGCAGTGCGGTTCCATCCAAGTTGGTCGGAGCGTCTGGTCGCATGAAGGACCGCTGGGAACACTTCGAGCACGGCGCCGATGTGGGCGTGCGGGGCTTGGGTGCGACCAAGGCCGGCGCCTTCGAGCAGGCGGCGCTCGCGCTGACGGCGGTGGTCACCGATCCGCGTTGCGTGGCGGCGTCCGACGCGGTGTCCATCGCCTGCGAGGCGTCGGATGACGAACTCCTGCTGCTCGACTGGCTCAACGCGCTGATCTACGAGATGGCCGTGCGGCGGATGGTGTTCGGTCGCTTCGAGGTCGCGATCGATGGCAGACGCCTGCGCGGCCACGCGATCGGCGAGCCGGTGTCGATCGAGCGCCACCAGCCCGCTGTCGAAGTCAAGGGCGCCACCTGCACGCAGCTTCGCGTCGCATGCCTCGATGGCGGCTGGCTCGCGCAAACCGTGGTGGACGTCTGAAACATGGACACGACATTGCTGACGAGGCGCGACGAGTGCGCCTGGGAGATCCCGCAGCGCGCGCCCATGCGCGCACCGGTGATCCTGCACGCGAGTGAAGCGCTGGTGCGCGACATGGACGACAAGGTGCGTGAGCAGGCGATCAACGTGGCGAGCCTGCCCGGCATCGTGCAGGCGTGCCATGTGATGCCCGACGCGCACTGGGGCTACGGCTTTCCGATCGGCGGCGTGGCAGCGTTCGATGCGGAGGCGGGCGGGATCGTCTCGGCCGGCGGCGTGGGCTTCGACGTTTCGTGCGGCGTGCGCTGCCTGACGACGGGCCTCACGCGCGACGACATCGTGCCGGTGCAGAAGGAGCTCGCCGATGCTCTGTTCACGCAGATTCCCGTCGGCGTCGGCAGCCGGGGCGCGATCCGGCTCGACGAGCAGCAGATGCACGACATGCTCGTCGGCGGCGCGAAGTGGGCGGTCGAGCGCGGCTGGGGTCGCGTCGACGATCTGGAGCGTATCGAGGAGCGCGGGCAGATGCTGCATGCAAAGCCCGGCGACGTGTCGGAGCAGGCGAAGAAGCGCCAGCGCGAGGAAATGGGGACGCTCGGAAGCGGCAACCACTATCTAGAGGTGCAGGAGGTCAACGCGATCCACGACGCTCCGATCGCGTCCGCGTTCGGGCTGAAGCAGGGGGACATCGTCGTGATGATCCACTGCGGATCGCGTGGTCTCGGCCACCAGATCGGCACGGACTACCTGCGCGCAATGTTGGAAGCGGCACCGGCCTACGGCCTCGCCTTGCCCGATCGCGAGCTTGCGTGCGCGCCCATCGCATCCGACCTGGGGCAGCAGTACCTGGGCGCCATGCGCGCAGCCATCAACTGCGCCCTCGCCAACCGGCAGATCCTCACGCATCTTGTGCGCCAGATCTTCACGCGCGTGTTGCCGAGAGCCGAGCTCGGGCTTCTGTACGACGTGTCGCACAACACTTGCAAGCTCGAGATGCACCGTGTCGACGGCCACTCGCGTCAGGTCTACGTTCACCGCAAGGGCGCGACGCGCGCCTTCGGGCCGGGCCATCCCGATCTCCCTGCGGCGCTGCGTGCTGCCGGCCAGCCCGTGCTGATCGGCGGCTCGATGGGTACCGGCTCGTACGTGCTGGCGGGCACTCGCGAGTCGGAGTCGCTGGCGTTCTCGTCGGCCTGCCATGGCGCCGGCCGAGCGATGAGCCGGCATGCGGCTTTGCGCCGCTGGAGCGGGCGCCAGGTCATCGACGAGCTCGCGGAGCGCGGCATCGTCGTGCGCAGCCCTTCACCGCGCGGGGTTGCCGAGGAGGCGCCCGGAGCCTACAAGGATGTCGCCGAGGTCGTCGACGCAGCGGATCGGGCCGGCCTCGCGCGCAAGGTCGCCGCGCTCGCACCGCTCGTCTGCATCAAGGGCTAGCGCGGCGGTGAGGCGATGCTCCGCCTCGCGCTGCGTCTTGATCTGAAACAAGGCGGCGAGCGCACGATCGCCTACCCTGACATCGACCATCGCGCCGGGGCGACAGCCGCCACCGCGTCTCGGGATGCGGTCGAAGGGCCGGTCAACCGGACCCGGGAATATCGCGGCACTCCACCGCGATCGCAGCCCGTCGGTGTGGTGACCCCGCTCAATGCGGGGCTCCGTGCGCGAGGTCCTCGTTCCACGAGCGCTCGGGGTTGCACGCGACGCGATGAAGGCGCATCAGACGAAGCCCGCGACGCGCGCACTCGCCGAACACCGCGCGGGACCCCCGCCGACGCCGCCCGCATCCGCGGTCGCCGCCACGCGCGTGGTCAACGCCGACGTTGCGGCGGTGTTCGAGGAGATCGCCGACCTTCTGGAGATCGGGGACGCGAACCCGTTCCGCGTGCGCGCATACCGGCAGGCCGCGCGGTTCATCGGCGAGCTGGGCCGTCCGGTCGCCGAGATGATCGCGCGCGGCGAGCCTCTCGATGCTTTGCCCGGCATCGGCGCCGACCTCGCGGGCAAGATCGCCGAGATCGTGTCGAGCGGCACCTGCGCGCAACTGCAGGCACTGCGGCGCGAGATGCCACCCGCCGTCGCGACGCTGCTCAAGGTCCCCGGCCTCGGGCCCCGTCGCGTCTCGGCACTGCATCACCAACTCGGCGTGCGGACGCTGGCGCAATTGCGCGCCGCCGCTGCGCAGCACCGCGTGCGCGAGCTGCACGGTTTCGGCGACCGCACCGAGGAGGCGATCCTCGAGGCCGTGACGGCGCGGCTTGCCGAGCAGCACCGCGTGAAGGTCTCCGTGGCCACGCAGGTCGCGGATGCGCTGCTCGCGGAGTTGCGCGCCACGCCTGGCGTGCGCGAGGCGGTCGCGGCGGGCAGCTTGCGCCGCCAGCGCGAGACGGTGGGCGACCTCGACCTGCTCGTCGCCGTGGATCGGCGCAGCCCGGTCGTCGCGCGCTTCGCCGCTCTGCCCGCGGTGAAGCGCGTGCTCGCCCAGGGTCCGACGCGCGCAAGCGTCGTGCTGCGCAACGACCTGCAGGTCGACCTGCGGGCGGTGGCGCCTGCGAGCTTCGGAGCCGCGTGGGCCTACTTCACGGGCTCGAAGGCGCACAACATCGCGCTGCGCAAGGTTGCGCAGGATGCGGGCCTGAAGCTGAACGAGTACGGACTCTGGCGCGGTGCGCGTCGGATCGCCGGCGCCACCGAGGCGTCGGTGTTCGCGGCACTCGGCCTTCCCTGGATCGAACCGGAGCTGCGCGAGGACCGCGGCGAAATCGAGGCCGCGCGCACGCACCGGCTTCCGCAGCTTGTGCGGCTGGAGGATCTGCGCGGCGACCTGCACGCGCACACGACCGACAGCGACGGCCGCGACGACCTCGAGGCGATGGCCGAGGCGGCGCGCGCGATGGGCCTCGAGTACCTCGCGATCACCGACCATACGCAACGGCTGGCGATGGTGCGCGGCCTCGACGCCGGCGGCCTCGCGCGCCAGATCGACCGCATCGATGCGCTCAACGCGCGGCTCCCCGGCATCACGCTGCTGAAGGGCGCGGAAGTCGACATCCTGGAGGACGGC
>Ga0335069_10016511_pt1 | contig 10289 bp, 10 predicted proteins | sample Lox_Sample_11_FD_206714 | JGI IMG/M metagenome (GOLD analysis project Ga0335069, IMG submission 206714) | Soil microbial communities from Loxahatchee National Wildlife Refuge, Florida, United States - Lox_Sample_1.1 | ecosystem: Environmental > Terrestrial > Soil > Wetlands | place: USA...
TCGGGCCTGCTTCGTAGCTTACCGCTACCGGGCCAGGCAGATCATTGAGCCAGCCCACAATCTCCTCGTGATCGGGAGTCATTCGTCGTTGAAACACCTCGCCGGTATCTCCGTCCAAGGCACACGCAACAACCGAACGTGCGTGCACATCCAAGCCAACGCTCGTACGCTGAATCTTCACTGGGGCCTCCCACATCTTGTGGCTCTACCGGCCAGGACCTGATTCCTGTCGGCAACCCACGTTCACATGTGAGTGGGGCCCCAGCCCCTCATATCGTCTAGCCAGTCCCGATTTCCCGGAGTCGCGTGCGTCTCAAACGTACAGGTCGCGGGCCATCACTCGTCCAATCTGTGCCGCTGCCTACCATGCGATCTCGTCAGTTGCGCCGCGTTTGGTTCACAAATCCGTTCACAACACGCGCCGGCGATACCAGCCACCAGCCGCAGCAACTGTCATCAACAGCGGCGGTCACTACGAAGTGAATGCCAAGTCGATCGCCGCGCGATGATTGAAGGCGCATGAGCGCTCAACCGGGGCACCGAAAAGGCGTTGGTGTGTAAAACAAACCAGTGCAGCCAGCCGCGCCGCGGGTGATATGTAACTTTAATCGGTTGTGGGGCGGGCGGGACTCGAACCCGCGACCAACGGATTATGAGTCCGACTGACCCACGGTTTTGAGCCGTATCTACTAGGGTGCCTTGCAGACTCTTTGGGGGATTCATTCTGCGTCATTGAATCCCTTGTGATTCAATCGCTTTCGTTGAATCTAGGCGCTCAAATCTCGGGTTTGAATCATCAGCGCAGGCTAGAGCGCACTTTAGACACTTGCTGAAGACTTGCGTAACAAGATCACTCAAGGCGGGTTTGCTGGTTCTTCGGCAGATTGAATCGCCCTCATTGACCCGGGCAGTTTGAATCGGACACGCCAAACCACCAAGGCGGCGTGACGGGACTCAATTGATACGATTTCGCTATGGCGACAGACATCACCGCGGACATCGACACGGTTTCCGTCGAGAGTCCCGTCGATTCTCGCGGTCTTCCAACGAGGCATGCGCGATACGAAACAGCGTTTGTTGGTGAGGCTGCTAAGCCATACGAACGCAATCTCGGTGCCGACGCCCAAGACGAAGAAACCACCAACGGGGCGTAAGTATGTCGTGGCTTGAGTTCATCGGTCAAATGACATCGTCGCTTGCTTGGCCCGTCGCTGTCCTCATAGCTGTCATCTTTCTCCATACCGAAATCAAGGGCGCTGCCAAGCAGATTGTTAACCGAGTAGGCAATATCACGCACTTGCAAACGCTCGGCGTAGCAATCGACTTCAAAGAGGAAGTCAAAGAACTTGCCGAAGCAACAGACGAGGATCTTGCCGAAGCAAGCCTCAGAGGTGAGACTCCAGCGGCCGTGCCGTCTGCTGGTCCGAAAGATGTTTTCTTGCCGCGTAAAACAGCTCAGGAACGATTCTCGAAATACCAAGAGCTTGCGGCGCTAGACCCAAGAGCCGCAATCCTTCTGCCGTTCGCGGAGTTAGAGTCGTTGATACGACATGAATTTCAGCGGCGATACCCCGAAGAAAAATCAAGATTGAGCTTCGGTCGGATGATCACCGTCCTTGAGAGCGATGGATTGCTGTCTCCCGAAGTATCCGGCTCGCTTAGAGAACTGCGCAGCGTCCGGAATCGGGTAGCGGATGAAAATGCCGAGCTGGACGAAGACGTTGCCAATTACTTTGTGCAATCAGTCGCCAACATTCTCGGCTCCCTGCTTCTAGCAGGATTTTTCAAAGAGGAGCCGAATGAATTGGAGGACAAATCTAGTTAGCGCGGGGGTCACTCGGCACAACGTTGGCGGTATCTACCTGGGCGGCAATTGGCCGCGCCAACCCAGCTGGCCGCAGAACGTCCTCATTGATGTAATCGCCGTAAGTGTCCAGCGTCAGAGTCAAGGTCTTGTGACCCAGCCATTTGGACACGCGCTTAAAGTCAACGTCGAACTGAGCAGGTTCACCGCGAAACTGTGCCGTAAATCGTGAAACCGGGCCTGCGGTAAATTCAGTGCCTTAATAGCCGGTTGCATGTAACGCGGGTAAACGTTGTGAAGGTACAACGGGTCTTAGACCGTTATAACCGGCAGAAGCTCACGATAGCCACCAGGGCTGCGCCGGTTAGAAAAGCGGTAACACCTGACAGAACGTGTGTGATCATTAAGCGGTCGGTGACGTTGTGGAGGCATAGGGAGTGATGTTAAAAGACATGGACGATCGCTTGATTACAGTATTGAAACTCTTCACCGCACACACATGGACATGGACAACACATGGACGAGCGTGTCACCACCGCCGTCTGGGTGGCTGACGCGGAACATAGGGCTTTTGGTGGCGGCGGACGGGAGCGGCCGAGCGACGGGAGCCGCCACCAGCGAAGCTTCGGGTCACGTCGTCGATCGCCCAGGACGGGCCCTGGTCAGGCCCGAGCTGCGCAGGTTAGCTGAAATCCACAGAAAAGATGGAATCATTCCCTCTCCCCAACATTCCATTCCATTGTGAATGGGGAGATTTCGCAGTACCAGCGCGCGCATGTCGTCGTGACAAAGCCCGGTACCTGGCATGATCCGCAATCGGCGTGCATACCGGTAGCGTCGGCTGGGTCCGACGGCGTCCGTCGCGCTCGGCCGGCGAACGTTCGCCGCCACCAAAGCCGGATGTACGCACTGGCCGGCCGGACGTCCGAGTTGTCGACAGCGAGCGCCTATTGGGCGGTGACGAGCTTGATGAGGCAGTGGGCATTTTGCCCGAGGTGTTGGAGCGCCATTTTGCCTTTGGCGTCGGTGGCGCGGGATGGGTACCCGATGACTCCGGTGGGCGTATAGGCGTCGATGCCTAGGGTGGTGAGGTAGCGGCGGTCGGTGGCGGTGTGGTCGGCGCTGACCCAACCCTCGCGTAGGTAGTCCGGGTAGGCTCCCAGCAGGATGGACGTCTCAAGTTCGCCGGCGTGCATGTCGTCGTGGTTGCTGCTGGTGATGCCAGCTGCCGCGCGGGCTTCGGTCCAGTCCTCGCGACTCGGGTAGAGGCCGATCTTGATGCGGCTGCCGCGCTGGTTGGCTTGTTGTACGACGTTGGTGAGCACTGCGTTGCCGCCGTGGGCGTTGACGATGATCAAGCCGGTGACCCCTTGTTGGACGAGACCGTCAGCGATATCGCCGACCACCGCAGCCAGTGTCGTTGCGCTGATACTGAGGGTGCCAGGGTAGGCGGAGTGCTCGTGAGAGCAGCTGAAGGTGATCGGCGGGAGCTGAAAAACATTATGGTGCTCGCTGATTGCTGATGCGACGGCGCAGGCGATCAGGGTGTCGGTGGCTAAGGGCAAATAGGGGCCGTGCTGTTCGAAGGACCCAATTGGCAGGACCGCGAGTGCGGCTGCCGCGACGGTCTCGGTGGTGGTGGTGTCGGGGATGACCTGGCCGTTCATGTGGCGACTCCTTGAGTGGCGTTTTTAATCCGTCCGGCGAGTTGCTGCAGGTCAGCACCGCTGTTGCGCCGCCGGCGGTCTCTGACGAGTGTGGCCGCCTGGGCGAGGTGTCGGCGGGCCCGCTGCGAAGGCGCGGCAAGGTAGGCCGGGATAGCGGTGTCGGCGAGTATGAGCGCATCCGGGTAGTCACCGATCGCGATGTACGCGTGCAGCAGGCGCATCCCCGCGACCGCCTTATCGCGGTGCTGGCTCGAGGTCCACGTGTCGTGGTGTTTGGCCAGCAGCTCAAGCGCCATCTCAGAGTGGCCGAGGCGCAGATACCCAGAGGCGATGTCACTGGCCACGTAGGCGGCGTGGGCGTAGATCGCGCGATCACCCGGTGCAGGATCAATATCGCCGAGTTCCAGCGCTGCGGCCGCGTGGCGGTGAAACGCGCGTTCATCGCGGTTCGCCAGGGCGGCCAGGGCTCGTTGGCGGGTGACACTTGCGGCCAAGCGACCAACCTCGCGGCCGTCGATAATTTCGGCGGCATCGTCGGCCAGGTCAACGGCCAGATCCGGGCTGGTCCGGCTGAGGATGTTCGACTGCCTCATCAATATCATGGCCGTCAGTACTGGACCAGACGAACGCAAATGCAGGGCGGCCTTATTCGTTAATCGTTCGGCAGCGGCGTGATCACCAAGGTCCTGGGCGATCCATCCGGCGACTTCGGCGATAGTTCCTGCCGCTTGCCGCACTTGGGTTTTCAACGTCTCAGGTGCGACTGTGATGAGACCTTCGACGGTGGCAAGGTCACATTCGACCAAGGGCCGGGCATGCTGAGGCCCGAACGTGTGCTCAGCCCGGATGTGCGCTTGCTGTTGATGGTCGATGACGGCGAGAACCTCGTGGTCCACTGGCAACTGAACCAGCAGCGGATGGGGCAGCCTGGTCTCGGTCGGCACGCTGAAGAATTCGTCGGGGTCAACCCCGAACACAGCGGCGAGATCGTCGCGCCACATCTCGCCGAGCTGCCCGGTCGCCAAGATGTTGGAAATGGTGCGCTTGAGCGACTCCCGCGTTGGCAGGTCGTCATCGCCGCGTAGCTTGCGGATGTTCTCGACCTCAATCGCCAACTCGCGAAGGGTGTACCCGTACTCCTGTCGCGCACGGCGCAGCTGTTGCGCATTGTGCTCGCGGATCGGGTCGGCGGCGGCCACCAGTCGATAGTGCCCGACACATCGGCGCGCGTCAGGCGTGGGTGCGCGTCCGGGGACCTCACTGCCATCACCCGGCATCACTTTTGGTGACGATGCCTCTGGCGCTGTCCTGGTTACGCGGCCTGAAATGACCGCTCGAAACAACTCGAAGGGACAAACGCAATGAGGTTGCTTATCAACACAACTGGGGTGTCGTTCACGTGCACTCGCCTGCCTGAACAGCGGGTAAACTTCGACACCGGCCAACCGCGCATCGACAAAGCCACCGGGCAGCCGCTGTGGCAAGTCCAGGTCATGGCTTTGGACGAATCGGGCGGTGACGTGATCGCGGTGACCGTGGCGGGAGAGCCCAAGGTCTCCGCGGGACGTGCGGTCGCAGTCACCGGCTTGGTGGCTCTGCCCTGGTCGCAGGATGGCCGCTCGGGCATCGCCTACCGCGCCGACGCGATCACCCAGATGGCCGACGCGGCGCTGGCGAAGAACGCTGGCGCAGCCCCCCATCAGTAACCCCGCTGGAAATCAGGGGCTGCCCGCCCCAACCCGCTCGCAACCACTCCGGGCGGGCAGCCCCGTCCCACCGCAAGGCACTTCAGAAAGGAAATCGACCATGTCCCTTTCATCGAACACCAAGCACAGCAACGGATCACAACGCTCCAACGACGAGTGGATCGTCGTTCTGATCTGGTCCCTATTCAAGGCGGCCGGCTACCTGCTATGGCTGGCGATCCTCTTCCCCGCTATCAGCGTGCCGGCGCTCATCAGCTTCGCCATGACGATGCGCTACGGCTTCGGCGCCGGGATGCTCACCGCGATCGGGATTGCCGCCGGCTACGGCGCATGGGCCAGCATCGACGCGAAGTCTTTCGACAGCTGGATCACCCAACCGATGCGGCAACAAGTGGCATCGTGGTGGCGTTACACCCGCAAGTGGGAATCGGTATGCGCCCTGCACGGCTTGACCGCACGCTACCAAGACCGCACCCACACTCCGGAGCTGCGCTCCGTGTGGATCGGCAAACACACCGACGTCATCGACGTGCGCGTGGCCACCGGCCAGTCCGTCGGCGACTGGCAGAAACGCACCCGGGAACTCGCCGCCGCCTGGCGTGCGGACCGACTGATCGTCCGCGCCACGAAGCCAGGTGAACTGCGGATCACCATTACACGCTTGGACTTCCTGGCCCGACCCATCGGTCTGCCACGCCCAGCGACCAACACCACCGCGAACCTCTCGGCTTTGCCCGTCGGGATCACCGACACCCACCAATGGTGGCGCGTTCCCGTCCTCGGCCATCACCTGCTCATCGCCGGCGCCACCGGGTCCGGTAAGGGATCGGTGCTGTGGTCGCTGATCGCCGGGCTGTGCCCAGCTGTCAAGTCCGGCCTGGTCCGGTTGTGCGTGATCGATCCCAAAGGAGGGATGGAGCTCGGCGCCGGCGCACCGCTGTTCAGCGCGTTCTCTCACGACGCCACCGGCACCACCCTGCAGGTGCTGCGGAACTTGGTGACGGTGATGCACACGCGAGCCAACCGGCTACGCGGGCAAACCCGCCTACACACCCCAACATCGAAGGAGCCGCTGTACGTCGTCATCATCGACGAAATCGCCTCGCTGACCGCCTATGTCACCGACCGCAAGACCCGCGCCGAGATCGAACAACTCCTCGGACTCATCTTGTCACAGGGTCGTGCGGTGGGGATCAGTGTCGTAGCGGCGATCCAGGACCCGTCCAAAGACACTCTGCCCGTGCGCCAGCTGTTCACGGTGCGCATCGGGCTACGCATGACCGAAGCTACCCAAACCGCGATGGCGCTCGGCCAGGGCGCCCGCGAGGCTGGGGCCGAATGCGACCTCATCGCCGACACCACCCCGGGTGTGGGCTACGTGATGATCGACGGCACCGCCGAACCGCAACGTGTCCGCGCGTTCTACGTCACCGACGCCGATATCACCGACCTGACCACCCGATTCGCCCCTGCCCGGGCACGTGGCAACGAAACCGAGCACGACATCAACGACGCCGAGCCAGACGCGAGCAAGCAGTGAACGCGCCAGCCCGACTGCCAGGCCTGCCCGACGGTATCGACCACGACGCAGTCGTTAAGCAGATGATCCGGCGAGCCCGCTCGGCAGGATTCAACACCTGGTGGCAGCGTGTGCAAGTGGCTGGGTTCTGCGCCACCCCCATCCACCTCACCGGACACGATGAACTCGGCAAAGAACACCAGGTGTTCACGCGATGCAACAACCGGCGAGCACTAGTCTGCCCGTCGTGCTCGGATCTGTATTCACGGGATGTCTGGCAGCTGATCCACGCCGGACTGCTCGGCGGCCACCACAACGTCCCCGTCACCGTGGCCGACCACCCGCAAGTGTTCGTGACCCTCACCGCGCCCAGTTTCGGTTCCGTCCACACAATTCGCGCCGCAGGGGGTTGTCATCCCGCGACTGGCCGCCCCCGCGAATGCCCGCACAACACAACGTTCTGGTGCGATCACTCGCACCAAGATGGCGATCCTGAGCTCGGACAACCCTTGTGCCGTGATTGCTACGACTACGCCGGACACGTCTTGTTCTCGTGGCGCGCCCCAGAACTGTGGCGGCGCTTCATGATTCGGCTGCGCCGCCTACTTCGGCGCGCGCTGCGCTGCCGCGGGGAGCAACCCGACCAGACACGGATCTCCTTCATGAAAGTCGTTGAACTCCAACGACGAGCACTCCCCCACTTCCACGCCGTCATCCGACTAGACGGCCCATCGGAACGCGGCGAACCACCATCAGCGCCCAACACCACCCTCAGCGCACACGACTTCGTCGACCTTGTCCGCCAGGCCGCCATCGAGACCGCAATCGTCTTGCCCGGCGGCAAGACCCTGCGGTTCGGCGAACAGATCGATATCAAAACAATCACCACCGCCAGCGGGAAAGACGACAACGACAGCCAATTATCCGGTCGCCAGATCGCCGGATATCTCGCAAAATACGTCACCAAATCGGTCGCAGACTTCGGTATCGGAGTTCGTCGATTGAGTCCCACCGTCGTCGACCAACTCGACATAACAGAACACGTCCGCGAAATCCTCCGGACAATTGTCACGATCTCGAAGGAAGAGCCCTTCGCAGACGTTCTGAACTGGATTCACACGCTCGGTTATCGCGGTCACGTCGTCAGCAAATCACGGCAATTCTCGACAACGATGACCGCCCTGCGCGAAAAACGCACAGAGTGGGGCAAAGCATGCCCGGAGATCGGCGGAAGCCGAACTGACGAGCTGATCCCCTGGCAGTTCCACCGTTTAGGGCTCGACAGCCTCGGTGATCGAGCCCTGGTGGTCTCCGCATCCGGCCGCGCGCGAGACCAACGCATTGCCGCGCTGCAAGCGCGAAGGGAAGGGGCCTGAAACCATGACGGAATTAAGCCTACGAGTAATTTTGCGCACCCAGCACGACCGACGAGTCGTACGCTGGCACCAATCGCGCGATATTGCGCCCGCCGTCGGGCTCGTGGCTTAGGTATCGAGGCGAATCATGCTCGAAGACCAGGGAGAGCTGATGACCGTTCAGGCAGCTGCCGAACGGCTCGCCGTCAGCCGGTGGATGATCTACCGATTGATTTGGGACCACAAGGTCAAGTCTGTGCAGATAGGACGATGCCGGCGGATCGTCCGAAAGTCATTCGACGACTACGTCGCAAGCCTCATCGATGGCGCTGCGTGATGGCGCCGCGAAGGCATACGAAGAGAAACGCCAATGGGGAGGGCGGCGTTTACCGCCGTCCCAACGGCAGCTGGGAGGCGAAGTTCTTCGCTGATACGCCCGACGGGAGTCGCAAGCGGATCAGCGTGTACGTGAAGACCGAGCGCGAAGCGCTCGACGAGCTGAACAAGCTGCGCGACCAGCATCGGCGCGGGATCCCGATAACCACCACGACATTGACGGTCGCCGATTACATGGCGTACTGGCTGGAACACATCGCCGAACCGAGCATCCGCCGGACCACCTACGCCACCTACGAGGGGGACGTGCGTCTGCACATCATCCCGGGTATCGGCAATCGGAAGCTGAAAACCTTGCAGGCCTCCGACATTCGGCTTTGGTTGACCCAACTGCGGACGCGGTGCCAGTGCTGCGCTCAGGGCAAGGACGCCAACCGAACAACGCCGCGGTGCTGCGCGAAAGCCGAACCGGAGTGCTGCCAGGCCGTGCTGTCGTCGAGCTCGATCCGGCACGTCCTCAGAGTCCTGCGGGCCGCGCTGCAAGACGCCGTCGACGAGGAACTTCTTAGCCGCAATGTCGCCCGGCTGGTCCAGCTGAGGGTCACCGATGACCGAAAAGTCCGCAGCTTCACCCGAGCCGAGGCGCTCTCCTTTCTCAAAGTCGCGGAGCAGCACAGGCTGTACGCGCTGTGGGCGGTGGCCCTGGCGATGGGGCTGCGTCGGGGCGAGGCGCTAGGTCTTGCCTGGGCTGACGTCGACCTGGACGACGGCCGTCTCACGATCCGCCAGGCGCTGCACCGAGTCGACGGCGAGCTGCGACTGGAGCAGGTCAAAACGGAGGCGTCGGTCGCCGTGCTGCCCATCCCGGGTCCGTTGGTGAGCATATTGCGTGGCCATCGCAGCAGACAGCTCGAAGAGCGCTTCGCGGCCGGCTCGGACTGGCGAGACACCGGCCTCGTGTTCACGTCGGCCACCGGCGGATTCCTCGAACCACGCAATATCAACCGCGTATTCCACACCCTGTGCGCCCGCGCAGGCGTCCCCCAGCTCCGCGTGCATGACCTGCGCCACTCCTGCGCCACCTTGCTGTTCACGATGGGAGTACCGCCGGCGACCGTGCAGCGGATCCTTCGGCACAGTTCGATCACGGTGACCACGGGAACCTACGTCGAGGTGATCGAGGCGGTGCAGCGCGATGCCCTGGACTCGATGGCATCCCTATTCGAACAGGCTGGCGACGAATTGTCAGGTCGGTTGCCGTCGCGGATGTCTTCAAACGGCCGAAAATAGCGGCTTACTCACGACGAATGAACCCAGCAGGTTAATCGGCGTCTTCCGCTTCGAGGTGTCGGCAGGGCGCATACAGGGCCAGGCCATGGCCTGGCCCTTGAAGCCCTGGGTTAGGGCCGGCAGAGGCTCGCAGGTCAAGGGTGGCGCCTTGCGCCAGCACGAAGTCAGCGCGAAGTGCCTCCGCAGGAGCCCTTGAGGCGCGAGGAGGGCTCGTAAAATCGCCCTGCCGACACCGGTCGCGAGCAGCGGCCCGAGCGAAGCATCGCGCAACCCAGCGACATCGCTGGCGTGCTCACACGCCCGTTCTCAATGACGTAAACGTCGGCACCGACGCCAAGGAGATCGACCCGGATGCCTTCGACTCGACAGCAAACCCCTATTCGAACACATTCGCGACCCGGCAAGGCGCCGGTTGTCGTAAAAGTAGCCGCGGTTGTCGTATCGGTTGTCGTAAATCACCCGAAAATCGGGTCCGAAAAACCGCGTTTCCCCTGGTGGAGCTAAGGGGACTCGAACCCCTGACCCCCACACTGCCAGTGTGGTGCGCTACCAGCTGCGCCATAGCCCCAAGTCGTGACAATCGAAGCTACACCACCGACAAGACGGGTTCAA
>Ga0335069_10016512_pt1 | contig 10289 bp, 6 predicted proteins | sample Lox_Sample_11_FD_206714 | JGI IMG/M metagenome (GOLD analysis project Ga0335069, IMG submission 206714) | Soil microbial communities from Loxahatchee National Wildlife Refuge, Florida, United States - Lox_Sample_1.1 | ecosystem: Environmental > Terrestrial > Soil > Wetlands | place: USA: Florida...
CCCCCCCTCGAGCAGGCCCACGGGCGTCTCCTTCTTCATGTCCTTGAGATGCATCAGAGCGAAACGCCCGCCGTACGTGTCGAACAGGCGCACCGGATCCTGCCCGGCGTGGACCACCCAGAAGATGTCCATTTCGTAGAACACCGAGTCGGGCTTCGTCAGCGACATCAGGAGATCGAAGAGTGTCCCCTCCCCTGACGGCACAAACTCGTACCCGTGCGTGTGATAGAAGAATCTGATCCCCCGGGCGCCCAGCATCGCACCCGCCCGATTGAATACGGACGCAGCCTCGCGACATGTGCGCTCGTCGAATTTGCCGCTGTGGGGAATCCACGCGCACCCGACATACCGGAGGCCGTAGAGCTCCGACTCCCGGATCACCGCGTCAAGGCTGTCGCGGAACCGTTCGTATGCGAAATGCGCGCTGACGGGAACAAGGCCCGCGCTGTCGAGCTGCCGCTTGAACGCGGCCGGGGAAAGACCGTACGTTCCCGCGAGCTCGACATTCCGGAGACCAAGGCCGCGAACCTTCGCCAGCGATCCGGGCACATCCTTTGCCAGCTGATCCCTCAGGCTGTAGAGCTGAAGACCCACCTGGTTCGCGATGTTCCCGCGCCCGGGTTTCGCCTGCCGGGCGTGCGCTCCAGGCCCGAGCGCACAGAGCAGAAGTGTGGATACCAGACACATGTGTGCGACGCTTCTCTGATTCATTGTCCCGCCTCCGGTTCATGTGCAATGACCTCGTACTGCGGGAGGAAAGTACAGACACGCTCCGCAATAGTCAAGGACCGGCATTGCATCCGGGCGTCAAAACCCATACTTTGTGGCGTCCGCACATCAGGGAGTCTATCACATGCATCACGCCGACGCACACCGGTACGACACGATGAAATACAACCGTTGCGGGAAGAGCGGGCTGAAACTCCCCGCAATCTCGCTCGGCCTCTGGCACAACTTCGGCGGGGTCGACACGCGGGAGAACTGCCGTCTCATGGCCCGGCGCGCGTTCGACCTGGGTATCACGCACTTCGACCTGGCAAACAACTACGGTCCTCCTCCCGGGTCTGCGGAGGAAACGTTCGGCTACATACTGAAGTACGACCTCGCCGTGTACCGGGATGAACTGATCATCTCGACCAAGGCGGGGTATGACATGTGGCCCGGCCCGTACGGGGACTGGGGATCGCGCAAGTTCCTCATGGCGAGCCTGGACCAGAGCCTGCGGCGAATGGGGCTGGACTATGTCGACATTTTCTATCATCACCGTCCCGACCCGGAAACGCCGCTGGAGGAGACCATGCGCGCGCTGTGCGACATCGTGCACAGCGGGAAGGCTCTGTATGCCGGAGTCTCGAACTACCCGCCGGAACGGACCCGGGACGCGGAAGCGCTGATGCGATCTATGAACATGCATCTCCTGATCCACCAGCCCAAGTACAGCATGTTCGAGCGCGGGATCGAGAACGGTCTGCTGAAGGAGCTGCGGGACGACGGGATCGGGTGCATCGTGTTTTCGCCGCTTGCGCAGGGACTTCTCACGGACAAGTACCTCGACGGAATCCCGGCCGACTCACGCGCCGCGAAGCCCACGGGATTTCTCCGGACGAGTGATGTGACCCGGACCCGAACTGAAAAGGCCAGGAAGCTCAGCGCGATAGCGAAATCACGGTCGCAGAATCTGGCCCAGATGGCGCTGGCCTGGGTGCTGCGGCACGAGGAGGTCACCTCCGCAGTCATCGGATCGAGCAAGGTCGCGCAGATCGAGGACGCCGTGTCCTCTCTCGAGCACCCCCGGTTTGCCCAGGAGGAACTCGCGGCAATCGATGCCATCCTCGGCGGGCAGTAGCGGTCCGCCGTGAACGCACGTGCGGATGCCCGGGGACACCGTCACCTTCCCGTCGCCTGCGTGTACGCGAGCAGCCGCGTTCTGAATTCAGCACGAGCGTCCGTGAGCTGATCGTGCGCGTGCTGGAGCTGCGCCTCCGCTTCCAGCAGATCGGACACCGGGAGCATCCCGCTGCGGTAGCCGTCCCGGTTCTCTGCGAGGTTCTCCTCCGCCTGCGTCACCGCTTCCCCGCCGAAGAGGACCCGCTCGTGCGCCTCCGTCAGATCATGCCACGCCTTCTCCATCTGCAGGAGAAGAAGCTCCGAGCCTTCCTGAAGTGCGCTTTCTGCAATCTGTTTCCTGCAGCTCTGCTCGCCGAGCGTGTGTGATGCCTCCCACCATCCGGAAATCGGTATGGAGAGCGTGCCGAAGACCATGCCGACCGTCCGGTCCCTGGTGTCATCGAATTTCATGTAGAGACCGCTCACACCCACGGAAAGCTGCGGCAGGTATCCGCCCAGAGTGATGTTCGCCTGCAGTTCCTCCCCCCTGAGCGCGGCTTCCAGGAGCCTGTATTCCGCCGTGGTCTTCAGCGCTCCGGCGTGGTCCACGAAAAACGACTGCGGTATCTCGCTGACCTGCAGCGTATCTGACAGCGTGAGCGTCGAGTCGTACGGGATCCCGATGTGCTGGCAGAGCGCCATCGTCGCCAGCGTCACCGCGTTCATCAGCCGCGACTTGTCGGTCAGGACGTCGTTCCGCCTGAGGCGCACCTTCAGGACCTCCCCCTTCGTCGCCAGGCCCGAGCGGTACGCGTCTTCCACCGTGCGCAGGAGGCTGTTGAGCATGTCTTCGTACCTCCCGACCGTTGCCAGCTTGTCGTGGAGCGACACCACCTGCCAGTAGTCCTTCTCCGTCCTGAGAAGCACATCGTTGCGCGAGAGCCGGCCCCGCAATTCGCTCACGTCCTCCCCGAGGCCCGCAAGCTTGTTCCCGTTAATGATGCGCCCTCCCGCAAACACCGGCTGCACGGCGGAGACCACACCGATCGCCCCCGAACGGAGCATCCCCATCGTCGATGCCGGCAGGTACGCATACTGCGTTGCGAAGGGAATGTGATACGGGTTTCCGTCGTAGACCGGAAGGTTGCCTCCCTGCGACGAGATTTCCAGCAGGTCGTTCTGCGCCCTGAACAGGACTCCGCCGGCAGTGATCGTCGGAAAGTAGGCGGTGACGGCGGCGGCGCGTGACTGCCGCGCGGCCTCCTGTTCCAGCGAGCTCTTCCTGATTCCCGCATTGTGCGCGAGTGCAAGCTCTTTGCTGCTCTCCAGCGACAGCGTGCGCTGCGCCTCCAGCGAGGCAGGAAGCGCAAGTGCCGCAATGACAATCTGCACGATGGTCGTTCTCATTTGTCAACGCTCGCTTCGACGGTTGCGGATTCGTTACGGTGGAAGAAATAATACAGCACGGGCAGTACCAGCAGCGAGAGGACCAGTGCAAACACCAGCCCGAAACAGACCACCGTCCCCAGCGGGCCCCAGAGCGATGAGCCGCTCAGAATCATGGGCACCACCCCCACGGCCGCGGCGGCCGACGTCAGGAAGATAGGCCGCATACGCCGTTTTCCCGCCGCCATGGCCGCTTCTTCGGCTGTCTGGCCGAGATCCCGGCGCAGGTGCTCTGCGTACGACACATAGATGATGCCGTTCCGGACGACGATGCCCATGAGGCCGATCAGCCCGATGAACGCCGTCACGCCGAAGGGGTAGCCGGTGACGAAGATGCCCACTGCAGCGCCAAAGACCGTGAGCGGCAGTGTCACCATGATGAGAAGCGAGGTCGTGATCTTCTTGAACTGGAGCATGAGAATGAGAAAAATGACCCCGATGCTGACCGCGAGCGAATAGTAGAACGGCGTGAGATACTCCTGACTGTCCGCATCATCCCCGCCGTATGAGATGGTGACGCCATCAGGAAGCGGCACGGCGTCAATACGCGGCCTGATCTTCTGCAAGACCCGGGAAGAGTAGATTCCCCGCTCGACTTCCGCCCGTACCGTCACGGTCCGGACACCGTTGCGGTGCACGATCGCTCCCCCTGTCCAGCCCGGCGCGAGGCTCGCAATATGGCGCACACGGACGGACGATATGAGGAACGGCGTCGTCACGAACTGGTCCATGATGTTCTGCGCGGGAGGCCTGTTGCGGCGGTCCACTTTCAGCCGCACGTCCACCGGGTAGTCGCCCTCCCATATCGTCGCCACCGGGAAGCCCTGAGTCCCGAGCATCAGTGAGGAAGCCAGGTATGCGTTGGAAATCCCGAGACGCGAGGCCTCGTCCTTTCTGACCAGGAGATCGGCGGACTCTCGCGGCTGACCAAAATCGGTCCTGACAAATTCCGTCCCGGCCGCCTGCCGGACGATGCCCTCGACGCGCTCCGCCACGCTCGTGATCGATTGCAGGCTGTCGCCTGAGACGCGGATTTCAAGGGGCGAAGGTGCGGCAGCCATGATGAGCTGCTTCCACTTGACGTCGGCGGAGGGGTACCGGTCCTTCAGTTCCCGGCTATACTGATCCAACATGTCGTTCGTGGCGGCGTTCGATTCGGTGAGCACCACCAGTTGCCCGTAGTTCCTGGACGGGAACCCCGGTGCGTACAGCGCGTGGAACCGGGGAGAGCTCGTTCCCACAAATGCCGCCACAACCCTGGCCCGTGGATCCCTCCTGAGCACCGCCTCGATGGCCTGCATCACCGAATCGGTTCTCGCGAGGGAACTTCCCTCCGGGAGATACACCTCCACGGCAAACTGATTCCGCTCGATCTTCGGGAATGACTCCTGCGGGATTCGCAGGAGGATCAGGAGGCCGACGAGGAACGTGCACGCCCCGAGACATACCACCAGAACCTTCCTTCTGAAGGCAGCCTCGAGGAGCCACTCGTAGATGTCCTGGATGAATTTCAGCCTGTCGGCCTTTCCGGGAGCGCGGGATTGAGTCCTGATGCCTGTCTTGATGCGCATGTAGCTCAGCAGCGGGATGAAGGACACCGAGAGCACGAGCGATACGAGCAGGGCATAGCCGATGGCGATCGGCAGCGAGCGCACGAAATCGCCCGCAACCCCCTTCAGAAAATACGGCATCGGCACAAAGCAGACGATGATGATGAGCGTGGCCGAAAGGACAGAGCTGAACAGCTCGGTGACGCTTTTCGATCCCGCCTCGTACGGCGACATGCCGAGATCGAGCTTCTCCACATAGTTGTCCAGAACGACGATGGCATCGTCGACCGTGATCCCGAGGACGATGATCAACCCCGCAAGCGACACCGTCTGCAGGTCCATGCCGCTGATCCACATGAGTCCGACGGCCGTGAAGACCGACGCGGGGATCGAGAGCGCGGCAATGCGCGCCATCCGCACCGGGAGGAGGAGCATGGTCACCAGGATCACGGCCGTGATGGCAATGGCGAATTCCTTCAGGAAATTCGCAATGGCCTTCGACACGGCGCCCGGTATGTCGGAAATGGTCACGACCGAAACGTCCGCGGGAAGCGACCGTGAGAACCTGTCAACGGCCCTGCCGACATCCGTCCCGAATTGCACGACGTTATTCCCCGGGGCCATCTCCAGTGACACAATAAGACACTTTGTGCCGTTGACCCGGACATACGACTCGGGCTCTTCATATTCCCGGACGACTCTTGCCACATCCCGTATGCGCAGAACGTTCCCCCGGGGATCCGCATAGACGATCTGGTTGGCAAGATCCACTTCGGTCGCGAACGCCGGCGGGATGTGCACGGGACGGACCAGGGTTCCGTCATCGATTTCCCCTGCATAATCAACGGAAGTCTGCGGCCTGAGCGCGGCGTAGACCTGGAGCGGCTTGATGCCGTACTGCGCCAGTTGCGCGTCGTTGATGTACACGCTGATCTGTTCGTGCTGCAACCCGTAGTGCTTCACGCGCGCCACCGACGGCACCTTCCGTGCATCGTCCTCGAGCTGCCGGATGTACTGCTCCAGCTCCCTGTAGGATTTGGTCCCTGACTGGACAGCCAGCAGGAGCGTTGATGTATTCCCAAAGTCATTGTCGGCCGTCAGGGAGGCCACGCCGACCGGCAGCCGGCCCTTGAGTTCATTCAGCCCGTGGCGGAGCTTTGCCCAGAACGCCTCCGGATCCTTCTCGCTGTCGGCAATATGCACATAGATCACCATGACGTTCTCTTTCGAGACCGAGTACGTCTTCGACCGGTCAATGGACTTGTACTGGAACAGGTACTTCTCCACTTCGGTCGTCAGCTGTTCCTCCACCTGCTGCGATGAAGCCCCCGGGTAGACGCCGACGATGAGTCCCACCGGGACGTTGAACTGCGGCCATTCATCGCGCGGCATCAGGACCAGGGCTGCAATGCCGAGAAGTACGCCGCACATGACGGCGATGTGGATCACCTGCCTGTAGCGAAGAAGGATGTCGAGAAGCTGCGGGCGCGTTTTCATGGATTAATGATTCCCCACGCTGATGTTGACTATCCGCACGGGGGCGCCCTCAGTGAGTTTGTGCTGGCCGGACACGACAACGGGATCGCCGGGGCGCAGGCCGGAGAGGATTTCAATGCCGGCATTCAGGAGTGCCCCCGGCGTCACACGCCGGCGAAACGCCCTGCTCTGCGAGGAATCGACCATGAAGACATAGTGCCTCCCCGCCTCGTCCACCATGACCGCGGGACCACCGACAACGACACCCCGGCCTCTTCCCGCCTGCTCCACACGGACGTCGCAGGTCATCCCCGGCCTGATAGCGCGTGTCGTGTTGACAACGCCGATCCTGATTCTGTACGTACGGGCGAGCGGGTCGGCGAGAACGCCGATTTCCTCAACGCTGCCGTCGAATGAGGCATCGTCCAGTGCCGCGATGGACACGGTCGCCTTCTCCCCCTTCCGGATCGACGCGATCTCCCGCTCGGATACTGAAACGTCCGCAAAGACTCTTCCGATGCGGACCACGGTGATCGAGGTGATGTTCGGCAGCGCGGTCATTCCCGGGTCGACAGACCGTTTCCCGACGACGCCGTCCGCCGGCGAACGGAGTGTGCAGTCGGCAACGTTTTTCCGCGCAATGGCTGTGGCCGATTTCGCCCGCTGGAGGTCGCTCTCCGCGTCGATGAGCTTTACCTCGGGGAGATTGCCGTTCCGGTACATCGGCTGCAGCCTCCTGTACGCATCCTCGGCCTGCTTTTCTGTGGCCAGGCACATCTCGTACGCGCTCCTGTAGCTCTCCTCGTTCAGCACTGCGAGGTTCTGCCCCCTGTGCACGATGTCCCCCTCGGAGACAAGGACGCGATTGACAATCCCCACGACCGGGAAGCTCAACGGGATCGACTCGGACTCTTCGATTGTCCCGCTGTAGGCGACGGCCTGTGTGGCGTCCTCAGACACGACCTGTTGAACCTCAACGTTGATCGGAGCGGCGTTCCCGCCATCTCCTCCGGGGGAGCATCCTGAACAGGTCATCAGTGCTCCGGCCATAAGCCACGCTGTCACGGAAAACGAACCGGCTCTCATTTCATTGCCTTTGTGCGATTGGACGAAAAAGGTTTTATGGTCGAAAAAGACTCAAAAAAAATCACAGCCCGTTTGCAATGAGCCTGGCGGCCATATCGACACGCTCACTGTCGTAGTTTTCCAGGAAGAGATGGAGCTCCATCGAGCGAACGAGATCCATGACGACGCGCGCCGCCAGATCAAGCTCTTTCTCATCCGCGAACCTGAAGACCCTTTGCTTCGCGCCGAGCGACAGAATGTCCTTCATGTACTTCAGCTCCCCTGCGGCGAACTTCTCCGTAATCTTTTCCAGGAAATTCGGATTCCCCTTCACTTCCTCCCTGACGATGTCATACAGCGCTGCGGTGTTCTTGATTTCAGCGAGCGAGGCGACCATGTAGCCCCTCAGCTTTTCCTTTGCCGAGTCTACGGCCGCCACTGCGGCCTTCGCTCTGGCGAGCAGTGCTCCGATCTCGATATCGATCAGCGTGTCGAAGATCTCATCCTTGCTCTCGTAGTAATAGTACAGCGTGCTTTTCCCTTTGCCCGCCTCCCGGGCGATATCTTCCATTGTGGTTTTGTTCAACCCCCACTTCTGGAAGACACGCCGCGCAGCCTGGAGGATCGCCTCCCTGGTCGCTTCGTCTTTCTGGGTTTCTGGCATTTTCGACCGAATTCGTTTTATGGTCCATAAGATAACCGGAAACGGGCTGAATGTCAAGCCCTTGTATTGAGCCTTGACACACTTTTCCCTATGCTTGTCACAGACTGTTTCTGTGCCCACTGATCACTGCCAGGCACTTCATGAACGCTGCACTTCTCACGGGCATCCGCCGGTTCGAGATTCGCCAGGTACCCGCGCCCCCGATTCAGAACGACACTGACGTGCTGATCAAGGTGACAACGGTCGGCGTATGCGGATCCGACGTCCACTACTATGATCACGGACGGATCGGCTCCCAGGTCGTGGAATTCCCGTTTGTCATCGGGCACGAGGCTTCGGGCATCGTGGAGAAAACCGCCCCGGGGGTGACTGCCGTACGGCCCGGCCAGAGGATCGCACTCGATCCGGCAGTCTCCTGCGGGCACTGTGATCAGTGCAGGGCCGGCCGCGAGCACACCTGCCGCTCACTCCGCTTCATGGGACTCCCCGGGCAGCTCGGCGGCTGCCTGGCCGAGTACGTTGTCCTGCCCGAACGCTGCTGCTATCCCGTCCCGGATAACGTGACGTTCGACCAGGCGACACTGTGCGAGCCGCTGGCGATCGCCGTCTATGCCGTGGAACGTGCGGCGCCCGCAGAAGGCGCCGCCGTGGCGATCCTCGGAGCCGGACCCATCGGCATGTCCGTCTTCCATGTACTGTCCACAACATCCGTCGGGCGCGTGTACGTCACAGACAAGATCGAGGAACGGCTCGCGTACGCGGCAACGCTCGGTCCCGCGTGGAGCGGGAATCCGGATCGCGTCAATGTGGGCTCGGAAATCTCCGCACGGGAGCCGTTGCTCCTTGACCGGGTCTTCGAGTGCAGCGGAGATCCATCAGCCGTCGCGCAGGGGATCAACCTTCTGAAACCGGGAGGATCGCTCATCCTGATCGGCATCCCTGAAGAAGACGAGATCTCCCTTCCTGTGCATGAGCTCCGCCGGAAGGAGATCACGATCCTCAATATCCGGAGGCAGGTGCACTGTACGCGGAAGGCCATCGATCTGCTCGCGTCCCGGACGATCGACATGGACCGTCTGGCAACGCATCATTTCTCACTCGCCGGAACACAGGCAGCATTCGACCTGGTGGCAGGGTACAGAGACGGCGTCATGAAAGCGATGATTTCCCCGGGGTGAGACCTCTCATCGCCGCGGGAGGAACGAGAACCAATCGGTTGCGCCCCATCATCGCCGGCAGAACGTTTGTTTGTGACAAATGTCAGGTTTTTTTCTCACCGGGTGATCTCCATCGGTCCGCAACAGGATGTAGTCATCCCCTCCCCGGACCGCAAGGGGCAGTCCCCTTGACTCTCACGGTATTATTTTTTCCTTACATCTGTCACGTCTCTTCTTCCTGAAGACGTTCCATCCGCCGTACCTGCCTGGAATTCTTCGCGTGACAAGTCGTGGTGCCTGGTTCTTTCCCATGATTTCACGATTTGACCCCGGCATGGGTCTGCCCATGCTCCCGGTTACAATTCTGCTCACCTGCGCCCTTTAGCCGGACGGCAGCGTTCACCATTCGCGCCTTTCCCGTGGAGGCATCGCTCCATGCTCACATACCGGTGTATCCGTTCCGCCGCGCAACTGACCGCCGTACTCCTGCTTGCCGCCTCCATGGGGCTCTCGCAGCAGTTCAACGCGTCCCTCTTCGTCCAGCCGTTTCCGTCTCCGTATCCCGGCGACTGGCAGACGAACCCGTCCATCGGGTACCTGATGATCGACAACTACACCGGCATCCCCCAGCAGGTGCTCATCGATCTGAGGCTCCAGCGGAACTCCGACGGATCGGTGATTCTCTCCGGAACGAGCCCGACGCTCGTCATTCCGGTCAGCCCGCCCAGGACGATTCTGAACAACACACAGTTCCTCAACCTGAGGAATGTCACATACAATAATGCCCTCCAGACAAAAGTCGCACTGAGCAGCCGGCTGCCGGAAGGGGAGTACGTTGCGTGCATCGACATCAGGAACGCCGGCGGCCAGCCGCTGGCCAGGAACATCTGCTCGCAGCCGTTCACGATTGTGCATCCCCCGCCGCCGGTTCTCGTCTACCCTCCCAACGGCGACTCTGTCATGCAGCAGTACCCGGTCTTCCAGTGGGCGCCGGCAGTTGCCCCGTCCACATTCACGATACACTACGATCTGAAGATCGTCGAGGTGCTTCCGCAGCAGCTGGCGCAGGCGGCCCTCGAAGCGAATGTGCTGCCCCAGTTCGAG
>Ga0335069_10016513_pt1 | contig 10289 bp, 8 predicted proteins | sample Lox_Sample_11_FD_206714 | JGI IMG/M metagenome (GOLD analysis project Ga0335069, IMG submission 206714) | Soil microbial communities from Loxahatchee National Wildlife Refuge, Florida, United States - Lox_Sample_1.1 | ecosystem: Environmental > Terrestrial > Soil > Wetlands | place: USA: Florida...
CCGGTTTTGTTCAGCCCTTCGCGGCTTTGCTGATTGGGCTCCTCGCCGGGTTCTTCTGTTCGTTCATGGTCTTCAAGGTCAAAAAGTGGTTTGGCTACGACGACTCACTCGACGCCTTCGGTGTCCATGGTTCCGGCGGCACTCTCGGTGCTCTGCTCACCGGCGTCTTCGCCACTCAACTCATCAATCCGGCCTTCGGTAAAGACACGCCGACCGGCGGCGTGGACGGTCACTGGTCGCAGATTCTGAATCAGGCCGCGGGAATCGCCATCGCGTGGATCATCTCGATTTTTGGCACTCTGGTGCTGCTCTTCGTCGTCGACAGGATCGTCGGGCTCCGTCTCGTGCCCGAACACGAACACGAAGGCCTGGATCTGTCTCAGCACGGCGAAGAAGGTTACGACCTCAACACGTAAGCCGCGCCTCTCCTTGGGTGGATCGCAAACGCCCCACCCAAATCCGGTGTTCCCTGCCACGCGATCTCTTTGTCCCGTTGTGTTTGTTGAAAAGATTTCGCTAGGGACTCACCCAACACACAGCCCGGGACTGATACGCTGTCAAACGAGGCTTTTCTCAAATGCTCAAGATCGAAGCAATCCTGCAACCCTCCAAGCTTGACGCAGTGAAGGATGCCTTGCTCGAAGCAGGCATCGAAGGCATGACAATTCTTGAGGCTCGGGGCCACGGCCGCCAAAAGGGCCACACCGAGTTCTACCGTGGCCGTGAATACACCGTTGACCTTCTGCCTAAGGTCAAAATCGAACTGGTCGTCACCGACGAGCGCAAGGAAAATGCGATCCAGGCAATCATGGGTGCCGCCAGGACCGGCCGCATCGGCGACGGCAAGATCTTTGTCAGCAAAATCGACGAAGCGATCCGCATCCGCAATGACGAACGCGGCGAATCTGCCCTTTAGACAAGACTTTCAGTCGTATTCATTCGGGTCCCGTCGCCCTCGCGCCGGGGCCCGAAGCATTTTTCCCGTCCCTTTCAAGGCCAAATCTTGACAAAGCAGATCGCAGCGCCAACTGGCACCGAAAGCGAGTATTCTTTCCCGTTGTCGAGGAGGCCGGCTTGAACCGTCGCCAATTCGTCGCGAACTCACTCGCCGCCGCTGCCGGCTCCGCGCTGTTTGCTGGCGATTCCGCGAGGGCCGCCGCACAAGAACTACACGGCTCAGTGCCCTCCGCCACAATTCAGCAGGCGCGGTTTCCCGAGGGTTTCTTCTGGGGCACTGCAACGGCCGCATATCAAGTCGAAGGTGCATGGAACGAAGACGACAAGGGCGAATCCATCTGGGACCGTTTCACGCACACCCCCGGCAAGGTCAAAGGTGGGACAACCGGCGACGTTGCCTGCGATCAATACCATCTCTATGCGCAGGACTTCGCGCTCGCAAAGCAACTCAACCAGAGTAGCTATCGCTTTTCCATCTCCTGGCCGCGCATTCAACCCGAGGGCACAGGCGCGCCGAACACGAAGGGACTAGATCACTACAGCCGCATGGTCGACGCGATGCTGGCCAACGGCCTACGCCCCTTCTGCACCGTCTACCACTGGGATCTCCCCCAGGCTCTCGAAGACAAAGGCGGGTGGCCCAATCGCGATCTGGCCGGCTACTACGCCGACTACGCCGGCATCCTTGCCAAGCATCTTGGCGATCGCGTCACCATCTGGGCCCCCTTCAACATGCCTTGGTCAGTTGCCTACATGGGCTACGGCGTGGGCGCGTTCCCACCTTGCCGCTCCAACTTCGGTGACTTCCTTAAAGCCGCACACACAATCGCGCTCGCACAAGCAGAAGCGCTGCGGTCCATCAAGGCCGCTTCTTCGAAAGCCACCGTGGGCAGCGCCTACGGCATGTGTCCTGCTTATCCCAAGACCGATTCCGAGGCTGACCATGCCGCTGCCGCCCGCTATCACGCGATGAACAACGTGTTCTTCCTCGAAGCCACAATGAAAGGCCAATATCCGAAGGCTTTCGTCGGCGAGCCACCCTACCAACTGATGGGATTCAAACCCGGCGACGAGAAGATCCTGCTAGCTCCGCTCGACTGGGTCGGCTTCCACTACTACACACGCCGTTTCGTCTCCGATGCCAGCCACATCCAGGCCTTCAGTGGCGGCGGCTTTAGTGGTACCGAAATCGAAGCCGACCCCGCAACCGGCCGCGATCCCTACACCCGGTTTCGTGCGGAGATGCCCACCCAAGGTCCCATCACAGAATCGGGCCTCGAAGTCTGGCCCCGCGGCATTTACGACCTCGTCACCCAGATTGCGCACGAGTACAACAACCCGATCATCGAGATCACCGAAAGCGGCTGCGGCTATCTCGACGCCCCCTACGAGAAACAAAATGGCCGGATCCCCGACACACGCCGCATCGAGTTTTTCCGCGAGGAACTCGCCGAACTCGCGCGAGCCATTGCCGACGGTGCCCGTGTTCGTTCCTTTCACGCGTGGAGCTTGCTCGACAACTTCGAGTGGGCGAATGGCCACACCGAGCGCTACGGCCTGATCTACGTCGACTACCGCGACCAGAAACGCACCATCAAGGATTCCGGATACTGGTATGGCCGGGTCGCGGCTTCCAATCGCCTGGACGTGTAAGCCCGCACGTTTGAGCCTGCGTGTGAGTCGAATCTATTCAAGCTCTGGCTCGAACGGGAGTTTCATAGCTGCTTGCGTCGCATGTGGCGCGGGTTGCGCCAGGGCCCTTGTCGGGCCCCGGAACTGTCCCAAATTCGCTAATCAGGACAGTACCGAGGCCTCCGCAATCCCCTCATCTTTTAGTATTCTGTTAACACTCTAGGCTTGGCCGAACCACCCACATCTGACATGGAACCAGTCGCTCTGGCGGTTGACGATCTACGGGAGCAGTATCTTCGCGAGATGGCGCTTGTCCGCCAGACGTGTGAGCGAACGGGTGATGGCACTGCCGCCATTCGCCGACGCTCTGCCGTGGTCGACCGCATCCTCATCGAGATGTGGCGCCGCGCCTTCGCGACACAGAACCCGCCCAATATCGCACTCCTCGCCCTCGGCGGCTACGGCCGCAAAGATCTATTCCCCTACTCCGACATCGACGTCCTCTTCGCCTTTGCCGACGACAAGACCGAAGAACAGTCCAGGGAAGCCGTCCGCGCGATCATTCAGGGCATGTGGGACATCGGCCTCCGCGCCAGTCCGGCTTCGCGCACCGTCAAAGAAACAGGCCGCTTCGATCCCGACAACCTCGAATTCACTCTTGCCACTCTCGATCGCCGTTTTCTGGCCGGCCAATTCCCTCTCTACCAGCAGCTTCATCAGACTGTTCTTCCTGGCCTGGTCCTCAGCGAGTGGAACACCATCACTCAGAAACTCGGTGAGATCGCGCGCGCTCGGCATGCGAAATACGGCAATACCATCTTTCATCTCGAACCGAACCTGAAAGACTGCCCCGGCGGCCTGCGCGACTATCATCTCGCCGTCTGGTTCGCTCTCCTCTTCCATCTAAAAGAGACCAAGGAGTGGCCCCGCCAACGCGGTGGAGTCTTCCAATCCGCGCGCGGCGACGCCGAAGCGGCCTTCGACTTTCTCGCCGCCGCCCGATGTTTTCTCCACTTCCGCCATGGTCGCGATGACAACACCCTCGACTGGCAGTCCCAAGACGAAGCTGCCGCCAACTCGATCGGTCTCGAAACCCGCGGCACCGCCGACCCGGCCTACTGGATGCGCACCTACTATCGCCATGCGCGCATCATCTATCGCCGCGCCGCGTTGCTGATGGAGCACCTGCCCGCACCGGTCAGTTTCTACCGGCAGTTCCGCCGCCGCCGCACTCCTATTGCCGGCACCGATTTCATCCTGGACCAAGGCCGGATCGACATTCTTCCTGGCGCACAATTCTCCGACACGGCGGCCATCCTCCGCATCTTTTCGCTGATGGCCACCCACGGCTACGCGCTCTCGCAGGCCGCCGAAGACCGAATCACCGACGCGCTTCCGGCGCTCGCAATTCACATCCCCGAAGGGCCCTATCTCTGGAACGCCTTGCGCGAAGTCCTCCTCGGACCGCACGCAGCTCATGCATTGAGAACGATGCACGCACTCGGCGTACTTGAGATGCTCATCCCCGAGTTCCACGGCATCGACGCCCTCGTTATCCGCGACAGCTATCATCGCTACACGGTCGACGAGCACACTTTTCTCACCATCGACAACGTCCACAGCCTCCGCCAACCCACCCACGACTGGGAGCATCGTCTCGCGCAGTTGCTACCCGAAATCGACCGACTCGATCTCTTCCTGCTCGCACTTCTGTTGCATGACACCGGCAAAGGCCGCCGCAATGGCGAGCACACGGGACAGAGTGTCGAGCTGGCCGACAGCTTCCTTGCCCGGCTCGACTTCGACGCCGAAGAGCGCGAAGCCGTGCTCAAGCTCATCCGCTTCCATCTCGAGATGTCGAACGCCATGCGTCGTGACATCTTCGATCACGAAAATGTCCGCGCCTTCGCCGACAAAATCGGCAGTCCCAGCCTGCTGAAGATGCTCACGCTGATGACCTACGCGGACATCAAGGCCGTCAATCCCGAGGCGCTCACACCGTGGAAAGCCGAAAACCTCTGGCAGTTTTACATGGCCACGGCCAACTTCATGGATCGCAGTGTCGACGAAGTTCGCTATCACGCTGCCATCGATCCCACGCTGCTCAACCGCATTCGAGCCATGGTTCCCGCCAGCCAATACGGCGAGCTCAAGCAGTTCCTCGAAGGCCTGCCCCAGCGCTACCTGCAAACGCGCCTACCCGAGCAGATACGCGATCACTTCCTACTCGCCGCCAAGCTAGATAAGGACCCTGTCCAACTCGACCTCCGCCCGCACCGCCAGCTCTTCGACCTGACCGTCATCACCCGCGATCGGAAGCGCCTCTTCGCCGACGTCTCCGGCGCCCTCGCCGCCTGGGGCATGAACATCGTCAAAGCAGGCGCCTTCTCCAACGACGCCGGTGTCATTGTCGATAGCTTCCAGTTCACCGATACTTTCCGTACCATCGAGCTCAACCCCAGCGAAAAGGACCGCTTCCTCGCGTACCTCCACGAGGTGGTCGCACAGAAAGTCCCAGTGGAACAACTGCTCGAATCACGTGCTCACATAAATCACACCAACAGCATCAAGGTCGAGGTGCCGACCCGCTTGTCCTTCGACAACGATTCCTCAAGCCACTCCACACTGCTCCAGGTTGTCGCTCAGGACATCCCCGGCCTGCTCCGACAAATTGCACTCACCCTCTCTACCCACCAGTGCAACATCGAGGTCGCGCTCATCGACACCGAAGGCGAAACCGCGATTGACGTCTTTTATCTCACAAGCCAGGGCACGAAGCTGAACGACGACACCCGCACCACACTCCAGTCCGACATGACCGCAGCCCTCGAAGCCATGCGGGTTCCTGCCGCGTAAGTTCCGGCGCCTCCGCCTTGGAAGAACCTCCCTCCTCGCCTATTCCCTCTTGTCCGGCCGGTTAAAATCAACGCATGCCCGCTCTCATCGACGCTATCGATATCAAGCGCAAAATGTATTTCGAGTTTGAGAACGCCCCCTACTACTGCATGGACGTGGAAGTCTCGACGCCGACCGCGCGTGGTGGGCAGACGCTGGTTCGCTTGAAGATGCGCAACCTGCTCACGCGCGCTGTTTTCGATAAGACCTTTAAGGCCGGCGAAAAATTCAAGGAGCCCGACCTCGAAACCGTCGAAGCCTCCTACCTCTACTCCGACAGTGAAGGCTCTTATTTCCTGGACCAGACAAGCTTCGAGACGATCCTGCTGTCAACGGAAAAGCTTGGCGACGCAATCGACTTTCTGGTCGAAGGGGCAATTGTCAGGCTCGACAAATACAACGGCAATCCGATCGGTCTGCAACTGCCCACGCAGGTCGAGCTTGCCGTCGCCTACACCGAGCCCGGAGTCCGCGGCGACACCGCGTCGGGCGCGGTGACCAAACCAGCAAGACTCGAAACCGGGCTTGAAATCCGCGTGCCCTTCTTCGTCAAAGAAGGCGAGAAGGTCAAAGTCCTGACCGAGACTCGCGAGTTTGCCGGACGGGCATAATCCGTCCGGAGCTCGAACCACTCGTCCTGCAACGCTCGCCCGATTCAATACACCCGAAGCTGTTGCCCAAAAGCAGGGCAGGTTTCTTTCGAGTCTCACCGCTTCGCGCCGAATCTCGAAGAACCCGCACCCAGTATCGGATCGTGGATCGCAGTCGCCGATGGCGACTCCGATCCACGATCCGCACCACATGTCGATCCTTCTCGCTCTCCCGAGCGAAAAGGATCGACCCCCTACGCGTCGTCGTAGTCCTCGGTCAGCGATTGCAGGAACGCCACCAGCGCCGCCACATCGTCTTGCGTCAGCGACATATTCGCGAACTCCGGCGGAGCATTGCGCATTGCCCCCGCGCGCGCCAGTGCAGACATACTGATGTAGTGATTGATCACGTCGCTCAGCGTCACAGCGCTGCCGTTGTGGAAGTACGGCGCCGAGTCCTCCAGATCGCGCAATCCCGGCGTCTTGAACTGCGCAATCGTCGACGCCAGTCCCTGGTCGACCGAACAATCCTTGCCCGCGGCGCATACAAAGCCGCGCAGATTTGCCTGCGGATTCGGGACATCCGGATTCAGATAGATGTTCCACAATCCCAGATCGGTGTATTGGGGAAAGCCAGCGACCGCCGCATGACGAGATGCCTCGGTCGCATGGGGATGATTTGCCGAAGCCGGCATATACGCGTCGAAGTTTGCCAGCCGCATCGCATTGGTTGGAATCGCCAGCTGCAGAAATGCGCCCGCCCCATTCGCTGCGTCGTACTCGGCCTGGGTCACGCCCGTGTTGTGAAACACGAAGTCGGAGAAATCCGGGGCTTGATGGCACGCAGCGCAGTTGCCTGCATTGCCAGCTGTGGATCCTGCTGCTGCCGACGCTAGAAAGACCTTCAACCCTTCCAGTTCAAGCGGCCCAAAGCGGAAAGGCTGGTCGTGATACTGGAATGCTCCACTCGCCGGCGTCACATAGATCGGGCTCGTCAGTGCCAAAACCTGGCTAAAGAGCCGCTGTGTGTAGGCCGCCTTGGTCTCGCCCGACAGCGGCGCCTGGGGCAGATGGTTCAGCCGCAGGAAATTGTCATACGGTGAGCCGATATAGCGCCCGAACTCGTCCCGCTGAAACAGAAGATCCTTCATGTAGGTGGTGATGCACAGTGCCACCGCATTTACGATCTCCTCGTCGGTTGCCGTCGACACGTCGAGCCGCTGCGACGAAGGCAACCGCAGATCGCTCATGATCCTCGAATCCGTCCCTTTGAAGATGACAGCGTAGCTCAATCCGTCGAGCCGGTCCGCAGCGAGCTGACCGGAGCCATCGTCCTCGCGAATCACCCGCGCGATATGCGCGATGGCCTGCGCTTGCTCGCCGGGCGCCCAGCCGAAGTTCCGACCGGTCATCGTGCCCATCACCAGGTCCTCGCCCGACGCAAACTCGCCGTCGAAGTGGAGAAAGAGCGGCCCAGAGCGCGGCGTGAACGAGCCAACCATCTGCATCGCATTCCGAGGCGTGTGATCGAAGCCGCTCATCGGCCGCGGAATCGGACTGCGCGTCGTAAAGTCAGCATAGGTTCGGTTCCCCCCGCCCTGCACACCCTGGAACTCGGTGACGAAGTGGCAGCTGCGGCAGTTGATCGACTGGCCCGCAAATGGACCTGGCAGTGGGCCATTCAGCGTCTGCACTCGATCGACCACGGGATCACCCGTGGCCAAAGGGCCGTTGACGCTCGTCATGTGCGTGGCGAAGTACTCGGAAAAGCGCGTGTCCAGGAACAGCGCTTCACCGACCGAGTCGGCTGCCGGCGTCGCGTCCCTCTCCGGCAGCGCTACTGGAGCCTGGCCCGCACCGCATCCAGCCGTCCCGATCTCGGCCAGCACACCCAGCCCGATGAACAAACAGAGGGAAGAGGAGAGCTTGCCCGATCGGATCAATGTCCTGCCTCCGCATTCAAACTGCGGATGTAGGCCACAATCTGCCAGCGCTCCTGCTCAGGCAGACCGCCCCAGCTCGGCATGCCCTTGTAGAGATTTCCGTTCTTGAGAATCCACGCGATCTCGCCGTCGGTCGCGAACCCGATGCGTTCGCTGTGCAGGCTCGGCCGCGAACCCTTCCCCTGCGCATTCTCGCCGTGGCACTTTGCGCAGTTGTTCAAGAACAGATTGCGCCCTGCCGCAATTGCTTCAGCATTGCCCGCGTAGGGATTCACACGCGCTCGGTCAGCGGCGCTCACTTTCTTCATCCAGCTGCCATCGCTCTTGGCAGAGCACACCAGAGACGCCATCAGCACATACCCCAACAAACAACCAACTCGCTTCACTTCGTCCTCCGGAACCAATCGCGGAATTGCTCAATCTCGTAGCTCAGGCCGAAGCGCCACAATACTCCCGCTGCGTTGTCGTTGAGCCCAAACTCCGGCGAGAACTTCAGCGTCACGCCGTTCGGCGCGTTGAAGGCCAGTGTCGGCCCGAAGTATTGCTCGGTCTGGCGCAGTCCGAAGCTGTAGCGCGTTCCCAGGCCGCCAAAGAGCTCGCCGCCCGCAGCGAAGTTCTGCCGGCAAACGGCGCATCGATGACTGCTTCCTTTCAAAGCCAGCGGACGCGCGGCGGCCAACGCATAGCCGAACTCCCATGGCTCGCTCTTGTTCACCGGCTTCTCGGCGATGATGTTCTCGGAAACGTTCCAGCCCTTGACGTTGCTCGACAGGATGAGCTTGCCTTCGATTGCACGCTCGATCTCTTTGTGCAGTTCCGCATTCGGGACCTCGACGTCAGTGATCGAGTCATGGTCCATGATTTCCAGAAAGCTCTTGTCGGCCTCATTGTGGTCCTCGTACTCGACGTAGAGCACAGGGTTCACCCAGTACTCCCGCGGTAGCGGCCGGAACCTGTTTTCGAACCGAAAGCCGGTGAACACCGCAGAGTCGTTGACAGTTTTTTGTCCCTGCACGTAGGCTTCGGCGGTCCACCACGCCGTCGCACCGTACTCGAACTCGACCGTCGGCGCAAAGAAAGCGTTGGCGTTCTTGGGTGATGCCGCAATGTTCTGGTTTTCAATCTCCAGATTCCCCGGCTCTTCCATCACCGAGGAGTAGGTCACAAAGTAAGGAGGCTCCTGCTGAGCCGCAAGACGAATTGAGAGAGAGGAGAGCGATACGAGCAGGAAGACCAGCGCGAAAAAATGCCATCTTCCCTTCAGCCAGGCCACGACAAACACGTCCAAAACCTCCAAAGAACGAAGGCCGCCTCTAAATATGCGACCAATTCAGTCTGATTTAAATGCAGACTAATTCGGTCGTATTTCGAAGTCAACGGACACGTCTCAGATGATGACAAATTCGTCATCTTTTCTGGCTTGGAGGCAAGCGCTGATCGCGCGAGAATACGTAAGCCATTTAGATAGAATTACTTATAATGGCACCGATATACTCGCCACACCATGCGGAAAGTGGGAGTATAGGAAGGCCGAGGAAAAGAGAAATGAAATGCTTTCTGTTTTCTCGGACGCCCAAAAGGGCGTGTCCTACGGCAAGCGATCAGCACCATGGGAAGATTCTCTCCACGTGTGCTGATTAGTGAGAGAGACTTTTTTATCGCTATCCGAGCATTCATTGATCGAAGCGGTGCTTCAGAAACTCACTTCGTCAGTCTCGCTGCGTTCGGAGCGCCCGATAATGTGTGGGCAAGGTTTGAAAAAGGATGGGCGGAGATTCTGCAAACCGCTCCATCTCCGATTACCTACATGCACATGAAAGAGGCGATGCAGCGCAGCGCAGACACCCCATTCAGTCGCCATAAGGGATGGAATCAGGAGAATGCTTGGACTTTGGTGTTCAAGCTGGCGAAATTTATGAGCGAGTTCAAGAACACCGAACTTCTTAACTTTTCATGTGTCGTCAACATGGACGATTGGCGCAAGATTCATGACGATGAGGGCGTAGATATTCCTACAGAAATCACCCTTTGCAACTTCTACGTGGCGCGGCAGGCGATGGTAACTGCAGCAAATAGCCTAGGGCGTGTTAACACTATTGCCATCTAACTGGGATAAGGTTATGTATAGATGGAGATCAGCGAAGAGCAGTACGCGCGAATCAAGGACAGCCTTCCGGTGCAGCGTGGGAATGTGAGCTTGTCCAACCTGCAGTTTCTGAATGCTGTGTTGTACGTGGCCGAGCACGGATGCAAGTGGCGCGGGCTTCCGAAA
>Ga0335069_10016514_pt1 | contig 10289 bp, 8 predicted proteins | sample Lox_Sample_11_FD_206714 | JGI IMG/M metagenome (GOLD analysis project Ga0335069, IMG submission 206714) | Soil microbial communities from Loxahatchee National Wildlife Refuge, Florida, United States - Lox_Sample_1.1 | ecosystem: Environmental > Terrestrial > Soil > Wetlands | place: USA: Florida...
GACGTAGACCACGCCGTCCCGAACGGCAGGCGTGCCGATGACCCAGGATTTGTTGGTTGGGTAGTCCCATTTCTTGCGTCCGGTGGCCGCGTCAATGGCGTAGACATGAGCATCGCGGCAACCGACGAATACCGTGCCATCGACGACTGCGGGTGAGGACTGGAAGCCGACCTGGTTGTGAATCGTGTTATCCTCGCCGCTCTTGAAGGCCCACTTCTGCTGGCCGGTTTCGGCGTCGATGGCGTAGAGATAGCTATCCCAGCTGCCGACGTAGACGGTGTTATTCACGACGGCAGGTGAGGCGTGAACGACCTCTTTGGTGGGGAATTTCCACAGGATCGTTCCACTCTGTGCGTCCACGGAGTAGATGTTGCCGTCGCCGCTGCCAAAGAATACCTTGCCGCTCGCGACCGCGGGAGACGAAGTGAAGAGGTCCCAGGCATCGGGAATGGTTTGCTCAGGAGAAGGAAGTCCATGAAGGTTCTTGGCTTCGAACTTGCGCTCGTATTCGACGACGGCGACCCATTTGGGCTGTCCGGTTTTGAGGTCGAGGGCGGCGAGCGATCCGGCAGACGAGACGAAGTAGAGCAGATCGCCAGCGACCGCGGGTGTGGATGCGATCGGCATGCGGGATTTGAAATTCCACTTTTCTTTGCCGGTTTCCTGGTCGATGGCGTAAAGATGTCCGTCCATGGCGGCGATGTAGACGACACCGTTGGCGAGGACGGGAGAGGTGACGATGGGGCCTCCGGCCTTGAAGGTCCACTTCACCGTTGGAGCCTGTTTCGGGCCGGCGGAGTCGTAGACGCCGGTATGAGCGTTATTTCCGTGGAATGTGTTTTGTGCGAAAGCGGCAGAGGCGAAAAGGCACGCGAAAACGAGGCGCTTCATCCAGTGATCTCCAGGAAAGATGAACAAGTGCACACTTGAGTAGGACGGGCGATGACGCGGAAAGTCATCAACATGACTGGCAGCTCGTGGGCTGTCGCACGGAAAAACGTTCCCCTAGGCGGAAGGACGCAATCTCCGAAATCCTGGCAACCAATAAGGACACAAAAGGGACAGGAAGGACAATCAAGAGTTCCTCACCACTCACGTTTGGGCGGCGACAGACGGCTAGTGCTGTTTGGCTGAGGAACTGGCGGCGAGTTCGCGGAAAAGGCCGAGGAGAGAAGCGGCCGAACGCTGGTCGGAGAGGTTTTCGAGCGCGACGGTGGCGCTGAAGTGAGGCGACGTTTGCTTAAAGCGCACGCTGACGAAGTCTTTTTCGCGCCAACTGGCAAGCGCATTGACGAGCGGCGTGAGTTCCTGGGGCCAATCATCCTTTGTCGTGAGAACAACTGGGCCGGGGCGCGTCACGTGCCATTTTCTGGACGCTTTTCTTTCTCCCGTCTGCCCGGACCAGCGATGGCGAATGATATCGAGATGGAAACCGGGCGGGAAGCCCATATCCGCTTCAAAAGTGAGAGTTTCCTGTTGCGAGCGCCAGCGACTCATCAGCCATTGGAATGGCAAGGGCCTGGGCAAAAGGCTAATCGTGAGGTGGGCATCGTCAAACCAGCGGGTGGAAAGATGCAACGTGGCCCGAAGGTGAGTGCAGCGATCCTGCCAATGCAAATCGGTGAGACGTCCTTTGCCCAGGCAAGCGGCCTGAACCCACTGCAGAACGCAGGCGGCGCGGAGACGGTTATAGCGCGCGAACCAGGCGTACCACCCGAGGGCAAACACGCCCGCCACGGCCACATCGATCAAAATCCAGCGCCCCACGGGAGGAACCTCTCGGGGAAATCGTACGTCCGTTTGCCGCGAATGCGCAAGGGGCGGGAGGGAAAAATTCTGCTTTGATCAGGCCGGCGGCGAAGTGGCACGCGTACCGCTACAATGGCAGCGTGACGGCGCGCATTCGAGGTTTCCAAAAAGCGGATTTTGAGACCCTGTGGCGGATTGACCAGGCGTGTTTTGATCCGCAACTGGCCTATTCTCAGCGCGAGCTTGCTTTCTATATGCGACGGCAAGGGGCGTTTACGCTGGTGGCGGAGAGTGAGGAACCGACCAGAATCGTAGGCTTTGTTGTCGCGGAGATCCGGCGGCGGGCGGGACACATTATCACCATCGATGTGGTTTCGGAATTACGGCGGTCCGGGGTCGGGAGCGCGTTGCTGGATGCAGCGGAGGAACGGCTGCGGAGCGCGGGAGCTGAGACGATTTGGCTGGAGACGCCGGTAAACAATGAAGCTGCCATCCGTTTCTACAAGCGGAAAGGATATTTCGTGGAAAAAACGGTGCGTGGGTACTATTCCAACCTTCTGGATGCACTGCTGATGGGGAAGGCGCTCGCGGGGCGTACGAACGTGGCTGTAACCAACGCGCGGGCGGAGGAGGCGGACTGACGGCATGAAGCTGGCGATTCAAGGGGAGTTAGGTTCGTTCAGCCACGAAGCGGCCGAGTCGATGGTCTCGACCGCGAAGGTGGTGCCATGTGCTCGATCGCGGGAAGTGTTTGATCGCGTGCTGCGGGGATCGGTGGATGGCGCGGTGATTCCCATCGAGAATTCGCTCGCCGGATCGGTGGCTGAGCACTTCGATCTGTTGCTGAGTTGCGACGCGCATATTGTGCGCGAGTTCCGTTTGCGAATCGTGCACAACCTGATTGCACTGCCGGGAACTAAGGTAAGCGATGTACGGAAAGTATTCTCGCACCCGGTGGCGCTTGATCAATGCCGCGATTTGTTTGCGAAAAACCGGCAGTTTCGAGCGGAGCCTTTTTATGACACCGCGGGGAGTGTAAAGCACCTCGTAGCCGAAGGATTGGAAGATGCGGCGGGAATTGCCAGCCGGCGGGCGGCCGAAGTCTACGGCGGAAGAATCCTGAAGGCCGGGATTGAAGACGATAAAAAGAATTTCACGAGGTTTTTTTTGATTCGGAAGGGAAAGGTGAAGGCCGCACGCGGCGCCGATAAAACGTCGCTGGCCTTCATCCTGCGGAATGTGCCCGGTGGGCTTTTCAAGGCACTCAGCGTTTTTGCTCTGCGTGACATCAGCCTGAGCAAGATCGAGTCGAGGCCACTACGGGGGCATCCGTGGGAGTATGTGTTTTTTGTGGATTTTCTGCGTGGCGACGATCGGGATGCGCGGAACGCGCTGCGGCACCTGGGAGAGGTGGCGGAGCTGGTGAAAGTGCTGGGGATTTATCCGGAGGCGTAGAGCGCGGAGGGGAGTTGACTTTCTGGGGACTGACCGTGGCCAAAAGGGCATGAACGAGAGGGTTAGCGGAATGTTTTTTCATCACAAACGCGTGTGAGGTGATGCACAGCGTAGGAGGGCAGGCCGGGCGTAGGTTGGAAATGGATAGGAGGACCAACATGCGTTGGGGCAGAACCGCTTTTATCGTTACGGTAGTGGTGCTTTTTGTCAGTCTTTCTTCTTTTGCGGGCGAGAATCCGCTGGGAATTGCCGATCTTTACAAGGTGAACTTCACGGAGAAAACCAGGGTGGCAGATACGCTGCTTCCGGCGGGCGACTATGAGATCCGCCACGTAATGGAGGGCGCGGATCACATCATGGTGTTTCATCAGCTGCGCACCCGGAAGCCGGCAGAAGTGCGGGCGAAGTGCACTCTGGTGGCATTGCCAGAGAAGGCAGCCGAAACCCAGAAAATGTACGAATTGAATGCCAAGAACGAGCGGGTTTTGCACGAGCTGATCTTCAAGGGCGACATGGCAAAGCACGTATTCTGAGGGCATTTGGAGCATTGACTCGGGGCGGGCGCGCATGAAACTGGGGTCGCGACGCCCCTTGGGTTACCGGCGTGGGGCCGAAGCTCTTCTGCGTCTTGCAAAACCGGAAAAAAGGTCTAAAATTCAACGTCTTGCGGCTTGATCTGCAACTTTCGGGCGGCCAGGTTCATCCAAAGTTGAGTGAAAGCCACTCAAGAGATAAATATGAACGATATTGATACTTCTCTTTCTTTTGAAGCGGGACGTTCTCTGCCCATTTTGCCAGTGCGCGACACCGTCCTTTTTCCCCACGCCGTGCTGCCGCTCACGGTAGGGCGCGAAAGCTCCGTGCAGTTGATCAACTCGCTGGGAGACGACAAGACCATTGTCGTGGTCGCGCAGCGCGAAGCGCGGGTGGATTCGCCGCAGCCGACGGACCTTTACACGGTGGGTACGCTTGCCGTCGTGCATAAAGTCGTGAAGATGCCGAACCAGAGCCTGTTTGTGTTCGCCGAAGGCCTGGAGCGCGTGCGGCTGACCGACTTTGCGCAGCTCTCGCCATTCATGCGGGCGCAGATCGTACCGGTGCCGGAAACCATTCCGCCCAAGGATTCGGAGGTCGAGGCGCTGCAGAGGAACGTGCTAACGCTGTTCCAGCAGATCGTGGCGGGCTCGCCGACGCTGTCAGATGAGCTTTCAACGGTTGCCATGAATATCGAAGAGCCGGGACGGCTGGTGGATTTCATCGCGTCCTCATTGCCGTCGCTTTCGACGTCCGACAAACAGGACACGCTTGAAACGACCGATGTTCGTGTGCGGCTGGAGAAGATCAATCAGCATCTCGCGAAAGAACTCGAGGTTCAGCAACTGCGCAATAAGATCCAGTCGGAAGTACAGGATCGTGTACAGCAGACGCAGCGCGAATATTACCTGCGCGAGCAGATGAAGGCGATTCAGAAAGAACTCGGCGAGCAGGACGAAGGCCAGCGCGATACCGAAGACCTGAAACAGAAGATCGAGTCAGCGGGCATGCCGGATGACGTTAAGAAAGAGGCGTTGAAGGAACTGGGGCGCTTGTCGCGCATGTCACCGATGGCGGCCGATTATTCGGTCACGCGGAACTATATCGAGTGGCTCGCGGTGCTGCCGTGGCAAAAGACGTCGGGGCAGGAAATTGAAATCCCGAAAGCGAAAGAGATTCTCGATACCGACCACTATGATCTGCAGAAAGTAAAGGACCGCATCCTTGACTACCTCTCGGTGCGGCGTTTGAAGCCGAACATGAAGGGGCCGATCCTGTGCTTTGTCGGACCTCCGGGAGTCGGGAAAACTTCGCTGGGCAAGTCGATTGCGCGGGCGCTGGGGCGGAAGTTCGTGCGGCTGTCGCTGGGCGGCGTGCACGACGAAGCAGAAATCCGCGGGCATCGCCGCACGTACATTGGAGCGTTGCCGGGGCAGATCATTCAGGGCATTCGCCGGGCTGAGACCAAAGACCCGGTGTTCATGCTCGATGAAATCGACAAAGTCGGACGAGATTTTCGTGGCGACCCGGCGTCAGCGCTGCTCGAAGCCCTCGACCCGGAGCAGAATGCCTCGTTCCGCGACAACTATCTGGATGTGACGTTCGATCTTTCCAAGGTCTTGTTCATCACGACGGCGAACATGCTCGATCCCATTGCCGAGCCACTACGCGATCGCATGGAGATCATCGAACTGCAGGGATACACAGAAGAAGAGAAGGTCCACATTGCGTTTCAATATCTAGTTCCGCGGCAGGTAGAAGAAAACGGAATTACAGCCGAGAACATTGAGTTTCCGGAAGAGGCCGTGCGCCATGTGATTCGCCACTACACGCGGGAAGCCGGCGTGCGCAATCTCGAGCGCAATTTGGGCACGATCTGCCGCAAGCAGGCGCGGCGTCTGGCGGAAGGCAAGAGCCAGAAGCTGGTGATCACGAAAGAAATCGTGCAGGAATTCCTGGGTGGCATCAAGATTCGCGGAGAAGGCGAAATTGCCGAGCGGACGAAGCGTGCCGGCGTGGTGGTTGGCCTGGCGTGGACACCGGCGGGCGGCGACGTGCTGTTTGTCGAAGCAAATCTGATGAAGGGCAAAGGCGGGCTGACGATCACAGGGCAGATTCAGGACGTGATGCGCGAGTCGATGCAGGCGGCGCTGAGCTGGGTACGGTCGAATGCAAAATTGCTTGGAATTGACGAGGAATTCTTTTCCAGCCACGACATCCACATTCACGTGCCAGCGGGAGCGATTCCGAAGGACGGTCCTTCGGCGGGAGTCACGATCGTGACGGCGCTGGTGTCGTTGCTGACGGGCAAGCAGGTGCGCCCGCTGACGGCGATGACGGGCGAAATTACGCTGAGCGGAAATGTGCTGCCGGTAGGGGGAATCAAGGAAAAAGTGCTGGCGGCGAAGCGCGCTGGCGTACAAGACGTGATTCTTCCGGCGGACAATAAGACGAACGTCGAGGAAGACCTAACGCCGGAGCAGTTGCTTGGGCTGACCACACACTACGTGAAGACGATTGACGAGGTGCTGGAGTTCGCATTGCCGGCGACCGCGAAGGAACAACGCCTGGATGCTGAAGCGCGGGAGAAGGTACTGAGCGCGCCGGTAGCGTAAAGCTTTCTTAGGTTGTCTTTTCAGCGCTTCACTCGGCGGCTTGTTTTGAGCGCACATTGTTCTCCACCGGTTCGACCGTCCGCAGATAGGCGAAGATCGCTTTCAGATCGTCATCCGTCATGTCCTTATAGGCAAACCATGGCATCAACGGATTCAAAGGCCGGCCCATGACGGAGCCCGTTCGCATCGCCTCGATAAACAGCTTCTCGTTGTAGTACGCAATCCCCGTCTTGTGAGGAGTAATGTTGGCGCTTACCACCTGACCCCATGGGCCTTTGAAAACCTGCCCGCCCGCAAACGCCATGCTCAAGTCAGGCTGTCCGTGAACCACGGGTGTGTGACAGTCGGCGCAACTCGCCACCGTCGCCAGAAACTCGCCGCGTTTTTCTGCGGACGAGAGGTCGGGAGCGGAGACCGGCGCAGGGATTGGCTGGGGCACCGAGCGAATCAGATACTTTACCGGGAAAGCGATTTCTGTTTGCGGAAGCGGGCTGTGAATCGGCGGCAGCGAACGGATGTAGACGACGACGGCCGCCAGGTCTTCGTCGGGCAAGCGGCGAAAATTCTGGTAGGGCATCAAGGGGAAGAGCGCGCGGCCGTCGCGGCCGACGCCTTCGCGGATGGCGCGGGCTAATTCGTCGTCAGACCAGTCGCCGATTCCAGTCTCGCGATCCGAGGTGATATTTGAGGCGACGATGCGGCCGGGCAAGCCTTCCGCCGGAAAGAGTCCGCCTGAGCCTTCGCGACCGGAGAGGATCGGGCCGCCGGGCGCGCTCCAGTTGTGGTCGGTGTGACAGTCGAGACATCCGAGAACAGCGCGGGATAGGTACGCACCGCGTGCGAGGCGATCGGGGGTCGCGTCAAAATGGCGGTTCGTGACAGACCGCGTGCGAGGGCCGAAGAATGGCCGCCACCCCACAGTGGCCGTGACGGCGATTGCCAAAATCACTCCGAGGGAGCACACCGCTCCCAGCACCCAACGCATGGCTCTATTCATTTGTGATTCCTTGCTCCTCCGGCGCTGGGAAAGTGCGCCGGACGCTGGCCAAGATGGTACCCCACTCGACGAAGTTTCCGCTGGAGGGTCAGTTGCGCCCCTTGCACCGCTCTGCGAGGATAGATGCGGTCAACAGGATCGGGCTGCAGAAAATGGCTTCCAATCCAATACCACAACACGCACAGAGCGGAGCGACACCGCAACCCAAGCTCGGCCTGCGCGCATGGATGGAGCGCGTGCTCGTGGAATGCAACCGCGCGGCGGATGGGTTTGAAGCGGATCCGGTGCACGATTTGCGGGTGGCGTTGCGGCGCTGTCGCTCCCTGGCCGATGGCGTCATGGCCGTGGACTCGGATTCTTCATGGCGAGAGATGAAGAAGGCGGGCAAAAAACTTTTCGGGGCGCTCGGCGATCTGCGTGACATGCACGTCATGCAGGAATGGATCGAAAAACTCGGCGGCAGCGGAACTGACGCCGACGATCCGGTTGCGGTGAAGCTGCTCCATCACATTCATGCGCGCGAGGCGGAATGCAAGCAGTTGGCCTGGAAGGAGCTGAATCAGTTTGACCGGAAGCAGTGGCGGCAATGGAGCCGGGCCTTACCGGCGCGGGCGGCGCGGCTGAGGCCCGGAAGCCTCGTTTATCGTCATCTAGCGCTTGAAAAATGGACGTCGGCTTACGAACTGCATAAGCGCGCGGTGCGCTCGCGTTCGCAGGTGGCGTTGCACGAACTGCGGATTGGCATCAAACGGTTTCGCTATACGGTAGAAAATTTTCTGCCCGATCAGCATGCACGATGGGGCGGAGACCTCAAAGAGCTTCAGGATCTGCTGGGAGAGGTTCACGATCTCGATGTGATGTGGGCAACGGCGATGAAGATCCTGGCTTTTCCGGATGCGGAGAGCCAAAAGCGGTGGCGGGAGAAGATCAATGAAGAGCGCGCAAAGCGTGTCGATCGCTATCGTGAGCTGATGGTCGGCAAGCAGTCGCTCTGGCGCGTCTGGCGGGCCGAATTGCCGGCCGGGCCGCAATTGCGGATCGCGGCAATGAATCGTCTGCAGGCGTGGGCCAGTTTTTTGGATCGCGACTTCGAGCATGCGCAGCGGGTGACGGCCCTTTCGCTTTTGTTGTTCGACGGCTTGCGGAAGTCTGGGCTTCTGGCGGAGGACGCGGAGGCCGGCGGGCGCGACGTATTGCAGGCAGCGGCGCTCATGCACGACGTAGGCCGGGCGAAGGGCGATGACGGTCATCAGAAGAAATCTTTCCGGATGATTCGTAACATGGCGCGTCCGCTGGGGTGGAGCGCCAGGGAGTTGGAGATGGCGGCCGTGATTGCGAGGTATCATCGCGGAGCCTTGCCGCACCCGCGAAGCAAAGTCATGCAGAGGCTTGAATTGCCGGAGCGGCGAACGGCGCTGGGGCTTGCCGGAGTACTTCGGCTGGCGAATGCTCTGGATACGCGCAATGGAGCGGCGCCGAAGCTCACCGTGGAAGCGCGTGATCAGGCTGTGATCGTGCAATCTGCGGGCTATGTGGCGCTCAGCCGCCAGGCAAGGAGCGTTGCCGAAGCGAGATATCTGCTGGAGACTGTGTTGCGGAGGCCGGTGATGGTTAAGGCACTTCGCGAATCGCGAGCGGCAAGAAGCACCAGACGCCTTGGCGAGGGCATTTCTGCAAATAGCGCGGAGCGTTTCCCTCAGGGCCTGAAGACGGTGCGAAAAAACTCGGCGGCGTGAATCAGCGGCTAATGCCGCTTTGAACAACGTAAGCCTTATGCGCAGCGCTGAAGCGCTGCGCCACCCAAAATCGCCAGTTCATGCGTGGGGATTGCCGCGCAGATACTCTTCCATGGACCTGCGATCGGGACGAATCGAGTGCGAGCCATAGAGAAGTTTTCGCAGAACCGAATCCGGCCGCAGATACCAGCTTGCCCAACCGAGCGGCGTGTCTCCATTCATATCTTTGGCGTCGATTCTGGCTCCAGCATCGAGCAGGAGTTGAATTGTATCTTCGCTGGCGAATGCGGCCGCGCGATGCAGCGGTGTGTCGGCTTTGGTGTAGCAGTCACGCATGAAAGCTCCGGTTTCAGCGCGAGGCTTGGTTGCGCGGTTGGGATCGGCGCGGTGGGTAAGCAATACCTTTACGACCTGATGCTGCGAGGCTCGGTGCGAGGAAAGGGCGGCGTGGAGAGGCGTTTCGCCGGAATCAGACTCGATGGAGTTGGCATCAGCTCCGTTTTCGAGAAGGAACTGGCAAAGGCGCCAGTGTCCGTGGAAGGCGGCTCCGTTGAGGCCGAGATCGCCGCCCAGAGAGTTCAAGGATTCTCCTCGGGCGAGAAGAACGCGAATAGCGGTGACATCGCCGTAATAGGCGCACCACTGGAGGAGCGAAGTGCCGTCGGCGCTTTTGGAATTTGCAGGGTGCCCTTGAGCGAGGTAGTCGAGAATCAGATCCGTCCGGCCATCGGCGATGCGTTCGATCATCGTGTTCCTTCCTTTGGGAAGTTGAAGCCAGTTTTTTGCGAAACGGTGAGAGGTCCAAAGATTGTCGCATAGGCTGTGAGCATCCGCATCGCGAGAGACGGAGACTTGTGAGACGATTTCTACGCACGCAATCGTCTGAGAAGGACTGGCAATGAATCAGGAGAACAAGGCAGGAATTGGAACACGGGCTGTGTGGGCGGGAGAAGAAGGAGAGAAGTGGGCCGGCGCGACGCAGGTTCCAGTGGCGCTGAGCGTGTCGTATGGATACAAGACGGTGGAGGAATGGCTGGACGTTGCGCTCGGAAAGAAGGCGGGCCACATCTACGGGCGGAACACCAACCCAACCGTCGCGGTGTTTGAAGACAAGGTGCGCGATCTGGAGGGCGGGGAAGCGGCGACGAGCTTCGCCAGCGGCATGGCGGCAATCAGCAACACACTGTTTACGCTGCTCCCGCC
>Ga0335069_10016515_pt1 | contig 10289 bp, 5 predicted proteins | sample Lox_Sample_11_FD_206714 | JGI IMG/M metagenome (GOLD analysis project Ga0335069, IMG submission 206714) | Soil microbial communities from Loxahatchee National Wildlife Refuge, Florida, United States - Lox_Sample_1.1 | ecosystem: Environmental > Terrestrial > Soil > Wetlands | place: USA: Florida...
CGGGACCGACGGCACCGTGACGGTCGGCGCGACGCTCAGCGCGCAGGGGATCGGTCCGGGCGACTCGTTCGGCGGCGGCGGCTCGATCGAGGTCGACGCGCTCGGCGAGATCCAGGTCACCCGGCCGATCAACGCCAACGGCGCCGGCGGGGGCATCGGCGAGGTCGACCTCAACGCCCTCCGCGACATCAACATCACCGCGACCGTGAGCGGCGCGGACCCGGGCGGCGGCGGCGACCTCTCGATCGGCGGCCACAGCATCTTCGTGCGCGGCAGCCTGCTCTTCCAGGGCTCGCCCAACACCAGCGGCGGCGCCAACGGCGGCACCGCGGCGCTGGTCGCGGACACCGACGTGCTCATCGCCCACCTGTTCTCGGTCGACGTCTCCGGATCGGGCGGCGTCGAGGGCGGCCGCATCGACGTCCTCGCCGGCCGCAGCGTCACCGTCGAGAACGGCGGCAGCCTCGTCGCCGACGGCGGCTCGCAAGGCGGCTTCGGCGGGCAGATCGCGGTCACGGCCGGCAACGGCGACGAGGCCGGCGACCTCGCCGTCAACGGCACCGTGTTCGCGCGCGGGTCGAGCCCGAATTCCCGCAGCAGCATCGATCTCGAGGGCTGCGCGGTCTCCGTGTTCGGCACCGTCGACAGCAGCGGCGACCCGTCCAGCGTCAACACGATCACCGCCCGCAAGAGCTTGAACCTGGGCCTCGGCTCGCGCGTGGTCGCCGCGAGCGCCAACGTGCTGGTGGTGGGCGGTGGCGTCTCCCAGAGCGGCACGGCCACGCCGGCGCCCACCATCGACCAGCGGACGCCGTGCACCGCCGTCGGCGTGCCGGCCAACTGCCTGATGCCGTGCCCGACCTGCGGCAACGGCCAGGTCGAATTCCCCGAGACCTGCGATCCGGGCGCGTCGACCGACCGCTGCGGGACGCACTGCGCGCATTGCCGGGTCGAGAGCTGCGGCGACAATGCGTGCCTCCAACCCGACTGCGACGCGGTCGGCGGCTGCGTCGGCCTCCCGAAGCCGCCCGGCACCGCCTGCGACGACAACGACAAGTGCAACGGGCACGAGACCTGCGGCGCCGGCACGTGCTTGAAGGGCCCGCCGCTGGACTGCAACGACGACAACCCCTGCACCGACGACACCTGCAGCGCCGCCACCGGCTGCGGCCACACCAACAAGACGGGCCCCGGCATCGCCGGCTGCGACGACGGCAACCCCTGCACCGGCGCCGAGACCTGCGGCAACGGGGTGTGCTCGCCCGGCACGCCCCCCCAGTGCGCCCCGCCCACCGTCTGCAACCGCGCCAACGGCCAGTGCGACGTCGTCCCCTGCACGCCGCCGGACACCAGCCCGTGCGTCGACGGCAACCCGTGCACGGCCGACAACTGCAACGTCGACCACTGCGAGAACCCGCTGCTGCCGAACAACTCCCCGTGCGCCGACAGCGACGTGTGCAACGGCGCCGAGACCTGTCAGGCCGGGCACTGCACCGACGGCACGCCGCTCGACTGCGACGACCAGAAGTTCTGCACCGCCGACACCTGCGACGCCGTGCTCGGCTGCGTGCACACGCCGAGCGCCGATCCCGACTGCTGCGAGGTCGGCGCCCCGTGCAACGACGGCGACAACTGCACCGCCGACGCCTGCGTCGACCACAAGTGCACCCACACCCCGATCGCCAACTGCTGCCAGACGCCGACCGACTGCGACGACGGCAACCCCTGCAACGGCGTCGAGACCTGCGTCTCCGAGCGTTGCCAACCGGGCACCAACCTCCCCAACAACACCCCGTGCGACAACGAGAGCGTCTGTGACGGGCGCGAGAAGTGCATCGCCGGCGTCTGCACGCCCGGCGCCGCGCTCAACTGTACGCCCGACAACGACGTGTGCACCGACGACTTCTGCGATCCGGTGAGCGGCTGCCAGCATCGCCCGATCCCGGACTGCTGCCACGACGCCACCGAGTGCGACGACCACGACGCCTGCACGACCGACGACTGTACCGCCGACACGCATCTCTGCACGCACGTCGCAGCCGACCCGACCTGCGTCCCCTGCCAGCTCGACACCGACTGCGACCCCGACGGCCGCTGCGCCGGCAAGGCGTGCACGGTCGACAAGACCTGCACCACCGTCGACCTGCCGTGCGACGACCACAACTCGCACACCTCGGACCGCTGCCGGCTCGACGCGCAGCTCGCGCCGATCTGCAGCAACGCCTGCCTCGACAACCTGGCCTGCGACGACGGTCTGGCCTGCAACGGCGCCGAGACCTGCGACACCAGGAGCGGGACCTGCGTGCCCGGCACGGCCCCGGACTGCAACGACCACGACCTCTGCACCGACGACGGCTGCGCCGAGGCCCGCAACGGCTGCTTCCACACCCCCAAGCTGAGCTTCGCCGCAGTCGCCTGCCGCCTGGACGGCGTCGACGCGGTGCTCGCCGGCGCTGCGCCGGCCGACCTCAACGCCAAGATCAAGAGCGCGCTCGCCAAGCAGTCGACCCGCGCCCGCGCCAAGGTCCAGAGCGCGATCGCCGCAGACCAGGCCGGGAACGCCAAGAAGCGCACCAAGATGCTGAACGGCGCGGCTGCGCTCGCGCGGGCCATGCAGCGGAGCGTCGCCAAGGGCCTCAAGACCCACAAGATCTCCGCGGACGTCGGCGACCAGCTCCAGCAGCTCCTGACCGGCGGCCTCGACGCCATCGGCCCCCTCCTCCCCCCCAAGTAGGGGCGCCGCTCGCCCGGCCGTCCACCGGGGCTGCGCCGCCCGGGTCCGCCGGAAACCACGCGGTCGCTTGATTATCGCCGCCGGGCTCGGGTAGAGCAGCGCCATGGCGAACGACCGGATCATCTCCGCGGACTCCCACGTGAACCCGCCCAAGGATCTCTGGGTGCGCGACGTGCCCGCCGCGCTGAAGGATCGCGCTCCGCGCGTCGAGAGCACGCCGCAGGGCGACTTCTGGATCGTCGACTCGCAGATCGGCGGCGCGATCGGGCTCGACTCCTCCGCCGGCCGGAAGCCGGAGGAGTACCGGCCCGCCGGCCTCACCTACAAGGACATGCGCCCCGGCGCGTACGACCCGACGGCGCGCCTCGCGGACATGGACACCGACGGCGTGTACGCCGAGGTCCTCTACTTCGGCGGTCCCGTCACCACACTGGTGAAGGACCCCGCGCTACGCGGCTACATCGTCCGCCGCTACAACGACTGGATGGTGGAGCTGTCGAAGGCGGCGCCGACACGGCTCGTCGGCCTCGCGCACATCCCGCTGCTCGACATCGAGGAGGGGATGACGGAGCTGAAGCGCGTCGCCAAGCTCGGGCTCCGGGGCTTCCACGTCGACCCCTTCCCGGACGAGCGTGGCGGGAAGGCGCTCTGGGATCCCGCCTACGAGCCGTTCTGGTCGCTGGTGGAGGAGACCGGGATCCCAATGAGCTTCCACATCGTCGGGCCGCGCAACTCGAACGTCGCGGCGACCTTCCAGAACCCGACCCCCGGCATCAAGGAGACGTTCATCGCGATCGCGCCGCTGTCGATCGTCGAGGTGGTCTCGACGCTCACCTTCACCGGCATCCTCGACCGGCACCCGAAGCTCAACTACGTGCTGGTCGAGTGCGGCATCGGGTGGATCCCGTACTTCCTCGAGCGCATGGACCAGACCTTCAACAAGCACCGCTTCTGGACCAAGTCGGTCATCAAGGAGAAGCCGAGCTTCTACTGGTACCGGCAGGGCCACGCGACGTTCATCACGGACCTGGCCGGCATCGCCGAGCGGCAGCGCGCAGGCCTCAAGAACATCATGTGGTCGACGGACTACCCGCACTCCGACAGCACCTGGCCGAAGTCGCGCGAGGCGCTCGCCGAGCACTTCCAGGGCGTGCCGCAGGCGGAACGGGAGCTGATCGCGGGCGGCAACGCCGCGCGCCTGTACCACCTGAGCTGAGCTACGGGGAGCAGGACGGTGCGCTTCGGCGTCCTGCTCCCCCAGTTCGGTCCCGCCGCCGACGCGCCCGACGTCCAGGCGCGCATCGCGCGCACCGCGACGCTCGCCGACCGGCTGGGCTACGACGTCCTCTGGACGGCGGAGCACCTCGTCTTCCCCGCGACGGTGCGGACGCCCTACCCCTACGGCGACCGCTTCCCCTACCAGGTGACGACGCCGTTCCTCGACGTCGCCACGACGCTCGCCTGGGTGGCAGGCATGACGCGGCGGATCCGGCTGTCGTCGGCGGTGCAGATCCTGCCGTACCACCAGCCGGTCGCGTTCGCGAAGGCGGTGGCGACGCTCGACGTGCTCTCGGGCGGCCGGGTGGTCGTGGGCGTCGCGACCGGCTGGCTCAGGGAGGAGTTCGAGATGCTCGGCGTCCCGGCGCGCGAGCGCGGCGCCCGCATGGACGAGTACCTCGACGTGCTGCGCGCGCTCTGGACCGAGGAGCGCGTGACGTTCCACGGCCGGTTCGTCCACCTCGACGACGCGGCGTTCTTCCCGAAGCCGATCCAGCGACCGCATCCGCCGATCTGGATCGGCGGCGCGAGCGCGGCCGCCTTCGCGCGCATCGCGCGCCTCGGCGCGGGATGGATCGCGCCCCCGCCGCGCGACCTGGACACGCTCGCCGCCGACGTCGCCCGGCTGCGCGCGCTCGCCGGAACCCACGGTCGCGACCCGTCGGCGATCGCGGTCGCGAGCGGCGGCGGCGCGCGCTCGGTCGACGAGTTGCTGGCCCGCCTGCCGGCGCTCGCCCGCGCCGGCGTGACCGACGTCACCGTGCCGGTACTGTCCTGGACGCCCGACTTCGCGCGCTCGCTGGAGCTGCTCGCGGAGTTCGCCGCGCGCGCCGGGATTCCGACCCCCTGAACGCACACGGGGCGTCCCCCCGCACCGTCGTGCGAGGGGACGCCCCGTTGCCTGTCGCCTGTGTCGCGATCAACCGCCGCGACCGGGCGGCGTGGACTCAGTTCCCGCCGCCGTTCCCCTCGTCACCGCCACCGCCACCGCCCGCATCGCCGCAGGGATCCGACCGGCAGCTCACCTCCCCCTTGTTCACGCCCTGGTGGGCGTCGCACTCGGCCGCCGTCCGGTAGCGGCACTCGCTCTCCCCCTCGTCCTGCGTGCAGCAGGCGATCCGCGGCTCGGCCGGCGGCGTCGGGCTGCACGGATTCGGATCGCAGCCCGCGGCGCTGATCATGGTGCCGCCCCTGCTCGCACACTGGTCGGCGCCGAGCAGCTTGCACTCCGCCCCTTCGCCGTCGTCGTCACCGTCTTCCGGCACGCAGCACACCGACCCGGGAGGGGCCGTCGTGGTGCACGGATCGGGCAGGCACGAGCCCCCGGCCGACGAGCCGCCCACCGCGGCGCACGCGTCGACGGTCAGGCGCCGGCAGCTGTCGTCGTCGCCCTCGTGCCCGTGGCCGCCGTGGTTGTGCTCGCCGTCGCCGTGCTGGCCGTCACCGCCCTCGCCGTGGCGGTCGCCGTCGAACGCACCGCCCGCCGAGCCCGGCATGCAGCACGCGACGGTCCCCGCATCGGGCTTGTCGTGCGGACAATCGCCCTCGAGCACGTCGTCGCCGCCCTCGTCGCGCAGCACGATCTGCTTCCCGCGCGGGTCGACGCCCAGGACGAGCGCATGCCCGCGCGGCGTGGTGCGGAGCTTCACCTTCCCGTTGCCGCCGCCGTTGGTCGACAGGGCCGCGACCTTGACGCCGCCGATCAGCACGTCGAACGTGCCCTTCGACGCCAGGTGCCGGGCGCCGATGTCGAGGGCGCCGTCGAGCTGGGTCTTTCCCGAGCGCACCACGAGCAGGAGCTTGCCGTGCGCCTTCGGCGCCTTCGCTGTCGCGGCCAGCGTCTCCCGGATGCGCACCGTGCGGCTGCGCGCCGCGCTCGCCATGCCGACCCCGAGGGCGAGCACGACGCCTGCTGCGGCGGTGATCGCCAGTCCGCTTCGCACCCGCTTGGACAGCGCCCGTGTGACCATCGTCGACCTCCTGCCCGTTCTCGTGCCGTCGCGTCATCCCGATGGCGGGGCGAAGTCCCCGAACATCGGCCGATGCGGGCGTACGTGACGTCCGCGATGCGCGATCGGTGTGGCTTAGCAGGCGGCTTGCCAGCCCGGGCGCATGGCGGACGCCAGCGCGCGAGCTCAGCGGCAGACGCCGTCGGCCACGAGCTGTCGCACCTCGTCCAGCCCGAGGCCGAGCAGCTCCGTGAGGACGGTCTCGGTGTCGGCGCCGAGGCAGGGCGCCGGGCGCGGCGGGGCGAGCGGCGTGCGCCCGAGGCGGATCGGGTTGCCAGCGTGGCGGGCCGGCCCGATCTCCGGATGGTCGACGGTGACCAGCGCGCCGCGCGCCGCGAGGTGCGGGTCGGCGCGGTGGTCGTCGGGGCTCTGCACGGCCATCGCGGAGACGCCCGCGGCCTGGAGGAGACGCGCGGCCTCCTCGGGCTCGCGCGCGCGCGTCCACCCGGCGACCCGGGCGTCGAGCGACGCCCGCGCCGCGAGACGGCCCGCCAGCGTCTCGTAGCCGGGTTCCGCAGCCCACCCGAGGCAGTCGCGGAAGCGCGGCCAGGCGTCCTCGCCGACGACGGCGATCGCCACCCAGCGGTCGTCGCCCGCCGACGGATACACGCCGTGCGGGCAGGCGTACGGCGCCGCGTTCCCCTGCGGCGACGCCGGCCGCCCCACAGCCGGCCCCTCGAGGTAGAACTCGCCGATCAGGTACGCCGCGGCCTCCGACTGCGACATCTCGATCCGCTGCCCCGCCCCGGTCCGCCGCCGATGCTCGAGCGCCGCCAGCACCGCCGCCAGCGCCAGCCGCGCCGCGATGTGGTCGGGGTGGTTCAGCGAGCAGCCGGCGGGGTACGGCGCCTCGGGATGGTTCCAGAGCCAGGTCACGCCCGCGAACGCGGAGTTGAGCGGCCCGTAGGCCGGCACCGTGCCGAGCGGCCCGCCGTGCCCGTAGCCCTGCGACGTCAGGTAGATCACCTGCGGGTTCACGCGCCGCACGTCCTCGTAGTCGAGCCCCCAGGCCGCCGCGACGCCGCCGCGGTTGTTCTCGAGCACGACGTCGGCGGTGGCGCAGAGCCGGAGCGCCAGCGCGCGGCCGCGCGGGTCGCGCAGGTCCAGCACGACGCTCCGGTGCCCGCGCGAGGCGTCGTTGAAGATCCATGACCGGTTCGGCGCGTCCGGCTCGACCGTCAGCCGGCGCAGGAAGTCGACGTTGGCGCTCGACTCGATCTTGACGACGTCGGCGCCCAGCTCGGCCATGAGCCAGCCGGCCTCCGGCACCGCGATCCCGACGCCCAGGTCGACCACCCGGATCGTCCCGAGCACCGGGCCTTCGCCCCCGGCGGCGTCCTCCACGACGCGCGGCGGGAGGTGCGCGTCGTCGGCGTGCGGCGGCGGGGCGGGACGCGGGAGCACGGCCGGCGTCGCCGAGAAGTTGAACGGCGCAGGCGCGAACGGCGCGTGCTCGAGGTGCGGGAAGCCGGTGGCGCGGAAGTAGCCGCGCGTCCGCGTCTGCATCTCGCCGACGAACTCGTCGGGCGTGTTGACGGGCGCGATCGGCGCGCCGAGCCGGCGGCCCGCGTCGAGCACCTCGGCGCGCGTGCGCTGCGCCAGCGCCTCGGTCGCGAGCAGCCGGATCACGTCGACGTTCAGCAAGCGGTAAACCGGCAGCTCCCACTCCGGTCCGGCAAATGCCTCCGGGTTGCCGAGCAGCGCCACGAATGCCCGCCACTGGTGCGGCGAGCCGGGCAGCACGCGGATGTAGCCGTCGGCGACCGGCAGCACGTAGTACGCGCCGTCCGCGTTCCGCGGCGGCGACGTCGGGATCATCGGATAGAGCCGACCGTAGTCCTCGAGCGGGATGCCCCACGGGTTGAGTCCGGTGAGCGCCGCCTCCTGCACCGACACCTCGACCGTCTGCCCGCGCCCGTCGCGCGCCCGCGCGAGGACGGCGGCGAGCGCGCCGGCGACTGCGTGCACCGACGCGCAGTCGTGCGCGGCGTAGCCCGGGAGCCAGCACGGCGGCAGGTCCGGGAACCCCGACGCGTGCAGCGCGCCCGAGGCGGCGAACGCCGGCAGCGCCTCCAGGCGCCACTCCGCGCGCGGTCCAGACAGGCCGAAGTCGGCGATCGAAACCTGCACGAGATGCGGGTGCCGCTCCGCGACCCCCACCGGCGAGAGCCCGTGCCGGCGCTGCCCGGCGGGCCCCAGGTTCTCGACCAGCAGGTCGGCGTGCTCCAGCAGACGTTCGAAGCGGCGCCAGTCGCCGGCGTCGTGGAGGTCGAGCGTCGCGCCGCGCTTGCCGGCGTTGCGGAACAGGAATGGCAGGGAGCGGTCGGGAGCGGCGACGTCGCCCGCGAACGGCGGGCGGAGCCGCCCCGGGTCGCCGCGCGGCGGCTCGACCTTGAGCACGTCGGCCCCGAGGTCGGCGAGCAGCCGGCCGGCGAGCGCGCCCCGCAGGTCGGTCAGGTCGACGACGTGGAGGTGTGCGAGCGGCGCGTGGGTCATCGGATCGCGACCTTCGTCGGGTCGTAGGCCTGCATCTCGAACGTGTTGCGCAGCGGTCCCAGCAACCCGAGGCGGATCCAGGCCTGGTAGAGGTAGTCGGTGGGGGCGCCGGGATCGCCCGGCCGCTCCACGCGCACCACCGCGACGCCGAGCTCCGGTCGGCGCGCCGCGAGGTCGCGCGCGCGGGCGACGCGCGCCTCCCACTCCGCCACGCTCGCCACCCGGAAGCCCTGATGGTCGTTCAGGTCGGCCTCCTGCGCGGCGAGGACGGTGAAGGCCCGGTCGAGGTCGGGGCGCTCGGCGCGCAGGCCGGCGAGCAGGCCGTGCAGCGTCGTCGCGGCCTCGGTCGGCCGGAGGTAGAGCGCGCCGTGGTTCAGGTCGTCGCCCAGGCGGTAGCCGATCAGCGTCGGCTTCTTCACGATCACGGTCCACGGGAAGAGCGTCTCGATGGACTCGGTGAGCGCGGCCACGTGGGCGGGGGGGACGCAGTAGTTCACGTGGTTCCACGCGTCGCCCGGCGGCATGGACGGGCCATAGCACGGCGGCCGGGTGCCAGGGCAATTGCCGCGCCCGGCCTTGCGCGGAACGGCCGGCACCCCCTAGTGTCCGGCCATGACCAACGTGCTGAACGGCGTCCGCGTGATCGAGGTGGCCGAGTGGGGCTTCGTCCCGTCGGCCGGGACCGTGCTCGGCGACTGGGGCGCCGACGTGATCAAGATCGAGCATCCCCGCTTCGCCGACCCGATCCGCGGGCTGGTGACGTCCGGCCTCATCCCGGGCGCGTCCGGGCGCAACTTCTTCGTCGAGCACCTGGGGCGCAACAAGCGGAGCCTGGGCCTCGACCTCGCCACGCCCGAGGGCCGGAAGCTCCTCGACCGCCTGCTGGTCGGCGCCGACGTGTTCCTCACCAGCTTCCTCGACGACGCCCGCGAGAAGTTGAAGCTCACGTACGACGATGTCCGCACCGTCAACCCGAAGATCATCTACGCCCGCGGCCACGGCCAGGGCCGCCGCGGACCCGACGCACGCCGCGGCGGCTACGACGGGGTCTCGTTCTGGGCGCGGGGCGGCGTCGGCGACCGGCTCTCGACGCCCGGCAAGCCCCCGGTCAGCCAGCGGCCTGCCTTCGGCGACTTCATCGGCGGCATGTGCATCGCGGGCGGCATCGGCGCCGCGCTCTTCCAGCGCGAGCGCACCGGCCAGGGCATCGAGGTCGACGTCTCGCTGCTCGGCACCGCCATGTGGGTGCTCTCGCCCGACATCACCGCCGCGCTGCTCTACAACTTCATGCTGCCGGCGTCGGGCGAGATGCAGATGCCCGCCAACCCGCTGGTCGGCACGTACTACTGCCAGGACGGCAAGGGCATCGTCCTGATGATGCTCCAGGGCGAGCGGTTCTGGCCGCTGTTCGCGAAGACCGTCGGCCGCGAGGACATCCTCCAGACGTACCCGACGCCGGAGGCCCGCCAGGCCAACCGCGACGCGATCACCGAAGCGCTGCGCGCGCACTTCGCGACGCGGCCGCGCGCCGAGTGGGAAACCGTGCTGCGCGCGTCGGAATGCATCTGGGGCCCGCTTCAGACCCCGCTCGACCTCCCCGACGACCCGCAGGTGCAGGCCAACGGCTACCTGCTGGAATCGCCGACCAGCGACGGCCCGGTCCGCGTCTGCGCCAACCCGGTGCAGTTCGCGGGCGAGCCGCCCGTCGTCCGCAGCCCGGCGCAGGACGCCGGCGCGCAGACCGAGGAGATCCTCCTCGAGCTGGGCTGCTC
>Ga0335069_10016517_pt1 | contig 10288 bp, 8 predicted proteins | sample Lox_Sample_11_FD_206714 | JGI IMG/M metagenome (GOLD analysis project Ga0335069, IMG submission 206714) | Soil microbial communities from Loxahatchee National Wildlife Refuge, Florida, United States - Lox_Sample_1.1 | ecosystem: Environmental > Terrestrial > Soil > Wetlands | place: USA: Florida...
TGCGATGGTGGGCGGTGCGAGGTCCTCGATGGAGAGCACGATGCAGTCGAGCGTCCGGCTCAGCGGCGCCGAGGTCGCGATGAGCTCGAGCACGCGATGCTCGGCCTCGTGCAGGCGGCGCGTGCTCGCGATCGCCTCGTCGCGGGCACGCTCGTCGGTGACGTCACGGCACGTGCCGAGGAGGCCTCTCGCGTTGCCCTCGTCGTCGCGCACCACCTCGCCGATCGTGTCGAGCACGCGCACGCTCCCGTCGGGTCGCACGATGCGCTCGAGGTACACGAAGCGGCCTCCCCGCTCGATCGCCTCGCGCACCTTTCTCGCCGTGTTCTCGCGGTCGTCGGGGTGCACACGCGAGAGGAAGAACTCGTAAGTGATCGGCCGCGATCGTGGCTCGAGGCCGTAGATGCGGTAGAGCTCGTCGGACCACTCGACGGCGTTCGTGCGCACGTCCCACTCCCAGCTGCCGATGTGCGTGATGGCCTGGGCGGCGGCGAGCTGCCGTTCGATGCGTGCAACGTGATCGTCGTCGTGGCTCACGAGGCGAGACTCACCCCCATCCGGCGAGTGTACACGACGACGTGTGCTAGTCAGCGGGCGTGCAGATGCGTCGTGTGTGCGTGTTCGCAGGCTCCCGGGACGCGGGAGCGCCGTACCAGGACACGGCGAAGGCCGTCGGCGCCTCGATTGCGAGACGCGGGTGGGGTGTCGTCTACGGCGGCGCGAGCGTCGGCTCGATGGGCGCGCTCGCGGACGCGGCGCTTGCGGCGGGAGGCGAGGTGCAGGGCGTGATTCCGCGCAGCATGGTCGACCGCGAGATCGCGCACACGGGGCTCACCCGCCTGTGGGTCGTCGAGTCGATGCACGAGCGCAAGGCCAAGATGCACGATCTGGCAGACGCGTTCCTCGCCCTGCCGGGAGGGTGCGGCACGCTCGACGAGACCTTCGAGGCCATCACGTGGATGCAGCTCGGTCTGCACCGCAAGCCCATCGGGTTCCTGGACACGGCGGGCTTCTGGCAACCGATCGCCCTCTGGTTCGAGCGCGCTGTAACCGACGGGTTCGTGCTCGACGCGCACGCGCGCCAGTTGTGCTTCGACGCCGACGTCGGGTCGATGCTCGACCGGCTCGGCGAGAGTCCCTAGCGAACGATCACGGGCACGGCGGGAGCGGATACCCCTGCCACACGCCGTCGACGCACTGGAGCTGCTGGCCGCAACCGCACGGCTGGCCGTACATGCATCCCGCGTCGGACGAGCAAGCCGTGCCCAGATCGGGTCGAGGCGAGGGACACTCGGGCGTGGCGGGCGAGCAGTACCAGCGGCCCATCACGAGCATCGGATGCGGGGCTCCTCCGCCTCCGCAGCCCGCGAGACATTCGCAGTAGCCCTCGGGGTACTGGCAGTCGGGCGCGGGGCACGGTCCGAACACGCCGCCCGCGTCGAACGCGTTCGCCTCGGCCCAGGATGCCGGACACGTGCCGCCGGCATCCTGGCTGACGCAGACCCCGCCCGACGGGGACGGCTGCCACGTGCCTCCATGGCAGGGGAAGACCAGATTGCACGAGAGCCACCAGCTCGAGCCGTACTCGCACTCCTCGCCGTCGGCGAGAGTGCACGCGGAGCCCATGGCGGGAGGTGACGAGGGACAGACGGACAGCTGGACGTCGCTCGACGCGTCGACGCAGAAACCGCACGTGGCGCCATCGCCCGACGCGCCGGCGTCGGAGTTCGCGCCATCCGGGCCGTTCGCGGTCCCGTCGAGGGACGTCAGCGGCCCATCCGTGGATGCGTCGTCCGTAGTGCGGCTGGCGGTCGCACCGCCGCACGCGGTGAGCGTCGCGGCGGCGGCCACCGCCAGCACGAGAAGGGATCGGGGAGCGTGCACGGGTGCTGACTGATGGCCTGAGCGACCGTCATCCGTCACGGTGCCCGACCGCCCCGACCAGACTACGCTGACGAGCATGTACGTACCGGAAGCCTTCGCGAGCGGCGACATGGGCGTGGCGCGCGCGCTGGTGGAGGCGCACGCCTTCGGGATGCTCGTCGCGGGTCGCGGGGATGGCGAGTTCGACATCACGCATCTCCCCTTCGTGCTGGACGCAGGCGAACCCTTCGGGCGCTTGCGCTCGCACGTGGCGCGCGCCAACCCCATCGCTGCGATGCTCGAGCGCCCGCTTCCGGTCGTGGCGGTGTTCACGGGCCCGCACGGCTACGTGACACCGCGATGGTACGAGCATCCGCACGACAACGTGCCGACCTGGAACTACACGGCGGTCCACGTGCACGGGATCGCGCGACGCATCGACGACGAGTCCGACGTGCGAAAGCTGCTCGCCGAGCTGACCGCTCACTACGAGCGAGGTGCGGCGACCCCCTGGACTCCCGACGTCCTCGCCCCCGAACGCCGCGAGCGACTGCTCGGCGCGATCACCGCGTTCTCGATCGAGGTCACGCGCGTGGAATCGAAGCGCAAGCTGAGCCAGAACAAGTCGCCGGCGGATCGCGCGGGGGTCATCGCAGGCCTGCGTGCGCGAGGGAGCGACGGAGACGTCGTGCTCGCGCGGCTCATGGATGACGAGCGAGGCACGCCGTGACGCGATGCTCGGTCAGAGCCCGATGCCGATGATCGTACGGACCCACACGGGGCCGTAGTTGTCCAGCAGCTGCGCGCTGCGATCCAGCTGGTCGGCGCGCACGTATATGCCGGTGGACCACCAGATCTTGCCGAAGTCGATCATCGCCGTGGGCCCCACGTACTCGTGGGGCCCGAGCGCGAACGGCCGCGGCGACGGCGCAGGGGTCGGCCACTCGGCGCGCATCCAGCCCTCGACGCCCAGGTGCCACACCGGCGAGAGCTCGTATGTCGCCCCGAGCGTCGGGTTGGCGACCCAGTCCCAGTTGCCGGCCGCGTACTCGAACTCGCGCTCGCCCCAGAGGTTGGCGGCGACCATCAGGTTGCCGAACCGCTTGGCGAGGATGACCTTCGCCTCGATCTCGAACTCCGTCTCGAACTCGACCAGCTCGCCGTAGAGCGCGATGTCGATGGGGAGCTCCCCCTCCTCGGCGATTCGCCAGCGGAGGCGCTCCTTGACCCCGGTCCCCTCGGTCAGCACCGCAGCGTCGTCGAGGTTCATCGGTGTGGGCTGCAGCGCCACGTACAGGCCGAGCTCGAGGTGGTCGCTGATGCCGTACTCGAACTCGGTCTGGAACTGCGTGGCCGCGTACCACACGGGATTGCCACTGAGCCTGCTCTGGGCCTTCACCGGCGTGACGTCGACGTACTGCTCGACCTCACCCTCGCCCTTGCCCAGCGTCTGGTAGACGTACGTGAAGGGTAGCGGCATCGGATTGGCGCGCGCGGTGTCGGCCCAAGCGACGGCGAGGGCGACGACGCCGACGGGGACGAGGTGTCGCAAGGTCTTCATCATCAGAAGTTCGAGAGAAGCAGCGCGTTGGACTGCACGTAGTCGTTGCTCTTGGCCATCCCGTGGCACGTGTTGCACGCGGTCGGATCGCCCGAGTACGACTGTCCCGGCGGCGGCACCGAGCCGCTCCATGTGATGCCCACCGCGCCCGTCGAGTCGACGTTCAGCTCCGCCCATTCCCAGTTGATGGCGCCGTCGGAGTTGTAATCGCAACCCACCTTGACCATGGCGAAGACGGTGTCTTGCGAGGCCGGCGGGTTCCCGATCTCCTTGACGATGATCGTGCCGACCGGAAAGGACGTGGAACCGTGCGGTGGCTTGTGGTTGATGTACACACGCCTCGGACCGGACGTATGCGGACTGCCGTTGATCGCGGTCCCGGTGAACGAGTACTCGGTCCAGGACGAGTAACCGTCGAAGTCGCCGTTGATGAGCGGCTGCGGTGTGCACGTCGCGCCCGACGAATCGCTGCCGGAGCTGCACGACGCCGCGCCAACGAGCAGGAGGCACGGCACGAACGGGACGCTTCTCATGGGCAGCCTCATAGGGACTTCAGGTAGGCGACGAGCGCTTCGAGGTCGTCGTCGGAGAGTTGCGAGGCCGCGGGGTCCATGTGTGTCGCGATACGAAAGACGTCTTCGAGCGTCGCAGCGCTCCCGTCGTGCAGGTAGGGCGCGCTGTCGGACACGCCCCGCAGCGTCGGCGTGTCGAACAGGCAAGCGCCGCGCGGGTGGCCGTCTTCGTCAGGAACGGCGTTGTCGTCGTAGGGCCCGTTCGTGATGCACGTCCCCACGTCGTGCAGTGTCACGGGGCCCGCCAGGTCGAGCGTCGGGTTGCCACTGCCCGAGTCGGTGAACGTCGAGCCCGCATGGCACCGCGCGCAGTGGAGCGAGTCGAAGAGCTGCTGGCCGTGGGAAACCTGCCCCGCATCGAGCGTGCTCGGGGGCGTGGGGTACGGGATCGCGTGGTTGACGTACTGCTCGAGCGCGTCGAGATCCGCGGCCAGCGCGGGGACGGTCAGCGAGAAGTGCCCGCCTTGCTCGATGTCGATGGTCTGCCAGTAGTCCTGCACCTTGTTGCGCGCGGCGGTCCTGAAGAGGAAGCCGGTCTGCAGTACGCCGCCGGCGTTCGACGGCGTATCGCGCGGCCCCTGCGCGAAGCGCCACGTGACGGCGTCGCTCCGGCCCTCGACGTGGCATGCAGCGCACGAGACCCAGTGGTCGGTGGTCAGCGGGAGCTCGTCGCTGTTGGCGGAGTAGAAGATGTGCTGCCCGAGGCGCAGCTCCGCAGGCATGGGATCGTGCGCGACGCGGGGAAAGCGACCGGTGACCTCCACGTCGGGGCCATAAGCGCCGCTCTTCACCGTGAGCACAGCCACGTCGGAGGTGTTGCGCTCGTCGACGTACACGCGGCCGTCCGCAGAGGCGACGATGCCTTCGGGCTGATGGCCGGGCAGCGGTCGCACGAGGGCCGCCTCGACGCGCTGGTTGGCATCGACGACGAGCACGTCCTCGCTCCCCGTGTCGGCGACGAAGGCGAGCGAACCGTCGGGCGAGAAAGCGAGCGCCCGCGGGCTCGACACGACGTCGCCGAAGGCGTTGCCGTCCTGTGGGTCGGCCGTCACCGTGAGTCGCGCGAGCTGGGTGCCCGAACCATCGAAGAGCGAGATCGCGGGAAACGCGGTCATGTTGAACGCCAGCGTCGGCTGCGGCGTATCGATGCCGAGCATCATGTGCGCGACCCACGTCTCTCCGCTACCGGGGCGCGGCAGCACGTCGTAAATGCCCCGCGCGGGGCCGTGTGGAGAGGTGGGGTCCGCGATCTTCTCGACGCCGTCGGCCAGCGGCCAGACCGACGACCGGGCGAGCGGCGACGGCGCGAACACGCTCACTCCGGGGCCGAGCAAATGCGTGGCATAGAGACGTGATCGGTCCGCGCTCCACGCGAGGGTCCACGGCTTGCGATCGCAGGTCGCGGTCGCAACGCGCGCCTTCGTAGATACCTCGACGCCCACCACCATGTCGTCCTGCGAGCACGCGACGTAGACCGTCTTGCCGTCCGGGGCAGCAAGGACTCCCGCGGGCTCGGAGCAGACGGCGACTTCGGATGCGAGGGCACCTGTTGCCGTGTCGATCTCGTAGAGGTGGCCCGAGCGGTGCCCGGTCACCCAGAGCGTCGCCTGCGCCGGACCGAACGCCAGCGCACGAGGCTCGACCGCCGGATCGTAGCGCCAGAGCGTTCCCGTCGTCGGCGCCGGCGGCGACGCAGCGAGAGGGACTTCGTGCAGGATCTTGCCGCTGTGCGCGTCGAGGATCGACACCGAGTCGGCATCCGGATTGACGACGTACAGCCTGGATCCGTCAGCGCTCAGGGCGATGCTCGACGAGTGATCCGACTCGCCACCGAGCGGGACGGTCGTTCCCGACTCGGAGCAACCGGAGCCTGCACACACGAGCGCGAGCGCGATCGACACGAGACGCGCGCTCATGGCCCGCTCCCGATCTGGAAGGTGATCGAATCGGCGAGCGCCGAGGGCAGGTGCGCAACCGATATCTCGGGCACGCAATCATGCTCTCGGTCTTTTGCGGCGACGCGCGGGCCCCCATCGAACACGTCCGTCACGCTTCCGGTCTCGCCCGAGAGGGTTCGCTCGGCCATCTGGAGGCCGCCCTTCGACACTCCACCTCCGGGATCGTCGGCGTGCTCGATGGGCTGGAATGCGCACTCTTCCGGGTAGTCGACCGTGCCGTTGCCGTTGCGGTCGTCCCAGCCGTTCAGGACGAGCTTGTTCATGCGCGCGACGCGATCGAGGAGAACCGACGCCAGCGCGGCCTGCCCGTCGACGGCTCCAATGAGCTCGTAAGTGTCTCGCAGCATGGCCTGCACGAGAGCGAAGCGCATCGGCGTGTACGTGACGGTGCTCGAGGTGTCGCCGGCCATCGGCCGGTAGATGCGCGCGCGCGGGTCCCAGAAGGTCGCGTCGACGCGCTCGAACACCGTGAGAGCACGGTCGCGGTACTTCGTGTCGCCCGTCGACAGATACGCGAGCAAGAGCGCTCGCACGGCCGCCGTGTGGGAATCCAGCAGGTCGTCGTTGCTCGAGACGGCGCCCTTCGATACGTCCCACCCGGGCCATGCGCGACCCGTCGCATCGGTCAGCTTGGCGTAGAAGAGCTCTGCCAGCGCACCGATGTCCTGGTTGAGCAGCGTCGTCGCCGGCTCGCCCTTCACCGCGGCGGGAGAGTCGATGGGGGTCGAGATGCACGCAGTATCGGGCTTGGTGTTCAGGTAGAGCGTGAGCTGGTCGGTGAGGGTTCGGCGCGCCGTGCGTAGCGCGAGAAGCGCATAGGCCGCCGTCGTGGACTGCAAGGTCGTCCCGCGAACGGGCGACCCGGCGGTCATCGACACGTCGTCGACGGGAATGCCCGAAGCGGGATCGACGTGCATCCGGTGCATGTCCACGAGGGCCACGCGGAGCATGGCGAGCGCGCGGTCGTGCAGCGTCGGCGAGCCGTCCGGCGACTGGTTCTGCAGCGGGAACGGGTCGCCGTCGAAGTACGCGAGCACAGGCTGCGATCCGCCGACCTGGGCGTTCGACGTGTCTGTGAGCGCGTACAGGCTCGAGTACGTGCCGAGCAGCCCGGCGAGGTCGAGCAGATGGCTCCCCCCATCCGCGATGGAGAACCCAGTCGGCTTCGGGAACGTCGCGCTCACCCCGGGCGCGACGGAGCACGTCTCGTTCGTCTCCTGGACGCTGATCTTGCCCGGGAACCAGCGAAGTGGAGCGGTGTCGTCGTAGGCGAGTGCGGACTTCAGGTCGGCGAAGCCGCCGAGGCTCTTGCCGTCCGTCGTCGTGCGCGCGAGCAGCCAGTCCTGCGCCTCGTTGTCGAGCGCGTTGATCATCATCCCGGCTTGGAACCCCTCGATGTTGCTCGAGCCGAGATACGTCCCCTCCGAAGCGTTCGGATCGGACGTCGCGAGGACCATGTTGCCGGTCACGCCGACCTTCGCGAGGTCCGACGCGTTCACCTGCGTGAGCGCGAGCTCGTTGATGTCGTGCATCACCTGCAGGTAGTTCATGATCCACAGCGCAGACTTCCAGCCGGCCCACCCGCTGCTGCCAGGGGAGATGGCGCTCTCGATCTGCGTCGCGCGATCCGACAGGTGAAGGGCGGTCGCGTCGCACTCGTAGTCGTTGCTCATCAAGGCGCCCGTTGCCCCGGGGTCATCGTCCGATGTGATGGAGCACGACTCCGAGACCGAGTCGGTGACCGGGATGGTCGGGTCGAACGATGTGAAGGGCTCGAGCGTGGGCCAGATGCCGGACCAGCCGAGCGGGTTCGCTGCGGACGCAGTCGTCGAGAAGTAGGGATGATTGGGCGAGTACGCCGCTGCGCCCAGACGTTGAACCCACTGACGGAGCGCCGAGCACCCAGCGTCTGGATCTCCCGTCGGGTTGAGGAGAGGACCGTACACGAGCGAGATCCCCGCGCCCGACTCGAACGCGAGGTTGTTCATCGGTTGCTTCGAGTACTCGTAGGACTCGATGGCGCTCGAGAACCCGGCCAGGTCCACGACGGGGCCGTCGGAGGAGGCGGAATCGTCGAAGTAGATGTCGGGCGGCAGCCAGTCGCGGCTGTAATGGGTGAGCTGACGCCCCATCGCCGTCGCGAACGGCTCGCCGGACAGCTGCATCTCGACGGCCGCGAGCATGTGCTCGCGGACCACGAACCGGTCGTCCCTGGCCGAAACGGTGATGATCGGCGGCGGCGCAGGCGCGGGCGCGGAGGCAGCCCGGTTCGAACAGGCGGCGGCGATCACGATCCCGATCCCGAGCAGGGCCGCCTTGTTGAAAACGACTTTCATTGTCGAACCAATCGATGCCACCGACTGGCATCAAGCGCAAGCGAAAACCCCGACCGCGGGAGGGACGACCTCTGACTTCAGTCGCCAGCAGCGTCGGAGCCGCCCTCGCCACTCCCGCCTTCGTCCGGCGGACCCCCGTCCGTCGCGGACGGGGGCGTTCCCGGACAGCACCAGACGGTGTTCACCGGCACGCCCGCTTCTCCGCCGCCGATGACGTTCATGTCCCCGGCGCTGGAGCACCCTGCATCCATTGGAGGAAGAACGCCGGGCGCGGGAGGGCAGACCCAGGCGAGCGGCTCTCCGGCGTCGTTGGCGCACGGATCAGTCGGCCACGCCGAGCCGCCGTCGATGTGATCGGCGGTGGCCCAGCGGACGCACGTGAGCGGTCCGCACGAGACCCACGCGGCCGCATCCCAGGGGTACGACGTGTTCTCGAACCCCACGACCGACACGATTCCGCTCGGCGCCTGGAAGGCCGATGGGTACCCGCCGGCGTCCGGCGCGACGGATGCTGCGTTGCACGCGTAGGCCCCCGCGGTTCCTTGCGCGCAATCGGAAGGGCACGAGCCCGCGAAGACACAGTCGAGCGAAGGGATGGGGTTGCCCTGCACGATCGACATGCACGGCGGCCCCGCGTCCGCTTCCTCGCTCGCGTCCTCGGCGTCACCCCCGGCATCGCCAAGCGTCGAATCCGCGCCCGCGTCGCTCGATTGTTGCGCCTGCGTGCCGCTCGAGTTGCAGCCGACGAGCAGCGCGAGCGTGGTGACGAGTCGAGCTCGCATCGGCTCCTCTGCTACCGCGAGGCTCGCCGCGGAGCAATGTGGTTCCGACTACAATGGGCCGTCGTGAGGGTCTGGGCAGCGCTCGCTTTGGTGACGGCGTGCAGTGCGTCCCACCCATCCTCCACGTCTTCCGGGGGCGTCGCCGTCGACGTCCCTGCGCCGAGGCCCATCGCTCCAGCGTCACTGTCCTTTTCGACGTCGCGTCAACCGCTCTTCCGGTGGGAGCTCGCGCCACGCAGTGACGGCGCACGGGTGGAGATCTGCGGCGACCGGGCCTGCGATCGCTTGCTGACGTCCTTCGACGCGCACGGAAGCTCAGCAGCTTCGCCGACCGAGCTTCCTTCGGGCCTGATCTACTGGCGCTTGAAAGGCCTCTCCGGCGGGGCAGCGGGTAGCGCGTCGAGCGTCGCATGGGAGCTGTGGAACCCATCCCGCTCCGCGCCGTTCGCGACCACTTGGGGGGCGATGCTCGACGCGAACGGCGACGGGTTCGGCGACGTCGTCGCCGGGGACACGAACGGCTTTCAGCCCTCGCAACACGTCTACGTGTATCTCGGCGGCCCTCGTGGCCCGGCCGCAGCGCCGTCGTCCGTGCTCTCGGGGCAGTCGGCGACGGTCCACTACGCCGAGTCCATCGCGAGTGCAGGTGACGTGGACGGCGACGGTTACGGCGACTTTGCCGTGGGCTCTCCCACCGAGGACACGGTCTACTTCTACCGAGGCGGGTCGACGGGATACGCCGATCCGCCAACCCTCGTGCTCACGGGACCCGCCAAGTCGCGCTTCGGTGCGGCCGTGAGCGGCGCCGGCGACGTGAACGGGGACGGCTACGCGGATCTCGTGGTCGGACTCCCGATTCGAGTGAACAGCGGCTCGAGCGTCGCGGGCGGAGCGAGGGTCTACCTCGGGAGCGCCTCCGGCCTGTCGCCATCCTCGTTCGTCGAGCTCTCGCCCCCCGCGAGCTCCGACGAGCAGGGGTTCGGGCAGTTCGTGTCCAACGCGGGAGACCTGGACGGCGACGGAACGCCCGACGTCGCCGTGTACGGCGGCGTCGGCTCGTTCGACCCACAGCGCATCTACGTGTACCGGGGCGGGACGAAGTCCTTCGGCGCGGGGCCGGACATCACGCTGCAGTACGACGGCACCGACTACTCGTGGCTCGACGCCGCGAACGTCCTGGCGTGCGCCGGAGATCTCGACGGCGACGGGTACCCGG
>Ga0335069_10016518_pt1 | contig 10288 bp, 8 predicted proteins | sample Lox_Sample_11_FD_206714 | JGI IMG/M metagenome (GOLD analysis project Ga0335069, IMG submission 206714) | Soil microbial communities from Loxahatchee National Wildlife Refuge, Florida, United States - Lox_Sample_1.1 | ecosystem: Environmental > Terrestrial > Soil > Wetlands | place: USA: Florida...
GAACTCACCCTTGTCGTCAGCCCCAAAGGGCGCATTCACGGCTACACGATCGGCAACGACATGAGTTCGCGCGATATCGAGGGCGAGAATCCCCTCTATTTGCCCCAGGCCAAAGTCTACGACGGCAGCTGCGCGCTTGGCCCCTGCATCCTCGTCAGTGAGAGTCCGCTGCCCCATTCGACTGAGATCGCACTCGAAATCGACCGCAACAATCGCGTGGAATTCTCCGCATCGGTAGCTCTCACGGAACTGAAGCGCGATCCCAAGGTCCTGGTCGAATACCTGCTGCGCGATAATCTCTTCCCGAGCGGCTGCTTTCTGATGACCGGTACAGGCATCGTGCCGCCGAGTTCGTTTACGTTGGCTCATGGCGACCGCATTCGCATCACCATCGAGCCGATTGGAACTCTGGAGAATGTGGTCGCCTGAAGTGTAAATCGCAAGCGGACCGCGAATTGATCCACGCCCCGCTTCCGAGAGGCTGCTCAGGCCAGATGTTGCTTGAGAAATGCCAGTGCCCGGCCCCGCGCCAAAGCCGCAGCCTGTGGATTGTAGCTTGGACGCAGATCGCAGTTGAACGCGTGTCCCGCACCGTCGTACCAGTGAATCTCGACCTCTGGATGCGCCTTGTGCACGGCCTCGACCTGATCGGCCGGAATGTGCCCGTCGAGTTTGCCGAAGTGCAGCTGCACCGGCGCCGATGGAGTCTCTTGGGCAAAGTTGCCGATACGGCCTGCGTAGTATCCCACCGCGACCGCCGGATGGAGCCGCGTCGCGCTGAGCCACGCCAGTAGCCCGCCGAAGCAGTATCCGATTACGCCCACCTTTTTGCCGGTCTGCTCGCGTGCGAATCCGATCGCCGCATCGACGTCTGAGACGGCCTTTGCGAGATCGAGCTTGCCTAGCGTCTCCATCGCCAGCTTGGCGTCGTCGCCTTCGTACTTCAACTCGATGCCCGGCTTGATCCGATCGAACAATGCCGGTGCGACCGCGAGAAATCCATCGCGCGCATACCCGTCGGCAACTGAACGGATGTGCCCATTGACGCCAAAGATCTCCTGAATCACGACCAGCCCCGCAACCGGCGTTCCGGCCGGTCTCGCGACATAGACATCCAGCGCATGGCCATCGGCCGCGCGCGCCTTCACAAATTCACCCATTGGAATCCCCAGAAAGAGCTTGCCCGAAAGAGCAGCTTGAGATGAGATGCCGAACCGCGCCCTGAAGACGCCTCCGGGCGCACGTCGATGCGTCGAAGCCGGTTGAAACGCGAATCAGTAGAGCGGCGCCAGTGCAATCGATCCCAGACCAAGCAGGAAAAAGACGAACATGAAGACCAGGAGCTTTTTTGCCGCCGCCGGCGCACCGGCGAACTCATGCCATACAAACACGCCCCAGCACGCCGAGATCATCGTCGCACCTTGACCAATGGAGTACGACACCGCCGGTCCTACCTTGTGCGCGCCCGAGCCGAGGAAATTCGTCACCGCGCCCGCGCACCAGATCATGCCTCCCAGAATGCCGGCGAAATGTTCGCGTCCCAGTGCGTCCCAGTACTCCTTCGCTCGGACCCGCGGCTTTCCGTCGAGAGGCTTGAGCATCAGCAGCCAATTGGCGGGAAACGTGGAGAGCAGTACACCCAGGGCAAAGAGCGCGGCAATGGCATAGGGTCCCGGCCCCGGATTTCCTCGTTCCCCTTGCATCGCGCGGGCCACCAGCGGATAGAAACTCCCCATGAGGAGCCCTGCTGCCAAACTCAGTACGATCCCACGCGTGGTCGTCGCCTTCGCTTCTTTCTCGCGCTTGCGATACGCCGCTGCGTCCAGAACGATGGCCACAGCCACCAGCGCCACGCCACCAAAGAGCAGCAGAGGATTGGCCTTTGGGGTCACGACGTAGCTCCACACCGAGCCCACAACGAGTGCCAGGCCAATTCCAACAGGGAACGCCACAGCCAGGCCGGCAACATCGATCGCCGCCACGAGTAGCAAGTTCGCGATGTTGAACACCACGCCGCCCAATGCGGCCATCTTGATGGAAGCCAGCGGCGACTCGACGATGTCGACGAGAAAGGAGTTCCCGCTGGTCCCATGGCTTCCTGCTGTCAGTCCGAGCAACACCGCACCGAACAGAACGCCGATGGCGTAGTCCCAGTAGAAAAGTTGAAAGCGATAGCCCTGGCAGAGCTTGAGCGTGTTGGCCCACGAACCCCAGCACAACATGCTTACAAGCATCAGAAGAAGCGCAGCCTGATACGTCTCAGGAACCAGCATTCCCGTAGCTCCTACGACTCATGGGTGTGTCGTGGGAACCATAGCGTCTTTGCCCGGTCTACCGCAACTGACAAAAGTGCCGGAATCGCCTTCGTCTGGTTACTGCTTGGCTGCCTTCACTGCCTCGGTCAGCGCCGGTACCACTTCAAAGAGATCCCCGACAATCCCGTAATCCGCCACTTCAAAAATCGGAGCTTCGGGGTCTTTGTTGATGGCAACGACGCACTGCGAACCCTTCATTCCGACCAGGTGCTGAATGGCGCCCGAGATTCCGACGGCAAGATAGAGCTTTGGCGCGACAGTCTGGCCCGAACTGCCCACTTGCCGCTCAATTGGCAGCCAGCCGTTGTCGCAGATGGGCCGGGAGGCGGCAATCTCGGCTCCCAGCGCGGCTGCCAGCTCTTGCACCATGGGCAGATTGTCGGCCTCTTTGATCCCCCGACCCACGCTCACAATCAACTGCGCCGATCCTAGGTCGACCGTCTGCGCCGATCCCCGGAAGGGCTCACCGGGTTTGGTTCGGATCTGCGATGCTTCGATCGTCGGCGTGAAAGTCTCGACAATTGCCGAGCCCGATTCGATCTGGTCGGCACGGAACGCACCTGACTGGACCGAGACGAAGCACGTTCCTCCACCCGCGTGCTTATACTCGCCGTTCAGCCGGCCTTGCATCAGCTGGCGCGTGAAGACGGGTCCATCCCCGATCGCAGTCACGTCGCCAATCAGCACCTGACCCAACCGGGCCGCAAGTGCTGGCGCATAATCGCGCACCTGGTAGGTGTGAGGGAAGACCAGATAGTCGGGTTGCTCCTGACGAACGAACTGCTCGAGCGCCAGCGAGAAAGCATCGGCGGTGTAGGCTCCTACCAATGCGTGTTCAAGCCGCACGACCTTGGCAATCGCTTTCGTTGCGGCCTCGTTGGCCAGGGCTTCTGTGTCTGCTCCCGGAAGAATAGCGCCCACGGAGAGCCCGAGCTGCGCGCCGAGTTTCTGGCCTGCGGCAACGGCCTCCCAGCTGATCCGCCCGATCTTCCCATTGCGCTCTTCCAACACGACCCACACGCCGCTCATAGCACCCTCGCTTCGAACTTCAGCTTTTCTGCCAATGCAGCGGCGGCTTCCTTTGCCGATCCGCCGAGCATCTGTGTCGATTTCTGCTTCTGCGGGGCCGCGATGCGCTCCAGCGTGACCGCAGGCGTAGAGGGCGCGCCCAGATCCTGTGCCGTCACCCGCCGGACTTCCTTCGTCTTTGCCTTCTTGATGCCCATCAGCGTGGCATAGCGCAGCTTGTTGCCGCCCGACTGAATCGTCAGGACCGCAGGCAGCGGCAGTTCGATCGTCTGGAACCAACCTTCTTCCAGCTCGCGCTTTAACATCAAGCCTTGATCTGTCTTGTCTACATGCAGGATCAGCGTCGCATGCGCCAGTCCCATCAACTCGGCCAGAATCACGCCCGTCTGTCCGTATCCCAGGTCATCCGACTGCAATCCTGTCAGCGTCAGGTCCGGGCTCTCGCTCTTGATTGCTGCCGCCAGCAACCGCGCCACGCCAAGCACGTCCAGATTTCCTGGGTCGCAGTCGACATGAATCGCGCGGTCTGCTCCCTTGGCGAGGGCTTCGCGAATCGTCGAGCCAACTCGCTCCGGCCCAGCGCTTATGACGACGACTTCGCCTCCGTGTTTCTCCTTCAGCTGCAGCGCCTCTTCCAGCGCATAGGCGTCGGATTCATTCAACGCCCACTGCAGATCGCTCTCTTCGATCCACTTGCCCGTTGCATCGATGCGTACCTGCACATCGCGCTGGGGAACCTGCTTGATTGCCACCATCATCTTCATAAGTCGCTCGTTGGTCTCAGTTGTTCATCGCATTGGTTGAATCAGGCAGTGCCCGCGCCATCAGTTGCGCAAGATCGAGCAGCTGCGGCGCTCCTTCACCCTTCGATGCCAGCGCGTCGCGAAACATCGAATTGCAGAAGGGGCACGCCGTTCCCACCGTTGTCGCTCCCGTCTCGACAAGCTCTTTGGCGCGCACCAGGCTGACGCGCTCACCGGTCTCTTCGCCAAGGAAGGCCAAGCCGCCGCCTGCTCCGCAGCAGAAGCTCCGCTCCCCATGCCGAGCGGCCTCGACCAGCGTCCCCGATGCGCGAACCACAGCCCGCGGTTCGTCGTAGACATCGCGATACCGCCCCAGGTAGCACGGGTCATGGAACACGATCGTTTCGTTGTTTTCGATGGAAGGCAGTTGGCTCAAATGCCGCGCCAGGAACTCGCTGTGGTGCTCGATCTCCGGCGGGGTTCCGTACTCCTTCCAGTCCTCCTGGATGGTGCGCACACAGTGCGGGCAGATCGACACGATCTTCTTCACCTTGTTCTGCGCCATCGTCTCCAGATTTGCCTCGGCCAGTTGTTGAAACGCCAGGTCGTTGCCAAGCCGCCTCACCGGATCGCCCGTGCACTTCTCCTTGCGCAGCACGCCAAAGCTTGTCCCCAGATACCGCATCACACGCACGAAATCCGCAATAATTTCGCGGCCTTTCGGATCGTAACCGCCCATGCAGCCCAGCCACAAACAGTACTCCTGCGTGCCATCGAAGATAGGCAGCTCAAGCTTCTGCACAAACTTGTCGCGCTCTGTCGCGCTCATCCCCAGTGCATTCGAACCGCGCTCCAGGGCGAGAAACAGCTTCGCGCCGTGGTCGTCCTCCCACGCACCGGTGTTGACTGCGCCGCGCCGCAGCCCAATCAGAATCGGCAGATGCTCAATGCCCACCGGGCACTGAAACTCGCACGAACCGCAGGTTGTGCACTGGAACACGGCCTCCTGCGAGTTGTACTTGCCAAGGAGTGTCTCGGCCGACCCCGGTCCCAGCTCATTCAGGTAGCTGCGCAGCCCAAGCACCACCTCTTTCGGATTCAAGACCTTTCCCGTATTCGCTGCAGGGCAGTGCTCCGTGCAGCGCCCACATTCCACGCAGGAATACGCCTGCAGGCTGGCAAGCTGGGTGAGATCCGTTCCGGCCACCAGCCCGAAATCTTCGTCTCCGGCCAACGGCGGAATCTTGCTGAATCCTCCGCGCGACAGAAATACCGTTCCCGGACTCAACACCAGATGCAGATGTTTTGTGTGCGGGATAATCGGCAGAAACACCAGGAGGCACAACGTGTGGACCCACCACAAAACCCGTGCTGCCGGATCCGCATGGGACACAAAGAACGCGCCCAGATACGTGACCATCAAGAGGAAGATCAACAGCGCAATGAAGCCCGATTCCCAGCTCAGCTTTGCTCCAAGCCATCGCGGGCGCACCAGAAAGCGTCGCACAAACAACCCTGCGATGCCCACGGCGCATGCCAGCGCGAAGGCTGCCGCGAGATAGAAGTAGAAGCGCCCAACGGCGCCATCCGGATGGAGAAACCCGATGCCCAGTCCCACGGCGCAGTGATTCAGCGTCACCAGCGCGAAAGCGCAGAACCCCCAGAAGACGAATGCATGGGCCAGTCCGGGCAGCGGTCTCTGGCGGATCACCTTGGCCTGGCAGAGGACCTCCCAAACAAAGTCCCACACCCGCTTGCCGAGCGGAAAGAGTCGAAACCCCGGATCCCGTTTCGAAGCCAGGATCTTCTTCAGGATGGGTCCAAATCGACGCCAGAAGAGCCATCCCGAAGCCACAGCGAGCACGGCAAACAGCACTTGTTCGGCAACGGTAAAGTGCTGTGGCTCAGCCAGCACAGGGAGGAGAATCGTCATAGGCGAACGAAGCAACAATACATGATAGAGCCGCCGCCCGTCGCGTGCCGGACCGCGGTCATCGATCCAAGTCGCCCAGGCACTTGCGATCAATTACTGGACTACACTTGGCCTGAAAGGAGCCCACGATGTCGGAGACAATCGAAACCCTCCTGCAGCGTAACCTCTTCGAGGTTTTTGGCGAAAGGGACACTGCGAAAAGACGCGAAGCGCTTGCCGAGATCTGGCACGGCGAAGGTGTACTGGTGAATCCGGACGGCCGTCACGTCGGCCGCGTTGAAATCGCCCAGACCGTTGACAAACTTCTGGCAAAGTTCCCTGACTTTGTTTTCACCGAACGAACTTTGCCCGAAGGATTTCATGGCGTCGGCCGCATCGGTTGGGGTTTCGGACCGCCGGACGCGCCGCCGGTCGTTACAGGCATTGACGTGGGCGAAGCAACCGCCGGCAAGCTCCGGCTTCTGTTTGCCTTCATCGACCAAAGGTGACGAGTCAGCACCGCACGATCTTCGGCGAGTCGATCCCTTTGGTTGCGTTGCGCGAATCCACCACCAGCTGCGCCTCATTCACAATTTTTCGGTAGTCATAGGTGGAGTGGTCCGTCACGATCAGCACGGCGTCGTACTGCCCAAGGTTCTTGAGCGGCGTGTTGGTCATATTGAGCGCGTAGTGGCGTCCATGTCCCACCGTGGGGAAGTACGGATCGTTGTAGGCGACCGTCGCCCCCTTCTCCCGCAGCAGTTCGATAATCGTCAACGAAGGCGACTCGCGCAGATCGTCGATGTCGCGCTTGTATGCCAATCCCAGCACCAGGATCTTCGATCCGTTGATCGACTTCTTCGACCGGTTCAATCCGTCGGCCAGCTGTTCGATCACAAACCGCGGCATGTTGGTGTTGATCTCCCCAGCCAGCTCGATGAACCGGGTCCGGAAATCGAACTCCCGCGCCTTCCACGAAAGATAAAACGGATCGATGGGGATGCAATGCCCGCCCAGTCCCGGTCCGGGATAAAACGCCTGGAACCCGAACGGCTTGGTCTTGGCCGCGTCAATCACTTCGTGAATATCGATGCCCATGCGCATGCAAAGTTGCTTCAGCTCATTCACCAGGGCAATGTTCACGCACCGGTAGATGTTTTCAAGCAGCTTGGTCATCTCCGCCGCCGCCGGGCTGCTGACCGGAATCACACGCCGGAAGATCGACCCGTAGAGCGCGCCGGCTAACTCCTGAGCCACTCTGCCACAACCACCTACCACCTTGGGAATATCGTGCCGCGCCACAGTCTCGTTGCCCGGGTCTTCGCGCTCCGGCGAAAACGAGACATGCATCCCATGGTTCTCCTCGCCGCGTGCCACCTTCAGGCCGCTGGCATTGCCGGCCTCGAGCAGCGGAACCACCAACTCGTCGGTCGTCCCAGGATAGGTTGTGCTCTCCAGGATGATGAGTTGCCCCTCGTGCGCATAAGGGGCAATCGCCTTGACTGTGCCGGTCACGTAGCTCAGGTCCGGCTCGTGATACTCATTGAGCGGCGTTGGGACGCAGATAATGACCGCATCCATCTGCGCGATCTCGGAATAGTCTGTTGTGGCACGAAATCCCGCCTTCTGGGCTTCCTGAATCATGTCGGGCAGAATACGCACAATGTACGATCCGCCCGCGTTCAGCGCCTTCACCTTGTCGGCGGCGATATCGAAGCCGGTAACGCGGAACTTCTCGCCGCTGAACAGCAGAGCCAGGGGCAGTCCCACGTACCCCATTCCAACAATGCCAACCCGCGCCTGCCGCGTTTCGATCTTCTTCCTGATCTCAGCCAATGAGCCCGTTGCTACTGTCGCCATGCCTCGATCTTAGTCCATCGCTCATTGGCCACGCCGCGCCGTATTTCGGACACCTGCCATGCGGATACCTGATGGGGTGCCGGCTCCTTTATCCTGTCGTTTGGTGTTCATCGTGGGGCGGTAAACGGAGGGGACATTGCCCAGGTATCTCGTCACCGGCGCGGCAGGCTTTATCGGTCGCTCAATCGCAGCGGAGCTACTGAAACGCGGCGAATCGGTCCGCGGCATCGACAACTTCATCACTGGCAAACGCGGGAACCTCGTGGGTCTCGAAGCGATGGAGTTCATCGAGGGCGACCTCACCGACCCCGCCGTGTGCGCCAAAGCCTGCAAAGGCGTCGAGATCGTCTTTCACGAGGCCGCCCTGGCCAGCGTTCCCCGCTCGGTCGCCGATCCCGTTGGCACCAATCTGCACTGCGTCACCGCCACGCTCAATGTGCTCGTGGCTGCCCGGGATGCCGGCGTCCGGCGTGTCGTCTACGCGGGATCTTCCTCGGCCTACGGCGACACCCCTACGCTTCCCAAACACGAGGGCATGCTGCCAAACCCGATCTCGCCCTACGCCGTCGCCAAGTTGGCTGGCGAGCAGTACATGCGCGCCTTCGCTCGCGTCTACGGCCTCGAGACGGTCGTTCTCCGCTACTTTAACGTCTTCGGGCCGTACCAGGACCCCACCTCGCACTACTCCGGCGTCATGGCCCTCTTCTGCCGGAAGATGCTCGCCTTAGAGCAGCCAACCATCTACGGCGACGGCGAGCAAAGCCGCGACTTCACCTACATCGACAATGTCGTCCACGCCAACCTTCTGGCGGCCCATGCTCCAGCCGAGAGGGTGAGTGGACAGGTGATGAACACCGCAACCGGCTCCCGCATCACCCTCAACCAGACCTTTGAAATTCTGCGGGAATTGACTGGATTTAAAGGGGAAGCCATCTATGGTCCACCCCGCTCCGGCGATATCCGCGACTCGCTGGCCGACATCGGCCTGGCAGCGACGCTTCTTGGCTACGAGCCGATTGTCGACTTCCGCGAAGGCCTTCGCCGCACAGTCGAGTGGTATCGCGCCAGCGCCTGATGGCATGGGCGAGATCCTGCACGAGGCAGCCTGAAGGGGAGACAACCCTGATCGCGCCTGACCGCTATTGCTGGGGCGCGACCGTCGCTGTGACCGGTTGCATCTGCTGGGTCTCCACCAGCGGACGCAGGGTATGCGCTCCCGTCTCCGATGCGCGGAGCACCTCGCCGGGCACGATGCCGAGGATGAGCGTTGCGGCTGCCGCAAAGAAGACGGCTGCACTCACAGCCACTCCTATCCGTGCCGGAGCTGCCTGGATTGCAGCTTCTCCCTCAAGCGGCTTTTGTGTGCAGGAGAACACGAGCCGCAGATAGTACGCCGAGGCGAGCCCCGAGTTCAGCAGGCCGATCACCGCAAGCCAAACGGCATCTCCGCCCACCGCCGCAGAGAACGAATAGAACTTCCCAAAGAACCCGCCGGTGAAGGGAATCCCAATCAGCGAGATCAGGAAGAAGATCAGCAGGCTTCCCAGCAGCGGCGAGCGATACATCAACCCGCGATAGTCCTTGATCAGCGGCAGCTTCTCGTCGTAGCCGCTCACCAGCGTGACCACGGCAAAGATGCCGACGTTCATCGCCGCATACGCCGCGGTGTAGAAACTTGCCGCCGCGATTCCACTTGTGCCCAGGCCGGCAAACGCTGCCAGCAGATACCCGGCGTGCGCAATCGACGAGTACGCCAACATGCGCTTCACATTCTGCTGCCGCAGTGCCGCCAGGTTCCCCACCGTCATCGAGAGCACGGCAACGCCCCACAGAATCGGCTCCCACACCGACTTGACCGTGGGAAAAACCTCATAAATGACACGCAGCAGGAGAGCGAAGGCCGCCGCTTTCGGCGCTGTGGACATCAGCGCGACCACCGGCGAAGGCGCGCCTTCATAGACGTCCGGCGTCCACACGTGGAAGGGCGCCGCCGATACCTTGAACAGAATCCCCACCAGCATCAGGCACAGCGATGAGAGCACCAGCGGCAGCCCGGGCCCATTCGGCGTTCGACCCAGCGCGTTGGCAATCTCGTACACCTGCGTCGATCCCGTCGCCCCGAAGATCAGCGCGATGCCATAGAGCAGGAAACCCGTCGCAAACGAACCCAGCAGGAAGTACTTGATCGCTGCTTCCGGCCCCTGTCCGGTTTCTTTGCGGTATCCGGCCAGGATGTACGTTGCGATCGAAGAGATCTCGAGAGCGATAAAGACCACCAGCAGTTCGACGGCACTGGTCAGCAGGCACATGCCGACTGCACCAAACACTACCAGCGCGTAGTACTCGCCCTGATGATGGCTCTTCTCCGGCAGCGTATCCAATGCCAGCAAAAGTGCCACCAGCACGATTCCACAAATCAGCACATGGAA